>ERZ1090879.1855-NODE-1857-length-11075-cov-7.082214_pt1 | contig 11075 bp, 7 predicted proteins | sample MGYA00478472_ERZ1090879 | MGnify/ENA primary metagenome ERZ1090879 (study PRJEB33644, sample SAMEA5815723) | chicken gut metagenome | biome: Chicken; feature: Gastrointestinal Tract; material: Caecum | place: Ireland | collected 2019-01-01 | study: A study of the...
AACCGGCAATACCCTGGATCAGCAGATTGCCATAGATGAACAGCGTGCTAAGCTGAAAAAAGAAATTGCCCGGCTGGAAAAACTGGCCTGGGCGGAAAAGCAACCGAAGAAGAAGTTTGAATTGGTGCAGAAAATCAACTCATTGAAGGGAGTACTTATGTCAATATGAGAAAGAGAAGCTTTTTCTTTGGTGCTGTTATATTAATTATTGTGGTTGCTATTCCATTCATAATTAATCAAATGTATCTTGTTGATGAAGGATATGTTACGGTATGGGATGGTGCTGACGTTCTCGCCTTTTACGGTGCAATTCTGGGAGCAATTGGTACGGTTGTTCTTGGAGTTGTTGCATGGAAACAAAATGAGCGATTATTAACATTAGAAGAAACTAAGTATAATTTGGAAATGCGTCCATTTGTAATATTGACAGATTGGAAAGTTGAAACTTTTAGTTTGTCTGCTTTGTTATCAAATTTATCACAAGCAAGATTGACGCATTGTTATTTAGTGGTTGGAGAGATACAAAAAGCCAATTTGCAAGTTTTTGTTACGTTTACAAATACGACTCAATCTTTTTTGACAGTTCAATATGATAAAAGTGAGTATATACAGAATCGTACTTGCACCGAGTGGGGACGCGCATGTATTAGTACATTGAATTCCAAATTGGCGATTCAGCCAAACGGCAACGCTGATATCTGCTTCTTGGGAACGCGTGAAACTTTATACGAAACATTTAACAAGGGAACAATAAAGATGTCTCTTATTTTAGAAAATCGGATTGGGAATAAATATATTGAAGAGTTTGATTTTTGTGGACAGGTCCTTGATGAACGGGATATATTCGGTAATGTTCATATCCACTTCAAGGCCGAAAATTATATCGTACGTGTACCAGATAAAAACGAATTAATCAATGTAACTAAAAAAGAGGTGAGCCTAAATGGACAAGCTGAAAATGCAGACGCCGAACAGGGCTGATGAGAATTTTAAGAAGCTGGCGGCGCTGTTTCCCAATGCGGTGACGGAGACTGTGGACGAAAACGGTGTGGTGGTACGCGCCATTGATAAGGATGTACTGATGCAGGAGATCAATACTACCGTAGTGGATGGCAAGGATGAACGGTATCAGTTTACCTGGCCGGACAAAAAGAAGTCTGTGCTGCTGGCCAATGCGCCCATTGCCAAAACGCTGCGGCCCTGCCCGGCGGAAAGCGTGGGCAAGGACGGCACCTCTGGCGGCTTCAATTCCGAAAATCTGTACATTGAGGGTGACAACCTGGAAGTGCTGAAGCTGCTGCAGGAAACCTACCTGGGCAAAATCAAAATGATTTATATTGACCCACCTTACAACACCGGCAATGACTTTGTGTACGAGGATGATTTTGCCCAGAGCACCGAGGAATACTTGGCAAACAGTGGCCAGTACGACGAGGAAGGCAACCGCCTTGTCAAAAATATGGACACTAACGGCCGCTTCCACACCGACTGGCTAAATATGATTTATCCGAGGCTAAAGCTGGCAAGGGATTTATTGTCTGATGATGGTGCTATTTTCATTAGCATTGATGAAAATGAGGTTAACACACTCAAATCTATATGTGACGAGATTTTTGGAGCTAGTAATTTTATTTCCGAATTGATTTGGGCTGCTGGGAGAAAAAACGATTCAAAATATATTTCGGTTTCTCATGAATATATTTTGTGCTATTTTAGAGATGCCCAATATATTAAAGAACATAAGATTGTATGGCGAGAAAAAAAGCAAGGGCTGTCTGATATATATGAGGAATATGATAGGTTAAAAAAACTTTACGGGAATGATTACACTTCAATCGAAAAATCTTTAAAAGTATGGTATAAAAGCTTGCCAGATGGTCATCCGGCTAAAGACCACGCACATTACAATAAAGTGGACCATAAAGGGATATTCTTTGCATCTGACATTTCTTGGCCTGGTGGTGGTGGTCCAAAGTATAATATTAAGCATCCAATAACAGGAAAAAATGTGAGGATACCATCGAGAGGATGGCTTACCAGTGAAGACACCATGAAAATCTGGATACATGAAGGAAGGGTGAATTTTGGACCAGATGAAACAGCGGTTCCTACGATAAAATCTTACTTGACAGAACATGAGTATGGGGTACCTTATAGTGTGTTCTATAAAGATGGGCGTGCGGCCTCCAAAAGATTAGCGGCATTAATGGGGGAAAAGGTTTTTGAGAACCCTAAAGATGAAGATATTATCAAAAGACTTGTTGAATTTTGCGGAACTAGTTCCGATGATATTATTCTGGATTTCTTCTCGGGTTCCGGAACAACAGCGCACGCGGTGCTTTTGGCTAATGCGGAGCAAAACATAAAACGTAAATTTATTATGGTACAACTGCCGGAAGAAATTTCGGAATCTAATGTAACTTCTGAAAAGAGTAAAAAAGTAGCACGTAATGCAATAGCTTTGTGCGAAAAAATGGGTGTTCCTCATAATATTTGCGAAATCGGCAAAGAGCGCATCCGCCGTGCCGGTGCCAAAATCAAGGAAGAAAATCCCTTGGGTACCATGGACCTGGATGTGGGATTCCGTGTGCTTAAATGCGATACTACTAACATGAAAAACGTGTACTACCATCCGGATGAGTACAATGCCAACCTGTTCGATATGCTGGAAGACAACATCAAGGAAGACCGTACGCCGGAAGACCTCTTGTTCCAGGTTATGCTGGATCTGGGAGTCTTGCTTTCCAGCAAAATCGAGCAGACGGAGATTGCGGGCAAAAAGGTATTCAATGTGGCCGACAATTTCCTGATTGCCTGCTTCGACGCTAATGTCACCGAGGAGACCATCACCGCTATTGCCAAGCAGAAGCCCTACTATTTTGTCATGCGTGACAGCTCCCTCGCCAATGACAGCGTCGCCGCCAACTTCGACCAGATTTTTGCAACCTACAGCCCTGATACTGTAAGGAAGGTGCTGTAAATGGCTACTGAAAAAGTCAAATGTAACAAGGTACAGTGCCCAGATAATAAAGATGGCTTTTGCCAAAAAGACGCTGTTGTTGATTCGGCAAAAAACATGAAAATTGAAATGATAGCAAGTGAATGCCAATCCTTCTATCGGGTGTTTCTTGATATAGAGACTCATATACTTCCGCTTTCACAAAAGATGAGAAATGGTACATTGGATGAAGAAACGGTGGAAGAACATTCTTTATATCATATTCCGTATGTAGTGAATGGAGCATTTGCCGTAGAATTGGCACTCAAATACCTCTTAGAAAATGCAGAAATAGATTATTCTCAAGGAAATAAAGGGCATGATTTGGGATATCTGTTTGATTTGCTACTATTAAATAAAAAAAAGATAAAAGAAGACCGGGAAGCCATTATTGCTTTGTTATGCAAAGATGGCCACCAAAAACTTGATACGCTTAAGCAGAATATTTCATCATGGCATGATTGCTATAATCGACATCGATATCTCTTTACACAAACTAGTGCGGGGACAAACCATGTATTTCCATTGTTTGTTCATACAGTGTGTGAATATGTGATCTCTAAATCCAAACAATCAGAAGAAAAGGACGAGGAGCAAGGTGAAATTCAACTTCAAAATCCAGCAATACCAGACTGATGCCGTCGATGCAGTCGTCAAGGTTTTTGCCGGACAGGGCTACCATGATGGTATCCACTATATCCGTGACCTGGGAATTGTGCCCAAGTCGGCCAGAAATACATTTCAGAATAATGCGGAACAGTTGGCCGTTGGGGAAGCTGAAGATGATACCGGCTTCAAAAACGAGGAAATCTATCTCAGTGATGACCAGCTGCTGCAGAATATCCACGGCATCCAGAGCGAGAACAATATCAAGCTGTCGCCGGAACTGGTGAAAAGCCTGGGCCGGTGCAGTTTGGATATTGAGATGGAAACTGGAACCGGCAAAACCTATGTGTACATCAAAACCATGTTCGAGCTGAACAAGGTGTATGGCTGGAGCAAGTTTATCGTAGTGGTGCCTTCCATTGCCATTCGGGAAGGCGTCAAAAAGAGCTTTGAAGTGATGGCCGACCACTTCATGGAATACTACGGCAAAAAAGCCCGTTTCTTCATCTACAACAGCCAGAACCTGAACCAGTTGGATACCTTCTCAGCCGGCAGTGGCATTCAAGTTATGATAATCAACACCCAGGCCTTTGCATCATCCTTGAAAGAGGATGGCAAAAGCAAGGAAGCTCGTATCATCTACTCCAAGCGCGATGAGTTTGCTTCCCGCCGTCCCATTGATGTCATCAAGGCCAACCGGCCTATCCTGATTCTGGACGAACCCCAGAAGATGGGCGGTGCCGTCACCCAAAAGGCTTTGAAGAACTTCAATCCGCTGTTCAGTTTGAACTATTCCGCTACCCATGCCGTCCAGCACAACATGGTCTACGTTCTGGATGCGCTGGACGCTTACAACAAGCGCCTAGTCAAGAAAATCGAGGTCAAAGGCTTTGAGGTCAAGAACCTCCGGGGCACCGACAGCTATCTGTTCCTGGAGCAGATTGTCCTTTCTCCAAAAAAGCCGCCCATGGCTCGTATCGAGATGGAGATCGGCTATAGTAAGTCCATCAACCGTGAAACCCGTGTTTTGGGTGTGGAAGATAATTTGTACCATGTTTCTCAGGGCATGGAGCAGTACCGTGGCTATACCATTTCTGAAATTGACCCCGATAAAAGAGCTGTGACTTTTACGAATGGCGAAGTAATTCATACAGGCGATGTGGTCGGCGATATTTCCGAAACAGATATGCGCCGCATCCAGATCCGTGAGACGATTCTCTCCCATTTTGAAAAGGAAGAGAAGAACTTCAATATGGGCATCAAAACGCTCTCCCTGTTCTTTATCGACGAGGTCGCCAAATACCGCCAGTATGATGAAGATGGCAACGAGCAGCTGGGCGAATACGGCAAGATGTTCGAGGAAGAGTACTTCGACATTCTTGAGAACCAATACCTCACACTGGAAAATACACCTTACCAGCAATATCTGCGGAAGTTCTGCAGGGAGCCGTCTGCTGTTCATAAAGGCTATTTCAGCATCGACAAAAAGACCGGACGCAGCATCAACAGCCAGACAAAACGCGGCAGCGAGTTCTCGGACGATATTTCGGCCTATGACCTGATTCTGAAGAACAAGGAACGGTTGCTCTCCTTTGAAGAGCCTACCAGGTTCATCTTCTCCCACTCGGCCCTTCGGGAAGGCTGGGATAACCCGAACGTATTCCAGATTTGCACGCTGAAACATTCTGACAGCCAAACCGCCAAGCGCCAGGAAGTGGGCCGTGGTCTGCGTCTGTGCGTGAATCAGAATGGCAATCGTATGGATGTGCAGAGCTGCGGTGACCGCGTACATGATATCAACCTGCTTACGGTCATTGCCAGTGAAAGCTACAAGAACTTTGTGGCAGACCTGCAGAGCGATATCAAGAAGGAACTGTATGACCGTCCCACTACCGCAACCAGTAAGTACTTCAAGGGTAAGTATGTCAAGGCCAATGGTGTGTCCACTCAGATTGATGACGATATGGCCAATGCTATTGAGTTCTACCTCATCAGCAACGGCTATGTGGATATGAAGCGCAAGGTGACAGATAAGTACCGGGCGGATATCCAACTGGGTACACCCGCGCCTTTGCCGGAAAATCTGGCACCGATGGCAGAGGGTATCCACTTGCTGATTCAGGCCGTCTATGATGAACGTGCCCTCAAGGATATGATTGTGGACGGACATGAAACCAAGGTGAAAGAGAACCCGCTGAACGAAAACTTTGCCAAGGCGGAGTTCCAGGCACTCTGGAAACAAATCAACCACAAGTATGCGTATACGGTGTCTTTTGATAGTGAGGAATTGATTCGGAAAGCTGTCGCACATATCAATGACAAGCTGTTTGTTTCGGAGCTGCAATACACTGCAACTGTGGGCCGCCAGAAGGAGGAAATGAACGAGCACGAGCTTAACCGTGGTGACTCCTTCGGTAATGTGAAGACCCGGACCAAGACATTACGCGAAGTCCATTCCAGCCACCTTGAGTACGACCTCGTCGGTAAGGTTGCCCAGGGCACCGTGCTGACCCGGCGGACTGTGGTTTCCATTTTGAAGAATCTGCGGGAAGATAAGCTCTATATGTTCAGGAATAATCCGGAAGAGTTTATCACAAAGGTCATCCGGCTTATCAATGAGCAGAAAGCCAACACCATTGTGGAGCACATCTCCTACAACCAAATCGAAGGGCAGTATGACAGCGGCATCTTTACCGCTGACAAGAGCTCTCATGATTTTGACAAGGCATTCCAGGCCAGAAAAGCCATTCAGGACTATGTATTTACGGATGGAATCTCTGAGGACAGTGTAGAACGCCGCTTCGCTCAGAACCTTGATGAAGCTGAGGAAGTCTGTGTGTATGCCAAACTGCCGAGAGGCTTCCATATCCCCACGCCGGTGGGCAACTATTCTCCCGACTGGGCCATTGCTTTCTATGAAGGTACGGTAAAGCATATCTACTTTGTGGCAGAAACGAAAGGCACAATGGAAAGTCTGCAGCTCAAGCCAATTGAGCAGGCAAAAATCCGCTGCGCCCGTAAACTGTTCAATGAGATGTCTACCAGCAACGTGAAGTATCACGATGTGGACAGCTACCAGCATTTGCTGGATGTGATGAAGTCGATTTGACCACGGAAAGGGAGACGCATATGGCAGAAAGTGCTCCGTTTTACAGGAAATATATACAAGGCGTTGTATCACAGGCAAACTTGGAAAAAGCTGCTTTGGAGCGAAACTTCGTGTATGGGCAACTAACAAAGTGGCTGCGGCAAAAAGATGTTCGCCTGTCCAACGAGATGTTTAAGGCCGTGTTGGCAGCAAGCAAACAACTTGCAGAAAGCTATTTGGCTGCTGGAAATGCGGATATAAAATCCGCTTGTGCAGACTGCTGTTCTTTCCATACTTTCACGGCTTCCGATGGAATTCACACGGATGCAAAACAAGTTCGGAAGTATGTATCGGACTTTTGGCCGGTTCTTCAAGATGGCTTGGATAAGGAAAAACTTCTTGGAGATGCCACGCAGCGTGCCAGAAAAATCGACGTGGTTCGACTGGGGCAATTGTTTGATGAAATATTGGCTGCTCTTCCGGAAGAGCAGCAAGATGTGGTCGTGTCGCTGATGGATGAATTTGTGCGAAACCTGTAATATTATTTGCATAGTCATATAACAATACAGGGCGTGTGAGGAGAAAAAGATGGCACAATACGAAGTAAACAATAGCTCTATACAAACTCTACTGTCTTGGATACGTAGTGGAGAAATTGCTATCCCGGAAATTCAGCGTCCGTTTGTGTGGGATTCTACTAAAGTTCGTGATTTGATTGATTCCTTGTATGCGGGTTTTCCAGTAGGATACATCATTGTCTGGAAAAATCCTGATGTAAGATTGAAAGATGGCACAGTTTCTTCCGGAAAGAAAATCCTCATTGATGGCCAGCAACGAATCACAGCTTTACAGGCGGCGGTTGTAGGAATCCCTGTTATTGGTAGTGACTATCATAAAAAAAGAATCAAAATTGCTTTTCATCCCTTGGAACAACGATTTGAGGTGGCTAACCCTGCCATTGAGAAAGATGCCGCCTGGATCTCTGACGTTGCACCTCTTTATCAACCTGGGTTTGATTCCTTTAATTTTGTGATTGACTATTGCACAAAAAATCAATTGGATGACAGTAAAAGAAGCGCTGTTAATGCTGTACTTACTAGACTGCAACAGATTCAAAACAACAATATTGGTGTAATAGAACTTTCTCATCAACTGGATATTGCCCAAGTGACGGAGATATTTATCCGTATAAACTCAAAAGGCGTAGTACTTTCTCAAGCAGATTTTGCTATGTCTAAAATTTCTTCTGATGACCAATACGGCGGAAATCAGATTCGAAAAATCATGGATTATTTCTGCCATTTGATGCAAAAGCCGGAAGATTTCGAGGCAATCCGCCAAAACGATACTGAATTTGCAGCGAGCGAAGACTTTTCTAAAATTAAGTGGATTATCGATGAACATGAAGATATCTATGTGCCAGATTATACCGATGTCTTACGTGTAGCTTTTACTTTTAAATTCTTGCGCGGACGAATTGCTGATTTAGTAAGCCTGTTGTCTGGCAGAGATTTTGACTCTCGAGATTATCAGGAAGCAATTGCCGAGGACTCTTTTCGGAAACTCAGAGAAGGCGTATTGGAGTTTGTAAACAAAACAAATTTCCAACGCTATCTTATGATTGTGAAATCTACAGGCATCATTTCTCCTTCTATGATTCGTTCCCAGAACGTTTTGAATTTTGGATATGCGTTGTATCTATTACTTCGTTCCAAAGGTGAAGACCCCACAGTCATAGAAAAGGTTGTACGACGGTGGATGGTGTTGGCCATTCTGACAGGGCGCTACTCGGGTTCTCCAGAATCTACATTTGATTATGACATCAAACGATTCCAATCGAATTCGCCAATGGAATATTTGGAGCATACAGAAGCGGGTGAGTTGTCGGACGCTTTTTGGAATAACATCCTAGTAACCAAGCTAAACACATCTGTAGCAAGTAGCCCTATGTTCCATGTATTCTTAATGGCACAAGTCAAAATGGGGGACTGTGGCTTTTTGTCGGAGCAAATAGATGTGAAATCGCTGATTGAGCAGCGTGGTGACATTCATCATATCTTCCCTAAAAAATATCTGCAAAAATGCGGAATTAAAGAACGCAGCTTATACAATCAAATTGCCAACTATGTTTACACACAGTCTGAAATTAATATCAAAATAAAAGACCAGGCACCTAAAATGTATATGGCTCAAGTCAAGCAGCAATGTACAGGAGGAAACACAGTATACGGCGGGATTAATTCCATGGAAAAATTGGAGCAGAATTTGACTGCCAATTGTATTCCTCAGGATATCTTTGAAATGGATCATACTCAGTTTGAGGACTTCTTGGAAAAACGGCGTAAACTAATGGCACAAAAAATTCGGAATTACTATGAAATGCTCAAATGATGTCTGCCTGGATTTATGTAATAGGGTAGATGTCCGTTTGGAGGATGATTTATGGAATCTAATCACGTAAATAACCAAAAGGGTGTCGAAGCTTTATGTTTACAATGTGTCTTAGATTCTCGGAAAGAGCAAAGAGGAGATTCCAAGAAAATTTTGAATTTACTTTTAGGCCAAGAAGTCGAAAGAGTGAATAGTGAACGACCTGATATAGTGAAGCGCATAGAACCTCTAAAAAAGGGGAGGCCAGGAATACTTTTAGGGATTGAGCATTTCCGCGTGGACCATTTAACAATAGAAAAACGCATGAAAAAAGGAAGAGGGTCAGGAGAACGGAAACTGGCATCAACCGCGCCAGTTATCCAAAATGACTTACGAAATGTATATAATAAATGGCACCGTTGTTTAGACGAAAGTGGGGATTTAAAAGAAAGTGAACTACTCGATGCAAGCGGCGACATACTAGATGTTGTTGCAAAAGGTGTGCAGAAGATGTATGACACGAATTATCATTCTCTTCTTGAATCGCTAAAATATAATATCGAGTCACATATGAAGAGTGTGGATGCCTATTATACTAATTTAAAGATGCTGGCTGAGGATAATGAGAAAATCCAAATGGCGTTTTTAATTGAACTTCATGCAGAATTCCTAAGCCTCATGATACGAGAGAGAACAGGGGTGCGCATGTGCCGATATGGAGAAATGCCATTGTTCAAAGATGTTATCGAAGTTCTTGAGGAGAAGATTGACAAATCGAAAATACAATATATCATATTAGTTGCTTCTGGAGCTTTAGACACAGGAGAGAAAAAAGTATACTTATTAAGGTCGGGAAATCTTTTATCTCAGCTCAAGAAGCGCCATGTGAAAGTATTCAATTATTTGGCAATGGATCGATTCTCTCCAGCTTTTACAGGTAAGCCTATTCAGGTGGAAGATATTTCGTTTGAAGATATTTCGCATGATAAAGAAAATCAAACAGTGACAGCAAATTACGAATGCAGTGTGAAAAGGGTAGATGATGCTACATACATAGCGCTTCTGAATTATAGTGCGATGCAGATTCTAACGGCAGAAAAAGAAGAACAATATTATTGTGCATCTCCTAGCGAAATTGGGTATGCCTATGCAATTGCGCCTGAAATTGTTGGCTGGCGTAGGGGGGATAGACAAGAACTGTGGAAAGTAGAACCCATTTATAAATCTCATGATTTTACGGAATTATGGAAAAGAGTAGACAAACGAATGGGAGATTTTCAACGAAAATATTTGCATGCTGAAGAATAGCTATATTAATTTCTTTGCTTCAAATAAATGCTGATTATGTTGACTCATATTCTGTTTGACAAAGTCTATGATTAGCTATGAACGCTTGGCTGAATTAATACAACAACAAACAGGAAGCAGAAATAATGTAAAAACTGAAATTTCAAAATCGTTGGGTCCGATTTGGTATAAAGCCTAAAAATAGGTAAAAATCGGTGGGTGAAAAAATGCCACGAGGGCACACCAATTTTGGGGTTGTTTGTACTTTTTCTTCATTTGTCTGACATAACGCCATATGGTATAATGGCCATATGGCATCACTTCACATCGGCCCACCATAGTTTGATATGGTGGGGATCACAGAGACCCCTTGGTTTTATACTAGCCGGCATCACAAGCGCACCTCAATTTTATACCAAAGCCGCTCACAAGAGCACCAGTATTTTGTACCAGGGAGAGCCTGATAAGCCTTTTGTTGTCGCTTTATTTTCCATTCAAGACAATAGTATAATTTGAACCTTGCATTTCCACATTAGTCCACGATTATGCCGTATTGAATTTATATTGAAAACACACAAATCGTACCAAATATATGGAACAAACTCTCCTTAAAAATCACGTTATATAGAGCTATTTGTCCGGCCCTTTCGCCTGTGCCAAAGAGATGATAAAATGGGGTTCAAGAGGCCGTGAGTTCGACTCTCGCCACTCGGACCAAACAAGGGC
>ERZ1090879.1856-NODE-1858-length-11074-cov-7.165986_pt1 | contig 11074 bp, 4 predicted proteins | sample MGYA00478472_ERZ1090879 | MGnify/ENA primary metagenome ERZ1090879 (study PRJEB33644, sample SAMEA5815723) | chicken gut metagenome | biome: Chicken; feature: Gastrointestinal Tract; material: Caecum | place: Ireland | collected 2019-01-01 | study: A study of the...
GCTCTATCCAGCTGAGCTACAGAGACAAACAGAATCTATTTTGTTTTGGCGTTTTGGCAACAGTCGATTTTTCAAGCTGCTCGTTGTAATATAACCTTCGTGCAGCTTCTCCCTTGCCCCGAGATCGTGTCCCTGGCAATCGTAAACGGCAGCCAATATTACCAAATTCATTGTACAACACTCGCCATACAACTTTTTTATTATAGCGGATGGAATTATAAATTGCAAGTCGCCGCTCTGATTTACGATTCTTCAGTAGCATTTGAAAAATTGGCTGAAAAAAGCGCATTTTCCGCATCGTAGCAGCCTCAGTTTTTTCAAAAATGTACGAAGCCACATTCATTTCAAAATCTTTCAAAAAAATCGAAAAAAATTCAAAAAAAGGCTTGCATTTTCCAGATTCCTTTGCTATAATAATCAAGCACTCGGAAGTCGAGCGCAGACAACTGAATAAGGGAGCTTTCCCGAGTGGCCAATGGGGACAGACTGTAAATCTGCTGCTTAATGCTTCGGTGGTTCGAATCCACCAGCTCCCACCAAAAAAGACCTCGTAGAATCGATATTCTACGGGGCTTTTTTTGTTTAGGGACCACGTTTTGGACCCCACTCCCAGTGGTTATCTGTTTCAAAACACATTCATGGATGATTACCTGAAAGAATGGGAAGTACGCAAAAGAGAATTACTAGGGAAAACAATCAGCCCGGAAGAATATACCGCGTGGAAACTCCAGTGGCCATGTTCCTGCGATAGTTGCGGGAAATGTGAAGCTCAGAATCAATGGCGAGTTTTGCAGAGTTTGCAGAGAGATACTAAAGAATGGGCTTCCCAACGCTCTCACCTTCTTTGCACACTCAATACAAGGTAAAACAGGAATGGCGCAGCATTGGCTGCGCCATTCCTGTTTTACTCTAAAGTTCTCATACCTTTTTAAAAGCGCCCACACATTCCATTACTCATTCATTTCTCACACCGAAGGTGATATCGAAGGTCTGATTCATCCATTATAAACTATTCCCGCGTTTGCAAGACACCCTTTGCATTTGGATTGCAAAATATTACGTTGTATTTTTATTTTTCTTAGTATATACTTGCTATGAACCAAATAGGTGAAATCAACAAAAGAGGTGTTATAGAATGGTTAAGTATCGTCAGCTCTTCTAAGCGATAGAAGAGAATAAATACCCACACATCTTCTATCGCATTATTTCAATATAATGTATAGGAGAGTATTATGAAACAATATCAAAAACGCAACCGCCTCTACTATTTTTCGGCGCTGGTTGCCATCGTCATCAGCACCATTTTTTCAGTCACGTTACAGTTTTTTAAGGGGGATATACTCGACTCAGCACTAGCAGGTGAAATATCCGCAGCCATAATGTGGGTCGTTCTTTTACTAATCTTCATCTTATGTGAAAGCCTTTTTTATTTTTTATATGCACGCCTTACGGCTAGATTTGTGACCGAATGCACAAAAATGCTTAAACAGGATATTTTCAAAAGTATCTTGCAGCGTAGCTACGTTTCTTATAAGAAGCATCCTGAGGGTTGGTATATTTCGAAATATACCAATGAGGCAGATAACATTAAAGATTACTATTTTCAAATGCTCCCTCTTCTTTGTGAAATTCTTCTGAAGATTATTTTTGTCAGTGTAGCTCTTTTTCTTCTCGATGCGAGAATTGCTATTTTTACACTAGTGTTGCTCACTACTCCCCTATATTTACCTAAACTGATTGAGAAACCATTACAAAACGCACAGTCAATGCAAATTAAAACGGCAGAATCCGTTTTGACCTGCATCCAAGATTGGCTCAGTGGATTCGAAGTCATAAAGAACTTTTCTGTTGAGCATAACATCCTCAAAAGGTATGATGAAGTAAATAATCATTCCATGGCTGCAATGTTCAACAATGCAACATGGCGAGCCAAGTCCCAATTGCTTACTTCTCTGATCTCATATCTCTCCTATTTTGTCATCTTAGTTGCTTCGGCCTGGTTGGTTCTGTCCGGGGCTTTTTCTGCAGGTGATTTTTTTATTGCAATTGGTATGATTGATCAGCTTTCTTATCCCTTGATTTCGCTAGCGGACATTCTTCGCGCGCTCATTTCCATTAGGCCCACCTGCCAGTCCATGCAGCATTTTCTTTGGGAGTACGATAGCTCGATCAGTTCTCGCGCTCTAAAGACGGTTCATCATGATATTCATTATGATTCTGTCACCTTCTCTTATCCGGATTCATCTGAACCAATCTTACGAAATCTGACGTTTACTATTAAAAAAGGCGGCCGATACTTGCTCAAGGGCCCAAGCGGCTGTGGGAAAACAACTGCAATTAACTTGCTGTTAAAATACTATGACGTAGATTCAGGAGAAATCTTCGTAGATGGGGTTCCGCTTTCCAACTTTGATAACACTTATGACTGTATGACTGTTGTTCGTCAGGAAGCTGTTCTTTTCCATGATTCCCTTCGCAACAACTTAACACTGTATCAAGATATTGATGATGACAAACTGTTCCAAGTTCTACATGCAGTAGAACTTGACAAATTCGCAAATCGAAATGCACTTTCTTCCACAATCACTGAAAATGGCACAAATTTGTCTGGCGGAGAAAAAAAGAGAATCTGTTTAGCCAGAGCATTATTGCGAAACGCAGATGTACTTATCTTGGATGAACCTTTGGCTAATCTTGATGATGTTACTGCATCAAAAATTGAGGATTTCTTGCTTTCGATTCACGGCAAAATCTTACTGGTCGTGTCGCACCAATTCACACAACAAAAGGTACAATGCTTCGATGGTGTAATCGATTTCAATGAATCTACGTAGTCTTCTTCTGTTCGTAGAACACACAAACATGGCAAGTAATGCTTCCTCCAGCACTGCTTATGAGGATCCCCCCAAGCCCCAAAACGCAGAATCACATTCTGTGGCTGCGTGCCCATCGGACGCTTTTGGTTAGGCTAAAGAGGAAACACTGGCATCCCGCAGATGGACGTTGCTCATAACAGTAAAGTTGTTGCGCTTAGGCATACGAAAAACAGACATAATACACTCTCCTGTCGGGTTACTTACGACGGGTATGGGTACCCCGTTTTTGGGTCCCCGTTGCTTCGATAGATGCAGATTCCATAAAAGGAGTTTTCTGGTGTTGCCTTCCCTTCTTCAGGAAACGGCTGCATGATCAGCCCCTCACTTACCGGTAGCTACTTCCTAAGACCAAAACATCATTTTATCTACAACAAATCCCCCTGGCACAGTTCTATTTCACTGCACCAGGGGGATTTGTTCTGTTTTCCTTTTATCACCTAAGTTTCTATTGCGGCCAGTCCTTCGGCATACTCTTTATTTGCGCAAATGCTTGGGTTTCATTCCCCAGAAAATCAAATTCATAAGGAGCACCAGCAATAGAACTGCCGCAATGGCAACCCAAAATCCGATATTAAGCCCTGCAAAGCAATCTGTCCCAAACAATGTAATCCACAACGTCGTCCATGTCACTGTTCCTTCCCTCCTTTTATAGCAGTTCCCCATAATGCCGTACATACGCCTTTTTAAGGCTGGTTGCCAGTACCATATACAACAGAATGCAGGGGATCAGATAAGCAAAATATTCCAGCGGCAACGCCACAAAACCAAGGGCCGCGCCCAACGGTGTAAAGAGGATAATCGTAAGCACCGCGATTCCTGTACAGGTAAGAAGCGTCAGCGGAGCCGATGCACGACTCTGGATAAAAGGAATTTTAGGCGTGCGGATCATGTGGATGACCAGCGTCTGGCTCCACATGGACTCTACAAACCATCCGGCCTGGAACATTGCCACATAGGTTTCCTGCATACGTTGCAATTCCAAACCACTGAAGTGACGGGCAAGGTCGTTGTACAGTACCCCACCGGACACAAACAGCGGGCAAAACACAAAATACATGAAAATGTAGGTCGTAAAGTCAAAAATAGAACTTGTGGGCCCCAGCCAGATCATGAAGCTGCCTACCGAGGAGGCGTCCCATTTTCTGGGGATGCGCAAGAATTCTTCATCCACATTGTCCCAGGGGATCGCTACACAGGAAAGATCGTAAATCAGGTTCAGCACGATCAGCTGTACGCTCATCATGGGCAGAAACGGCAGCAACGCAGAGGCCGCCAGGACAGAGAACATATTGCCGAAATTGGAAGATGCCGTCATTTTTATATACTTGATCATATTGGCATAGGTCTTGCGGCCTTCCACAATTCCCTTTTCCAACACCATCAGGTCTTTTTCAAGCAGGATAATGTCGGCGCTTTCCTTCGCCACGTCCACCGCGGTATCCACGGAAATCCCGATATCCGACGCTTTCATAGCCGCGGCATCATTGATACCGTCCCCCATAAATCCTACTGTATGACCGGATTCCCGCAGTACCGTGACCACACGTGCTTTCTGGTCCGGGGTCAACTTGGCAAACACGTCCGTTGTCCGGGCCGCTCTGGCCAGTTCGGCATCGCTCATTTTCTCCAGATCCGCCCCCAACAGCATCGTGCGCACTTTCAAGCCCACCTGGGCACATATAGTTCGGGTGACTTTTTCATTATCTCCTGTCAGGATCTTGGTCGTCACACCATGTTCTTTCAGTGCCTGGATGGCTGCCGCCGTTGTTTCCTTGGGCGGATCCAAAAACGCCAGGTATCCCATCAGCACCATATCACATTCGTCTTTTGCATTGAACGTTCCCGCCGGAGCCGGATCGCTCTTTTGTGCAACGGCCAAAACGCGGAACCCTTTTTCATTCAAAGAATTCACTGTTGCAAAAATCTCATCTTTTCGTTCTGCAGTCAGCGGCTCCACCCTGCCGTCGTACTCAACAAACGCACAAATCGAAAGCATCTCTTCCACGGCACCCTTTGTCACCATCTGTGTTTTGCCGTGTTTATCCTTTACTACCGTAGTCAGACGCCGCCGCGCAAAATCAAACGGGATCTCATCCACTTTTACATAGGCTTCCGACAGATCTACCAGATTGGGGTCGCGGCTCTCTTCCTCCTCGGTTTTCCGGATAATGGCCAGATCCATGAGGTTTTTATATCCGGTTTGAAAATAACTGTTCAGATACGCGTGGCGCAGTACGCGCAGATCATCTTCCCCCATTACATTCAAATGATATTCCAGCACAACCTGATCCTGCGTAAGTGTTCCGGTCTTATCAGTACACAAAATATCCATAGCGCCAAAATTCTGGATCGAGTTGAGATTTTTGACGATTGTCTTTTCCTTGCTCATGGAAACAGCGCCTTTGGCCAGGCAGGTTGTCACGATCATGGGCAGCATTTCCGGAGTAAGCCCCACCGCAATGGATATTCCGAACAGGAACGCAGCCAGCCAGTCCCCTTTTGTCAGGCCGTTGATCACAAAGACAAGGGGAACCATAACCATCATGAATCGAATGAGAACCCAGGATACTGCATTGACGCCACGGGTAAAGCTGGTTTCCACCGCTTCCTGCGCAACGGAGGACGCCATAGACCCGAACAGCGTGTGATCTCCTACGGCCACAACCACACCCAGCGCACTGCCGGAAATCACATTGCTGCCCATAAAGGCAAGATTCGGATATCCGGTCACACTCTCCTGCTCCCGGGTGCAGACCGCGGCTGTTTTTTCTACCGGTTCACTTTCCCCCGTCAGGCCCGACTGGCTGACAAAGAAGTCCTTGGCATCCAGGATTCGCAAATCCGCCGGGATCATGTCCCCTGCCGAAAGGTGCACAATATCTCCCACCACCACTTCATCCAACGGGATTTCGATTTTTTCCTTCCCGCGCCGTGTCACAGTACAGGTCGTGGTGATCATTGCCAGAAGTTTTTCGGCCGCATTGCCGCTGCGGGATTCCTGCACAAAGCGAAGTATTCCTGAAATCAACACCATCGTCAGAATAATGACCACTGTAAGGCAATCAAAATCCTCACGAACATTGCCAAAAAGTCCCCAATAAGGCAAAATCATATCAGTGATGGCTGAAACAACCGCCAGGAAAAACAGAATCGCCGTAAACGGATTCACAAAGGCTTCCGCCAAGCGCCGCGGAAGTGTTTTTTCTTTCTGGCAGGTGACTTTATTGCTGCCGAAACGATTTCGGCTGAAAGTCACCTGCTCCGGCGTAAGACCGCAGAGGGAAGTGTCCATTTCCTTCAGCACTTCCTGTACAGAAGAAGCAGCCGCATGGGAAAGACGGCGTGCCTCCTCATCACGGGTTACCACACCGGTCGCCACCCGTGCCGCCTGCTGGCGGAGTTTTTCTTTCTTGTTCATCATGCATTACCTCCTTGTTGTAGGGAGGCAGCTGCTTCCTGCCTAAACGTAGAGTCAACCGACAATACGGTTTGAGGCATTGCGCTGTCTGCTCCCGGTTTCGGGGATTTCCGTCACTGTCCACTGACTCTCACCTCCTTGCAGGCCTCAGATTGCCGCCGGACGGTTCCGACTGCATTCCCAAGTATAGAGCAGGTATGCTTGTATTCCCATGACCAAATCCTTGCGATTTTCTTGCACCTGCATTCAAAAAGGCCGCGGGCTTACAGGGAGCGGCCGTTTGAAAACAAATATTCGTTAAATCGGTATCCTATACCCCAGCAAGTCTGGATGTTTTGCGGAGCATCGGGGGTTGGTTCGATTTTCTTGCGCAGCTTGCGGATAAACGCCATGATGTTGCTGTCATCCAGCATATAGTCCCCTTCCCAAACTGCCTGATAGATTTGCTCCTTGGTAAACACCTCGCCGCGATTGCGTGCAAGGAAATACAGAATATCAAACTCCTTTGGTGTCAGCGCCACCATCTGCCCGGCACGCTGTACGCTGCGCGCCCGGGGATCAATGACCAATGCTCCGCAGCGCAGCACGGTTGCGGGTGCGGGTGTTTTCCCCGGTTCTGTCTGCTCGTCCAGTTCCAACATCAGGGAACGGGCCGTACCATCTGCCAAACTTTCCAGCCCCTCCTGCAAGTCCCGACGGGACACAGTATCCGGAGCCTGTGTGCGCAGCGCTTCCCGCAGCCACTGCAGAAGGGAAGCATCCAAATTTACAAATCCGATATTGGTTTTCAACTGGCGTGCCTCCTTTCCTACAGCAATTCCCGGTATCGCTTGTTGTATCGGCCTTTAGCCCACGTGACGAGCAAAAGATACAGCAGCACCACCTGAATCAGGAATCCGAAATAGATGGGCGGCAAGGCAGTCAATCCCATCCAATGCCCCGCCGGGGTAAACGTCAGCGCTGTAAACAGGAACAAGCCCGCCGTGGTAACTGCCATGACCGGCCGGGAAGGCCGGCTTTGCAGAAACGGGATTTTTCTTGTACGCAGCAAATGCAGAATCAGCACCTGCGTCCACAACGATTCCAGAAACCATCCGGTTTGAAACAGAGCCACAAAATAGCCCTGCTCTGCAACATTCAACGAGGAGAAAGGTCCGCCACATACGGCTGGACAAAGCACAAAATAGAGAAACGCAAAGGTAAAAAGATCAAACAGCGAACTCAATGGCCCGAAATGCCGCATAAAGCGCCCCAACGTCCGGCCGGACCATTCCAACGGTTTTGCGCAGGACTCAGCATCCACCGCATCCCACGGCAAAACCAGGCAGAGCGTATCATACAACAGATTGAGCAGCAACAGCTGCACAGAGGTCATGGGCAAAAACGGAAGGAATACGCCGGCCGCCACCACAGACAAAATATTGCCAAAGTTGGAGGAAGATGTGATTCGGATATATTTGGCCATGTTGCAAAATGCCTTGCGTCCCTCTTCGATCCCATCAGACAGAACCTGCAGATCTTTTTTCAGAAGGATCACATCCGCACTTTCCTGCACGGCCTCGACTGCTGTATCCACCGATATGCCGACATCCGCCTGCAACATCGCGGGGAGATCGTTCATGCCGTCACCAAGAAATCCCACCGAGTGACCGTTTTCCTGCAGAATATGCAGGATCAGGGCTTTTTGCCGGGGCGAAAGCTCCGAGAATACTGTGGTTCGTTCAATTCCTATCGGCAGTTCGTCGGGAGTCAGGCACTCCAGTTCCGCGCCCGTCATGGTGTACCGTGTATCAATTCCCAACCGGCGGCAGATCGAGCAGGCCACACTCGCCTGGTCCCCTGTCAGCACGCGAACCCCAACACGGCGTTCCTGCAATGCCCGGATGGCCGCGGCAGCGGTCTTTTTCGGGGCATCAAAAAACGCCAGGTATCCCAGCAGAATACAGTCCTGCTCCGCTTCCGGTTTCAGACATTCCTCCGGCATGGGTTTATACGCCACCGCCAACACCTTCATGCCATCTTCCTGCATTTCATCCACAACGGCATGGACACTGGCCAGACCATCTGCACCGAACGGGCTGCGCCGGCCCTTATATTCGATCTGACTGCAGCGCGCACAAACGGATTCCACACCGCCTTTCATGATCAGGAGATTTTCCGCTTTCCCGCTTTTTACCAGAACCGTAGCAACCTTGCGCTCATAGTCAAAGGGCAACTCATCCAGCTTGAGAAAACGCTGTGGGAGTGACCGGAACGCCTCACCATGGCCGGGCATTTCCTGGCAGTGAAGAATGGCCCCATCCAGCGGATTCTGCACTCCGGTATGGTACAGACTGTTGAGATATGCAAATTCCAGCACTTGCCTGCTCTCATTGCCCAACAGATCCATGTAGTATTCCAGCTGGACAGTTTCTCCGGTCAAGGTGCCGGTTTTATCCACGCAAAGAACATCCATGCTGCCAAACCCCTGCATGGCGTTGATGTTCTTGACAACCGTCTGTTTGCGTCCCATTGCGGCGCTGCCCTTGGCCAGACAGGCATTAACTACCATGGGCAGCATTTCCGGCGTGAGCCCCACCGCTACCGAAAGCGCAAACAAAAACGCTGCGCTCCAGTTGCCCTGGCTTACGCCGCAGGCCACAAACACAACCGGCACCAGCACGGCCATAAACCGGATCAACACCCAGGCGATGGAGTGTGCTCCTTTATCAAAACCGTTTTTTCGGTCGCGGGCAGCCTCGGAAAGGCCCCCGTAGACGGTATCCTTGCCCACAGCCAGAACAACGCCCTCGCCCGTACCGCCGAACACCGCGGACCCCATAAAAGCAATATTGGTATATGCTGCGTACCCATGCAGGCAGTGATCTGCCAGCGGTTCCGTCTGCTTTTGCAGCACGGCACTCTCTCCCGTCAGGACGGCCTGCGAAACGTAGAGTTCTTCTGCTTTGGTCAGGCGGAGATCCGCCGGGACTCTATCCCCGGCTGTCAGGCGAACACGATCCCCCACCACCAACTCAACCGACGGCAGTTCTGTCCAGCGGCTGCCCCGCCATACTGTGACCCGGGTGTGCAGTAACCTTGCCAGGTGATCCGTCACCTGCTTGGAGCGAAGCTCCTGCACAAAGCGCACCGTACCGCTGAGAAGCAGCATCACCAGCATAATAACCGGCGTACTCCAATCCCGACTGCCTCCAGACGCCAGCAGAACATTCGTCACAAAAGACAATACTGCCAGTACCGCCAGTATCGTTGCAAAAGGATTCAGGAAGGCTCTGCGCAACCGATACCCTACCGTATCAGGACGCTGTTTTTCCAGTTGATTACCGCCCCAACGCAGGCGGCTTTTTTCCGCTTCTGCTTTGCTGTACCCTTCCGCAGGCAGTTTCAGTTCCTTATAAAGCGTCTGCACCGTTTCCGCTGCATAGCGCCGTAGCCTTGGATGCAGCAGCCGATTTTCCGCCATGAAAGATCACCCCCGTTTCTTATCCCTGCTATCATACCATGGAACGGCCTTTCTGTCGCCCCGGAAAAACTTGCTTTTTTCTTGTTTATGCCTTTTAGCACAAAAATCCCCGCCGGGCTGTTCTCCGGCAGGGACCTGAAGGAATTTTCAGTTTTCTTTCTGCTGTGCCACGGATTCCGCCAGAACCAATATATCCCCTACCTTGAGGACCGTCCGCCCGGTGGGGATCATTGTTTCCGCTCCTCGCTTGACCAGCACCACCAAACGACCGTCCTGCAGCGAAATATCCGAAAGCGCGCATTCCGCCCAGCGGCTGCCCCGCTCCACGCTGGTTTCGTGCAGCGACAGATTTTCCCGGTCTTCAAACGCCCGGGCTGCCAGAACCAGCAGATCCCCCGCCAGCAGCCTGGTACCGCCGTCAGGGACGATGGTGTGTTCTCCGCGCACAATCATAGTAACCATCAATTCCGGCGGAAGCGACACCTGATGCAGCGTGCAGCCACACCAGGGACAGGCAGCGTCAATATGGACCTTGATAAAGTCGATACTGCTTTCTTCCTGGTAATCACTGAATGTCTTGGCTACGTCCCCGTTATGGTCGATCATGCACAGCCGTCCGGCCACTTTTGGCAGCAACGACCCTTGCACAGCGATGGACAGCAATACCACACAGAAAACCAGATTGTACAGGTTGTATCGGGTCTGTATACCGCTAAGCACCGCAGCAATGGCAAATACGATAGAAGAGGCTCCTCGCAGCCCGGCCCAGGAGACCAGACCGATCTGCTGCCAGGGTGCCTTAAACGGCAGCAACAGGGCAGCTGTTACAGCAGGCCGTGCCACCAGTGTCAGGAACAGCATAACAAATACCGCCGGGAGCAGCACCTCCGGGAGTTCCGTCGGCGTGACCAACAGTCCCAGCAGGAAAAAGACGATCACCTGGGACACATCGGTCAGCACATCAAAGAAGTGAACCAGATACCGTTTTTGGGTAATGGGCGTGTTGCCCAGCCAGATGCCGCACAGATATACGCTGAGGTACCCGTTGCCCCCCAGCACCGACGGCAGCGCGTAAGCCAGCAGCATGGACGCAAACAACAGTACCGTGCGGTTTTGCTTACTACCCAGCAGGCTTTGCCTCAGCAACCACACCGTCACGGCGCCCACGGCCGCCCCGCCCAACACACCCAGCAAAATCTGCTGGAGCAGCAGCAGCGGAATGGAAGGTTTTTCCCCTGCCATCAACGCCAGTGTGACCGTGGTGAGCATATAGGACATCGGGTCGTTGGAGCCGGATTCCACTTCCAGCAGTGAGTC
>ERZ1090879.1858-NODE-1860-length-11070-cov-5.047390_pt1 | contig 11070 bp, 9 predicted proteins | sample MGYA00478472_ERZ1090879 | MGnify/ENA primary metagenome ERZ1090879 (study PRJEB33644, sample SAMEA5815723) | chicken gut metagenome | biome: Chicken; feature: Gastrointestinal Tract; material: Caecum | place: Ireland | collected 2019-01-01 | study: A study of the...
ATATAATATTGTAACAATAAGATTGCTATTTTTCAAGCAAAAACTTCTTTTCAAAGCAATTGGTAATATACCAGTGTTCTAAATAGACAATCGAACGCAACTGACGGCGCAATGAAACAAAAGAGATACCCGCCTGGGTATCTCTTTTGTCATGGTGGACAATAAGGGATTCGAACCCCTGACTTCTTCCATGTGAAGGAAGCACTCTCCCGCTGAGTTAATTGTCCGCGTATTCAGTTGTTACGGAGCCCGCCGCCTTTTTATTGGTGGAGGTGAGGGGACTTGCACCCCTGTACCGACGAGCGAAAACACCGCCTTCTCCGTGCGCAGTCGTTTTTTTAAGTCCCCCGTCCCGCTTGAAACGACACAATCGTGACGGAGCGATACGCTTTATTTACAAAACCCCGCCGCGTAAATCAGGGTTTGTTTGCCGCGCTGTCTGATGCCGTTTATCCGCCGCGCGGCGGGCGGAGACGACAAGCCGCGAAATGTTAAGCGGCAAGGGCAACGGTGTTGTAGCCGTTGTTTACGTTTTTGTTAGCGTTTAATTTTAATTTCCGTTTTTACGCAGACGAGCCTGCGGCACGCTTACGATATCCGCGTTCTCACCGGGCGAATCTGAAAACACCCCCGTGACGATATATACTATACCACAACTTTTGATTTTTACAAAGCGTTTTTGAAAAATTTATCTGCCTTTCATTGCTTCGCGCACGTCTCTTTGCTGCTGGCGGTCCAAATCCTTTTTAGCGATGGCGTCGCGCTTGTCGTAAAGTTTTTTGCCCTTTGCCAGGGCGATTTCCACTTTGACCAGCGACCCTACGAGATAGATTTTGAGCGGCACGATGGAATAACCCTTTTCTTTCACTTTGCCCACCAGCCGCATAATTTCGTTTTTGTGCATGAGCAGACGTCTGTCCCGCCTTGGCTCCACGTTGGAAAAACTGCCCTTGTCATACGGCTTGATATAAGCGTTTTTGAGCAGCAGCTGCCCGCCCGCCACCGTGGCGTAACTGTCTTTGAGGTTTACTTCGCCGTGCCTGACCGACTTGACCTCGCACCCGACCAGGTTTATCCCCGCCTCAAAAGTTTCAGCCATGGTGAAATCATGATAGGCTTTTTTGTTTTTCGAAATAACTTTCATAGCGCAATTATACCATATCCACAAAATCGAAATCAATCCTGCCGCTCACCGCGTCCGCCGCGGCGACCCTTATTCTCACAGCCGAACTCAGCGTAAACCTGTGGACGCCGTTTGAAAGGGTGTATCTCTTTTCGTCGTATTCATAGCCGAATCCCGGCAGGTTTTCCACCCTGACAAGCCCTTCCACAGTGTTGGGCAGTTCCACTAAAATGCCGAAACTCGTCACGCCGCTGACGATACCGTCAAACTCGCCGCCGATAATCGTACCGGCGTACTCCGCCTTTTTGATGTCGTCCACGTCGCGCTCGGCTTCGTCGGCTATTTTTTCCCTTTCGCTGGAACGCAGGGCGGCTTCTTTCACAAAATTCTCCTGCTTTTCCATTTCCGCCGTGTCGCCCCTGAGCATGAGTTTAAGCATGCGGTGCACCACAAGGTCGGGATAGCGTCGTATCGGCGACGTAAAATGGCAATAGCACCCGCTGGCAAGTCCGAAATGTCCGCTGTTTACCGCGCTGTAACGCGCTTTTTGCATGCTGCGCAACATGACTTTCGCCACTATGTGCGAGTATGGCGTTTGTTCCGCCTCGTTCATGACCTTTTGCAGCGTCATCGAATGTATGTTTTCCGGACTTTCGTGGAAAGACAGCCCGAAGCCGTTGAGAAAGGCGTTCAGGTCGTCGAGTTTGTCGGGGTCGGGCTTGTCGTGCACACGGTAAACAAAAGGCAGACCGCCGTGGAAAGCCCGCTCAGCCACCGTTTCGTTGGCGAGTATCATGAACTCCTCAATCATCTTATGCGAAATCGTGCGTTCATACGGCAGGATATCCACCGTTTTTCCCATTTCGTCCAGCACGAATTTGACTTCTTTCGTTTCAAAATCTATACATCCGCGGCGGCGGCGTTTGTCTATGAGTATTTCCGCCAGGTCTTTCATCAGCATGATGTCCGGCGTGATGTCGGCGTACTCGCGGCGGAGTTCACCGTCACCTTCAATAATGGCGGTGACGTCGTCGTACGTCATGCGGTGCGACGTTTTTATGACGCTCTCACAGATTTTGCTGTCCACCACTTTTCCGCGCCTGTCGACCGTCATGACGCAGCTCATCGCCAGTCGTTCCTGCCGCGGGTTGAGCGAACATATCCCGTTTGACAGTTCTACCGGCAGCATAGGCAGCACCATGTCCGGGAAATAGACGCTGGTGCCGCGCTCGAACGCTTCTTTGTCTATAACCGAGCCCTGCCGCACATAATGCGACACGTCGGCTATGTGCACGCCGAGAATATAATTGTCGCCGTCGGCGCTGATGGACACGGCGTCGTCCAGGTCTTTGGAGTCGGCCCCGTCTATCGTAAACGTTCTGAGCCCCGTAAAGTCCGCGCGGTATTTGTATTTGTTTTTATCGACGCTTTCGGGCATTGTTTTGGCGGCGGCGGCGACGCGCGGCGGAAACTCCGTTTCCAGCCCGTATTTGTACGCCACGGACAGCACGTCGCTGCCCTTGCTGCCCGGATAACCTATAACCTTGACGATTTCGCCCTCCGGGCTTTTGCCTTTAGGATACGCCGTTATTCTGACGACGACTTTCTGCCCGTTGACCGCGCCGCCCAGTTTGCCGCGCGGCACATACACGTCGGAAGCGAAGCGGCCGTCGTCCGGCACAACGAAAGCGCTGCGCTGTTTGTCCAGCGTGCCAACTATCTGCGTAAGCCCCCTGCCGAGAATTTTTACTACTTCGCCTTCGTCTCTCGTGCCCGGCAGAATTTTTACCAGCACCTTGTCCATATGCAGCGCGCCGTGCAGACGGGCATGCGTTATGAACAGGTCAGGCGCCACGGCGTCCCTGTCTATACAGAAGCCGAAACCCCTGGCGTGCCCCTGAACGGTGCCCACCACATATTCTTTGGGGTTAATCTTGCGGTATTTTTCCGCTTTGTCGTCATACATATATACGCCGTCCGCGCACAGCGAATCCATGGCGCCGATGACTTCCGCCGCCATTGTTCTGTCGGTTACGCCCAGCGCGTCGAACAGCTGCTTTTTCGTGAACGACGTTTTTCCGTGATTGTCCAGTGTCTCTCTTATATTTTCTTTAAGTGTCATAAATCTATTATATCTCGCCGAATAATTGTTAAACAAATAAAAACGGGACGACGTCGTCGCCCCGAATTATATCACGGTATCACAAAAGCCCGAGCACAAAGAAAAGTATCGAACACACCGCGAGAATCGCGCCGCAGATGATTGTCCACTTTTTCAGTTGATTCTCGAATCTTTTCGACTTGTTTTTGCCGTAAAAGGTGTCGGTCGCGCCAGCGCCCGTTATAGCCGAAGAACCCTGCGAGTTGCCCGGCTGTTTGAGTATGGCAAAAATCAAAAACAGCGATGAAAGCGCCATAAGAACCATCAATATAATTCTGAGAACAAGTATTACCTCATAACTCATGGATAATTTCCTCCGTCAGTTTGAATAGTTTACCATACTTTTTTTGGTTTGACAACAAATTTAACGCCGTAAAAATCAAAACAACCGGCGGTTTATTTGCTTTTCGCCAATATTTTACCCGTCATCTCCGCCGGGACGGGCAATCCCATCACATAGAGCATGGTCGGCGCGATGTCGCACAGGGCGCCGTTTTCCAGCGTGACTTTGTCTTTCAGTCTGTCGTCAATGAGTATAAACGGCACCAGATTCGTCGAGTGCGACGTTACGACACAACCTTTTTCGTCGCACATACGCTCGGCGTTTCCGTGGTCTGCGGTAAGCAGAACGCTGCCGCCCTTTGCCAGAATGGCGTTCACCAGCCTGCCGACGCAGTCGTCGACGGCGTGCACGGCTTTTACCGCGGCGTCAAACACGCCGGTGTGCCCGACCATGTCGCAGTTGGCGTAGTTGAGTATCATCACGTCATACTTTCCGCTGTCAAGCGCGGCGAGAGCCTTGTCGGTGACTTCATAGGCGCTCATTTCAGGCACAAGGTCGTATGTGGCGTATTGTTTTTTGGACGGCACCAGAATTCTGTCTTCGCCGTCGTTCGGCTTTTCCACTCCGCCGTTGAAGAAAAAGGTGACATGCGCGTATTTTTCCGTTTCGGCTATGCGCACCTGTGTTTTGCCGAGCGACGACAGATATTCGCCCAGCGTGTTTTTGTAAGTTTCGGGTCTGAAAGCGATGTCCACCCCGACGAATTTCTCGTCGTACTGCGTCATGCACACCCAGTGCACGCGGCGTTTTTTGCCTTGCAGCGAAAACCCGTCGAAACCCTCCTGGGTGAAAGCCCTCGTCATTTCCCTGGCCCTGTCGGGACGGAAGTTGAAGAAAATCACGCTGTCGCCGTCCTCAACGGTGGCGACTGGCGCCCCGCCACGCGTGATGACTTTCGGCGTCATGAATTCATCCGTCACGCCGGCGGCGTAACTGTCTTCCACGGCGGTTTTCCAGTCGGCGTACTTTTCGCCTTCGCCGAGCGTCAGCATGTCGTACGCCTTTTCCACTCGTTCCCAGCGGTTGTCGCGGTCCATGGCGTACATTCTGCCGCAGACTGTGGCGATTTTGCCGAAGCCGATTTCATCCATGTGCTTTTGCAGGTCGGCGAGATATTTCACGCCGCTTGTCGGGTGCACGTCCCTGCCGTCGAGATAGCAATGCACGTAAACATTGTCAAGCCCCTGTTTTTTGGCGAAATCCACAAGCGCGAAAATATGCGTCATGTGGCTGTGCACGCCGCCGTCGGAAACAAGCCCCATGAGATGAAGTTTTCCTCCGGTTTTTTTGCAGTTTTCCGCCGCCGCCACAAACGCCCCGTTGACGAAAAAGTCGCCGTCATCGATTGACTTGGTGATTCGCGTCAGCTCCTGGTAAATCACCCTGCCGGCGCCGATGTTGAGATGCCCCACTTCGCTGTTGCCCATCTGTCCGCCGGGCAGACCGACGCTGAGCCCGCTGGCGTCCAGCACGCTGTGCGGATATTTTTGTGTAAACGCGGTTACGTTGGCGCTGCCGTCAGCCCTGATGGCGTTGCCCTTGGTTTCGCCGCTCAGGCCGTAACCGTCCATAATGATAAGTGCTGTAAGTTTTTTGTCCATTTATTTTGCCTTTATTATAGCCTCGAATTTTTGCGGAACGAGACTTGCCCCGCCGATGAGGCCGCCGTCGATTTCGCTCATGGACAGCAGCGCTTCGGCGTTTTTCTCGTTCATACTGCCGCCGTACTGGATATATACGCCGTCGGCGGCGTCTTTGCCGTATTTTTCGGCAAGCAGACTTCTGATAAACCCTATCGCCTCGTTGGCTTCATCGTTGGTGGCGGTTTTGCCGGTGCCTATCGCCCACACGGGTTCGTAAGCGATGACGACGTTTCCGATGTCAGCCGCGGAAACGTCTTTAAGCCCCTCGGAAATCTGCCGCGCGAGCACATCGCGCGTTTTGCCGCTTTCGCGTTCGGCAAGCGTTTCGCCCACGCAAACGATTGGTTTAAGCCCGCCGCCGAGCGCGGCAAGCGTGCGTTTGAGCACCGTTTCGTCGGTTTCGCCGAAATACTGCCGCCTTTCGCTGTGACCGATGACGACGTATTCCACCCCGATTTCTTTAAGCATGGCAACGGAAATCTCGCCTGTAAACGCACCGCTTTCCGCCCAGTGGACGTTTTGCGCGCCCACGGCGATATTGGTGCCTTTCGTTTCTTCCACGGCGGCGGCAAGGTCGGTGTACGGCACGCAAAGCGCCACCCTGTTTTTCACGCCGGCCACCAGCGGAATAAGTTCCCTAATAAATTGTCTTGTTTCGGCAACGGTTTTATTCATCTTCCAGTTGCCCGCGATAAATTTGTTTTTCATGTTTTTATTTGTCGTCCAGACATGCTATGCCCGGCAATTCGATACCCTCCAGAAATTCCAGACTGGCGCCGCCGCCCGTGGAGATGTGGGTTATTTTGTCGGCGAAGCCCATTTGTATTGCCGCCGCGGCGCTGTCGCCGCCGCCTATAATGGTCACGGCGTCGGTGTTGTCGGCAAGCGCCTGCGCCACCGCCCTGGTGCCCTGCGCCAGAACAGGGTTTTCAAACACGCCCATCGGCCCGTTCCATACAACCGTTTTGGCGCCCTTTATCGTTTCGGCGTAAAGTTTCTGCGTTTTTTCGCCTATGTCCAGCCCCATTTTGCCCGACGGTATTTTGTCGGCGTCCACCGTCTCCACGGCGATTTCGGCGTCGATAGGGTCAGGGAAAGCCGCCGCCACTTTGGTGTCAACCGGAAGCAGCATTTTTACGTTTTTCTCTTTCGCTTTGGCGATAAGCCCTGCCGCGAGTTCCAGTTTGTCGGCTTCGCATATGCTGGAACCGACCTCATACCCCATGGCTTTGAAAAAGGTATACGCCATGCCGCCGCCGATAAGCAGAAAGTCCACTTTGTTCAGCAGGTTTTCGATAACGCCGATTTTGTCGGACACTTTCGAGCCGCCGAGAATAGCGGCGAAAGGCCGCGCTGGATAACCCCGCGCGGCCCAGGAACCTGAGCTCTTTTTCGATGAGAAAACCCGCCACGCATGTGTCCACAAACTTCGTCACGCCCGCGGTGGAAGCGTGCGCCCTGTGCGCCGTTCCGAAAGCGTCGTTTACGTATATGTCGGCAAAAGCGGCGAGTTTTTTGCAAAACTCCTCGTCGTTCTTTTCTTCTTCCGGCTGAAAACGCAGGTTTTCCAGCATGACGACCTCGCCGCTCTTTATGTTTGCCACAAGTTCTTTGGCGCTGTCGCCCACCGTGTCGGCGGCAAGTTTCACCGGCTTGCCGATAAGCTGCGAGAGCCTTTCCGCCGCCGGCGCCAGCGAATATTTCATGTTGACCGTACCCTTCGGCCTGCCCAGGTGGCTCATCAGAATTACTTTCGCCCCCTGACCGATAAGATACTCGATTGTCGGCAATGACGACACTATGCGGTTGTCGTCGGTGATATGTCTGTTTTCATCAAGCGGCACGTTAAAGTCGACTCTCACAAGACATCTTTTGTCTTTGCAATTCACATCCGTGATACTTTTTTTCATCGTTTACCCTCCGCGTATTATTGAGCCACGCTCCTCGCTATCTTCGCCAGATGGTCGCCCACCCTTTCGAGGTTGCCCACCAGGTTGATAAACACGGAACTGCTCTCTATTTTACACTCTCCGTCGTTAAGACGTTTGATGTGCGAATCCAGAAGAGCCTTTTTGCACTCGTCTATCTGGTTTTCCCGTTCTTCGATTTGCGGGAGCAAATCGCCGTTCCAGTTTTCGACGCTGGTCAGCACCGCCGCGAACTGGTCGCCGAGTTTCGAGTGCATTTCGTTGATTTCGCCCATGACCGACTGTGAAAACTCCAGCCCGCGTTCCTGCGACACCTGCGAATATCTCCTGATGTTTTCGGCCAGCTCGGCAAGACGGTCTATATCGGTTAATATATGATGCAGGGCGCTCAAAGTTTTTTCGTCGCTGTAAGAAATCTGCTCGCTGGACACTTTAATCAGAAATTTCGTGATGCTTGCAGAACTTTTCAGCAGGTTGACGCGCAGTTGCTCCACTTCGGCGAGACGGTCGTTGTTTTTGCCCACAAACGAATCCACCGCTATATCCAGGGCGCTTTTGGCGACTCCTATGGCGCTGGCGATTTCTTTTTCCGCCTGCGAAATCGCGATGGACGGCATTTCAAGAAATCTGTCGTCGATAAACTTGCAAACTTTTTCTTTGTCGGTCTTTTTGTCTTTGACGATGATTTTCGAAAGTTTGACCAGCGCGTTGGCGAACGGCAGCAGCAGCAGAGTCGTCACCACGTTGAAGAAGGTGTGGAACATGGCTATCTGCGTGGCAGGCACGCCCTCAAACCACACCGCCAGAGTGACATCATAGAAAGACGGCCAGCACAGCAGCAGAATCATAAACACAATGGTGCCGATTACGTTAAACAGCAGGTGAACCACGGCGGCACGTTTGCCGTTTGTGTTGGCGCCTATGCCCGAAAGCAGCGCCGTGACGCATGTGCCGATGTTGGTGCCGAGTATAACATACAGCACGGCGTTTCCGCCGCCGCCGATTACTATGCCGCTGGCAGCCATGGACACGAGTATGCCGGTGACCGCCGACGAACTCTGTATTATGCCTGTAAACACCAGACCGATGAGCACCAGCAAAAACGGATTGGTGATTGTCTGTATCGTTTCGCTGAAAAACGGACTGTCTTTCATGTCCGCCATGGCGCCCGACATGATGTCGAGACCCACAAACAAAAGCCCGAGTCCGGCGAGAATCACGCCTATCGTTTTGGTGCGTTCTCTCCTGCCGAGCAGCGCCATGAACGCGCCTATAACCGTCAGCAGTTCCAGATATGTCGTAACGTCAAAAGACTGCAAAGCGGCTATCTGCGCCGTGATGGTGGTGCCTATGTTGGCGCCCATGATAATCGGCACCGACTGCACCAGCGTCAGCACGCCCGCATTGACAAGCCCCACCGTCATGACCGTTGTCGCCGAACTGCTCTGGATTATCGCGGTAACGGCGGCGCCGACGCCCACGCCTTTGAGTTTGTTGTTGGTGACGCTGTTGAGCAGGTTGCGCAGTTTGTTGTTGGCGAACTTTTCCATACTGTCGGACATGAGTTTCATGCCCATCAGAAACACGCCGAGTCCCGCGCACAAGGCGACTATGTCAAGCAAGTCCACCTGCGCGGAAGACGTAAAAAAGGCCAGCATTATTCAGTTTCCCCCATTATTGATGTGTAAATATTGTAACATTTTTAACAGGGCAAAGCAAGAAGAAAAAATAAATATGCGCAAATTATATGCAGCGGACGAAAAACGACGTTTTTCAAATAAGCAATATATTGTCTTATACCGTAAAAAAGAAGCCGCTCAGCGGCTTCCGATAAATTCTCTTATAAGGGCGAGTTGTTCGCCGACTTCCGACGAGGAAAAAATCCTGTTGACAACGGGCTTCGCGCCGCGCATGCCTTTGAGGTAAGCGGCGGCGTGCTTTTTCATTTCCCCCGCGACGACTCTCGGCGGCAGATGTTTAAGCATGATGTCGTAATGCGTTTCGATGTCGGCAAGCAAATCGTGTTTTCCGTCGCCGCCGTTCAGACAGTCGTACAGCCACGGTCTGCCCACGGCTCCCCTGCCAATCGCCGCGCCGAACGCGCCCGTGCGGCGCAGAACGGCGGAGGCCTTTTCCGCGCCGTCTATGTCGCCGTTGGCGTAAACGGGTATGTCCACGGCGGCGGCGACCTCGGCTATTATGTCCATATCGGCGGCGCCGCCGTACATCTGCTCTTTTGTTCTGCCGTGCACGGTAATCGCGGAAGCGCCGCTGTCGGCGCACATTTTGGCGAATTCCACGGCATTGACGTCGTTTTCGGTGTATCCCTTGCGGAATTTTACCGTCACCGGTCTGCCGCAGTTTCTGACGACGCTTTGTATAATCGCCGACGCCAGCGGCAGGTTCCGCATAAGCGCGCTGCCCTCGCCGTTTTTTGTCACCTTGGGCACGGGGCAGCCCATGTTTATATCAACCACGTCAAATTTGCGCACTTCGTCGTATTTCGCCACTTCGGCGAAAATCTCCGGCCTGTGCCCGAACAACTGCACGGCGTGCAGGCCGGCGCTGCCCGGCGGCGCTTCGATGCCCAGCATGTCGAAAGCCACCTTGTTTTTCTGAAACAGCGACATGGCTGAAACCATTTCGCTCACTATAAGCCCGCAGCGATATTTGGCGCACAGATACCTGAACCCGACGTCGGTATATCCCGCCAGCGGCGCCTGGGCGTATCTGTTCGGCACGAGAGAAGCGAAATCACTCTTCATCTCTCACAGCCCCTTGCTTTTGGCTTCGTCCCAGAATTTTTCCATTTCGTCAACCGAAGCGTCGGCAAACTCACCGTGTGTTTCCAGCACTCTGTTTTCCATATACTCAAAGCGCCTTACAAACTTTTCCACCGCGCGGTTAAGCGCCACTTCGGGGTCGACGCCCATATATCTGCATATGTTGACCGCCTGAAACAGCAGGTCGCCCGCTTCCTTCTCGGTGCCGACGGCGTCGCGCTCTTTATAGGCGGCGTCAAGTTCAGCCGCTTCTTCGCGCAGTTTGTCAAACAGACCTTCCGTATCAGTCCAGTCGAATTTGTTTTTGGCGGCGCGTTTCTGCACCTTGGCGGCGCGCGTCAGCGACGGCAGGCTTTTCGCCACTTTGCGCATGGTGTCGGTTACCGTACGCGTGCCCTTTTCCACCGCTTTGTTTTTCTCCCACACTTTGAGCGCTTCTTCACTGTTGGCGGCCTTGTCCTGCCCGAAAATATGCGTATGCCTGAAAATAAGTTTGCCGCAAAGCCTTGTCAGCACCTCTTTTTCGTCAAACTCGCCGTTTTCCTCAGCCAGACTTATGTGGAAGTAAGATTGAAGCAGATTGTCGCCCGTTTCTTCCACTATGTCTTCGATATTGCCGCCGTCAATGGCGTCCACCAGTTCATAGGCTTCTTCCAGCACGTTTGCCCTCAGGCTTTCGTGCGTCTGCGCCTTGTCCCACGGGCAGCCGTTTTCGCCGCGCAGCACGCGCAGGATTTCTTTCAGGTCGCTGACTTCGAAACTCTTTTTTTCGGTGAGTTTTTTTGGCGCTATGAGCAGCGACGTTTTCTGGTCATAACGCTTTTGCCTGTCGATTTCATACAGGGGAATCCGCTCCGTCTTTTTGCCGCAAAACAGGACTTCTTCCTCATCGTCGTAAAACGCGCACAGCTTTTCTTTTACGGCGGAAGCGAGAAAACGGTCGTCGATTTCAGTTACCACCAGCGGAAGATTTGTCGTCAGTACGTTTGTCCCCGCGAGGTCGGCGGCGCAGAAATACTGATACGCGCCGGCGGGGCGCTTTTCCAAAGCGGCGGCGCCGTTCGACACCGAGCCGAATATGCTGACGTC
>ERZ1090879.1859-NODE-1861-length-11069-cov-5.593608_pt1 | contig 11069 bp, 10 predicted proteins | sample MGYA00478472_ERZ1090879 | MGnify/ENA primary metagenome ERZ1090879 (study PRJEB33644, sample SAMEA5815723) | chicken gut metagenome | biome: Chicken; feature: Gastrointestinal Tract; material: Caecum | place: Ireland | collected 2019-01-01 | study: A study of...
TCTACACTTCTAGCTTCGTCGGCAGCGTCAGATGTGTATAAGAGACAGCGCTATACGGGCGAGTCGCGCTACGAAGAGCGGCAGGCCGTGAGCGACGGCGGAATCGTAACGGCCAACGGCACGGGTTATCTCGAATTCACACGGGCCTATCTGCTCGCGCTCGGTGCCGATACGCCCGAAGCCATCGAAACCTCCTACCGGTTCAACAAACAGGGATTCTACCCGAACTGATGGACGCACTCGAACGCTACATCCACGACTTCTCGGCACCCGAGGAGGAGCTGCTGCGCGAATTGGACCGCGAAACGCATCTGCGGGTCGTGGCTCCGCGGATGCTCTCGGGGCATATTCAGGGCAAACTGCTCGAGCTGCTCGTGCGGATGCTCCGCCCGCGGCGCATCCTCGAAATCGGCACCTTCACGGGGTATTCGGCCCTCTGCATGGCGGCCGGGCTGGACGCGGAAGGCGAGCTGCACACCACCGAGGTGGACGACGAACTGGAACCGTTGGCGCAGTCGTTCTTCGACCGCAGCCCCCACGGGAGCAAAATCCGCCTGCACATCGGTTCGGCACTCGCCATAGCGCCCGCTCTGGGCGGCGTATTCGACCTCGTGTTCATCGACGGCGACAAGCGCGAATACCCCGACTACTACCGGATGCTCATGGGCGACGACGGGCGACGGCCGCTCGTAAGAAGCGGTTCGGTGCTGATCGCCGACAACATCCTCTGGTCGGGCAAAGTCGTCGAGCCGGTCGTTCGCAGCGACCGCCACACGCAGGCATTGCTGGAGTTCAACCGCATGGCAGCGGCGGATCCGCGGGTCGAGAACGTGATCCTACCCCTGCGCGACGGACTGAACCTCATCCGGGTGAAATAGCAGTGCGACGGAAGCCGGAACGACCGCATCCTCCAAACGCCGATTGCGGCCCCGGACGGAACCGCAATCGAATCTCCGGCACGCATGCCGGAGCGCCCGGCGCAATCCCATAGCGATCGCGCAATCGACGCCGGCCCCGGACCGGCAGGCAAACGATCGGGCGAAAGGGCGGATTCGCCGAAACCCGCTTCGAAATTCCCTTTGTGAAGGGTGCAGGAATATGAAGCGGGAACGCCGTTTTTCGTCGGGCGCCTCCTGCCACTCGCCCCAATGCGATCGTTCCCGCCTGAAGGACACGGGCAGGAGTGAGGAAATACGGATTCGTAAACGCAGATTCCGGCGGCAAAGACCGGAAGTTCCCCCACCGGATGCAGAGGGCGATATTCGCGGACGGGGGGGGGAAATTCGGAATGACCGAAAACAAAAAAATCGCACAATGGAGATCAAAGAATTGCAGGAGCGTGTAGACGCATGGATCAAGGAATACGGTGTCCGCTATTTCAGCGAACTGACGAACATGGCCGTCCTGACGGAAGAGGTAGGCGAGCTGGCCCGCGTCGTGGCCCGCAAATACGGCGACCAGTCGTTCAAGGCGGGCGAGGCGTGCAACCTCGCGGACGAAATGGCCGACGTGCTGGTCTGCCTTGCCAATCAGACGGGCGTGGACCTCACCGCGGCTCTCGAAGCCAACTTCGCCAAGAAAACCTCGCGCGACAAGGAGCGGCACCGCAGCAATCCGAAACTGTAATCTCCAAGACCCTGCAAATACAAAAAAGGATCCGCAAATTCAGCACGGATCCTTTTTGTCTCTCTTGATAGAGATCTATTCTGTCTTGAACGTAATACCATCCTTAGGCGGATCGATAAACTCGAATCGCAACGTACGCGCTAATCCCTCACTCAACGAATACGGTGCCGCGAACCCAGACTCCCAAGCTTTCTTTGCATCGAACTGTGTCGTCGCACAGAATTTCTTTACCCGCACGCTGCTGATAGTCATTTTTCGATTTGTAACCCAAGCCAAAAGATCGAAACAGCGACCGCCCAACATCCCCAACCAATATGGAAGGTGGATTGTGGGGATATGTTTATCCAAAACCTCACCAACATGTTTCACCAGCATGTTCATCGTAAAATCAGGCTGATCCACATAGTTGTAGACATTGTATCCAATACGTCGCGTCTCAATCAGGAAACGAATGAACGAAACGATATTACCCACATATGCCATCGATTTTTTGTTCTGTCCAGAACCAACCATCAAAAACTTGCCTGAAGAAATTTGTTGCAATAGATTGAAAACATTTCCACGATTTCTCTCGCCGAAAATTACCGTAGGCCGAAGTATATTGATATTCCAGTCCGGATGTTTTTCATACCACGCCTGAAGGACCTGCTCGGCCTCCCATTTACTTTTACCGTAATGGTTGAACGGATCTACCGGATGATCCTCCGACGGATTTTGCTTATTCAGACCATAAACAGCGACTGACGAAGTAAAGACAATACGATGAACCCCTTCCGCTTCCATGGCATTGAGTACCGTGCGCATGCCGTTCACATTAACCTCATAATAGAGCGATGCAGGAGACACATCGTCACGATGTTCTGCCGCAAGCAATACGACAACATCGGCGCCTGATACGGCTCGACGCATCGCTTCTGGATCACGCACATCACCCAATTCGGTAATTTTCGGAAAAAATTCACTTTGACGTTTGTCAATATTGCGCAACGTGTAATCCTCCTCGTGTTCCGACAGAAGCCCCAACAAACGGGTTCCCACAAATCCGGAGCCACCCAATAATGTTATATTCATATCCTCTTTCTATTTAAACCCCTTCATAAATTCTCATATAAATAAAGCCTTCAAAAGAACTCTTTTATCATCTGCACATTGTTCATCATTATTTACTCAATGATCGAAACGTTTCAAAACCGCTTTGTTCGCCCTACGTCGTTCGCGGTCGAAAAACCAACCCCATTTATTGAAATAAAGTACGATATTGCGAATATGGACGTAAAGCATTCGCCTGTTTTTGTAAGATGCGCCCTCATGAGCATGAACGATTGATACGGCCGGATAGTAAACCGTCCGGCTCATTGCATGCATCCGACGCGACAAATCGATGTCTTCAGCATACATGAAGAACTGTTCATCGAAAAGCCCTGTTTTACATAAGACCTCCGTCCGTAAAAACATGAAACATCCCGAAAGGTAAGGTACATCTACCTCTGTATCATAGTCTAAAAACCGCATTTCGAAGCGTTTTTGGCTTTTCGGAAACCAACTTTTAGGAAAAAAACGCCGTAATATCAAATCTGCAGGTGTTGGCAACAGCTTACAAAGATATTGCAATCGACCGTCGGGATAAATCACTTTGGGCATCACCCATCCGACATCCTCGTGAGCTTCCATATAGTGGATCAATTCATTGATCGTTTCAGGCTCGAAACTGATATCTGGATTCAGCACGGCGTGGTACTTAGCCCCGAGTGCCATCGCCTCGCGAATAGCGATATTATGCGCAATATAACCGGTATTGAGATTATGAATGTACCGGATTTTGGGCGATCGATGTTCCAGAATACGCAATGAATCGTTACATGAGTTATCGACAATATAAATCCATTCAAACGGACTGCGCAATGCACAATTTAACACAGTCTCGATCTCCGGCAGAGGATTATGATAGATAACCAATGATGCAGTTAGCATAATATAAATGAACTATAAAAAAAGGTTTCTATATTTTTTCCAAATAAATCTTCCGAGACTCTTTCAACATCCGGAAGTCTTGGCAAGCAGATTCTCATACAAGTTGAAATACCTGTCAGCCATGCAACTTCCGGCAAATTTCTCGCATGCGGTCGCATACGCATGCTCGCTTTGCTTCTCCATGCGGGCAATGCAACGATCCACAGCAGACGAAAGACTGTCGATATTTTCCAACTCGAAAAAGGCGACGTCTTTTTCGTCGAATAATTCATGAAAGACGGGAATATCCGAACAAACAACCGGCGTGCGGGTGAAAGCCGCTTCGACATGAGCGAGTCCGAATCCCTCGGAACGACTCGGCATAGCATATATATCTATATACTCCAAATAATTATACGGTGCACGCAGATAGGGTAGGAATAATATTCGATCCTGTACGGATAATCTCTTTGCAAGACGCTTCAGACGGACCGTCTCATCGCCTTCGCCGATGATTACGAGTTTCAGTTCCGGGCGTACCGCCAATAACCGGATCAACTGATCCAATCCCTTACGGCGCGTAATGGCGGCATAGCTTCCGATGACATATCCACCCGTCTCTTTCATTGTCTGAATCCGCTCATTTATTACGGGTTCTGCCTTCTCGGGCTCATAGCGGATGTCCACCCCATTATAAATCACCGGAGTGATATTCGGCAATCTGCGACGGTAAAGCCGGTACAACTCCTCGGAAATCGGTACCGCTGCATCGAAACTGCGCATACAAGGAAGCCAAATCTGCATCAACGCCCAACCTACGACCGCTCCATGACTGTACTTTATATTCGCATAGATATTCTGATGAATCGTTGTAACGGTCTTGACACCGGCTTCCCAAATCTCCCTGCGCCACTTATGCACATACTTATCTGGACGATACATGTGTGAATGAATCACATCATACGCACGAAAATCGATCGGCTGGTCCATTCGAATCCGGTGAGTAGGGCATGGAAAATTCATCCCTTCGGATTCATCGAAGTAATATACATCCGCCCGCTCCAAACGAGACACGAGATGGGTCAAAAGAGTGTGGGCAACAATGATCGGCCCCTTGTTCACGAGAGAAGGGAGAATCAATGCGAGTTTCATACGAAGTGTTATTTTAGCAGCCTTTTCAGGATCGGCAGCAGATGCATATGGAACAATATCGGCTTTACAAGGAAAAGTACATGTCGGAACAGAGACGACGGCACATATTTCTTCATCAGCATCGGAACACTCAACCGATCCATATCCGCGAAAAAGGAGGATCTCGCCGGATGAGAAGGTATGGAGGCAACAGCCATATCACCGTCCGTAGCAACGGCAGCCAATGCATCCACTAAACAATAACGCAATTCGGGCATCAGTTTTTCGAACAGATCGCGCCCTTTGGAGGTGTGGATCAAAACGAACGTCGTCCCTTTGTCGTCGTCCATTTTCCTGTTCCAATTTCCGATATGCCAGCAATCGAATAGGGTGAAATCCGAAACACGTCCAGCGGTCTTGAAAGGGCAGGCATAACAAGAAGGACGAGTTGATAGATTCCGGAAAAAAGTATCTTTGAAGAATTGCAATTCCCGTCCGTTAGAAATCGTCCGCCCACTTGTAAAACGCAGTGCCATAGTCGATCCGGCATACCCATAACTTTTATCTCGGAAGTAAATCCCCTTCAAAGGTCCGTACTTATCCTGTTGGTAGTTGAGATATTTTCGGAAGAGTTTGGGAGAAGGTACGCCGTGACAGACAACATCGACTGCGATCAAATTATCGTACGGTTTTCCCAGATATTGCATCAAACCTTCGATTTGACAGGGAGTACCGCTGAAGCACACGTACATACCAGCTAACAAAGCTTTTTTCACCTCAGCATAGGTGGTACCGATCCTGCTCTGCACGTATTTCGATCCTCGAAACCGCGACAACTCATCGGAAGCGGAGACCGATATATGCACGACCTCAAATTTCGGATCGAAAGCCGCACCGAAAACGAGGCCCCCTTGCCGGAGCACCTCCTGCGCAATCGCTGTAAAGGCACCACCCGAACTGCTTTCGCGACGCACGCATTCGTCTTTATTTTGTACCGCATAAGCTACGATAGGTCGCCCGACACACCGTTCGACCAAAACTGGACATCGTTTTACACATAGCCCGCATTCTACACAAATCGACTCATCCACAGTGGGATACAGAAAACCCTCCCGGTCCGGCAACATGGTAATAGCCTGCACGGGGCAAACATTCGCGCACGCCTCACAACCGGTACAACGTTTTTTATCGGTAATACGGATCATGACCTATTATGAATAAGTGTCGCCAATTTGTGCAGATAATCGACCGACTGGGAACGGAATAGGGACAAATTGCGGTTCACGGAGTCGTAATCGATCGTAAGTTCGTCCAAATGCTTCATATCGACTTCAACATCGATTCTCCGTTCGGGAATTCCCAAAACCTGCAACAGAGAACTGATTCGGGAATTCATCGACCCTTTCCCTTCCTGCCGAAAACGGTTGAACGTAAAAAACGATTTTTCATACACCACGGAGAAAACCGTACCGTGAAACGAGTCGGTAAGTACATAAGTCGCATTCGCGATAAGATTGACGAACTCGGCTGGTCCTACGTCGAATAATTGCACATCTCCGAAATCAGCGTCCGCCGTTACATATTCGTCTATGTGGGGAAGGGAGGCGATCCGCAGGCCTGTCTTACGACCGAATTCCTTCGCATAAGCGCGTATATCGGGACGCGGACCGATGAAATAACAGAAAATGTAATCCCCCTCTATCAAGGGCTTCTCCCCTTTGATTCCGTCCCAGAAAGTGCGGTCTACGAGCATCGTCGGATCGCAAACGACCGGAACATCGCGTCCTGCAATCTCACGGATCAGGCTTTGCCCAGAGTGCTCGCGTGTCGAAACTTCGTCGAAGCGCTGCAAATAACGCCGATATGTCGCAGTCAACGATGCAGGAATGCGATCAACGCCGAAACTGGTCGCATACGAAAGTTTGAGCCGATGATCCGGAACGAAGTTCAATGTGAAAAAATCCGTTCCCACATTTACGGGATTCCATAACTGATCGCTACCGACGATGAAAACATCGTAGCGATCTGGACACAGTAATAATTGTGCTCGGTCGGCAATCGGAGCTGCAATATGCAAGTAGTCTTTTCGGAATCTCTCGAACTGCCGGGCACGACATTGAAAGCGCCTTTGTAATTCGGGCCGGAACAATTTACAACTCACCTCCCGATATACCGATTTGGTTTTCATCCGCAGCAAGGGCAAATTAAATAACCTGAGTATTTGCTTCAGAAAAGGCCGACCGGTATATACGATGATTTCTGCGTCGATCCCGAGCATAGCCAGATAATGCTGGAATGCGCAGGACTGCAGCAAACTACCATAATTATCATTGCAGGCGGATAGTAAAGCGATCTGTTTCATGTATCAATAGAATAACTGGAAATCGAAATTGTAGGGCACACTCCAATGCATTTTTAACGTTACAGTCAGAAACAAGAGTACGATCAACGGCGTTAGAAGCATCCTTGTCCGCGGCGCAAGAACATCGGTGAGCATCGGGATCAGAATGAAAAGAAACACTACAAGATAAAACATTCCACGCATGAATACCTGAATATCAATGAATACAAAATACCACATCAAGGCCATTAAAACTGCATTGATGTACAGATAACCGGTTGCATAACGTTTTGTCAAATAAGGAGCCACAGCAAGAATGCCGCACCCGACAAAAAAATAAAAAAGTTTTAAAAAACCGGAATAATCTTCCAATATAATACGATCCGCATAAAATCCGTAAGTTGGAATAAACGGAATGACATAATTCAAAAAAACGGTTAATAACTGCCGTCCGAAAAAAAATAAGGTACAAAATACTATCCATAATAGCCAGATGGGATAGCGGATTCGCATAAGCAAAAGAAAGGGCAACATAAGTAGAGCACTCAAATGAAAACATGCCGCAAGAACAATGAAGAGAAGATATTTCCATACCTTATTTTCTGTAACGTAATGGAATGTAGCGAAGAGAATACCGATTGCCACATATTGCCGGACCATATTAAATGTTTCAACATATCCGAACGACATGACCACGTATAGCAACAACGACAAATATGGATTTACGGACATACGTTTGATTCCGTAATACATTAATAAATTAATCGCCGCAGAGGTCAGAATGAACCACATACGAGAGGCAAAACCCATATCGCGAAGCCACTCGGAAAAAAAAATCCAAAACGGTTCGAACGCAAGGGCTCTAATATCCGAAGGAGAATCGTAAACCTCTCTGTAAACAGGGTAGTCAACCCCAACGTCATATCGCAAGCCGGATACAGCCGTAAGCACCAACAGTATCACCAGTGGGAACAATTCCGTTTTTCCTGCGGCTTTACGCACAGCCGACAAAAAAAGGATCGTAAACAACAAGCATACGATTATGAAACCCACAGTCATAAAAACCAGCGTTTTTTGGTAAAGTTTACAAGAGTGAGAATAAACACCGCAAGCGGCATCATGCAATGATTAGCGGCCCAAAGTGCGATTCTGTAATACAGGCGAACGGTATCCTGCCGAAGAATATATTTTGTCGTATCGGGGTAAAATCGTTGTAATTCACGTCGTTTTAAACCACGAGTATGCAGTAGAAAAGCTCTTTTAACATTTAGTTTGAGTAAAACAAGTTCCTCATTGACAATTTCAAGAGCTTTCTGCTCTTCAAAAAAACGTTCAAGCACACTCACCACTTTCTGAAGGTTTGCGATGATTCGGTCCGAATAGTTAACAGCCGCTGTATACGATCCCGCATTTTCCTGGTTGTAGTGGTAACAAGCTTTGGATAGATGAACGACTTTTTTGGCAAAAAAAGCACACCTCACACTTAAAATCACATCTTCCCACATATTTACGTTCGGTTCCGGCAAAAGCTTATTATCCTTAAATATTACACTCTTAATCAATTTGTTACAAACCGAGCAATGTAGCTTTCCACTCAACAGCTGTTTAGTAACATCCAATCCGGTTCCCTCCCCCCGTTGCGACACATAAGACTCTCTGTTCTCATAATTTACATAGTAATCGGCTACGACCATATCCGCACCCGTTCTCCGTGCCAGTTCATACATGGCTTCATACGCATCGGGCTCGACCCAATCATCGCTATCGCAACCAATCACGAACTCGCCGGTAACGGCACGATAGGCTGTCGTTCGTGCTCCTGAAATACCTTGGTTTTTGGTATGGCGAATCAATCGAACTTGGGATTTTCTGTGCGGATATTCATCCAAGACCCGTAATAAAATATCCACGCTGTCGTCCGGAGACTTATCGTCGACGAATATATATTCCAAATCTTCCAGAGTCTGTTCGAAAAGCGAACGCGCACAACGTTCGATAAACGGTGCGACATTATAGATCGGAACATAAACCGAAACTTTCGGAGTCGATGACATAATGAATTATTTGAATTAAATACAGGATAATGCTCACCAACTTTATTATCATTTTCGGAAAGTATGACGAGTACCGTTACGAAAGAACTTGCGAATATGATCGTAACATTTTCTCACGCCCCATCCGATGCAAGAACCGAGATAACGAAATCCGTACGATTCGAATCCTTTGCATACGGTCTGTCGTAACTCAGGATCGAAACGACAAAATTGCAGAAGCGTAAGTAAACCATAGAAAGAAACGATCTTATGGTCGAAAATACAGGCAGAAATCATCGGAAAACAGACTTTCATCGCTTCGTAATGACGTATGAAATCCTTAGCCACTTTCTGGGTGGACTGACTGGTCCAACCTCCGGCATTACGTCGGTAAACCCCCATTTTCTCATTCAGACAATATAACTTGCCGCAGGATGCACAAGTCAGGAACAATACATTATCACCGATCTTAAAGTCAGGGTGGTTCGGCAATCGGTCAAGACACGATTTACGGAAAACCACCGAACAGGTCGGTACCGTCCAACGCGAAATGATCTGCTCACCCGTAAAATCTCCGTCCCGCAAATGGGCATAAATATCGGTTTCCGCACGGCATCCCTCTTCCGCGATGACCTTCACATTATGAAAGCACATCGCATATTCCGGATGCGCTTCGAGGAAATCGACCTGTTTCTGCAACTTCAGCGGATCGGTCCAGTAGTCGTCGCCCTCGCACAGTGCGATATACTTACCTTTTACCCGAGGCAACAAAATCTGGCGCAAGGGCGATATACCTTGAGAAAACTGATTTATTTTCTGACATATCGGCTTAACAACTTCTGAATCGTATTTCGCTGCAAACTCTAAAATCACATTTTGCGTATCGTCCTGAGACGCATCGTCATGAATCAATATTTCAAATGGAAAATTCGTTTTCTGGCAGGCAAATCCTTCCAAACATTGTCCGACATACTTCACGTGGTTGTATGTCAGACAACACACACTGACCAAAGGCTCTGTAATCATTATTTCAAACGAAGTTCAGCAAAACGATTGAGGCTCATCTCATACTTATAGTCCTCGAACAGTTTACGACAATCATACTGCGGTTCATACCCGAGCTCATGTTTTGCATTGTCGATATTCATCAGAAAACCTCCGCCACAAACTTTTTCCGGTCGATAGACGATTTGTGAAGGGTGATCCTTAGGTGAGAATACATCAATAATCGTCCGTATCTGCTCTTCAATAGTAACAGGGATTCCGGTTCCCACATTGTAAAAGCCCATCTCCCGATCCACCTCGGCTGCTTTGCATAGCATCTGGCTGAAGTCGTAGACGTGTACCATATCTTTGGCATAATGCGGATCACCCCATATTTCAATCGGACTCCCTTCCATCGCCTTTTCAATCATCTGATAAACAGGTCGTTTCGTCTTAACGCCATTGGGATAATAATATGGATAAGGACTATAAGAGTAGATCGTAGGTAATCTGAAGATGAATTTTTTCAACCCGTATTCCTGTCGATAATGCTCCATCAATTCCAACATTGTATTCTTTGCAATCACATAAACGGCGTGATCTCCGACATAGCTGAAGTTAGGCTTGGCATCCGCCTTCAACACGATGTCGTGAGGATAAGAGGAGACATCGAAAACTGTTTGGGTATAAATAATCCGATCGACATGATATTTACGACAAAATTCCAAAACATTATATCCTCCGACCACAATGGAATCGATATATTTTTTAGGTTGATAGGTATCCATATACGACGGGATCTGAGCAGAAAGGAGCATCACCGCATGAATATTATCCGTTGGCAGTTTATCAAAATCAGCCTCGCAGGTCAAATCCACAGCATGATATTCCACACCCATTTTATCGAAAAAATCGGTTTTGCGTCGTCCCGATGCAATGATGTCGTATTTGCTGTGGGGAAAATAGTCCAACGCATACTTCAATAAATAGGAACCCACATTTCC
>ERZ1090879.1860-NODE-1862-length-11067-cov-21.172085_pt1 | contig 11067 bp, 10 predicted proteins | sample MGYA00478472_ERZ1090879 | MGnify/ENA primary metagenome ERZ1090879 (study PRJEB33644, sample SAMEA5815723) | chicken gut metagenome | biome: Chicken; feature: Gastrointestinal Tract; material: Caecum | place: Ireland | collected 2019-01-01 | study: A study of...
CCGCTATAACTCACTGATACATTCTCGGCTTGCAACTGCTCACTTAAAGTTACATTTGTTATTGCCCACTGAATATCGGTCGCATTGATTATATCAAAATACAAAGCAAATGAACCGAGGGTGTTGCTGTTTACTCCTGTAAAATCTCCTATATTCATATCAAACTCGCCATTTATGTATCCTGGCATAAAGTCGGTGACAATTTGTGGCTCAGAATTGTTGTCTTGCTTTATCCTAACCTGTTTTACATAAAGACTTTTATCAGCGATATTGAATTGTACATTTCCTGTCATAGTAAGTGTCTGCTGGGTCGCCCCCAATATCCCGACAATAAGCACACCTACCATCAAGAACATCATTGCAAGTGCTGATACTAACTTCATTTTTAATGACATAACTTTTCTCCTTTTTGTTTATTTTGTTTAAATTTATAAGATTTATTTATTTGTTGATAAAAAACTTATAGTTTTTATTTTAGAATAGAAAGTCAAAACAATTTACACCATCTTTCATGTGGATAATTATTTTTTATTTTCACGACCATTTTACCCCCCCCGCCTTTTTTGTCAAGCATTTTGATGCACTTCGAATAAATTTTTCCACCAAAAAAGGCTACCGACCTGTAACTCTTCGCAAAATGAGGATAATTTTATTGAAAAATAGGACAAACTGATCTGTTAGAGCGGAATTAAAGTTTAAATCTAATATACATCCGAGCGGACAGTCGCCGAGCCTCTAGGCTCGCAGGCGGTGGTATCTGTAACCCAAAAATAAAGTTTTTATTGAGAAAAGTGAGCGGATACACAGCCCAAACCTAAAACTCACTCAATCGGACAGTCGTCCAACATTTGGTTGGTTAGAGCGAGCGGATTATCCGCTTATTAAAAGAGCGGAAATAAAGTATAAACCCACAACCCATTTAAGCGGACAGTCGCCGAGCATCTGGCTCGCAAACTAAGTTTGGTCGCAAAAAAGTGAGCATCTTTGATGAAGCCCACAAAAATATTTATATTTATAGATAATTTCAATTTATTTTTAATGTTTTTCTACATAAAATTTTTACTCATTTTCAGTTTCACTATTATATTTTTCATTATAATAGTCATACACCACGTCAAAATCGTTGTACGTATATTTTACTCCCTTTATCTCTTGATATCTCTCGGCTCCTTTGCCCGCTATCACTATGGTCTCGCCGTTTGTGAAATGCGACAAGGCATACTCTATTGCCTCTTTTCGGTTTTCAATAACTCGACAATTTTTGGTTATGCCCTCGACTATATCGGCAATTATATCATAAGGGTCCTCATAGCGAGGGTTATCACTTGTCAAAATTACACTGTTTGCATACTTGGTCGCTATTCCGCCCATAATAGGTCTTTTAAGTTTGTCTCGATTTCCACCACAGCCAAAAATCACAACAAGCGGTTTGTCTGACAGCCCTTTCGCAGTGGTCAAGACCTTCTCAAGTCCGTCAGGTGTGTGGGCATAGTCGACCACGATGTTATGCTCTTCCATTTTGATAACATTAAACCGTCCCTCAACAGGACTAATGCATTTCATTCCCTGACATATCACTTCTTTAGGTATGCCGAGGCTACGGCATATGGCAATTGAGGCAAGTGCATTTTGAATGTTGTATTCACCGACTAGGTTGGTCTTAATGCCAAACTCTTCGCCGAGGCATTCGCAGTCAAAGACCGACCCATCAAACGATTTTTCAATATCTTTGGCATTTACATCACAAAATTCATTGAGTCCATAAGAGATAACAGGCACCTTTGGATTAAGCAAAATTTTTCGCCCATACCCGTCATCGCCACAAATTATGCCAAGTTTGACACGATTTTTGTCGAAAAGTTTAAATTTTGCATTTGCATAGTTCTCCATCGTTCCAAAAAAGTCTAGGTGATCCTCTGTGATATTTGTAAGCACACCAATATCAAAATTGACCCCGTCAAGTTTGTTTAGTGCAAGAGCATGAGCGGAGGCTTCCATAACCGCATACTCGCACCCCTTTTCTTTCATCTCTTTAAAAAGGCTATGCAAGGTGTACGGGTCAGGAGTTGTCAAGCCCGTTTCAATGTTGTCGCCATCAATTTTCGCCCCAAGAGTTCCTATCACACCGACTTTTGCTCCTGAATAACGTAAAAGTTCGGCGGTAGTATTTGCAATGGTTGTCTTGCCGTTTGTGCCAGTTATGCCGATTATTTTAAGTTGGTCACAAGCCCTGCCAAAAAAGTTCTTGCTTGCAATTGCATAAGCGGAGCGAGCATTCTCCACCTGCACTGCACGGCTGTCAAAGATATCATTTTCGCTAAACACGACTTTTGCACCATTTTCAAAAGCCTCATTGATATAGTCATTTCCGTCAAACCTACCACCCTTTAATGCAATAAAAAGGTCGCCTTGTTTTACGTCCTTATGTGAGATTTTTATATCATTTATTTCCACATTTTCAAGCCGTCTATCGTAATGTTTAACTCTTATATCCTGCAAAAGTTGAGATAATTTCATAGCACCTCCTTAAGTAGCAACAATATATTTAAAATATATTAAAATGAGTTAATTTAGACAAAAATAGTGAAAAAACATTGAAAAACTGTGAAAAAGTCCAAATTATCTCATTTTATACTTCAAATGGTCGGTCATATCAATATATTTTTCTATCGCCTCACTGCTAAACGAATAGACAAGTTTGCCCTTGCTGTTATGATAACTGATAGCCTCTTCAATAATGCCTTTTATTAGGTCAGCGAAAGGGAAAGGAAAGAGGTTGAAAGCAAGCGAGCCAGGTATTGTGTTGAGTTCATTGACATATAGTATATTGTCCTTTTGGTCATAAAGGAAGTCCACCCTGACAACTCCGTCACAATCAAGGGCTTTGTATGTCTTTTCTGCAAGCCTTTTGACTTTGTTAATAGTTGGGGTGTCAATTTTCTTCTTTTCCTGCTCTTTTGCTGAAAGATATTTTTCTGTAAACGTGTAAATTTTACCTTTTTTCACCTCATTTACATTACTTGTGATGATATTATTTGCTATTTTTACCACTCCACAACAAAATTCGCGTGCTTTTTCAATGTATTTTTCGACAATTATCTTGTCATCATACAAAAATGCCTCATCTATGCAAGATTCAAGTTTTGTAATATCTTCACATATGCTAATACCTACACTACTGCCTCCATTCGCTGGTTTTATAATGCATGGAAGTTTAATTTTGTCTTTGATTTCCTTTAAAATATCAATCTTTTTTGCTTTATACTGGCATATGTCAAAATGTACATATGCTGGGCTTTTGATATGATTTGCCTGGAGTAGTGCCTTAGTCAAGGTCTTATCCATACACATAGCACTTGAGGCGACCTTGCACGACGAGTAGGGTATATCGCACATTTCAAGCATTCCTTGCAAGGCTCCATCTTCGCCACCATGACCATGAGTGCATAACAAAGCACAGTCAATCTTGATTTTCTGCACTATTTTTTTGTTTTTTACAATATTTGCATAGGACTTATCAAAAATTACCTCTCTTTCTTTTTTGACATTTTTTGCATAATTAAGATAGGTCTGTGGTTTGGTCAAATTTTGAGCGGTTACAAATTGCCCATCAGGCTTGATATAGATTGGCAAAACCTTGTAGCCACAGATACTTTTCATCGTCTGAAGTGCGGTGATAACTGATATATCATGCTCGACACTTTTCCCACCAAAAATAACTGCAATTTCTTTCATAATTCGCTCCTTTATTTATAGTTGTCTGGCAAGTCATTTTCAAACAAAATCACACAGCCTTTAATCATAAGTACCTGCAAAATTTCTTTCTGTCTCTTTCTAGTCGAGGCAAAGAATATTTTATTTTTATCAAAATTATGAGAGATAGCCCCCGAGAAAAGATAGTTTTTGTTGACTTCATTCATAATTATTATATAGTCCGCAACGTCTGCAATTTGACCGCCAAGTTTAAAATTGACATTTGACTGTTGCGTGCCCATTTCGACAAGCCCAGGCGTGACGACAATCTTTAACCCTTTAAATTTTGATAGCACCTCAAGTGCCTCTTGACTTCCCACCACATTTGAGTTGTACGAATCGTCAATGATGGTCGAGTAGTTGTTTTTGATAACCTCCAGTCTATGAGGCGGGGGCGATAGTCTTTTAATTGCACTGACAATATCATCTTTGCTTATTCCAAGTATATATGCCATTGCTGAGGCAGTCACAATATTGTTTATGTTGCATTGTCCTAAAAGTTTGGTGCGAGCCTTCAATCTCTGCCCATCTAAAACAAGGTCAAAAGTGCTTCCATGTTCATCCATGCATATGTTTTCACTATATGCAAAGCCGTTTTTTTGATTTGTCAGGTATTTGTTGCCTTTATATGCCTTATATAACTTTAAAGTGGACGGGCTATCACCATTAAAGACCATAGTTCCGCCTTTTGCAAGGTTTAAGGGCAGTTCGTTCTTGGTCTCTTCTATAGTCTTAAGGTCTTTGAAGGTTTCAATATGCTGATTCCCAATAGTGGTAAGCACTCCGTATTTAGGCTTGACGAGTTTCGCTAAAAGTTCAATGTCTCCCTTATGTTTTGCTCCCATCTCTGCAATAAAGACATCGTGGTCGTCAAGGTTTTCAAGTATGGCTCTAGTAACACCCATTTCTGTGTTGAAATTTTTTGGGGTAGTGCAAACCTTATATTCCTTTTCAAGCATACTTGCCAAAATATTCTTTGTCGACGTTTTGCCATAACTTCCTGTTATTCCTATCTTAATAATGTCACGTTTGCCTAGTTTTCTTCTGGCTTTTCGGATATAAAATTTTTTTATAAGTTCTTCAATTGGCAAAAGTAAAATTCCACTTAATGCTATAAGTAGAGGGCATAGCAAAAAAATTACAATACAATTTAAAAGTACAAGATAGATATTATGGATAAAAACATTGATAATTATAAATAATGCAAGTGCTAAAAGTAGGTATAGGACAAGAAATCTTATCATCCTCTTTGTGAAAACAAGTTTGTTTTTATCGCCATATGCCAATTTAAACTCAAAAATATGCTCAAAAAATAACTTTATATTGTATCCATCTAACTGATATGTTTTGACAAAAAGGTAACTCCAAACCATGAATATAAGTTCACATACACATATGTTCACATATAGCATTTAGCCCTCCCAAAAAACATTTACGAGTTTATAAAATTCAAGCGGTCTATCTATAAAACTAAAGTGACCTGCCTGCTGTATAATTTCAAGTCGCGAATTTTTGATAAGACGATTGAGTCGTTTTGCCATATATAGCGGTGTATCATCGTCCTTTTCGCCCCAAATTATCAAAGTTTTTACTGACATAATCTTTGCATAATCTTCAAGATAGGTGTTTATTATGCTTACAAAGGTCTTTCGCATATTCTCTGGAAGGGCTAAATAGTCGCTTGAGCCCATATTTTCAACGTTTTTACCTAGTTTTTTGCCTATTTTATATTTCAAAATTTGATATCTTAACTTGAGCGATCGGCGAGGCTTCATCCCAGCACTATCCACAAGTATGCACGAATGCACAAGTGACCGCTTGACTGCAGATAATATTATTGCGACTCTGCCTCCAAAAGAATGACCCAGCACGTCACATTTATCTATGCACAGATAATCACATAAACTCATGAGCATACCAACATATGTAAATATGTTCCAATCATCAATTGTCTTATCAGAATTGCCAAATGGCGGAAAGTCCACTAAAAGAAAAGATTTATTCGGAAAAAGTTTGATTATCCCATCAAACACCCCACTATCACACCCCCACCCATGAAGTAGTAGAATGGGCATTTGCGATTGCCCGTTCACAAATTTATAAAAGACTTTTTTGCCATTATAAACATACACCATATCTTTTTTTATGAAAAAAAGTAAAATAAGTTGTAAATATGTTAAAAATTTATCAAAAATGTTTTGTTTTTAAAATAAAACATTGTAAAATAGAATTAAGCCAAACGGCTAATCTACTAAAAGGAAGGTACGAAAACTTGAAAATTACTGATGTTAGAATAAGACTTAAGGACGAGACTAAACTTAAAGGAATTGCTTCAATAACAATTGACGAATGTTTTGTTGTTCATGACATCAAAGTTATCGAGGGAAAGGACGGGCTTTTCATCTCAATGCCAAGCAAGAAAACTGCTGACGGTCAACACAAAGATATAGCACACCCTATCAACACCGAAACTAGAGAAGCAATCAAAGAAGCAGTACTTGAAGCCTACAACAAAGCACTCAGCGAAAAATCAGAAAGTGCTGAGTAACTCGCTAAAATTTGACGAGATAAAAGTCAAACAAATAAAAACAAAAGCATAGCAAAAATTTTTGCTATGCTTTTTATATTGTCTAAACCCCTAATTTTTCTATTAAATTAACAAAAAATTTAATTTTATCTTCAAAATCTATTCTTCAAGCCCTAAAAGATAATCGGTGGACACTGAAAAATATTTTGCTAAAATAACAACCATTTCAATACTCGGAGATATCTTGCCCGTCTCATATTTTGCTATGGTAGATTTATCCACGTGAAGTTCGTCTGCAAGTTTTTCTTGACTTAGCCCCATCTCCTTTGTTAGATTTTTAAGCCTTGTTCCAAATTTTTCCATAAAATTCTCTTTACCAATTATAACAAAAATTTCTTGCAAAATGCAAGAAATTCCTATTACATTAATAAATTTCCATTGTCCGTCTCAATAACCTTTAAGACGTTCTCCAGTTTTCCGCTTGTAACATTATAATAGAAATAATATGTGCTATTCTGCTCATGTCCTTCAACTTCAATACATACAACTTCTCTATTGTAATCAAGTGGAGAAAGTACATATCTTGTGCTTGTTATTGTAAATTTTGAAGGAACTTTCGCCTTTGCCACGTCAAACGTTAGACTTCCCTTGCTAAGTGACCTATCTACGTGGTTTGTAAAATAAGAAGTTGCATCGTATCCTACAATATTGCCTGTCACAAGGTTGACCTTTACTTTTACAAGGTCAGGATACAGCACAATGTCGTCTATAACAGGGGCGATATTCAAGTACACATCATTGTCCACACTATCTGACCAAACCACAGTAGCATTTTCGATGCCATTCTGTTTTGCAAAGTCGACAGCAATATTTTTCGCTTTTCCCATATCTATAGTGGCTTTGCCGTCATCACCTGCCCCGCTAATAGTCAGCACATGACCGCCAACTTTTGTGACTTGCACAAAAAGCATATTATCGCTAGAGTTTGTGACATTAAAGTTGTATGTCTTAAATTTGCCGTTGGTCTCGCTCACAAATTTCGCACTAGCACCGCTTTTAAAGTATTTTTCAATATTTGCCTTCGCCTCTGCTTTTGTAATGTTGTCTCCGCTCAAACCCTTGACCGTACTATTTGTAACCGAATCTGAAAACGGACCATCATATATCATGGTAGGATATTCGACATCGTTGTCTTTGAGTGATGATAGACTTCTTGAAAAATCGTTGCTGTCAGTATCAATATTCATGCTCGCATCAACTATTGAATAACCTCTGTTTATCCTTTCTGCAAATTCATTGAGTTGTGTTTTAAGACTGAGAATGCTCTGTTCAATCTCATCCAAGGTGTTTTTATCTTCATCGGTCAAACTTCCTCCGTCTGCGAGTTTGTCAGCAAGAGTGGACGTATAACCCGAGATTTGATTTACCATTTTGACTGTTTCTTGAATATCATTTTGAGAAAAAGGCAGGGATGCAACTGCAATTTCTGCTTCACTTGCATTTTTCGAAGCCTCTAAAAGTATCTTTCTTTGGTAATTTGAAGTGGACGAATTGATAGTTTTGGATATCTTTGTCTCTAGGTTGTTTACAGAATCGACCAAACTATAAAAATTGCTTTGATAAGAATTTTCGAGTTCGCTCTTATACTGCATTTTTTGACTATCAGTTACAGCAAAGCCTATGCCAAATCCAATGGTCGATATAGCAAGAAGTGCGGTGGCAATTGATAGACCTGTTATAATATAGTTCTTTTTCTTTAATTTCTTATCCTTATTATAATTGCTTTTCTCGCTCGACAGCAAACTTTCGCCAATCTCTTGCTTTCGGATAGTTTCGCTTTTTTGTTTCGTTTCTAAAATATCGTTCATACTCCCTCCTATAAGCAGAACACGTGGTTACCAATGGTAACAACCGTCTGTCTCGACCAAATCCAAGAACTTGTTGCAGTCGCTGGATTATAATAGTAAATACAACCATATGTAGGGTCCCAACCATTCAGTGCATCCTGTGCTGCCTTATAGGCTGTGCTGTTTGGTGTTAGGTTTATCTGCCCGTCACTTACTGCAGTAAATGCCCCCTTTTGATATATAACACCAGAGATGGTATTTGGGAACGATGGACTTTCCACCCTGTTCAAAATAACCGCTGCAACTGCGACTTGTCCTGTGTAAGGTTCCCCTCTCGCCTCGGCATAGACACACTTGGCAAGCAGGTATAGGTCGTTTGAAGACTGCGAAGAGCCAGAACTTGACAAGGTCATACCAAGTGCCGCCGCGGTATTCGGTCCGACTATACCATCGACCGCAAGCCCGTTCTTCCTTTGGAAATACTTGACCGCTTCTCTTGTCTGAGAACCATATATGCCATCGACTGCACCTTTATAATATCCCCACCTTTTCAGTTTTGTTTGAATAGTTCTATTCTCGGCAGTGGTGGTCGCCGCTTCGCTGACAATCCCTATTCGCTCTATTCCATCAGGTTTCAACGTCATGTTAAGCCCAGTAAATGCAAAGGCAAACACGAAGATGAGAGAGATAAAGCATAAAAATTTCTTTTTCATTTTTCCTCCTATATTACACTTTTAATTATCTCCCAAATTCGCGAAATATATACAATATTGTCAGAATTTTTTGTTTTTGTGAAACAAAATGCAGGAAAAACTATGCACCACCAGTTGTTTCCCTCGCCCGAGCCAAGTTCTAAAATAAGAGCATCATAATTGCCTTCCTCCAAAGTAACATCCTCATAAGTACGTGTTGGGAAATACTCATTGTCTATCTTTGCATGGGTTTTGTATGTAAAATCATTCTCTTCAAGGACACGGTCAGCCACACTTTCAATAAATCCAAAGTTTGCCTCTATCACCTTCTTTGCTTCCTCAAAACTTTCAATTTCACTGACAAGTGGGATAAGTTCCTCTACGACTGCATCTTTGACCTTGTATTTGACACTTTGGTCAGCATAACTATTTGAGTTTGCCCTGATATGTATTCGAAGATACTGCACACTGCTCTCCGAATTAATCGGACAAAATAGTAAGACAAGCACAAGTGCAATCGCTGAGATTATTCCAATTATGTATTTCATAAACACTCCTAATTCATAGATATAATTGACAATAAAATATTGAAATAACACTTTTTACATAAAAAAATAGGTCAAAAACGACCTATTTTTGTCAAATTATTGTATAAATAACTCTAAACTCGTTGATAGAAGAGAATAAGAGATGTGTCCTCACTAAGCGGGAAGACCACGTCAGCATTTTGTGAGGATACCTGTTCTTCCTTGACCTTTGCATGCTTTGCAATATCCCAAAGTTCGTCACCCGCATGAGCAAAAACCACTTCCATTGCATAGTCCCTTGCTTGATAATCTTCAAGTGACACTGCATCAGAAATAATACCATCAACTTTGTCATAGCAGTAATTTACATTTGCCTTAACCTTTGCATCGTAGAACAGTTCCCTGCCCTTTCGCACTGTAACATCCACGTCATGCACAATCGCATCAACACTTAATAGCCCACATTCTGGATAATTGAATTTGTCGGAAAGAGAGAATGGTACATCTATTTCAGCACTATACAGGGCATTGTCCTCATCATTAAGATAGACAACTGTCGTCTTGGCAATGCCTTCAATAAAGATTTCGCCGTCTTGCATATATGAATTTGTCACAGTTACCGAATTGCCACCACTGAATAAAATCTTGTCAACTCGCGGTTTGTCTTCTTCTAAAACGAGCGAACCTTCAATCTTGCCTTCAACAATATCCATAGGGCAAAGGTAGGTCATATCAAAAGACTCTGTGGTGACCTTTGTGTCACATTTTGTACTGTAAAGGTCCTTTACTACAGAAATATTGTCCTCGCCAAATGCCGTTGCATATAACGAAATAGGCACTTTGACAACAATCTTACAACCCTTTTCGTCCTCCACTATCTCACAAGTCACTCCGTCTTGCTTTACAGTGGCACTGCATTCAACTAGACTCTCCCTAGTTGCACCGTCAAGTTCAATCTCTTCTTTAAAAGTGTCGTAAATATATCCGCTTTCAAACTTGTCATTGTCATTAAGGTATACAACCCTTGTCGAAACCTCACCGCTCAGCGAAACAAAGTTCTGCCCGCTCTCACAGGACTTGACAATTACACTGCTCTCTGAAAGCAAAATCTTGGTTATCTTTTCACGAACGACAATCTCACTTGCAACCTCAATATCTTCACTGCCACTTCCAATATACTTTATGATTGTCATATCTGAATTTTTTAGACAAACGTCATCGTCTCCACTTCGAATAGTCTTGACCTCTTTGCTTGCCATAACATACCCAGATTGTTCCAAATTAACAACAATCTTGATACTTTCTCCGCCAATACTTTCAATATTATAGTCAATTATCTTGACTTTAACCACCGCCGTTTGCCCATTCTCTATACTATCACTTTCAAATTTGGAAGAAAAAGGACAGGTCGAACAAACAGTGTTAATCTGCCCGTCACCAGTTAAGTACACAAGTTTAACATCTACATTACCTGAAAAATTAACCACTCCACTCAGTACCTCTTGGCTGATTTTTCCCACTCCTAAAGAAACCGACAAAACCTTTGATACACTCTCCCCCGCCGTAATATTGCACTCCAAAGAAAACTCGCTCTTAGGCAAACTTCCTTTTTTTGCAACATAAAAATTATTTGATTCAAATGCCATTTTACCCTCCACTCCAATCTTTACAAGATATAACTACTCACCTCATGCAAAAAATATTACAAAAAAGTTTAAAAA
>ERZ1090879.1862-NODE-1864-length-11064-cov-6.642293_pt1 | contig 11064 bp, 11 predicted proteins | sample MGYA00478472_ERZ1090879 | MGnify/ENA primary metagenome ERZ1090879 (study PRJEB33644, sample SAMEA5815723) | chicken gut metagenome | biome: Chicken; feature: Gastrointestinal Tract; material: Caecum | place: Ireland | collected 2019-01-01 | study: A study of...
TATGAATATCATATTTGAAAAAGCAAGTAGAAAAGATGTGCCAATCATACTACAGTTTATTAAAGATCTGGCACGTTATGAAAAATTAGAAAATGAAGTTATAGCAACAGAAGAATTAATTGAAGAATGGTTATTTGATAAAGAAAAAGCAGAAGTTATTTTTGCGGTTGTTGATCATAAAAAGATAGGTTTTGCTTTATTTTTTCATAATTTTTCAACATTTTTAGGACGTGCAGGTCTCTATTTAGAAGATTTATATATTATGCCAGAATATCGTGGACATGGTTATGGTAAAGCCATGATTAAAGAACTTGCAAGAATTGCAGTTGAACGAGGATGTGGAAGGCTAGAATGGTGGTGTTTGGATTGGAATCAGTCAAGCATTGATTTTTACCTTTCATTAGGTGCAAAAGCCATGGATGAGTGGACTGTTTATCGTATAACAGGTGAATCTTTAAGAAAATTATCAGAATAATAAGAAAAAATAATTGCTTTGATAAATAATTTTTGCTAGAATAAGAAAGGGCACTCAGGCTTTCCGCTGGAGTGCATTTTTATTTGAGAAAGGAGATAGTGAAAATGGCTAAATTTATATTTGTGACAGGTGGAGTTGTTTCGGGATTAGGAAAAGGATTGACAGCTGCATCTTTAGGGAGATTGCTTAAACAAAGAGGATTAAAAGTCTTTATGCAAAAGCTTGATCCTTATATTAATGTGGATCCGGGAACAATGTCGCCATTTCAACACGGTGAAGTGTTTGTCACTGCTGATGGTGCCGAAACAGACTTGGATTTAGGACATTATGAACGTTTTATTGATGAAGAATTGAATCGTAGTTCATCTATTACAACAGGAAGAATTTATAGCGATGTCATTTCTAAAGAACGTCGTGGAGATTATTTAGGGGCAACAGTTCAGGTTGTTCCTCATATTACCAATGAAATCAAGGCAAAGATTTATGCAGCTGCTAAAAGCAGTCAAGCAGATATTGTGATTACTGAAATAGGTGGAACTGTTGGTGATATCGAAAGTTTGCCTTTTATTGAAGCCATTAGACAAGTCCGTTTAGATATAGGATATAAAAATACTCTTTATATACATACAACATTACTACCTTATATTGGAGCAAGCCATGAGGTCAAAACCAAACCAACACAACATAGTGTTAAAGAACTAAGAGGATATGGTATTCAGCCAGATATTATTGTTTGTCGTAGTGAAAAACATATTGATCAGGAATTAAAAGAAAAAATTTCTTTATTCTGTAATGTCCCAGTAGAAGCTGTTATTTCTAATTATGATGTTGATGTTTTATATGAACTGCCAATGATGTTATTGGATCAACATATGGATGATTTGGTATTGGATCATTTAAGAATAGAAGCTCCAAAAGCTGATATGACTGAATGGCAACAGCTTATTCAACGTGTTAAAGGTCTTAATAAAGAATTAACAATCAAGATGGTTGGAAAATATGTACAATTACCAGATGCTTATTTATCAGTCAATGAAGCTTTACGCCATGCAGGTTATTATGAAAATAGTACCGTACATATTGATTGGATTAATGCTGAAGACATTAATGATGAAAATGTAGGAGACATGTTAAAGGGAGCAGATGGTATCTTGGTTCCTGGTGGCTTTGGACAACGTGGTATTGAAGGAATGATTAAGGCTATTCGCTTTGCAAGAGAAGAAAAGATTCCATTTTTAGGTATTTGTTTAGGAATGCAATTGGCTTCTATTGAGTTTGCAAGACATGTCTGTGGACTTCAAGATGTCAATTCTATTGAATTTGATGAGATGTGTGCAACACCATTAATTCACTTAATGAGTGATCAGACATTGAACGATATGGGTGGTACACAAAGACTAGGAAATTATGATTGTGAGTTATTAAAAGGAAGTCATGTTCATGAATTATATGGCAAAGACTTGATTCAACAAAGACATAGACATCGTTATGAATTCAATAATAAATATAAAGAAATTCTTGAAGAACATGGATTAATTGTATCTGGGAAAAATCCAGAAAGAGATCTTGTGGAAATTATTGAATTAGAAAATCATCCATATTTTGTAGCTTGTCAATTCCATCCAGAATTTTCATCACGTCCTAATCGTAGTGAACCTATCTTCCAAGGATTTATCACAGCTGCATGTCATAAGAAATATCAAGAAGAGAGCGCTCAAAACTGAGTGCTTTTTATGTGGGTTTCAAAGGAGAATTTATGATTGGTATTGTCAGAATAAAAGGAATAATGTTGCATTTTTATATGAAGAATATAATCTTTTTTGATTATTTATTTCTTTATATAATAAACATAGAGGGGAGGTAGAGAAAATGCGATTATATTCTATAATGAAAGATTTTTTTGAACAAGCAACCTACCTCTCAGTTGAATACTTTACAACAAAATATGGTGTATCTAAAAGAACTATTCAAAAAGATATTTCTTATTTAATGCGTATTTCTCCTCGCAAAGGTTTTAGATTACATATGAAAAGAGGAGAAGGATACTTATTAGAAGTCACGAATAAAGTGCTATTAGATGATTTTTTAGATACTTTAAATGAAGGTTTTTTTGTTCCAACAAAAGAAAGACCAGCACAGATTTTATCTTTTCTTTCTATTCAAGATGGATTTGTTTCAATGGATAAGATAGCTGAGTTTCTTCAGGTATCAAAAACAGTTATCAAAAATGATATGGAAGATGTAGAGAAACTGGCACAACGTTATCATATTCTCATTGAACGTAAACATCATTATGGAGTAAGAATTCATGGGCTTGAAAAAGATATCAAAGCTTATTTAACAGATGAATATTTGAATCAGGATTTAGTTGTTCAAACAGCTGTTAATGATGTTGTGAAAGACTTTAAGCTCGTAGAAGATGCCTTTATAGATTTATTGATACATGAGAATTTAAATGTGAATTATAATGAATTGTTAAATATTACCGAGTATTTAAAGGTGATGATTTATCGTGCAATCCTGAATCATGAAAGAAAAGAAGGAGAAATTCAGGGAAATGATACATTTCATCGTATTGTTAAAGAGATTACTCAATTACTTCAGAACATATATCAGGTTGAGTTTAGTCGAGCAAGTATTGATGACTTCATAGTCATTTTGAATAAAAATGTTAGAAAACGCATAGAAAATGTTGGTTTTAGTGATACTTTGGAAAATGACATTAATGAATTTCTAAGCAAGATAGATAAGATTTATCAGACAAATTTTTTACAAGATGCAGACTTTAAAAAGTTTTTGTTATCGCACGTGACTTTGCTAATTAACCGATTGCGAGATAAGATTTCTTATAAAAATGAATTAGCAAATAAATTAAGCATCACAAATCCTATGATTTTTAATATTGCGATTCAATTCTGTGATATGTTATCAGAAAAATATAATGTTCAATCAACTTTTGATGAGATTGGTTTTGTAGCAATGCATTTTGCTGGACATATGGAAAAAGAAAAACAATTAAAATTACAATCATATAATCGCATTGGTGTTGTCTGCTCTTCTGGTGGTGGGAGTGCCTACATGATTAAATTACAGATTGAATCTTTATTCCCTAACGCAACAGTGCAGACATTCTCTTTTTTGCAGAAAAATGATTTATTGGCTTATAAACCTGATTTGGTTTTTACCGTTTTGCCTTTGTCATTTGATGTCCAAGTTCCGGTGATTTATATTAAAGAGTTGTTAGATGATAAAGATTTGATTCGTATTAAACAGATTCTGCAAACAGATGAATATGATCCGTATACATTGATTCATGATGAACCACCTTATGCAGCTTTCTTTTCTAAAGATTTTTTCAAAATTGTGAAGGAAGATAACTATGAGCGATTAATTTATACTATGGCACAAGAACTGGAAGAGAAAAAATATGGAAAAGAAGGATTTACAGATATGGTTATGCAACGTGAATCTTTTGTGAGTACGATATATTTTAATGGTATTTGTATACCCCATCCAATTGAAACAGATGCTTTAAAAAACATGATTTCAGTCTGTGTTCTAGAAAATCCTTTTTTCTGGAATGAAAAAGAAGTTAAGATTGTTTTTATGATATGTTTGAAAAAAGATCAGATAGAAATGTATAAGGTGTTGACAACGCAGTTATATAAGTTGATGCAGGAAAAAAAGTATGTTGATCGTATTTTTCACGTAAAATCATTTGAAGAATTGATGGCCGTTATGAAGGAGTTAGGAGGTGTTAATCATGAATAGTCAATTGTTAAAAAAATTAAGTGATGCTGATAGTATTGCTTCTTGTGAAGATGAAGTTAGAGAAATACTTTATCAGGAATTAAAAGAAGTCTGTGACGATATTTCTTGTGATGCACTAGGCAGTCTTATATTTCATAAACGTGGAACGGATGAAAATGCTTTGAAGATCATGATATGTGCACATATGGATGAGGTCGGTTTTATTGTACGACATATTTCTGATATTGGATTTCTTTATGTAATGGCTGTTGGTGGTGTTTTGGATAAGAGCAAAGAAATGCAAATTGTTAGAGTCACAACGGAAGATGGTCAAAAAATAGAAGGTTTATTAAATGTTACAAAAGATGATGAAGGCCATATCAAAGAAATGTATATAGATATTGGTTGTGATACGCGTGAAGAGGTAGAGGCTTTAGGAATTGAAGTTGGAAATATGGTTTGTTTTGCCAGTCAAATGCGCTCACTCTCATCGCAGCATGTATATATGGGCAAAGCTATGGATGATCGTAGTGGATGTTATGTCGTTGCTGAAACGCTAAAGCACCTATCACATGATACAAAAAATGATCTTTATTTTGTTGCAACAAGTAGCGAAGAAGTAGGATTACGAGGAGCGCAAACAGCAACTTATCAAATTGATCCAGATGTGGTTTTTGCTGTGGATGTTGCGAATAATCCGGAGCTAGTCAAAAATTATACCAATCATCGTTTGATTGGAAAAGGTCCAATGCTTGTCCATTATGACAAGACTATGGCGCCTAATCGTCAATTGATTCGTTATGTAAAAGCAGTTGCGAATAAGCATCAAATTCCTTACCAAAATGATATGCTTAGTGGTGGTGGAACGGATGCAGGACAGGCTCATTTACAAAAAGGTGGACGTTTGGCGATGGTTTTGGGTATTCCACTTCGTTATTGTCATGGAGCTTATTCAATGGTTCATGCTGATGATTTGGACCATCTGGTAGAATTGTTAGTTCATTTGCTACAGAGTGATGCAAAAGAATATAGGAATATGACAGATTATTTGGGAGGAAAGTAAAAATGACAGAAATGGAAAAAAGTATTATTGGGATGATTTCATCTGCTGGGCAAAGTAAAGCTAAAGCATTTGAAGCATTAAAGAAAGTGAAAACTGGAGAGTATGATGAGGCAAGAAAATTGCTTGAAGAAGCTAGGGAAGCTGATGTTCAAGCACATACGATCCAGACAAAGCTTATCCAGGCAGAAATGTCAGAAAATGGAGATAAGCCAGAAGTTGGGTTATTAATGGTTCATGCACAGGATCATTATATGACTTCTCAATTAGCAAGAGATCTAATTGAGGAATTAATAAATGTATTTGAAGCAAAGGAGGGGAAATAAGATGAAAATTGTATTATGTTGTGCTGGAGGTTTTTCAACAACTATGCTTATGGATAGTATGAAAAATACTGTAAAGAATAGTGCTAAATTAGATGAAAAGGATTTTGAATTTGTGGCTATTCCAGTTGATATTTTACAAAGTGAAGTTGAAACTTGTGATGTATTAGTTATTGGACCTCAAATCGCTCATAAATTGGACTATATTAAACCAATTATTGAACCATACAATATTCCATATGTTATTGTTGATCAGGATACTTATGGAAAAATGGATGGAGCAACTGTTTTGAAAAAAGCACTTGTTGAAAGAAAAAAAGCAAATATGAAAAAATAGGGAGTGGGTGAATGTATGTTTGACAAATTTGAAGCATTTATGAACAAGTATTTAACTCCACTAGCAAACAAGATGGATAAACAAGTTCATTTAAGTGCTGTAAAAAAAGCTATGGTTGCAATGACTCCGTTGTTGATTATTGGGAGTTTCTGTTTGATTCCAGAAGCTATTCCAAATATGATTGGAGAAAACAACCCAGTATCACAATGGATTTTAAACAATCTTGATATTATTTATATTCCATATAATGTTGGTATGGGATTAATGTCTTTATATGTATCAGTAATTATCGCATATCATCTTGCAAATTCTTATAAGCAGGATGTTCCTGGAAGTGTCAGCATGGGATTAATTGCCTTTTTAATGATGACAGTTCAATATACTGAAGATGGTGGAATTGATACAACTTATTTTGGAACAAAAGGTTTATTTGCAGCAATGTTTGCATCATTGATTGCAGTAGAACTTTATCGTTGGTGTAAGAAAAAGAAATTTACTATTAGAATGCCTGAATCAGTTCCAGATTTCGTATCACGTTCTTTTGAAATGATTCCTATTTCAGTTATTGTTATTGGATTTTTCTTAATTATTCGTATTTTATGTGTCAATGTATTTAATACAATGCCACCACTTATCTTTACGAATTTATTAGCACCTCTAGTTGGTTCTATGGACAATCCATTTGCTTATACATTCTTGAAGATGCTACATTGTTTATTATTCTTCTTTGGTATTCATCCATCAGTATTAAGTCCAATTACAAGTCCAATTTCAACTCAATTCTTAGCAGAAAATATTGCAAATTATCAAGCAGGAGTTGAAATGACACACTTCTTTACACCTGGACCTGAATCAGCATTTGGTAACTTTACAGGAACAGGAGTTACATTTGGATTAGTACTTTGGTGCTTATTATCTAAGAATAAAGCTTTAAAACAAATTGGTGGAGTAGCACTTATTCCAGCATTGTTTGGAATTAATGAACCAATCTTATTTGGAGCACCAATTGTATTAAATCCTGTATTCTTTATTCCATATGTTATTTGTGGAGGTATTATAGGAAGTTTAGGGGGATGGGCTCAATATCTTGGTATTATGAGTTGTTCATTCTTTACACCTCCATATGTTGGAGTTTTCCTAGAAGGTTATTTAACGAATATGGACTTTATGTCTATTGTTGTTAATGCAGTACAGATGATTCTTTCTATTATTGTATGGTATCCATTCTTTAAAATGTATGAACAACGCTATGGAAAACAAGATGAAAAGACTAATGATAATTCATTATTGACAAAAGAAGATGAAGATATCTTAAATGATTTAGATTTAGACTTTTAATGATAAGGCAAGCAAAAGCTTGCCTTTCTATCTAGGAGGTAAATAATATGGCCAAAAGAATAGAAAAAGTGCAAGATTTTCTAAAGAATCAAAAACTTGATGCTTTATTAATTCAAAGCAAAACTATGAAAAAATGGATGTCAACAATGTTAGGAAGTGGGTGTAAGGTTCTTATCACTCAACAACATGGATATTTAATTCTGGATGGACGTTATATAACTGAAGCGAAAGAAACTGAGTTTGATTTAGAAATCAGACTTCATAATCCTCATACGACAGGAAAAAGTTATTTATATGCAGTAGAGAACATATTAAAAGAAGAGCATTGTCAATCATTAGGTGTAGAGGCTAGTGAAGTATTGGTTAAAGATTATCAAAAACTACAGACATTGGATGTAGATATTCATTTATTTGATGAGGAAATTACGAATTTAAGAATTGTTAAGGATGATAGTGAAATTGTTGCTATGCAAAAAACGATTTCTTTGACAGATGATGTGTATGCAAAAGTATTACAACATATTCGAATAGGAATGGCGGAATATGAAATAAGTGCCTTGGTTCAATATTATGCAATTGCTGCTGGAGCTCAGCAAATGTCTTTTGAAACGGTTGTTACAAGTGGAGAAAGAACTGCTTTGCCACACGGACGACCAACATCACGTAAGGTCAAGGCTCATGAGCCAATTATGATTGATTTTGGAATTCAATATCAAAATTATCAGTCAGATATGACGCGTGTTTGTTTTATTGGTGAGCCATTGCCTCAATATAGAAATATTTATGATTTGGTTTTAAAGGCACAATTAACGGGGTTAGAGGCTATTCGTGCAGGCGCAAAGGCATGTGATGTAGATCGTGCAGCTCGCCAAGTCATTGAAGAAGCAGGATATGGTGAATATTTTGATCATGGTCTTGGACATGGAATAGGGGTAACAGATAGTGGTGAAGGACCCATTTTAAATAGTCAAAGTCAAACAATTCTGCAAAATGGCATGATGATGTCTTGTGAACCAGGAGTTTATGTTCCTGGTTTAGGAGGTATTCGTATTGAAGATGATGTTGTCATCATTGATGGGAAAGGTGTTCCAATGAATAAGACACCAAAAGATTATATAATATTGGAGGAAAAATAAATGAAATATGATTTTGATGAAATTCATAATCGTTTGGGAACATATTGTACACAATGGGATTACATAGAAGATCGTTTTCACAAAAAAGATTTGATTCCTTTTTCGATTTCTGATACAGATTTTATTGTTCCAAAACCTATAACAGATAAAATTCATGAAGTTGCCAATCATCAGATCTATGGATATACCAGATGGAATCATCATGATTTTAAATCATCTATCACAACTTATTTTCAAAGGCGTTTTGATACTCATATTGAGGAAGATTGGATTTTGTATAGTCCAAGTGTTATGTATTCAGTTTCACTGTTAATTCGTTTGCTGAGTCAACCACATGATAAAGTCTTGACGATGAATCCAATGTATGATGCATTCATCAATGTCATTTTAGAAAACGATAGAGAATTGGTTTCACATCATTTGATAAAAACAAATGGAACCTTTGAAATTGACTTTGAAGTATTTGAACAGCAAGCATCTCAATGTCAAATATTACTTTTATGTTCGCCACATAATCCAACGGGTAGAATCTGGCGTGATGATGAAATAAAAAAAATGATTGAAATATGTAAAAAATATCAAGTTAAGATGATTTCAGATGAAATACATATGGATATTCAAATTAAAGATCAAAAACATCAGCCGTTGTTGAAATATCTCAATGAATATGATGAAATGTATACTGCGAGTTCTTCAAGTAAAACTTTAAATACACCAGGTTTGATAGGATCTTATGTAATAATTCCTAATGAAAAAGTAAGAGATGCTTTTGTGGGTGTAACGCGAAGAAGAGATTTTTTGAACTCAGCAAGTATTTTCGGTATGTATGCAACAATGATTGGTTATACACAATGTGATGATTATATTGATCAATTAAATGAATATATTCGTGGGAATATGGAATTAGTGGAAAACTTTATTCATGATTATTTACCGGATTTCCATTTTCAAAGACCTGAAGCTACTTATTTAGCTTGGATTGATGCTCGAGATGTTCCTTTTACTAGTGATGAAATTCAGGAAGCTTTAGTAAATATCGGTGGTGTTGCTATTATGAAAGGTGAGACATATGGTGAAAATGGAACAAAATATTTGAGAATGAATTTAGGATGTCCACGTGCTAAAGTACAAGAAGGATTAAATCGCTTTAAAAAGGCAATGGATGCCTTATATCATAAGTAGGAGGATTGTTTTATGCGTCAATTATGGAAAAAATTAACATTTTGGGTTGATCGAAAGCCTTCCAAAGTCAATTTTTCAACACGTTTAATTGCTTATGCTTTAGATTGGGCAATTGGTGGAATTATTGCAGGCTTACCGGCAGTGGCTATTTATGGTTTGGTTACTGATCGTAGTGATATGTTCAGTGATTTATATGTTTTTCCCTCTTTAGGATATTCAGTCTATTGGAGTTATTTAGCTGGATTTTTGAGTATTATTTTAGCGTTGATTTATTTGGTTTATATTCCATTGAAAAAATATCCTGGACAGACTATTGGAAAACGTATTATGAAATTGCAGATTGTGAGAATGGATAATCAGCCATTAGATTTGAAAACACTATTGATAAGACATGTTATTGGTTTAATGATTTTAGAGAGTGTCTCAGTTGTAGTAGCTAGATATTATCGTCAGATGTTGACTATGGCAACAGGTATTTATTTTGAGTATTATCTAATGGCTATTGGAAGTTTTATTACTATTATTTCTGCAATTATGGTATATAATACACCCTCAAGACGTGCAATTCATGATTACCTCTCTGGCACGACTGTTGTTCATTTAGGAGATCAAGCTCCTCAAGAGAAAGGAAAAGAGAAGAAAAATAAGCGTAAGCATAAGCGCTCATAATGCATAAAACATCAAAAAAAGCTGTACAAAATCAATTATTTAAAAAGTTATTTTGTTACAGCTTTTTTATACAATTTATAAATAACGAAGAATATCTTTTTCACTATGAATATCAAAAATATGTACTGTAAGTAAATCAAGTTGTTCTTGATTGCATGATTGGATTTTTGTAAGGGTGTCTTTTGAAAGAAATCCTAACTTTGATTGAAGTAGCTTAATTAAAGTTTGAATGATACCTTCATTTCTTCCAATATCAATACCTTCTTTTTTTTCTATTCTTAGATTTTCTTTTCCATAATCTCTGATAGCTTGACACATATCAATCTTCTCCTCCTTTACCTTTTTATAAATGTGTGTATTTTTTGTAAGTGCTGCAAGTGTGATTGCTATTTCATGACTGAGGGTTATATCATGAGCTTTGTCATATTGATGATTATATAAATATTTCAATCCAATGATCAGCTCTTTAAGTTCTTGAGTGTGAAATCTCTCTGGATTTAGAGATCTCATTTCAATGAGTGGATAGGATGCAATATTTATATAGTTTTTTAAAACGGAAGGTAGGGGCTTCATCATGTCCTCATAAGTTCTTGGAGCTTTCCATTTCCTTTGTCCGTAATAAACAACCAATGTCATGACACCCATAATCATCTGATGATTGCATTTCCATAAAAAAGGATACCATTGATAAAATCGACCACGATATGATGATTTTTAAATAATGTTCTGATGCGAATATCAAAAATCTTTCTGAGCTTGTACTTTTTTTGAGACATGAATCATACCTCCTATTA
>ERZ1090879.1865-NODE-1867-length-11059-cov-3.419211_pt1 | contig 11059 bp, 11 predicted proteins | sample MGYA00478472_ERZ1090879 | MGnify/ENA primary metagenome ERZ1090879 (study PRJEB33644, sample SAMEA5815723) | chicken gut metagenome | biome: Chicken; feature: Gastrointestinal Tract; material: Caecum | place: Ireland | collected 2019-01-01 | study: A study of...
GGCTGACCGGCGGTCTCTTCCGTTTTTTCGGAGACGTCCTCCGCAGCAGGTTCCATTACTTTTGTCTCTTCCATACCTAATCTCCTTCCGCAAATTTTGCCGGAAACGGCATCCGGAAGGATACCGGCGGCATTTTCAATCAGTATAGCACAGAATGAAAGAAAATAGGAAAAATAATTTTCCCGGTTTTCTTCGGTGTTTCCCCTCAGCTGTAGCACACCACCGGATAGCCTATGGAAATGTTTTCATAAATCTTTTTGGCAGCGGGGATGGGCAGGTTGACGCAGCCGTGGGAGCCGTTTGTCTGAAAGATGTCGCCCCCGAAGGAGTCTCTCCAGTCGGCATCATGGAGGCCGATGTTCCCGTTAAAGGCCATCCAGTAATCCACCGGTGACACATAATCCGCGCCCCGCAGGACAGCGGGAGACTGCATATAAAAGATACTGTAGACGCCGCCGGGGGTCTGCCGGTCCGTACCGTAGGTGCCGGAAACGCAGTCGGTCTCCACCAGCTGTTTCCCGTTTTTATAGAGCCATACTTTCTGATTCGCCAGGTCCACCTCGATGTAGCTGTCCCCGATATCATCCCCCCGGGAGAGAGACGCTCCCTTCTGGCTCCATACCGGCAGAACAAAGCAGGAGCTGTCGGAGCGGGCAGCTTCAAGAAGCGCCCGGGCGGTAGCCTCCACGTCCAGCGCCCATCCGAAATTTCCTTCGTACAGGGTGATGGTATTGCCGTAGCTGGTGCGATAATTCCGGGGATGGCCCTGGGTGTTGTACCGGTCTGCCAGAGACTGGGCATAGGCGATAAAAGATTCCGACGGGTCTGTCAGGCTGTGCTCTTCAGTTTCCGTTATCCAGGAAGCAATCTCCTCGGCGGAAAGCGTTTCTTTTTCATTTCCGAACCACATGGACAGAGAGCAGTTTTCATAGGGCCCGTCCTCGGCAAAGGGATTGATCAGATCGGTGTCCGCGTATGCCTGGGGACTGATTCCCGTTTCCAGAAGAAGCCAGGACTGACCGGCGCTGCCGGTATAGGGCTGCAGAGTAAGGGACGCGCCCAGACAGGGCCTGGAGTTCTCCAGCGTAAGGGTGCCGCCCAGCGCGGACCGGATGGCAAGAGAGCCGTCCTGATTTTTCCGGATCAGCCAGATCTGAGAGGCCGGTATCTCGCCGTTTTCCCCGGAGGCGTCCTCCTCCATGGAAATGGTGCCATGGACTGTCTGGGGCAGGGACTCACCGTCGGACGATGCCGGGTCTTCCCCCGGCGACGCGGTGAGAAACAGGCCGGATGCCAGGGAACTGATGCGAAAGCGGGAGCCCGCCACCTGATCCAGATAAAATTTCTGCTGGTTTACCTCAAGGGGCCGGTACATCTGCAGGGAAGCGCCGGATTCTCTGGCTTCCTCAGAAAATGTACAGGATTTTACATCCACAGTAAAACCGGGATCCTGGAGGGCGGCGATTTCATAGATGCCCTGCAGGACGAGCTGGTCCGCCAGGGCCGGGCCTCCCTGCAGAACGCAGATACAAAGCAGAAACAAGAACAGAAGGATGCCGTGCCGACTTTTCATTTCAGGTACCTCCTTATCATAATGGTTGCTAGCATCGGTGTACAAGGGGACCGTATTGCCCCCTGCACACCGATGCTATTATGATACCATAAAATTTCCGGTCCGGGAACGGCTCTTTTTGCCCGGCTCTTGTCAATGGGAGCGGGGATATGGTAGAATAAAACAGACTGAAAATGCAGCGTCTAAAGCAAAGGAGTGCCAGAGATGTTATTGATCAAACACGGAAGAGTCCTGGATCCGGCCGCCGAAAGAGACGGCATCTGCGATGTGCTGATTGAGGACGGAATCATTAAAAAGGTAGCGGAAAACATAGAGGCCCCGGGGGCCCGGGTTATTGATGCCGCCGGGTGCTTTGTGATGCCGGGCCTGGTGGATCTGCATGTGCATCTGCGGGACCCGGGACTTACCTACAAGGAGGATATCGAGACCGGCGCAAAGGCGGCAGCCAGAGGCGGTTTTACCACGATTCTGGCCATGCCCAACACCAAACCGGTGATCGATACGCCGGACCGGGTGGCTTATGTAAAAAATAAAGCCAGGCAGACAGCCCCCATCCATGTGCTCCAGGTGGGAGCGGTTACCATGGGGCAGGAGGGAAAAGAACTGGCGGATATTGAGGGGATGGTCCGGGAGGGCTCCCCTGCCATCAGCGAGGACGGGAAGTCGGTGATGGACGCCGGGCTTTACCGGAAAGCTATGGAAATCGCGGCCGGCCTGGATATTCCGGTGCTGGCTCACTGCGAGGACAAAAACATGGTGGCCGGCGGCGTGGTAAATGAGGACGAAAAGGCCGGGGAACTGGGACTGAAGGGGATCTGCAACGCGGTAGAGGACGTGATTGCGGCCAGAGATATTGTGCTGGCAAAGGAGACGGGAGCCAGGCTTCATCTGTGCCACTGCTCCACCAGGGACAGCGTGGAGATGATACGGCAGGCCAAGAAAGCGGGGCTGAAGGTAAGCGGCGAGGTATGCCCCCACCATTTCACCCTGACCAGCCAGGACATTCCGGGAAATGACAGTAACTATAAGATGAACCCGCCTCTGCGCACCAGGGCGGATCGGGACGCCCTGCTGGAAGGACTGCGGGACGGAACCATTGACGCTATTTCCACAGACCACGCTCCCCACAGCCGGGAGGAGAAGAACCAGTCCATGGCCCGGGCGCCCTTTGGGATTGTGGGCCTTGAGACAGCGGTTCCCCTGACGGTTACCAGGCTGCTGGAGGAGAAGATCATTACCCCCATGGGGATGGCCAGGCTGATGAGCTATCAGCCCGCCAGGATCGCCGGACTGGACTGCGGAACTCTGCTGGAGGGAAAAGCGGCGGATGTGACGGTGATTGACCCCAAAAAAGAATATGTGATTGATAAAAATTCCTTTGCCTCCAAAGGGCGCAATACACCCTTTGACGGCTGGAAGGTGCGGGGAAAGGTCAAGATGACCATCTGCGGCGGAAACATCGTGTATGACGACAGCCGGGAAAAGTAAGCGGACACCGGGCGGAAAATAAGCAAACAGAACAGACGGAGGAGACTATGATACAGAAATTAATCAGTAAAATTCAGAAAACAGGAGCCCCCATTGTGGTGGGGCTGGATCCCATGCTGAACTATATTCCGGAGCATATCCAGAAAAAAGCCTTTGGGGAATTCGGCGAGACTCTGGAGGGAGCGGCGGAGGCCGTATGGCAGTATAACAAAGCCATTGTGGACGCGGTGTATGACCTGATTCCGGCGGTGAAGCCCCAGATCGCCATGTATGAGCAGTTTGGCGTGGAAGGCGTGAAGGCCTTCAAAAAGACCGTGGATTACTGCAAATCCAAAGATCTGGTGGTAATCGGCGATGTGAAGCGGGGAGACATCGGCTCCACCTCCGCTGCCTATGCGGTGGGACACCTGGGAAAGGTGCAGGTGGGGAGCCAGACTTACGCGGGATTTGACGAGGATTTTGCCACGGTAAACCCCTATCTTGGTTCCGACGGCGTGAAGCCGTTTATGGAGGTGTGCCGGCAGGAGAAGAAGGGCCTGTTTATTCTGGTAAAAACCTCCAACCCTTCCAGCGGTGAGTTTCAGGACCGGCTGATTGACGGCCGTCCCCTCTATGAGTTGGTGGGAGAGCAGGTGGCCCGCTGGGGCGAGGAGTGTATGGGCGATTCCTACAGCTATGTGGGCGCTGTGGTGGGCGCCACCTACCCGGAGCAGGGAAAGGTGCTGCGAAAGATTATGCCCAAGGCCTACATTCTGGTGCCCGGATACGGCGCCCAGGGAGGCCAGGGAAAAGATCTGGTTCACTTCTTCAATGAGGACGGCCTGGGAGCCATCGTAAATTCCTCCAGAGGCATTATCGCGGCTTACAAACAGGAAAAGTACGGCAAATTCGGGCCGGAACACTTCGCGGAAGCCAGCCGCGCGGCAGTGGAGGATATGGCGGCGGATATCCGTCAGGCTCTGGAGAACAGATAAAAGGAGAAGAGGGAGACAGATATGTCTGAAAAATACAGAGAGCAGGCTGAGATCATCAGCCAGGAACAAATCGGCACAGGGATCTTCAGCATGTGGCTGCAGACAGACCGGATTGCCCATGCCGCGGCGCCGGGGCAGTTTATTTCCGTATACAGCCGGGATAAGAGCAGGATGCTTCCCAGGCCCATCAGCATCTGTGAAGCGGAGGCAGATACGGGGAAGCTGCGGATTGTGTACCGGGTGGCTGGCGCAGGGACAGAGGAATTTTCCCGCTGCGTTCCCGGGGACCGGCTGGATATCTTAGGCCCGCTTGGGAACGGCTTCCCTCTGGAGAGAATGGGGGAAGGAAAGCGAGCTTTTCTCATCGGCGGCGGTATCGGCATTCCGCCCATGGTGCAGCTGGCAAAGGCGCTTCCCGGCGGCCGGGAGCAGAAGCAGATCGTCCTGGGATTTCGGGACGAGCAGTTTCTGACAAAGGAGCTGCAGCGGGAAGGGACGCTGTATATGGCTACGGAGGACGGCAGCGCCGGCACAAAGGGAAATGTGCTGGACTGCATCCGGGAGAACGGTCTGAAGGCGGATGTGATTTTTGCCTGCGGCCCCACCCCCATGCTGCGGGCTCTGAAAGCTTACGCTCAGGAACAGAATACAGAGTGCTGGCTGTCTCTGGAAGAGAGGATGGCCTGCGGCATCGGAGCCTGCCTGGCCTGCGTGTGCAAATCGAAAGAAATAGACGATCATTCAAAGGTGCACAATAAGCGGGTGTGCAAGGAAGGACCGGTGTTCCTGTCTACAGAAGTGGAAATATAGAAGCGAGGACAAACCATGGAGATCAGTACGAAAGTAACCATTGCCGGAGTGGAGCTTAAAAATCCGGTGATGACGGCATCCGGCACCTTTGGTTCCGGAATGGAATACAGTGAGTTTGTGGATCTGAACAGACTGGGCGCGGTGGTGACAAAAGGGGTGGCCAATGTGCCCTGGCCCGGGAATCCCACGCCCAGAGTGGCGGAGACCCGGGGCGGCATGATGAATGCCATCGGCCTGCAGAACCCGGGAATCGACACGTTCCTGGAGCGGGACCTGCCCTTTTTAAAGCAGTATGACACGAAGGTGATCGTAAATGTCTGCGGCAGAAGCACGGAGGACTACTGCCAGGTGGTGGAGCGGCTGGCGGATCAGCCGGTGGATCTGCTGGAAATCAACATTTCCTGCCCCAACGTAAAAGAGGGGGGAATTGCCTTCGGACAGAATGCCCGGGCAGCCGAGGAGATTACGGCGGCAGTTAAAAAACATGCCGGACAGCCGGTGATTATGAAGCTGAGCCCCAACGTGACGGACATCGGGGAGATGGCCCGGGCGGTTCAGGCCGGCGGCGCGGACGCCATTTCCCTTATTAACACGCTGACAGGCATGAAAATCGACGTAAACCGCAGGACCTTTGCCCTCGCCAATAAAACCGGGGGCGTGTCAGGTCCGGCCATCCACCCCATAGCGGTGCGTATGGTTTATCAGGCGGCCCAGGCGGTGGATCTGCCCATTATCGGCATGGGAGGCATTGCCTGCGCCGATGATGCCCTGGAGTTTATCCTGGCCGGCGCCACGGCTGTGGCAGTGGGAACCGCCAACTTCCGCAATCCCATGACTACCCTGGAAGTGGCGGAGGGCATTGAGGCGTACATGAAAAAACAGGGCGTACAGGATATCCGGGAACTGATCGGCGCTGTGCGGTAGAAAAAGAAAACGTTTTGACGAAAAGGCGGCGCTGCTTTAGACGACAAGAGTCGGGGAAGGCGGCGCCATGCTTTTACCATGGATCGGATAAAATGCTGCCGAGGATGGAAGCGTTAACTCAAACCATGCGGGAGAAAATGGAACCATGCAGAATCTATATGATGGAGTATTGGCTTTTAAAGGCAGATGGCGGTCCTACCAGGAGAGGGTTCTCCGGGAAGCCGACCGGTATCTGGCAGACCATAAGATACACATTGTGGCGGCCCCCGGTTCCGGCAAAACAACGCTGGGAATCGAATTGATCCGGCGGTTGGGACAGCCGTGCCTGATTCTGTCCCCCAGCATTACCATACGCCAGCAATGGCTGGAGCGGATAGAGGAAGGGTTTCTTCTTGACGGCTGCAGACGGGAGGAACTGCTTTCAAATGATCTGAGAAACAGCAGGCCCATTACAGCCATCACCTATCAGGCGCTTTACAGCGCAATGAAACAGTACAGAGGTCAGCTAAACGGCAGTGAGGATGAAGAGGAACAGGAAGAGACCACAGAAGCGGAAACTGTGGATTTTCAGGACTTCCATATTTTTGAGGCGGTTGAGAAGGCGGGGATCAAAACCATCTGTCTGGATGAAGCCCATCATCTTCGGAGCGAGTGGTGGAAGGCACTGGAAACCTTTATGAAAAATTTGAAGGGTGTGACGGTGATTTCCCTAACCGCCACTCCGCCCTATGACAGTACGCCGGGGCAGTGGAAGCGCTATATTGATTTATGCGGGCCCATCGATGAAGAAATTTTTACCCCGGAACTCGTCCGGGAGGGAAGTCTCTGCCCCCATGAAGATTACATCTACTTTAACTGGCCGGCAAAAGAAGAATTGAAAGAAATAGAGGCTTCCCGGGAAAAAGTTGAGGAACTGCGAAACCGTCTTCTGGCAGACGGTAAGTTAAAAGCCATCATTGCAACCCATCAGGGCTTACTGCATCCGGAAGAATTCAGCGACCAGTTTCTGGATCATCCTTCGTATTTCTCCGCACTTCTGATATTTTGTCAGGCACAGCAGATCCCCTTTCCGGATTTTCTGAAAGAACTGATCGGCACAAAGGGAAAACTGCCTGCGCTGACAGACCGCTGGCTGGAGATTCTTCTGCAGGGGCTTTTGTATGAGGACACCGAATCGTACCGGATGGAGGAAGAACAGCGGGAAGCCCTCATTCAGCAGCTGAAAGAGGCTGGCTGTATTTACCGGAAAAAAGTTACCCTAACCAGGAAGGAAGCCCTGCAGAAACTTCTGGCGAAAAGCCAGGGCAAAATGGAAAGCATCGGGAAGATTGCGGAATCAGAGTACAGTGCTTTGGGGGAAAAGCTTCGCCTGCTGGTTCTGTGTGATTATATAAAAAAAGATCAGATGCCGCTGGTTGGGACAGAGCAGCCTCTGCGCGCAGAGATAGGAGCTGTTCCGATTTTTGAAACGCTGCGGAGAAAAAGGAGGGAAGGGCTTCGCCTTGGATGTCTGAGCGGCTCCGTTGTCCTTCTTCCTCTTGCCGCAGAGAAAAAAGCGATGGAACTGCTTGCGGAGTATGGCTGCAGAGGGAGCCTGACGCCGATTGGAGACACAGAATACGGACAATTTGAGATACAGGGAGAAAATACCTGTATGGTAGCGGTGGTGACGGAACTGTTCCAACAGGGAGAAATGAATGTGCTGATAGGAACAAAATCTCTTCTGGGTGAAGGCTGGGACGCTCCCTGCATTAATTCCCTGATCCTGGCCACGTATGTTGGTTCCTTCATGCTGAGCAATCAGATGCGTGGCCGGAGCATCCGCGCTGATCAGAACCAGCCGGAAAAAACCGGAAACATCTGGCACCTGGCCTGCATTTTTCCGCAGAAACAGGGAAAAACGAAACAGGCAGATTTCACCGGAGATTATGAAATGCTGGCGCGCCGGTTCAACGCTTTTCTGGGTGTATCCTGGAAAGACAGCCTGATTGAAAGCGGGATGGAACGTCTGGCTCTGCCTGCGTTTCAGTCCCGCGATGAAATGGAGGCGGTCAACCGGCTGATGCTGAAAAGGGCGGCAGACAGGGGGACTTTGCGGGAACGGTGGCGGCATGCGATCCGGGAGATTCATGGCGAAATGGAAGTAGAGCAGATGGAGGCGGTCCCCAGGGAAGCGGTGAAGGCAGGCTACCTCTTCTGGAATGCTTTTTGGATGGAGATATTCAGCCTCTTTATGACGGTTCTATGCTGTCTGGCCAGAGCATTCGCTGTAAAGGGACAGGCGATGACGTCTCCGTGGGCAAAAATCCTGGGGGCAGCCGTGATTGCCGCGGCCTTTTTAGCTGCCAGGTACGGCGTGAAGCTGTTCCAGTTCAGCACGCCGGAGCGGATTATGAAACGGGTCAGCCAGGCTGTTGTAAATGCGCTTGGGGAGGTTGGCGAACTGGAAGAGGCCCAAAACTGCAAAGCCGAAGTTGCGTCAGCACAGGGGATACTGATCGGAACCTGGCTGAAAGGCGGAAGTATGCGGGACAAAACTACATTTGCCTGCTGTATGGAAGAAATCTGGGGGATCATTGATAATCCCCGCTACCTGTTCATGCGGGATAAACGAGGAACCGGCGAATATTATTCTGTTCCGGAAGTATTTGGCAGGCAGAAGGAAAGAGCCGCTGTTTTTGAAAAACATATACGCAAAGCACTGGGAAAATACAGGGTTGTTTATACCCGGACGGCTGAAGGCCGGAAAACTCTGCTGCGGGCAAGGACAAGATCCTTTGTAAATAAAAATCAGGAGGCTTTGCTGGGGAAAAAGGTGGTAAAGGGAAAATATGAATGACAGTCCCGGTTTCGCCCGGCCAAATTCCCGAATTGAAAATCTCTGCCCGGTATGGTAAAATTGTAAAAACTTCAAAGCTTGAACAAGAATTCAGAAAGCAGGGACAACGACCTGCGGATACGGAGGTTGACGGATATGGAACAGTACAAACAGGAATTTATTGAGTTTATGGTGGACTGCCAGGTATTGAAATTCGGTGATTTCGTAACCAAAAGCGGCAGGAAAACGTCTTTTTTTGTGAACACGGGATTTTACCGCACGGGCGCCCAGCTTCGCAGGCTGGGAGAATACTATGCCAGGGCGATTCATGACAAGTTCGGTCTGGAGTTTGATGTGCTCTTCGGACCGGCTTACAAGGGCATCCCTCTGACGGTAGCCGCCACCATTGCCATCAGCGAGCTGTATGGAACCGACATCCGCTACTGCTCCAACCGGAAAGAGGTAAAGGATCATGGAGATAAAGGAATTTTGCTGGGAAGCCCCATCCAGGACGGCGACCGGGTGGTGCTGATTGAGGATGTGACCACAGCGGGAACCTCTATCCAGGAGACGCTTCCCATTATCCGGGCACAGGGAGACGTGCAGCCTGTGGGCCTGGTGGTGTCCGTGGACCGGATGGAGCGGGGAACCGGGACAAAGAGCGCCCTGAAAGAGATCGAGGAGAAATACGGACTGCAGACCACGGCGATTGTTACCATGGCCGAGGTGGTGGAGCACCTTTATAACAGAGAGTATAAGGGCCGGGTGATCATCGACGACGAGATGAAAAAGGCCATTGACGCATATTATGAACAGTACGGGGCCAAATAAGCGGAGGTATTGCGTATGAATGAAAAAGAGAGAGCTTACCGGGCGATGAAGGGCGCGGGCACTGCCGGACTGACGCTGGGGATTATTGCGCTGGCAGTAGGGCTCGCCGTGGGCGTGCTGTCTATTATCAGCGGAGCCAGACTGCTGAAAGCAAAGAACGGCGTAATGATCTGATGACGAAGAAAACGGCGAGACGCATCCGCACGGCAGGCGGCGTGCTGTTTCTTATCTATATGATTCTTCTGATTTATCTTCTGTTTTTCGCGGAGAGCTACGGGAGAGCCAGGGGACTGGAAGAATATCATTACAATCTGGTGCCTTTCCGGGAGATCCGGCGCTACCTGTGCTATCCTGAGGCTCTGGGAACCTACGCGGTGGTGACCAACCTGGCGGGAAATGTGATCGGATTCCTCCCCTTCGGGGCGATACTGCCGGTACTCAAGAGGAATCTGCGCAGCTTCTGGAAGATTCTGCTTCTGAGTTTTGAACTCAGCGGCATGATTGAAGTGACGCAGCTGCTCACCCGGGTGGGCAGCTTTGACGTGGATGACATTATACTGAACACTCTGGGCGGAGTGCTGGGATACGGCATATTTTCCGCCTGCAACCATTTAAGGAGAAAATACTATGGCTAGAAAGAAAGACAGATACAGAGCCTACGTATACGAAGAGACCGCGCATTCCGGAAAAGGGATACTGGCTGCCGTTCTGGGCGGAGTATCCCTGTTGATTTTTCTGCTTCTGGCGGGAATCTGCGCCGCGCTTGCGGGCGGCGCGGGAGAATGGAGCGGTTCTGTGGGCTTTACCGCCTTTGCCGCGGCTTTTTACGGACTGGTGACCGGCCTGGAAAGCTTTCATCAGCCCAGTAAGTCCTATTTTTTCAGTAAGCTGGGGACGCTGCTGTGCGGATTTATGGTGGCGGTGTGGTTTCTGATTTTCTGCCTGGGACTGGCCGGAATTTAGGAGAAATTATGGACAGATTAGAGCAGCAGATGAAATTTATTCTGGAAGCGGACAAGCTGAAACAGATTGTCAGGCAGAGTTATATCGGCGGGGCGGACAGAAAGGAGACAGATGCGGAGCATTCCTGGCATCTGGCCCTGATGTGCGCCCTTTTAAGCGAGTATGCGGCCGAAAAGATAGACGTGGCGAAAACCATGGTGATGGTGCTGATCCACGATATGGTGGAGATAGACGCCGGCGATACCTATGCCTATGACACGGAAGGAAACAAGAGCAAACGGCAGCGGGAAGTGAAGGCGGCGGAGCGGATTTTTCATATCCTGCCGGAGGATCAGGCAGAATACCTGCGAAATCTCTGGGAAGAATTTGAAGCCATGGAGACGCCGGAAGCCAGGTTTGCCAATACGCTGGATAAGATACAGCCCATTATGCTGAATGACGCCACAGGGGGCCTTGCCTGGCGGGAGCATCAGGTCAGAGAATCCCAGATTATGGGAAGAAACGCCAGGACAGCGGAAGGATCCCCGGCTCTGTGGGAATACGCCAGAGGACTGATAGAGAAAAATCTGGGGACGAATATTCAGAAAGATATGGCGGAAGAATGACAGAAAAAGAAATGAAGGTGATTTAGATGGAGCAATATGGAACCGATGTGATGGCTGTCTCTTATACACATCT
>ERZ1090879.1869-NODE-1871-length-11036-cov-5.268737_pt1 | contig 11036 bp, 4 predicted proteins | sample MGYA00478472_ERZ1090879 | MGnify/ENA primary metagenome ERZ1090879 (study PRJEB33644, sample SAMEA5815723) | chicken gut metagenome | biome: Chicken; feature: Gastrointestinal Tract; material: Caecum | place: Ireland | collected 2019-01-01 | study: A study of the...
CGAGATGACGTCGAGTCTCGTGGGCTCGGAGATGTGTATAAGAGACAGCCGTAAATATATCGCCGCTCTCCATGTCCTGCATGGAAAAACGCACTTCGGCGGGATTGTCGCATATCACGTCGAGTTTCAGTATCGAATCGTCGGACGGAGAAAAGCCCGCATTGTTGAAACGGAAGGTCATAAGCCCGCAAACCGAGTACACGCCTTTGAGCCCGTCTGACTTTTCCACCACCTGCGGAAGCACGGCCTCGCTGGTGAGGAACACTCCGCCGAGCGCGAACGAACGGTCGGCTATCGAAAAACTGTCGGCGCCGCTCTTTGCCGTGTATATCACGCGGCACTTCTTTCTCATATTCTTGAACTTGCCGCTCACTTTTCTCACGGCCATGCGCGACCACACGGTGAATCCGTTGGTGTAGCGCGCGTAGCAGAAAGCAAACACTACCGCCGTCTTTTCGTAAATATTCAGATAAAAATCGTGCACGTGCCCGCTGCCGCCCTTATACGGCGCGGGCGTCCATTCGCGCATGACGGGGTCGGTGCAGTCCTCCGCCATATACATTCCGAATTCTTCGGGCACGCCCTGCGGGTCGAACTCGGCGCGGGCGACGAGGTTCTGCTGCTCGTCGGCAACCACCGTTATAACGGCGGGCTTAGGCAGGAACACCTGTCTTTCGCGCACGAACCTGTCGAGAAACAAAAACATATCCCTGGTGCCCTGCACGTCGATACAGCCGTTGCAATGCACCGAATATGAAATTACGCTGAGCGCGGCATAGTTTTCGTTTATGCGGGAAAAGGTGTCGTACGCCCTGTCGTAATCGAATCTCTCGTCGTTTGTCGAGCAGAGCATAAGCACGGGGCACTTTACGAACGGCGCGTACGCCTGTGAATCGATGCCCGCGATAAAGCGGTATCTTTCGTCGTCGAGCACGGGCTCCTGCGAGCCGAATTTGCAGTAGCCCGAGTATGTTTTCCAGCCAGCCGCGCACACGGTTACCATGCAGGCAAGCTCCACGCTCGAAGCGAGCTTCCAAGCAATCTCGCCGCCGTCGCGTATGCCGACGACGCCTATCTTGCCCACGCCGCCGCGGTCTTTGAGATATTTATAGCAATATCTTGCCACAGCAACCCACTCGTACCAGCTCGTTTTTGACGCGTCCTCATCGACGAAATCTTTGTATCTTCCGCACCTTTTAAGGTTGGCATAGGCGACGTTTTCGGGATACACGGTAAAATCGGCGCTCTCCCATTCGCCCCTGTAATCGGGCATGAGCACGCTGTATCCGCGCCTGACGAAAAATTTCATCATCTCCTCGTCGACGGTTTCAGCGCTGTCGGGCAGAAGAATGACGACGTCGTCGGACGGCGCGGAAACGTCGCTGCCGAAAGCCGCGTAAATTTTTACGCGGCCCGCGCCCGTATCACGGCCGTAAAAGCTCAGATATTCGGTTTTTATTCCGTCGTCGGTCTTTGACGAAAGTATTTTGGCTTCGGTGGGAAGGCTGTCGTCAAAATTTTTCCAGAGCGATACGGGGGTTAGAATAGTTGACAAATTATCTCCTGTCAGCAACTGAGCTTGATTGTAGAGCCGTGGCTCTCAGTTGCCTTGCTTACTAATATTTTACTGCTTATTCTGTGTTTCAATTCTTCGACGTGGCTTATAAGCCCTATCGAAAAGTTCTCGTTTTTAAGTTTTTCGAGCGCGCCGAGAACTGTGTCAATCAAATCCCCGTCGAGCGTGCCGAATCCTTCGTCGAGGAAGAAAAATTCTATCGATTTGAGTGAACGGCTGCATATCGTCGAACTCAGCGCGAGCGCCAGCGAGAGCGACACCAGGAAGGTTTCGCCGCCGGAGAGCGTTTTTACCTTCCTCAGCTCGCCGCCGTTGTAGTTATCGCCCACGCAGAAATTGTTGTCTACATAGGAAAGATAGTATCTTCCGTCCGTAAGCTCGATGAGCGTGCGCGACGCCGTGCGGGATATGTTGACGAGGTGCTCGTTGGCAATGTACTCCATAAACTTGTTGTCGCGCAGCAGGCTTTTAAGTTTGCCGATGAGGTCGCGCTCGTGTAAAACGAGCGAAAAGTCCTTTTCGAGCGCAGCTTTTTCTTTGAGCCGCGCTTTGAGGTTTTCCGCCGCCTTTTCGGCAACGGCGGTATCCGAAAGATTTTTGGAATAAGCGTCACCCGCCTCTTTCTTTAAGGCGAGCGCGGCGCGCACCGTATCTTCGGTGATATTTTCGGCGCCCTCTGCGGGCTTTGCGTTTTTGGCTTCGCCCTCCGCCTTGGAATACTCGGCGGTAAAAGTGTTCAGCTCCCTTACAGCCTCCCGGTAGCCGCCGTACTTTTTTATGAGCGCGCGGCATTCGCCGGCGTCTTTCAGACCCGCGGCGGCAACGTTTTCGGCCGCAGCGTTCAGCGCGGACTGTTTCTGCGCCGAAACAGTTTTGAGCTCGGCGGCGTTTGCCGCAATCTTCTTGTCGTTTTCGGCTATATCCGATTTGAGTTTTTCAACCCTGTCGGTGAGTTGTTTTTTCTTTAAACGAACTTCTTCAAGCGACTTTGCAGCATCTTTTGCGGCGGCGCGGTAGTCGGTCTGTTCCCCGAATACCTCCCTGACCTTCGCCGAAAGTTCGTCGCACTCGGCGCGCAGGTTTTCCCCGCGCACTTTGAGCTCGGAGAGCTTTTCGGAAGATATCCCTGCCGCAAGCTCCGCCGTTTTAAGCTCCCCTTCCAGCCTTTTGACTGCAATTTCGAGAGCTTTGCGCTCATCTAACTTTTCGCGGAACTTTTTAAGTTCCTCGTTCACGTCTATGCGGGCGTCCTTTAAGGTGAGTATAAGCTCTTTATATTCGTTTGCCCTTTTCGTAAGCGCCCTGTCGATAAACTCATAGAGCGCGGAATTATCTTTGTACTGCCTTATTTCGGACTGTAATTCTTTTATATAGTTCAAAGTGCGCGCGTATTCGTCCTTTAAAATTCCGCCGCGGAACTCTTTTTTGAAATATTCGTCTATATTCAGCTCGGGAAATGCCGCAAGCGACTTTTGCGCCGCTGCGAGCTCTTCCGCCTTGCTCTTTGCGAGCGCACCGTTTTTTGCAAACACTGCGTTCTCGTCTTTATATTGCATCCTGCACCTTTTAAGTTCCGCGTCGCGTTCGGAAAGCGTTCTTACGGTCGGCTGTATGCCCTCCATAAGCGCGCAGCGCCTCTGCAACCTCTCAATCTCGCCGTCGAAGTCGCTCTCTGAAAGCTGTAAAGACGCGGCGTCGAGCTTTTCTTTGAGCGCGCCCGCGCAGTCGGTGAGTTTTGCGCTCTCCTCACTGAGCGATAATATTCTGCGTTCGCAGTCATCAGCCTTATCGGCGTTTTCGCACGCGCGTTCGCACAGCGCAAGCACGGGCAGAAATTTTGCAAGTTCGTCGAATGCGCCCTTGCGCTTTTCAAGCGCGGAGAGCCGCTCCACCGCGGCGACATAGGCCTTTTTCTGCTCGAACAGCCTGCTCTGCGCGGCATATTCCGAATCAGCCTTTTCGGCGGCCTGTTTTAAGACTTGCGACGCGCCTTTAAGCGCTTGCACGCTGTTTTCAAGCTCTCCGAGCTTTTCCTTCGTGTCGTTTTCGTAGGCCTTTAACGTGCCCTGAACGGTGTTATATTTTGCCTCCGCCGCATTTTCGCGCGCAGAGAGCTTAGCTTTTAAGGCCTTTCCGTATTTTTGCAGGTTGAACAGCCTTTCTATCAGCTCTATTCTCTCCGACGGGGCGGAGTTTACGAACTGCGCGAACTCACCCTGCGGAAGAGCGATACATTTGCGGAAGTCTTCCTTGTTTATTCCTATTATTTCGGTAATTTTATCGTTTACCGTTTTTACGTTGTCGGCTATGGCGAGAGATTCGCCGTCGGCGCCGAATTCATACAGGAGCGCCTTGTGCGTCCCGCTCTTTCTCTTTATGTTGCGTTCGACGAGATAGGTCTTGCGCTCGCCGTTCGTGAATATGTCGAAGGTGAACTTTACGTCGAGTTCGTCGCACTTATAATTAATCTTGTCGAGCTTATCGGGATTGCGCTCTATGTCGCCGTAAAGCGCGAAGTTTATCGCGTCGAGTATCGTGCTCTTGCCGCTGCCCGTTTCACCGAAGATTCCGAATATTCCGCTCTGCAGAAGGGGAGCGAAATCTATAACCGCCCTTTCGGAGAAGCTGTTGAGCCCCTTGAATTCAAGTCTTACAGGTTTCATTCTTCCTCCGTCAGCGAAAGAAAGAGCTCAAGAAGGTCGGACGGAACGTCTGCGCCGAAGCGGGACGAATAATACTCCGAAAACAACTGCGAAGAGCTCTTGCCCTCGTTTGCGGAGGTTCCCGCGGCCAAAAGCTCGGAATCTACCGACATTCTCAGCGAATACAGATTTTCGCACGAGTGCAGCCCCGCCATCTCAGAAGGAGACAGGGGCGACTTTAAGTTGAGCGTAAGTTCGGCTATCGCCTCCGCATTGTCGCCGAGCAGTTTAATGCCGTCGACCGCGCTGTTTGCCTGCAGGCGGACGAGTTTTTTGCACGATTTCAGCGGCACGGTTTTAAAGTTTTTCACGCCGCCGTCTGTGAGGTCGAACACGTTTATACTCTTTTCCTGCCCGGCCTCGTCAAACGTAAAACGCATTATCGCGCCGCTGTAATATATGTTTTCGCCCAGTTTCTGCCTCTTGTGCAGGTGACCGAGCGCACTGTAATCACATTCAGGAAAGAGGTTTAGCCCGACTGCGCGCGCGCCGCCGAGGTCTATTTCCCTCTCGCTGTCGCCCGCCTTGCCGCCGGCGGCAAATATGTGGGAGAGAAATACCGACGGAATCTTTTCTTTCTTTCCGCGCTCGCCGTAGTCAATCCAGCGTTTGATTTTTATGGCAAAGCACTCGTCGCTCTTCCCCTCTTTAAAGCGCGCCTCGTTGGGATAGGGCAGCGTGTTTATATACACCCTCTCCCCCGCGTCGTTGGCAAAAACGGCGTAGCCGCCGTCCGATTCTACGGGGTAGCAACTGCCCCTCTTTTTGCAGTCGAGCGCCTTTAAGTTGTTGCCTACGGTATAGATGTTCAGCTCTTCCGAGAGCGCCTGCGCCGCAGTCAGGCGGACGTAGTCGTCGTGATTGCCGCTTATTATGAGCACCGCGCAGGTAGAGGCAATGTTTTTGACGGAAGTATAAAAAATCTCCTCCGCCTCTGCCGAAGGCGTGTACGTATCGAAAACGTCGCCCGCGACGAGCAGAAGCTCGACTTTTTCCTCCCTGCAGAGCTCTGCAATTTCGGCGAGCACCTCTTTGAATTCTTCTCCCCTGTCTCTGCCCATCAGCTTTTTGCCGATGTGCCAGTCGGAAGTGTGCGCAATCCTCATATACCTTTAAATAACTTTAACCTGAAATTTGCTCCGCCCGCAGCGTATGCGATTTTAACCTGCCCTGCCGCCAAACGGTTGCATTTTGCGGCGTTTTGCGTTATAATTTCAACACTTGACACAAGACGGAATTTATATCAATTATATTCCTTTTGAGTAAATAAATCAAGCGATAAAACGGTATTTTACGATATGGCTTTCATCTCCCTGTCGCCCGAACTTTCGGCAAAGTCGTTCACGGGCGTAGAAAACAAGTTTATAACCAAATACATGCCCGTGCTCGACCCGCTCGCGGTTAAAGTTTATCTGTACGGGCTGTATCTGAGCGGAAATGCGGGGACGTTCACCATAGACGACCTTGCAAAGAGCCTGAATATCTCCGAGGAGCAGGCGGTAAACTGCTTTGAATACCTTGACGAGTTCGAGCTGGTGCAGATTACCTGCCGTTCGCCCTTTGAAGTCACCTACCTCGACGCGGAGAACGTGAGCGGCACACCTAAAAAATACAAACCCGAGAAGTATGCCGACTTTGCAAAGAGCGTTCAGGCAATAATTAAGGGCAGAATGATTTCCACCAACGAATACCGCGAATATTTTTATCTGATGGACGAATACGGGTTCGAGCAGAGCGCGCTTTTGATGATTGTCAACTACTGCGTAAACATGAAGGGCGACGACATACGCGTGCAGTACATAAAAAAGGTTGCAAAGAGCTTTGCCGCCGAAGGCGCCACTACGGCAAAAAAGGTTGACGAAAAACTCGCGCAGTTCACCTCCTCCACGCCGTCGCTTTTAAAGATATTCTCTGCGGCGGGAATTTCGCGCAGACCCGGGATTGAGGACGACGCCCTGTATAAAAAATGGAGCGGTGAATTTGGTTTTTCCGACGAGGCGATTATCGCCGCCGCCAAATACTTTAAGGCAAAGACGACCGAAAAGATTGACGAAGCTCTGGGCGAACTCTACCGCAACAAAAAATTTGACGTAAAAGAGATAGAATTCTATTGCAAGAACAAAAATTCCGTGCACGCTGCAACCGTTGAAATCGCAAAGGCGCTCGGGGTATATATGCAAAACGCCGCGCCGTATATAGAAAACTACGTCAGCGTATGGTGCGACAGAGGGTATGAACTCCCCGCCTTAAAAGCGCTCGCCTCCTACTGCTTTACGCACGGCAGAAAGTCGTTCGAAGAGATGGACGATTTCATAAAAACGCTGTACGATAAGGGAATTATAAGCGAAAAGGCAATAAATTCGTATATCGAAATGACGAACGCCGAGGACGAGTTTATTAAAAAAGTGCTCTCCTCCTGCGGACTTACGCGCAGAATAATCTCGCTCGACAGGGAATTTATCGCAAAATGGCGGGAATGGAATTTTTCCGACGAGATGATTTTAAAAGCTGCGGAACTCGCCGCTGGCAAAAACAACCCCATGGCGTATATGAACGGCGTGCTCTCCTCCTGGAAGTCCTCGGGCGTGTTTACTCCCGATAAAATAACGGGCGCCGCTCCCGCCGTAACCTCACGCGGAGAAAAGACTGTCGACAGGTCGGTGATTGAGCGCCACTATTCAAAACTAAGGCAGATTGCCGAGGACAGGGCGGAAAAAACGCTCGAAAAGGCGCTTGCCGACAAGGTCTATGCAAAGCTGCACAAAGAGCTCAACTCGCTCAACATTCAGCTTGCCTTTGCCGAGAGCCGTGCCGACGGCACGGAAGATGAAATAACGCAGAAAATAGCCGATACGGAGAAAAATGCAGACGCGCGGCTTAAAGAACTCGGTATAGATAAAGCCGACTTCGAGCCGCACTACAACTGCAAAATCTGCGGCGACACGGGCTACGACGCAAACGGCAACCCCTGCAGGTGCCTTAAAAAATTTATCGAAGACTACAAGAGAGCATGACTTAGCTTCCGCAAGCTTAAATACCGCGGCTGAAACCTTTTACTGCGGAACATAACATAATTTTTAAAACATATGCGTGCGGGCGAAAAAGCCCGCACGCTTTATAAATGCAACTCCCGCGCCTCCGTATACCGCCTTTTGCCATGCACAAGAAGTCAGCCGCAAAATTTTTCTTTTTTAAGGTTTTTTCGCCCGTTTTTGTTTGACAATGCCGATTGTTTAACATATAATATCAAAGTAACCGCTTGGAACAAGCCGTCACACAACAATATATGCTGTTATGGCTCAGCAGGTAGAGCACGTCCTTGGTAAGGACGAGGTCGCGGGTTCAAATCCCGCTAACAGCTCCAAAAATAGAGGCAAGCAGAAATGCTTGCCTCTATTTTTTGGTAAAAGTATTGTAAATTAGCGGGATTTGAGGGCGGAGGCGCGAGCGGGAGCGAGCGGTTTGCGTGAGGACACCGCAGTCAGCGACGCTTTTTACGCAAACTGAAAGGCGGACACCCGCCTTTCACCGGGGCGCGTCCGCTAAAGGCGCAAATCCCGCTAACAGCTCCAAAAATAGAGGCAAGCAGAAATGCTTGTCTCTCTTTTTGGTAATGATATTGTAAATTAGCGGGATTTACGGTCTGCCTTTTATCCGTTTTGCAATACAATCATCCCTAAAATAAGTTGATTATGTTACACATAGTACTTAATATTTGTTTAATAATTGCAAAATTGAGCGCCGCAGGAGCAAAAAGTGCCACCCGCGGCGCAGGAAATATATCAAGCGCAATGTGCGCACAATTAATATTATATTCTAACGCGGCGATAAACGTTAACGCTTTACTCTACCTGCACGAGGTCGGAAGTTGAAATCGTGTATATAGACGTAGTCACAGTTTCGCCGTCCCGTTCGAGCACGAACCTTATCTTATCGCCGCTGCGGAGCGTAAGCGCGACGTCGCCGAGAGTAAACGTGCGGTTAATCTCCTTCTCTGTGCCGTTCACATCTATTTTTTTAATCACGTCGCCGTTCTGAAGCCCGAGCCCCGCGGCAATCGTATCCGTCGTTACAGATTCCACATTTACGTTTTCGGTAATTTCGCCGTATCCTTTGTCGCTGTCATACACGTATTTGGAGCCGCTCGAGGATACCGTTATGCCGAACTTTACCGTATATGCGCCGTTCGTCTGGTTGTCGCCGTCGTTGGCGTAACAGATAATGTTATCGACCGTGCCCGTTACTATTTCGAGCGGTATCGCATAATTTATATTCTGGTCCTCCGTGTTGCCCGCATTTGTTATGCCTATGAGTTCGCCCGACGAATTGAAGAGCCCGCCGCCCGAATTTCCGCTGTAAAGCGGTGTATCTATTCTGAGCGAACGGTATGTTCGCGAAGTGCCGTCGATATTTAAGGATATAAGTTCGTTTTCGGTACTGATAATACCCTTGGTAACGCTCAGTCCGTTGCCCTCGGGATTTCCTATGGCAATCGCAGTTTCTCCCACATAATAATCGTCGGCAATATCTACCGCACGGATATTTTCGTTAACGGCCTTGATTTTGTCGGTTTCGACGCGCAGAACGGCAATGTCGTTTTCTACTGAGCCGCCGACGTATTCAAGCTCTATGCCATAGTCGCCGTAGTCGTATGCCGTGTAGCCGTTCGAATCCTGTCCCGATGCCGAAGGCGTACCCTCGCTACCGTATAAATAGCCGTAAATTGAGCGCGCCACCTTCGTCCCGCCGTTCAAAGCGGGCTGTGCGGAATTGAGATATACGACGTGGTAGTTGGTAACGATATACGTGTAGCCGTCGGTTATATTGTCTATGTCATAGATTACCGCCGCACCCGTATATACGGAAGTGTTGTATCCGGTAAACATATTGAAGTCGTTATATTGTGCCGCCACAAATTCCGAATATATTTTAAGTGACGATTGCAGGCAATAGTTGATTGCCGAGGCGCTGTTGTCGCCCTCCACCGTTAAATATTTTGAGAGAAATTCCGAATAACTTGTATTGTCGCCCGTTTCCTCTATATACTTCTGATAGAGGTCGTCGGCAGTGACGCCGTCGGAACCGTTCGTCACGGTAAAAGTGCTCGTCGTGCCGTCGGAATAATAAATAGTGTAAATATCGTCGTTCCCTTCCGAGCCTGACTTTGCAATCGAAGTGACGTAAGCCTGACTCTGGCTGCAACCCGCAAAGGCGGGCACAAGCGCAATAACCGCCGCACACAAGGTTGCTGCTACAATCTTTTTTGCATGTTTCATGCTGCAAAATTCTCCTTTAAACCTCAAGGAATTTTATTGTCTGTATTATATTGACTCTGCATTATAATTTTATGATGATTGTGAAAAAAATCGGAGACTTGTTTGTGCAAATTAAAGTATTTCGTCGGATTTTTTTGCAAAACGCTTTTCACGCCTGCACATAACCGCATAGATTATTGCCGAAACGATACAGACTATACTTTCGGTTACGGGATACGAGAGCCACACGCCCGTAAGAGCTAAAAGAGATGATAATAAAAACGCCGCAGGAATTATTACCAGAAGTCCGCGCAGAAAAGATATTATATGCGCGGGCAGAGGTTTCTCGTTTGAAGAGAAATAGGTGCAGGCGATAATATTGAATCCGAGGAACGGCATCGCCGTAAAATATATCCGCATCCCCTCCGCCGCCATTGCCGTAAGAAGAGGGTCGCGTTCACGGTTGAAAATATCCGCTACGGGCTCTGCAAAGAAAAATATGATTAAATATACCAACACGGAAAATACGGCGGCAAAAATGAGCGCGAGGCAAAAACACGAACGCCCCTTTGCACCCTCCCCCTCGCCGTGCGCGCGGCTTATAAGCGGCTGTACGCCCTGCGCTATGCCCGTGAATACAGATGCTACGACGAGAGATATATTTGCCACCACACCATATGCCGCCACGCCCGTATTTCCGCTTATACCGTATATTATAAAGTTAAAGACGAGTATTACTATGGCGGAAGAGAACTGCTCTACGAGCGAAGGAAGCCCGAGCGCTATGCCGGAACCGATTATTTTTGCCGAGGGCTTGGCTTTTATCAGTTTAAAATTGTTGCGGCGGCGGATAAGGTGCACGGACGACACGCATATTCCTATCACGGGCGCAAGCCCCGTGGCAAATACGGCGCCGAACATTCCCATATTGCAGGGGAAGATAAAGATATAGTCGAGCAGTACGTTTGAAAGGCTGCCGATAACCGTTGAAAGCATTGCGAGCCTCGGCGCGCCGTCGTTGCGCACGAAGCAGACGAGCACGTTATTGAACACGAACGCGGGCGAAAACAGGAGCAGAACCCTGATGTATATCTCGGTCATCGCAAAAGTATTTTCGTCCGCGCCGAGGAGACCTGTTATTTCGGGCGATAAAAAGACGCCGAGCAGCGCGAACACGACAGAAAAGATTGCCGCCAGATAGACTGTATTTGTGAAAACGGCGTTGGCCTTTCCGTCCTCTCCGCGGCTGCGGCATACCGAATATTTCGTCGCCCCGCCCATGCCCAGCATAAGTCCGAAACCGTGCATGAAATAATAGACGGGTATCGCGAGATTGAGCGCCGAAAGCCCGTTCGTCCCCAGCCCCTGCGATATGAAATAGGTATCGGCGAGAATATAGCACGACATGGCTATCATCGCCAGCACGCTGAACGAAACGTACCTTAAAAATTCCTTTAAAACAGTTTTGTCGCGCAGTGCACCATTCATAAAATCTCCGTTAAA
>ERZ1090879.1870-NODE-1872-length-11034-cov-11.254759_pt1 | contig 11034 bp, 10 predicted proteins | sample MGYA00478472_ERZ1090879 | MGnify/ENA primary metagenome ERZ1090879 (study PRJEB33644, sample SAMEA5815723) | chicken gut metagenome | biome: Chicken; feature: Gastrointestinal Tract; material: Caecum | place: Ireland | collected 2019-01-01 | study: A study of...
TAGTTATATTGAGCGGTGGGTAAAAAGTTATCAGAACGCTATAAAAAATATTCCGAGTTGCAGAAATGCAAAGCCGAAGTCGTCTTGCGTGGATCCATCTATAGGTATGATTGTAAAAACAATTTGTGAATTATCCGACAATGATATTGAAGAAGGAATAAAATATCATAATCTTTTTATGTCGGCTGAGAATATTCATGGTGAATTACTTGAGGAATATATAGCTTTCAAAATTAAACCTTTTGGTTTTATTTGGTGCAGAGGGAATGCAATGGCTGCAATTGATTTTTGTAATTCCAATGGAACATTTTCGTTTCAGGTGAAGAATAGAGAAAATACCGAAAATAGTTCTAGCAACAAAATTCGTAAGGAGTCTACAATCTTCATAGAAAGATGGTATAGACTTGGTACAAAATCTGAAAAAAACAAAAAAATACCAATATTTAAATGGGAAGCACTTAATAACCTTGTAAACGACCATAAAACAATGGGGAATGGCTTATCGCTTTGCTGTATGACGGAAGAAGATTATCAGGCATTTTTACGGACGAAGGCATCGGAAAATCATTTACTTATTACAAATCAATGAACCAAATGAATGATAAGTGTTATTGACAGGTTTTGCAACAGAAGAAATACATTAAAAGCTTTCCGCTGGGACAAGTATTGTTTGACATATTATTGCGGTTTGGAAAAGCAGTTCAAAAATTAAAAAACCTCCTGTGTTATAATGTGGTTGTAAACAGAAGACGAAACGTAAGGATTTGGAAAAGATGTTCCATTTTTTTAGTTTCGTATCTGGTATAATACAACTACAAAACACAGGAGGTATTTTTATGAGCATTTATTTAAAGAACAATATTGGGGTTTCGATATCTGATCATGCAGGGCACAGATTGGACGAGCGCATGGGGCTTTGCGGTGAAGATGTTCAAGGGTTTATGGCGTGGCAGGCATTATGTTATGGTAAGACAACAGCCGATTGCAACGGGTATCTGCGCGACTGTATGGAACATTACGTGCGTTCGTGGCATGAGGCAAAGGGCAGAGAGTTGTACTATTACAAAGGTATGATATATGTGTTTGAGGGGAATTGTCTTGTTACGGTATTCCCCATTCAAAAGGAGGTTCAAAAAGCAACTATAAAAACGCAGGAAAGGCGCAGGGCCGCTAAGGCAGCAAAGTGGTATGCTGCGCAGGACGATTATACTGCTTAATTTTATATATTGTGATACATGTCATAAAGCTCTTTTGTATAGGCTGCGAGTTCGTCAATAAAACTTTGCGGAGAAAGAATTTCAATCTTTCTGCCATAGGAGCAACACCAAGCCTTGAACATATCGCTGTTCGTTACTTTGCAGGTGAATACAAAATAATCGGAATCATCATGTAATGGTGTTAACGTTATTTGCTCGCTGCCAAAGGTGTCGTAAATTTTGCCGAGTAAATTTTTATGAACTTTTACTGTTACGGTTAAAGGAGTACCACGGTACATCTCGAACAGTTGTTTCTTGAATTTTTCAATTTCTTGCGGGTCGGGTTTAACTTCTATATGCTGGTTCAGAATTGTGGCATCAGTCATCCGGTCTATACGATAAATGCTTAAATTTTCTTCGTGCCCTTCTGTGATTGATAGCAAATAGTAGTTTCCATTGTTTATTGTTTTTGCTACGGGACTTACTATGTATTGCTTTTTCTCATTTCCTTCCATTTTAAATTCCGGCTCGAATTTTTGGTTAAGGTGGAAGTAATAGAATGATATTTTATTATTGTTTGTTAAGGCATCTTCTATCGCTTGCGCTGAATTTAAAACTTCATTGTTTTCTGTTTTGTGTACAGAATTAAACAGTATGCTATCGAGCATTTTATCTTTCTTTTTTTGTCCGCCGCCTCCGAGTGCGGAAAGTTTTTCAATGATTTGCCAGGTGGCGTCTTCGGTTAAAAATGTTACCGATTGTACTGCGTCCATTAGTGTAGTGATTTCTGCATCAGTAAATTTTCGACTTTGGATGAAGTATTTATAATCTTTGCTTACAATACGTTTAATAGGGTACCCGCACTCCTGTAAAGCTTTTATATCAGCTTGCAGAGCACGTCGTTCGCACACGGCGCCTTTCTCTTCCAGACGCTTTATGATGTCATTTGTACTAAGCGGATATTTTTCATCTGTTTCATTTATGAGTATGTCATATATAAACAGCGGACGAAGTCTCGACATGAGCTTATTATTCATGTTGGTAACCTCCTGTAAATATTTTAACATTATTTTTAGTTAAAATCAATAGCCAAAAGCATGACAAAAATAAAATGTTGCATAATTTGGTAATATTACTATTTTAAGTAACATTCGGTGTTGAAGTTCTTGTCGCTATGTGGTAGGGTATAAGTACAAAGACATTATAGCAACCTGCTGTAAGAGTTTTGGAAAAGTACTTTTTTTGTGGCAGTTGTTATAATGTAATCACTAAAATTTCAGGAGGTGTTAAAGTATGCTCGCGATATTTTTAATCTATGCCGTATTCATTGCAACGGCTGTAAGTTGGTTCAAAGGAAACAAATAAAACTAGATAGGAGGTAGAGTATGAGTTTTAATATGATTTGTATTGTTATAACGCTCGCAATCGTCGGGTTTGCAATTTTCGGGTGGGCAAACAATATCGACAGGTAAATTCACCCGATAAAAATAAATTTTGACAGGAGGAAAAGATCATGTGTTTTGTTTATGTTTCCGCACATGCAGATAAAAGAATCAAGGAGAGGCTTCCCAAAATGAAGAGTGCCAAAAGGCGCAGAACCATTGCGGAGGAGGCATACATTCATGGCGTGCGAATTGCAGACAGCAAGGGAGCAGAGCGCGCTTACATAGCGCGTTGCACAAAGGAAAAACCCGAGTATGCAGGGCGCGACCTCGTATTATATGCGGACAGGGTGTTCGTGTTTGATGGTGTGCGGCTCGTAACAATGTTGCCATGCTGCGACGGATTAAGGCGTAGGATAGAGTGCAGCCGTTCCAAAGGCTGCCGTCGCTATCCACTTGATAACGGCGATTATTATTGGGACAACGTAGCGTAAGTTAGTTTAAGGAGGATTACATATTGAAAGGTTTTGAAAGTATTGCAGGGTATGAAAAGGAAAAGGCAGAGCTTTTAAAATTGCGCGAGTTTTTGCACAATGCAGAAGAGTATAGTCAGATGGGAGTAAGGGTGCCGCGCGGCATACTTCTATACGGCCCGCCCGGCGTGGGCAAAACTGTAATGGCGCGGGCCATTGCAGACGGCGGGATAGGTCTTGTTGAGGTTCGCGCAGCAGACTGCTGCGAGGATAACTTTGCCGAAAAAATTCAGTCGGCGTTTGAGCGCGCCATGGAGAGTGCGCCGTGCGTGCTTCTTCTGGACGAGCTCGATAAAATTGCCGGCACGAGCATGCGCTTTTTTATGGCGGACAATGAAAACGTTAAAAAGCTGTTATTGCAGGAGCTGGACAAGCGCCGGGACAACGACGGCATACTCGTCGCCGCTACCTGCAACGATGTGAATGCCCTCGGTAATGCCCTCGTGCGTTCAGGCAGATTCGACAGAATGTTGCGCATAGATCCGCCGACTTCCTCCGACCGCAAGAAGATACTCGAACAATATTTTTCTGCGCTTAAGCTCGAGCGTAAAGTTGACTGCGAATATATAGCACGCATAACGCCCGGGTACACGGGCGCGGAGCTTGAAAATATAGTCAATGAATCGGGCATATATGCCATGCAATGCGGAAAAACAGTTATAAATGCCGAGGATATCCGCAAGGTAATAAACAGACTATCTTTTCGCGGTGGCGAAAAGGACAAGCGCGGCAAAGTGAGCAGGGTAACCGCCGTACACGAGGCTGGGCATGTCGTGGTGGCGCTTTCGCTCGTCCGCGAATACGTCTATGGCGCGAGCGTTATCGCGCAGGGCGACAGCGAGGGGCACGTTCAGGTGGTTCCCGACGACGGCGAACCTGTAAGCGTTTCGCGGCGGGAGAATATGGTGGCGGTAATGCTTGCAGGGCGCATTGCCGAAAGGGAGATTTTGGGCGAGGTCTACCTCGGCTCCTCTTCCGATTTAAACGGCGCATATGCCGCAATGAACGAACTTGTCGTTAACGAGGGGGCTTACGGCTATGAATACTTGCGCAACACTTGCAGGTTTGAGGCGAATATCCCGTCCGACGACTGCGGCGTGCAGTCAAAGATCGCTGAAAGGCTGTATAAAATAGATGCGCTGGCTACGGAAATCATAAGGCGCAAGCGTGCATTGCTCATAAAAATAGCCGACGCGTTGCAGAAAAAACTGGTGTTGAGCCGCGACGAATTGCTGGCCCTTGCGAGAAACACGGCAAAAAGCAAAAGGGCGGCATAACGCCGCCCGCTAAATACAGAGGAGGATATAAAATTGAAAAATTATAGCGAGTATTGGAAGAACAAAATGCTGAGCGAAGGTGAGGAAAATTACGGTAACTTCTGCCGTGAAGGATCGCCAGACGACGAGTGCGTATTTGTGTTTTGTTACGAAACGGGCAATAGCGGCCCCTGCTGTGCAAGTACCGGCGTATGGCATTGGTCGAGGGATATAAACGAGCTTGCCTCGTGGATAACCGAATTTCAGCTTCGCAATATTTTTGCCTGTTGTGACGAGGGCAGGGATATAAAGGGCACGCTGGATATGTCGGGCGTGGAATATCTGAAGCATATTGCAGATAAGTCCGCCGGTATGCGCGGCGACAGTACTAGACAGGCGGTGTATGCGCTTGCAAAGGAGCTTAATTCGATGATATATGCGGGGCAACTTACGTTTGAAAAGTTTTCTGCATGGCTTAAAAAGTTAGAGAAGCTCTCCGAAGATATGCCCGTACTTCTTGAATATCGGCCCTTTGCGACAATAGACGACGCGATGGAGCTTTTGTGTGAGCATGAGGCGGAGCGCGGCGAGGGAATGGAAGAGGTAGACGATGTCAACCGCTTCGAAGTGGATATAATGTGCTGAAAGGAGATAATTATGACCATACATTTATGCGGAAAGTGCGGCAAAATAATAAATGAGGACTACATATACTGCCCATGGTGCGGCGTACGCATTGACGAAAGCGGCAAAAATGAGATTGCGCTGACCATCCCTGCCGGCGTTACGGGGATAAGTATTGAGGTGAACTCGGGAAAGAAGCGCAGGGAAGAAGCTCCGCCGCGAGAAAAAGGTTCTTTCGGACGCGGCGGGATAGACGTTGTTTATGTCGAGGCGTTGAAATACGTGGCCGAAATGAAGGTTGCCTCTGTAAGCATGATTCAGCGCCAATTCCCGATAGGATATGTAAAGGCCTGCAAAATTATAGACTGGATGGAGGATATGAACTATATCACTCCCAATAACGAAGAAGGAATACGAAAGGTTCTTATTACGCTCGAAAAAGTGAAAGAAATGTTTGGTGGCGCAAATGAACTATAGGATTAGGCTTTACAGCAGTAAAGCATTATATATAATTAAATTAATCTTTAATCGAGAACAAAGGAGAAAATAATTTATGGCAAGTTATTCGATTTCTGTTGATAATTTTGAAGATGCTGAACTGAAAGGCGTTTATACCAATGTTAAAAGCCGCCTGAATTTTAGTTCGGACGACTTGGATATGATATTTGAAATTGCATTGATGCATAAGGACAGATTCCCTGCGATAAATCTTAATGGCGCTTTCACATTGGAAAAATATATAGAGCGATGGATAAACGGATATGCAAAAGCTAAGGATAATATTCCCAGCAAAAGAATCGCAAGACCTAAATCATCGTGCACGGATCCGTCGCTTAAAACAGTCGTTAAAGCAGTGCTCGGCTTATCGGAAGAGGAAGCGGTTTCGGGAGAAACGTATCATAATCTCTTTATGTCCGCCGAAAATATTTTAGGCAATTTACTGGAGGAATATATTGCGTCAAAGGTCAAACCGTACGGATTTCTTTGGTGCGAGGGTAATGTTCTGTCTGCCATTGATTTTTGTAATTCAGACGGCACGTTTTTCCTTCAGATAAAAAACAAATCAAATTCCGAAAACAGCTCAAGCAATAAAATTCGTGAACATACTGATATACATATAGAAAAATGGTACAGGCTTGGTACGCGTTCGGAAAAGAATAAAAAGGTGCCTACATATAAATGGGAAGTGCTCAATAAGTTTATTAATGACCATAAAACAATGGGCATAGAACTGGCACCTTGTTGCATGACTGAAGATGAATACCAGGAATTTTTGCAGAGAAAAGCATCCGAAAATCATTCTCTCATTACAAACCAATAAGAAAAGTTAAAAAAGAGATAGTTGCTTATCCGAAATACTGTTTTGCAAAATCTTCATCATGGCTCTTTGCCATGTGACATCGTTTGTATTCTTGTATCTTGAATACGGGAAATTCGGATATTGCGGCAAAGATTCTCCTCTCATATCGGCTATTATTGTTTTCCCGATGGCTTCCCCGAGTTTAATGGGGACGGCATTTCCGATCTGCTTGTATTGTTCAAGTATCGGCCCGCAAATTTTCCATCCTTGAGGAAATTCCTGTATAGCGGCATATTCCTCTACGCTCAAAGGACGGTTTTCAGTCGGATGACATAAATCGGTAGCCGGCATAGTGGGGTTTGTAACTAAAGTCGGCGATGGTTTGCTGAAATTTAATCTACGGTAGAAACCTGTTTTTCCTCCGCCAAGATTTAATTTTGCACCCATCGCCTCTTTTTGTGTTTCTGGCGGTAAATCTTTCCAGTATTGGCCTTCTTTCAGCATACGGTAATATTTTAGCCGTTTTTCAGGAAATTCTATAAAATGATGCTCTATGATGTTGCGTTCGTCCAATGCGTCGCGTAAGGTTCTCCAAGGTTTTAATCCAAATGAACTGTTTTCTGAATGTGTAGGGGTAAGATAGTTGACTTTTTTGTTCCCTAGTTTTCCAATCAGCACAACGCGTTCCCTTATTTGCGGAGCCCCAAAATTGGCGGCATTATAGAGCTCAAACGAAAATGAGTACCCTGCTTCTTTAAGCTGGTTTAAAATAATGTAAAGCGCGCCGCCGTTGATTGGTTTTGTGCTATCTTTATAATAATATGGCGCGGACAAAAGACCCCTTACATTTTCTATAACTACATATGTTGGCTGTATCTCTTTTACAATTTCAATATATTTTAAGAATACATTGCCGCGTTCATCGTCCAAAGATCTTCTGTTTCCTGCTGTGCTGAATGCCTGGCAGGGAGGGCCGCCAAAGATTATGTCAACCCTTCTCCCCTCCGGTATTTTTGCAAATTGTAAAATTTCTCTTGCGGTATAATTATTTATGTCGCCGATGAGGGCGATTCCCGGAATGTTGCAGTCAATGGTCATGCGACAGTATTTGTTGAATTCGCATGCTAACAGTGCTTTAATACCGGCATGGCTTAGTCCGATATCTAAACCCATTGCGCCAGAGAAAAAACTTAAAGCAACGATTTCGGGAATGTCATCGGATATGCGTTCGTGATCGGGCGGTTCGATTGTTATATTATTGCTGTCGAGGTAGACATCTAAATCTTCCTTTTTAATTATCCATTGATTTCCGACTCTGTCGGCAATCAATTTGTTTTCATTTATGAGTTTTCTCACGTATTGCGGCGTGATGTTCAACTTGACAGATATGTCTTGGGCAGTATATAAATTATTCATGTTTGTGCGTTTGTTTCCTTTGCGAAACTTTTTATAGACCCATTATATCACAGTGTTTATAGTTTAGCAAATTAATTTTACTGTGAAATAGAGCATTTGTATACAATGTTATTCTATTGGGCTTGAAATCGGGGAGCCATTCCGGTGATGATGAAGCAGAGGATCCACCTGTTCCCATTCCGAACACAGAAGTTAAGCTCTGCGTTGCCGAAAGTACTTAGCCATCCAAGGCTCGGGAGGATAGGGAATTGCCGGATTTCAATCAAAAATGACCGTTTTTCAGCGAAAAACGGTCATTTTTTCTATGTTTTGGCACGTTTTCGCTTTGCTCAATTTGTGCAGTTTCTACTCGCGTTAATATAAAATTTTGGGTTAATTTTTACGAAAATTACTGAAAATTTAGGCGTACTTTCCACCTCTCGGCAGTCTTTATAAAACTGTTGAATAAGGCAAAAAGTACGCCTTTTTTCTTAAAAGTTGAGCATAAAGTTGAGCATAAAATCAGTAAGAAAACTTCTCACCTTCGGCTTTTAAGAAGTCGTCGGAAAGGTCGGTATAGGTATCAGCCATACCTCCGAGCGCGTGCCCCACAAAAGTCTTTGTAGCAACCTCCGCAACGCCGCACTCCATACAGCGAGTGTAGAACGTCGTTCGCAGATCGTACAACTTGTGGTTGGGCAAAATACCGTTGAACTTGTGCCTTATCTGTTCCAGCCTCGTGAAGTACAATTCCGTCGTACCTTCAAGGTAAGGCTTTAACATAGGTGTAATCGGTATCTTCTTCAACTCAACCTTGCCATTTTTGCGTTTGCTGTTATTCGCCACGATAAACCCGTTCTCAATGTAAGCCGTCTTGTATTCATTCGGGCGCAAGCCCGTATAAAGACCGATTGCAAACATCTTTTGGTAAGGCGTGCCCGCTGTCTTTTCAAGCAACAGCCTTTCTTCGTCCTTGGAGAGTGCTTTACCGTGTTCGCGCTCATGCTTGGTGTGGAATACCATATCAATCGGGTTATGTTTCATTACAGCGTGTTTAACCGCCGCTTTGAAAATCATGTTCAGCATCGTAAACACGTTTTCTTCGGTGCGCGTTTTATCCTCTTCGATAAGTCTGTCCAGCAGTTCCTGACACTTATTGGCGGTAATTTGCTTTAATGGCATATCTCCGAAGTGCGACAGAACGTGGTTCTTGTAGTTGCTCATAGCCACGCGGAACGTGGATGCTCCTACCTTTCGCTTGTAGAACTTTTCAAAGAAGTAGTTTGAAAACTTGTCGAAGGTGTAGGGGATGCCATTATTTTTAAGGCTGGCTACTCCCGACTCGACTTCCTGAAGTCGTCTTATGAATTTTTGCTTTGCTTCTTCAAGGTTGTTGGACGACACGTTAATCTTTTGGTGATTTACCTGGCAGCGTATCTCATAATTCCAATTACGCTTTCCGCTGCGGCGTTTGTGAACGTGTGCCGTTATTCCCTTGCATCTGAATTGTTTTCTGAATGTTCTCGGCATACTGTCAATCTCCTTTCGGGAAAAGACGAGCATTTGCGAGCCGCCATCACTTTCTTTTATAATCTCGTTGCTCTCCGCTTCGGTTTTGATGTCGGTGAGTTCCTTTATCTTCGCAAGCGTGATTGAATCTGCCGCAGCTTTGAGAACTGCCCTCGCCATACCGTCGTTGCCGTCGGGGATAGCTTTGAGAGTTTTGATAATTTCGTTTAATTCTTGGTTTGTCATACCTCCGTGAAATAGATTTATGCGGTTATTGTATCACATACAGCCGCAAAATACAAGCTCCTTAAATTGAATTGTTTATCGAAAGGCGGGTATCGCCCCGCCCGCTAGCAATTTAATGGTACACTATATTCCGCGAAAATAATAGCGCATTTATGTACCCAAAATAGCAACTAACATACCCAATTTAGCAACTTTTGTTACCTGAACCGAAACAAACCGCACCTTAAAGTAATGCGAAAGGTGCGGTATGCAGATACTGTAAAATTTTAAGTTATATTATCAGACTGTCGATAAAACGCGTGTGCACTTTTTACGGATTTGATTTTTGTAATAGCAGATACTGCCACGGCCGAGGTGTAATGTTTCCATAACTTCGCCGCGCTTCATGCCGCTGTAATAGCAGGAGAGTACTTGCAATTCCGTGTCCGTCAGTTTCATTCGTTGAAGGATAGTATCTGCTCTATCGTAATTTTGAGCGTCATCTTCAAAGCAATTTCTCGGATCGGGAATGTCGTGCTTGTTGTGGCAAAGGTCTATTTGTCTGTTCCTTGCAATCTTCCTGCGGAAGTGGAGGAGCTCTTTATCTACGGCGCGGTAGCAGGCGGTCTTTATCGTTATATATTTGCCTGACTTGTCCTTGCCGTATATGTCGCTTACATACATTCCTTTGAATTGGTAGAGAAAGCATATGGCCAGCTGGGCGTAGTCATAGCCGTCTGTGATTGTGTAATCAATGTTCTTTATTCTGTTCAAATCCTTGACTAAGCCGTTATATAACTTTGAAACGACTTCAAAGTCATACGGCAGAACATTGCGAAGTGCTTGCAACGCAATCATTTCGCCCATAAGTTTGACATTACCGTCAGAGATAACCTCAGCAAACAACTGACCTTCGTTAGCGTATTTACCTTTTGAGAGCTTTGTTACCAACATTTTCATTTGAATTGCCTCCGTGAGAGAAATTTTGCCTTTTTCGGGCAAGAGGCAACGGGGCACGGGACGGTGAAAATTCAACTTACTACAACTCGATTTGCGCAAGTCAACGGGACAAAGACAAAATCGTTGCGTTCAGAGGGCGTTAAACGGCACTGTAACGCCCGAAAGGCCCAAGGCATGAGAAAACCCTCGCGGAAACGCAAGAACGAACGTTTGTACAAATTTTAAGCGACGATTTTGCGACCGTTGACTAGTGCGAGGAACCGTGCCACAATGACCTCCCGAAAAAGAAAAACACGGAGACAAAGGGAAATAGAGAACGAAACGGCGGGCGGCGGAGGAACAGGGCGATTTTGCAAGCGGGTCAGCGCAAAACGCCCTGTCCGCCGCCGCGTTTTTTGGCGATTGTCGGACTGTTCAGTCGTTGCGACGTGCGCCCGTATCGGCGAAGCCGACTTGTATATATTACGGGCGCACGTCGCATAGTCACAGGGTAATCTTAGGTCAGGTAAAAGTCATGTAAAAGACACCTGTTAGATTTGCATTTTATGTATATTTCTAAATTGTATGGGGATAGTCTGCTGATGTTTCGCTACATCATTTTTTATTGAGAAATTTGTTTAGTTGGTTAAGTCGGTCAATTAAAAAGGCGTGAGC
>ERZ1090879.1879-NODE-1881-length-10990-cov-7.659991_pt1 | contig 10990 bp, 2 predicted proteins | sample MGYA00478472_ERZ1090879 | MGnify/ENA primary metagenome ERZ1090879 (study PRJEB33644, sample SAMEA5815723) | chicken gut metagenome | biome: Chicken; feature: Gastrointestinal Tract; material: Caecum | place: Ireland | collected 2019-01-01 | study: A study of the...
CGATATTATTAAATTATTTAATTTAATTTTAGGCAAAATTTGACAAAACATTTGCTTATAAGACTAAAAAAGTGTTATTATGAAAATACTAAGGAAGGGGATATGAAAAAGGTATTTGCACTTTTTGCGCTTTTCTTTACTACTGCCATCGTGCTTACTGCGTGTAGTAGTAATCCAAGCGTAAGCGGAAATTTCAGAAGTCAAGAATATGTTGTGTCAATTGGTGACACAATGGATTTTTATGATGAGCTTACAATAACTAAGGGGGCAAATAAGAGTGATGTAAAACTTGTTTCGTCAAATAGCGAGGTTCTGCAAGAACAAGACGGGCAGTTTGTCGCATTGACTGCAGGGCGAAGCATAATTTTCGCTCAATATCGCGACGAAGTTTTTACGCAAGCAAGTGTAGTTGTAAAAAATCAATATTCAACCCCTATAAAACCGACCGTAGATGAAAGCGGGCTTATGCAATGGGATAAATCATACACCTTCATTGACAACAGCGTTGTCTACGGCGAAAGTTACATACTTGAAATTGCAAATATTAAAGGACTAGAGAGTATAGATGAAAACGCGCTCGAGTTTACAGAGTATACAACAGGCAATAGTTTTCAGCTAGAAGAGATTGGCTCTTACTACGTTAAACTTACTGCGATTGGGTATGGTCAGTATGTTGACCCTTCAGAAAAAAGCCAAGGATATATTGTAAACTACGGCGTAATGGGCTTACTTGAAGAGGTTGCAATAAGCGGAAGCGACCAAATTAGAAATGAAATGGCAACTATCAGTTGGCAAGAAAAAGAAAATGCAAGCTACGATGTATATTTAAACGGCATCAAGGTTTACTCAGACTTAGAGCAAAATAGTTTTGATTATGACTATGTGAATTTAGAGAACGGGCAGAGCGTTACTGCAAAGGTCGTTGCAAAGGATAAGGATGGGGTAGACCTTCCAACAACATCAGCGCTTACTCTTGTCAAGCTTGAAAGCCCTACGGTAGATTACTTTAGTAGCAACGCAAGCTATCTAAGCTTTAGTGAGATAGAAAATGCAAGCAGCTACTCTGTCTATCTTCAAAAGGTATCACTTGGCTCATCGCAGTACATAACAATCGAAAAGGACGAGATAGCTAATATCCAGTTTGACGGACTTGAAAGCGGGCTTTACAGCATTGAAGTGCGCTCAATAGGCGGAACAGGTGAAGAGCTTTACCTAAATAGCAAGCCTACGACAATGGATTTCATTGCAAAACTTGCAACACCTCAGGCAACCGTTACCTTTGAGGGCAGAAAGGCAATCTTTAATTTTGAAGATGTATATTATAACAATAGATATCTTATCTCCTTCGGCGAGCAAAGCGTTGTAGTTGAAGGGCAAACTTGCGAGGTTGACCTTTCAGCTTTTAGCGCAGGCGATTACACCTTTACTGTCAAAGCAATTCCAAATCTGTCAGATGGAAGTGTAGAGGCTTATGTAGAAGGCTCGCTCAGCACGCAGAAAGTCATCGCCTCAGATGCTTTAACCTTTGACTTTAAGGTTTTAAATGATATCACCGGCATAACTCATAGATACAGTAAAGAGGATGGCGTTTCAACCTTTACTTTCAATCAAGTGTATGAGGCAAATTATTATAACCTTTATATAAATGGCACCTTGGCTCGCGACCCACTGCAAAGCTCCAACCTTGGCTATGTAAACTTAAGTATTGATGACCTTAACAATTATGCTCCGAAAGATAATAAGTATATCATTCGTGTAGAGGCTGGACGAAATGAGGATGGCGTTGAAAAAGCTCCTCTATCAACCTTTGAAAAGACGCTCGAAGTGCTTGACATTGTTTCAAAAGCAGACACACAGACTAACGGCTATTACAGTTGGAACACTCTTGATAACGATAGCGCAATGTACTATTATGATATTTATGAGGCAAATCAAGATTATCAAATTACCAGTTTAGAGCCAGTTGTAAGCGCAGGCACAAGCGAAGGGCAAACTATTGAGGCGCTCGACTTTGGCTACTATGTGATTAGAATTAGGACAACCTCAATAAACTATGACGACTTCCTTGACAGCGATTTTTATGACAAAAATGGTTACTTTGAAGATAGATTCTTAGTTTATGAGCAGATTGAAACTCCAAATGTTACCTTCTCTGACGAAAAGGGCTATCAACTTATAATTGACGCGCCGCTGTATGCGGGTGGCTTTGAAGTTTATGTTGATGGCTCACTTGACGGCTCAATTTACTATAACAATGACAGCGGTCAAGCAACCTACAATTTGGTAAATCAGTTTACAGACGCTGACACCTACCAAATTGAAGTGGTAGCAACTGTTGGACAAAGATATGATGGCGCACTGCACACTGACTCTCAGCCTTTTGAGCTTACAGTTACAAGACTTGCTCAGCCAAACTTTACAGTGACTGAGCTTACAAACAGCTACGGACTAAAAACTGCCGAACAACTTTCAGTTACAATGATAGCAAATGCAAGCTATCCTGTTATAAAGCTTGACGGGCAGATAGTAAATAGCGACAATGCAAGCTCTATAAATATAATCGACCAATCGGTATATGACAATGAGTTCTCGCTCACACTTTTCTTTGTTGCAGGGCAAAATCAAGGGAATGACTACTTTATAGATGGCGTTGAGAGAACTATCAACTTTAGACGCCTTGCCGTGCCAACCAATATTGATTTTAACGATGGCATTTTAAGCTGGCAAAATAGTGATAGCGAGGTTGAGGGCTACTACTTGACGCTCACTCTCACAAACGAGGCAAATGGCAACTCATACTTTAGAAAATATATAGATAGCACTGCATTGACGCTAGACCTTCAAACATATATCAACAACCTTTGCGCATCTGACAGTAACTTTAGCGGTGCATATAACCAAGCGGAAAGTGTGATTGTAGAGCTTAGCGCCTTCAAAAATTCTTTCTCAGGACAAACCTATGTTTTGCCTTCAGCGAACGGCACAACTACATCAGGCGGTACAAGCCTTACCTTATATAAACTTGACGCGCCAGTTTTAACCTTCAATACAGTTGACCTAATACTGAGCTGGAGCGATGTCGCACAAGGCACAACCTATGATATATATGTTGGCGGGGCTCTTGCACGAGAAGATTACACAACGGTTTCAATAACCCTTGCAAATCTTGGTGACTTCTCTTTCTTAAATGGACAAGACATCTATGTAAGAAGCAAGAATGTCAAATATCTAACTTCAGAGAATTCAAATGTTATAAACATCAAAGAGCTTGCCTCAATTCAAACTATCACGATATCAAATGTAAGTGGAGAGGCGGTTGTTTCCTTCACATTAAGCTCAGATTTCGCAAGCACTAGCGCGGTGCAAGTGAATGGTAGCAGTGATAATGTATCTTATACTCCAGCAAGTCAAAGCGGAAGTTTTAACCTTGCCGATTTTGACTCGACAAGTTTTGCTCTTCAAGTTATAGCCGAGAACAATAGTCAGTCGCAATTCTATTATAACTCAGCAATCACTACCTTTGAGCTTATCGACCTTGAAGATATGACCTTCTCTGCTACAATTGATGGAGATAACATCACTTGGAATAATATTGCAAACGACTTCATCGGGAACAATATCTATCCTATTTCCTACACCTTAACTATAACAAATGGCGAGGATAGCTACATAATTGATACGACCGATACCTCATACAATATTCAAAGCATAGAAGACCAGATAGGAGTTGTCCTCGATGGCAGTGTAAATATAACCGTGCTTGCAAAAGTCAGCTCGTCGTATATCCTTACTCTCACTGACGGTCAGGCACGCGGTTATTATGGTGACAAGCAGAGCGAAGTTCAAACCACACAAAAGCTCTTGCCACTTGAAAATATAGAATATGAAGTTGTTGATGATACAGTTTATTCGTCGGCGCTTGAAAATAGGCTAAACAGCTATCTTCTTATGACCTTTGCTGACAGATGGACTGACAAAGAGGGCGTTTACTTTGAAGTTTCTATCATAAATGGCACTGAAAACAATGTCTTCTATGTGACTTCTTCGCCAACAGCAAACTATAGCCTTACAAATCAAGACGGATATTATTATTTGAGGCTTAATAGAGCGCTTCTAGGTGAAGGTAGTAGCATTATTATAGTAAGCGTGCACGCTTCAGGCTATATTACATCGCAGGGAAGCGGAATAGTAGTTAATCGACTTGGCAGTATAACTAGAATGGGAGTCAGTCAAGATGGCTTACTTACAATAACAAATAGCGTAAACAGTTCTTACCTTGTTCAAATTTCGGTCAACAACACAATAATCGCACAAGAACTTGTATATGATGGCGCTAGTAACAATCAGCTTGACCTTATGCAAGAAGGACTTCTTAAGGATAAATATGGTTACTATACAATAAGCGTTATTGCATACGATGCAAATGCAAAGATGCTTCCTTCAAGTAACGCGATTGAGATATCGGGCACCAAACTTCAAGGCATACGCTCGCTTGAAATATCTGACGAAGGCTACTTGATTGTAGATATATATCCAGATGACAATACAGATTTACGCTTTATTGTCAAATTGGAGTATTTAGGACAAGATTATCGTTTCAACTTTACTGCAAATAAGCTTAGCAGTGCAACAACTTACCATATATCTTTACTTGAGCTTTTCTCATCAATAGAAGAATATATTCCTCTTGAAGAGAAGAGATACAATTTTGAAATTGCGGTAGGTAGAGAGAATTATATAAGGTCTGACTTTGTACCTTTTGAGGTCGACTATACAATAGATGTAGCACCAAGCAGAGCTAGGGCTGATATGGCAAATGACTACTTCCTATTTGAAAAGAGGGAAGATGATGACACAATCGGCGTTGCAGTGAGACTTTACACCTTTGATAGCACTTTGCAGGCATATGTATCTCAATCTGTTGAATTTTTAGAGGCATCAGAGCTGCTTGGATATTGGTGCACAAACAATGATGATGAAACAAAGTATTTCTCAAAGACCTATGACGGGACTCTAGAAAATGTTACTCAAACAGAGTGCTATGCTATAAGCATAAACGAGCTTTTGGCAGAATATTCATTTGGTAGATTTTACATTGAAGTTGCACGCGTTGGGCGAGGAGAGGTGTTCAATCAATATTCTAAACAAGGTTTTGAATTATTAAAACTCAATAAAGTCAACGATGACACGACTACTTCAAATTATCTAAGAATTGAAGATAACAACCTCTTATGGCAATGGCTACCAGATGCTAGCCTTGCAGATATAAGTGTATATACCCCAACTGCATACTACATCACCTTCACTTCTGCCGAAAATGAAGATGATGAGTCGTACAGTCTGATATCATACTCATCTGCCTTTGACCTTCGAGAGGCAAATCTTACACCAGGCAAGAACTATAACATAACAGTTAAAGCGGTTTCTTCAAACCTTCTTGTAATAGCTTCAGATGACACAGAAAATCAGACGCAAGCATTGAGATATACACAGCCACTTTCACTTGATGTTGTAAATGGGCGAATAGTATTTAATGAAGAAGCATTCAAAAATACCGAGTTTATGCAGACTATCACAGAATATTTTGTAGCAAGTTCTCACGAAGAGCTACTATACAACATAATGGGTGACGTAAACTATCTCGCTCCGCTTTACTTCCATACATCAAACCTAAGTCAACAGATGGTAACCCTTCGTTTCACAGTGCTTGACAGCTCTGGCGCAGAAACTAGCACCTATTATGATGTTTCAATAATAGGATATCAACTTTTCCCTGACATAACGATTGAAAACAATAACAGCAATATTATGACAGCAACCCAGGCGTCATACTTCGACTTAATAGAGGCGTATGCAAACACCATTCAAAACTTGTCAACTACAAATGCGACAAACTTTAAGGATATGGCGAGCGCTTTAGGCAGGGCAAATAGAGGTATTGCAGGTGGCGGTATTATGATAAGCGACTTTGCAGACCAATTGCCAGCAGGCGAGTATTCGGTTTCAGTTTACCAAAGAGGCAAGTTGCAAAGATATATCGACTCAGAATTTTCAAATTCAGTTGAGATGTTTATAACGGCAAGTCCATCGGTAACTCTATCTTCTGAGGTTGTTGATGACGCAAACAACTATTATGCAACACTAGGAAGCGTTCAAACCTATATTGCCGAAGACTTTGATGAGCAGGGCAATGCAACATCCTATTCATATCAATATGTAACACACTATCAAATGATATTAAGGTTCAATTATCACATCACTTCGGGTGTAATCTATATTGACCGCAGAATTGATCTTGACCTTGTTTATTCTGAAGGCGCTGGCTGGGGAATATATCTTAACAGTTCTCCACTTGAAGGCATAATTTCCGATGTAGAGAACGGACACGAAGTCCCTGGTTTTAAGATAAATATGACGGCGCTACGAAACCTCTTTGATACAATGTATGAAGACCAGCCTATAGATGTCAACACCACAATACGAGCCGACATATACGCACTTTCTGAGGATAACGGTTATGTACCAAATGGCAAGAGTGCGGTGTTCAACATAAGATATCTAGACCTTCCTACAGACAGTATATCTTTCCAAAACGGACAGATGGTAATCACAACAACATTAAATGACAGAAATTACATTCTTATGAGGTATCTTGCTGTGGGCTCTGGTGTTGCACAGAGGACCATTCAAATAAATAATGGTATTGCTATTATTGACCTTCCAAGGGAAGGCGCATATCAATACATTGTGCTTTCAATTAACGGTTCGATTTCTTATAACACCATCAACGTTGAAAGTAAGATGTATGCAATAGAAAACCTTTACAAGCTTAGCGCACCAACACTTTCGACTGCCGATAACAACTTGCAAGTAAGGTATAACAGCGTTGACTTTAACTACACTGAAGACCAATCACTACATTTCTTGCTCGCAAACGACGTTTCGCTTAGACAGGGTGATGGATATTACTATTCAAACATCTTAAAACAAGGCGTAACAAATACTTTAACCTACCGTGTAGGTTCTGTTGATGCAACAACAGGCAATGTTGCTTATAGCTCTGAGCTTACCGCAGAAACCTTCTACGCATATCTGCTTGGTAACAGCGGACAGGTTGAGGCGTCAGTGCCTTCTGGACAGACAAGCCACGGCGCAGACTTTATTTGGACCTTCTATACCGAAGGCGAGGACGGAAGTTTGACACCTGCAACAATGCTCTTCTCATCTGATATATCGCAAATTTCGGCAAGTATGCTCAATGTTGTAAACGGCTCGCCATATGTTAGCGAAGGCAATGTACGCTGGCCGATTAGCACAAGTTCGGTTAGCCTTGATGGTGGTCAAATCATCTATCAAGTCACTGTAAATTACTATAACCTTGTGCTAGGAGAAAACGAGTTCGACACCACATACAGCTATGTAAGCCGAGATATCTACTACACAACAAACAACAGCCTTGACGCCGACTATATCAGTCAAAATTATGATTATTACACGATTGAGGTTGTTGCGCTTGGCGGTATAGCAAGCAGTGACATAAGGTCGATAACAACTATAGAAAATGAAAGATATTTGATTACTGACAGCGTTTACTACGAAGGTCAAGATAGTCAAGTTCTTAGAGGAAGAGCGCAGACGCTTGGAAGCACGACTCAGCCTATTACAAGAACGCCGGCGCCAGTGCTTAAGCCAAGTGACAGCGTAAACAATAACGGCGTTTCAGAAGGTAAGCTTGTATATTATATCACAACTTCAAACTATGGTAGCTCGGTTGTGACCGAAGAAAATAGCGCTGACGCATCAGCAAGAACGACAATTCGCGCAAACTACTCACAGGGCGGAAAAAATTATTCAGTTGAGCTTACCGGAACGTATGAATATACCGCAAGCACATCGGCGGCAACAAGTGGATACATACTTGTAACCTTCACGCCAGATGAGGGACAATTAAATGATGTTAGTCCATTCAATATTATTGTTCAGATGTACTCAGGTAGTGGACTTCTTTCTAAGTCGCTTGAAATTAGTTCAGTCTATAAGATGACAGCGCTTGATGGCAACTACCAGATAAGCTTGAGCGGTGAGCAAACCATCATAGACTTTAGCGATTACTTTAGATACATCACGATTGCAGGCGACAACTCTTGCTATGAGATTGCTATAGATTACACGACAAGAACTGGCTCATACACAGCTGTCCTTGACAGAAATAGCACTTCTAAGACCTTCACAATCACAAATGATATGACAAGCCTCACTATTCAAGTGCGTGACAGTCAAGAGGCAAGTACAGTCAATAGATTACTCTTGCTTTACAGCGACAGCTTGCACTTCAATATCAACAGTACCTCTATCACCGAAAATGGCAAGGAACTTATAGACATCGTATGGAATAGCGAGAACTATATGTTCGAGTGGAGCTGGAACAATGGCAATAATGTCGAAGACTATGAGTATTATATAGAGATTATAATGGATGACCTTGAGGTTATAACTACAAGCACGACAGATAATTTCTATATGCCACAGGAGAGAGGCACAATCTTGTCCTTCTCACTTAAGGCAAGACAGAACAATAGAGCGTCGACTGGAGAACTTTACCTATACAGTGAGTCCATTCAGTTTGATGTGCCAGAGGGTGGAATTGAATTTGACTTGTTCTCTGGTGGCAATGGTAGTGAAAACAATCCATACAGAATTGCAAATGCCGAGGACTTTTACAATATCTCAAGACGAAACAGCCTTGAACAGTCCTTCTATTTCATCTTGACCGCAGATATAACTCTTGACCAAGACAGACTAATCGTTGATGGTGAGCCTTTGATAAAAGGGTTCTATGGCAGTCTTGATGGTGATGGCTTTGGCTTGACACTAAACGCCACACAACTTCTTACAATGACGCAGGACTACTCAACCTCGTTACCAGGACTTAGCGGACTTAGATTCTCAAAATATTTTGCTTTGTTTGAAAGCCTGTCACCAAGTTCGACGGTTACAGACCTTGAGCTCAATCTTGTTGTCAATATAACCTCGCTTGATGGTAGTGATGTGCTGATAAGCCCGCTTACACTTTACAACTATGGTCAGATTTATAATGTACGCGTAAATTCAATCACAATCACAAGACTTCAAGGCTCGGGCAACTCCAACGACATCTTCCTTGCAGGTATTGCAAGCGTCAACTATGGTCAGATTGTAAACTGCAACAACTATGCAGACTTCTCATACAATATGCCACAGCAGGTAAATATCAACTTCGCCTATGCCGGCATTGCCTCAATCAATGCAAGCCTAGATGGCTATGTGGGCGAGATTGAAAACTGCTTTAACAGCGGTGACGTTGAACTTAGAGCAAGACAGAGTAACATCAACGTCTATGCAAGCGGTATAACCTTAGTCAATAGCTCAGTGCTTAATAAAGTGGGTAATGATGGCAACTTTACGCTCTCGTCAAGTGTAAGCTGCGCGGTATACTTTACAGGTGTAACCATTACAAGCACAAATGGAGACCTAAGCTACTGCTATAACAACGGAACGTTTACCAGCCCTACCGGCACAAGCGTGACCTCATACTTTGCAGGTATTGCCTACTCGCTTTCGTCAGGCACTATAAACTATCTTGTAGATACCGCATCAAACGCACTAGTGCGAATAAGCCCAATCTCACCAAGTGCTGACCTTGGCACAAACTATGCCTCTGTCGGCTCTGGTACAGTCTCGACAATAAGCACAATTGCAATCACAAGTGCATCAATAAATTGTGGAGATGGCTACATCTTGCGTATTCAAAGCACATCAGACGGATATACGGCATCTATCGGAAGACAAAGCTAAAAAGCATAAAATAAAAGAGTTTATGTTTTAAAAAACAAATAAAGAGAATATTATATAGTTATGAAAAAGATTGTCCTTTTAGTAACTTTAATGTTCTCTTTATTTTTGTTTTCAGCCTGCACGCCTTCGCCTGCTTTTAGCCTTGAGGGTAAAGACTATATCGCCCTCAGCCTTGACATATCCTCAAGCGGTCAGATAGTGCAGTCGCTAGACTTCTCGCTTGGTAGTGACAGGTTATCTACTTTCGGCGAAGATAAGGATAAAGAAAGCTTTAAACAAAACCTTAGTAAAAATGTCGAACAACTTAGACTTGAATTTTTGATGAATTTCTCCCTTGTCTATGTAAATAATCCCATTGAAGACTACAAATTTAACAAGGGTATACTTTTTAGCGCTGTCACCTATGACGAAGAGCAAGATAGCGTTGGCTTTGACATCCTCTTTACAAGCGTTCAAAGCTGGAATTATTATCATAATGTGAGCGCTAGTCAAGAAAATAGCAACAATGGGCTTTATTTATTTAAGAAAAACACATCTTCCGGCACCTTTCCTTTTTCGGCTAAACAGCAGATAGGCGAAGATGAGGCAGTCTATGTAGGTGATAGATATGCAGGCGTCTATCTCTCAAGCGCTGAAGGCACTTCTTTTGCTGGCAAACTTGAAGAGGAGTATAAACCACTTCTTGTATATAACTATTCTACTTTTTCAAGTTCTCTTCGCTCTGACGCCGACTATAAGGGCAAGGATAATAACGGGCATAGCCATCATATTTGGGTGGTGGAGCAAGCAAAACTTACAGGTGAAAATATAATAAGGCTAACCTCATATAAAGTAAATGTTGGTATGTGCTACCTCACGGCAATCATAGTGACAGTGGCAGTAGGGCTTATTCTCACCATAATCTTTGAGCGCAAACGCATCTTGGCGTTTATAAAAGGGCTTTTGATGTCTGCGATGCCTTAACCGAAGTTATAATTGATAGCGAGTACGTTTACACAAATGCAACCTCAACTTCAGCGTGTGGACGTTTATTTAATAACACTTCAATCACAACTATTAAAGTTTTAACAAGTTTGGTTATTAGCAATCATAGATACATTAATACCACTAACTTTCCTAATATTTCAACTGAAGTAATTGACGGAAAGAATTATAC
>ERZ1090879.1881-NODE-1883-length-10977-cov-49.542758_pt1 | contig 10977 bp, 4 predicted proteins | sample MGYA00478472_ERZ1090879 | MGnify/ENA primary metagenome ERZ1090879 (study PRJEB33644, sample SAMEA5815723) | chicken gut metagenome | biome: Chicken; feature: Gastrointestinal Tract; material: Caecum | place: Ireland | collected 2019-01-01 | study: A study of...
GCAGCTCCATGAGATTCATCCGGGAATTTTCACGGTAATACACGAGGCCGTCCACATTGGCGAAGCTGAAATTCTTCACCTCCGGGTCTGCCGGTATGGACGTATCCACGCCCTCCAGCTCGGAGTCATCCAGTTCCGGCTCGGTGATCGTCCCTTGAATGTGGGAGATAGCCGCTTGCAACTGGTCAGCCAGCACAGCGCCCTCGATGGGTTTTACCGTTGTCTCCTGTTTGCCGTACTGGGTGTTTTCCGTTGAAAACGTACCCAAAACCATCTCCGGGTGGCTGGCAAAGTACGAGTTGATGGTATAGCCTTCCTCGGTGGTGCCAAGATGCACCCAGTCCGGTTCCTCCAATGCCACGCGGTCGCGTTTCTGGAAAAACAGAATATCTGCCACCACGCCGGTATTGGCGTTGCGCATAAAGGCGTTATCCGGCAGCCGGATAGCGCCCAGAAGATCGGCCCGCGCTGCCAGATAACGGCGGACGGAATCGTTCTGTTTGTCCATTGTGCCGGAGGATGTAATGACTGCCACCACGCCGCCAGGGCGCACCAGGTCAAGGCTGCGGGCAATGAAGTAATCGTGGATCAGGAAATTGTAGCGGTCATACCGCTTGTCCAACACTTTGTAATCGCCAAAGGGTACATTGCCAATCGCACAGTCAAAGAAACTGTCCGGGAACTCCATTGTCTCAAAGCCCTGGACGGCGATCTGGTTTTTCTGGTACAGTTGCCGGGCAATCTGGCCGGAAATGCTGTCCAGCTCCACGCCATACATTTTCAGTCCTTCCATACTCTGCGGCACCAGCCCCATAAAGTTGCCGATCCCACAGGCAGGTTCCAGCACGTTACCGGTACGCAGCCCCATCTGTTCCAGTGCGGCATACATCGCCTTGATCACGGTGGGAGAGGTATAAAAGGCATTGAGGGTGGAAGCCCGGGCTTCCCGGTATTCTTCCGGGGTCAACGCCGCTTTTACCTCGGCATACTCCTTTGCCCAACTGGCGTTGTCCGGGTCAAATGCCTGGGAGATGCCACCCCAGCCGGCAAAGCGGGATAGCACTTCCTGTTCCTCCGCCGTGGCGAGCCGGCCTTCTGCTTCCAGCGTTTTCAGCAGATGGATAGCGTCCATGTTGGCCCGGAACTTGGCTTTCGGGCCGCCCGCACCCAGGTCATCGTCGGTGATGTGGAAATTGCGCTTTTCCTGGGTCACGACTGGTTGGGCAGTTATAGCCGATTCTTCCGTTGGCTCATCGGTTTGGGTAAACGGCTCCAACGGCAGGCGATTTTCTTTCCGTGCCGCGTTGATTTCTTCCGGTGTCATAACGTGGCCGGTCAAAGGGAGCATCATCCCGTCATGGGCGACGCGTTCATTTTTGCGTACCCGCTCCTCTATATCCGCGATCAGTTGCATCTGTTCCACCGAAAAGTCCGGGTTCAGCATGGGCAGAAGGTTCAGATTTTTCTGGCCAGCCGCATAGATCACGTCCATCTGTTCGCCGGAGAAATCCTCATAGGCATACCGGGACTGCTGGATCGCAATGAATACCTGTTCCTCCGTGGCAAAATCAAATTGGGGTTCCTCCTGCTCGTAGAGTGCGCGGACAAACTCGACCGGTTCCTCCCGGAATAACGGATACCGCGCCTCTCTGGCCATCGTCATGTCCTGCAAACTGACTTTACCCCGTTCAAAGTCCACCGCATCCACGCGGAACTCCCTGCCGTCAATATGTACTGTCGCATCAATGGGCAGATAATCTTTCCCACTCAGATATTTGATCTGAAGATGGGTACCGTCCTTCTGTTCGCCATACAGGCAGACATTTTCGCCTTTACTCCAGAGCTGACGGGAATAATACACCCACTGGTTGGCGGGGAAACCCGTCGCCATGACATGGCCGCCCTGTTCCAGCGGTTTTTCCAGAAGTTTGCTGTCGAGAATCCCGGACACCTGTTTGGCATCTTCGCCCAGGAACAGGTAATGCCCATCCAGTTCAAAGCCTATCAGGGAATTGGGGTATTTTTCCTTAACAGCGTTGTACTCGTCTTGGGTTTGCAGCAGCATTGGCTCCAAAGGCTGCGGTTCCCGTTCCGTCTTTTGCTCCTGCACCTCCACTTCCTGCGCATCAGGACGATGGGCGTGAAGGGCTTGCCTTGCATCTGCCAGCGAATCAAACGGGCCTGCCGTAGCGGCTCCCATCCCCAGCTCCTCATCAAAGCCATAATGGTTGTAGAATTTCCCATTGGGATACCGGATGATGGCAATTTCTTCGGTATAGCCATCCTGCATGGCTGTAGCCGAATGATAACGGGCCTCAACGCCATTTTGCACGGGTTCTTCCTGTCCGTCACTGTCACCTGCCGGTGTTTGAGCTGCGGGCGGTTCCGGCGCGGGCGCTGGTGTTTCCTCCATGTTGCTTACCGGTTCCACTGGTTCACGGCTATCCATAAAGTCAAACAGGGAGAGCTGCCGGCCGGAAATGCTGTGCAAATTCGGTTCTTTTTTCGGCTCCGGGAAGATGGTAAAGGTGCCGTCCACATACTGATGCACCTGAGCCAGAATCTCGGCCCGCTCCTCGTAGCGGTCAAAATCCAGAGGCAACGCGGCCAGAGCCCGATCCATTGCGATCAACAGGTTTTCTGTCTTGCTGGCATCGGAAAGGGCTTCCGGCAGCTCTTTTCTCGCTTCCTCGTGGAAAAATGTATCGGTAAAAGAACGCTCGATTTCATTTGGAAGCCCGCTGTAAAATTGCAGGATGCGGTTTGCCATCCATTCCCGCTCATAGGCCGGCATCCGTGTGTAATCGCCCGGCTGTAAGTATTCCTTTTGCTGAATCAACTGATCTACCCGCAGCGCCGCCTTCGGCCATTTCAGAAAAGTTTGCGCATAGGGCGCGGTATAGCTGCCCCGCGCCAGCGAAATCCCCTTTGCCCCGTAATCCGCATGGGAATCGTCTGCCCCAGCTAGCGCGTGGCTGCTCCCACCTTCCCCATACTGGTGGCGGAGGAAGTCAGCCTTTTCCTGATCGGTGTGCTCCCCTATAAAGTACGCATAAACCGTCAAACGTCCATCCGAATAAGGCCCGCCCCGCGTCAGGAAGGCGTCCACTTCATCTTCCGTGATAAAGCGGTCGTGCTCTTGCCAGGTGAATCCATCCCGCGCCTGATACGGCACAGCCTCGCGGGCGAACTTTTGAAACTGCTGCAACACGCGAACCGGCGCATAATAGTGGAAGCGCATCAGAGACGCATCCTCGGCGTAGACAGACGCCAACCGTTCAAGACGCTGGTTCAGGTCTGCCACATACTCGGGCGAATCCAACCGTTGAGCCAGGCGCTCCGTCACTTCGGGAAATCCGCCCTGGAATACGGACAGATCGTCAAAGAATCTCTCCGCCACGCCATCTGCCAGGTCACGTTCCATATAGGCCAGCACTTCTGCGTGTTCCTTGAGTGCGTTGCCCCGTGCTGCGTCCAGCACCACCTGGGGTGCATACTCGCCTTGAGCAAGCAGTTGACCAATTCGGGTACTCACATCCGGCCAGGAGAGAAATGCTTTCTCCGAGATTTTGTCCTTCACGGTATGACCGGCGGCGATCTGCATCCCCAGCTCATCCCACCAAACCGCATAGTCCCGGCCGTCGATGGAAAAGCCCTTTCCGCCGACGCCGTATTCACGCTTTACAAACTCCGCGGCTTCCTCCGGCGTCGGGTCGGTCATAAAGTTATAAATCAGCCGGAGCTGACTTCTTTCCCGGTTGCCGCCGCTGCGCAGCACCTCATCCACCACGGCTGCGGGAATGGCAATCTCCCCCGCATACAGCGCCGCCTGCCGTTCCTCAATGGCGCGGCGCTGTCTCTCCACCGTCGGCAATTCGGGCAAAGATAAAGCAGAGGCGATTTCTTCCTCTGCTTCACTCAAATCCTGTTCGGTTGTCTCAGGAATCAGTTGTACACCAATTCCGTCAGAATGGTCTCCTCGGCCATCGCCTGCAGGCTGTTCATGTGCGCTGTCCAGGCCAGTTGATCCTTCTCCTTGTCCGGGGCCGGGTACTGTTTCAGCAATCCCGCCATCAGCACGTCCATCCGCTCCTCGGCTGCCTTCTCGATCTCCAGCAGGTGCCGGTTCAGTTTGCCCGTCAATAGCATACTCTGATACCAGTTCCGCTTGTTCTCCTTCAGATACGTCCTGCGCAGCATCCCGTACTTGCCCAGTTGCACCGGCTCCTCCTGTACGGCCAGGTTCGGAAACAGATACTCTCCCTTGCGATGATACGTCAGTTCCATGCTCATATCCTCCTTCAGTTGGTTGTGTTTGTGGCTCTTCGCTTTCGCGCTTTAATGCGCTAAATCTTTCATTCACAGTATACAAGCTGTCCACGGATTTTTCAAGCTGCTGCGCCAAATTTTCCTGTTCGATCCGGCGCATTTCCCGGCCAATGTCCCGCAGAACCGGCTCGGACAGGCTGCTGGTGGCGTTGCCCAGGAAGGTCAGCACCGAGAGCCGGTTGAAATCCGTCACCGGGATGAAGTCGGATTCCTCCAGTTCCTCCATCGGGTCAAGGCCACAGCGGCGACAGAGCGTATAGTAGATGCTGTATTCCAGCATATTGCGGAATTCGACCCGAATGTTATCTTCATCCAGTTCCTCCAGGAATGTACCGCCTTTTTCATAGGCCAGACCTTCCATCGCTTCTTCCAGGTTTTCCTCACTCACCTGCCTGGCAATCGCCATCAGGGCCAGCGGCAGGGTATCTGCCGATTCGTCCAGGCCATAGGCGTCTGCCAGGTGGGAAAGAATGGCGGCATGGTGCGTTTCCCGCATTTCCCACAGGTAGGGGTCCCTTGCCCCTTTGACCGGGTGGGTATCGGAAATGTCAAAGACATACCGCAGCCGCAGCCTTGGGCCGGTATCGTCCAACAGCGCGATGCCCTTGGCGCCGCGGTTGACCCAGCGGTTCATCTTGCTGTTCCACAGCTCCAACTCCGCACAGGCGGTTGCACCGGGGCGCTGGGCGTGGATCAGAAGATTTTCCTGGAACGAGTACCGGTACAGCCTTGCAGCGGTATCCAGGTACTCCATCCAGTCGCGGGGCGACCGGCTGACTTCCTGGGCGTGGGATTCGGCCAACGCCTGAATGGATTGTATTTGTGCCATAGTTGCCTCCTATCTTGTACAAAATGAAATCCCGGCAGGTGACTTCACAGCCTGCCGGGAGTATGCAAGGTTACTTCTTTTTGCCTCCTGCCTTTCCTTTCTTGCCGGAATTGGGTTTCGGGAACGAAAGAGAAAATGCGGGCCGGCCGTTTTCCATCTGCATGACCAGATCAGCGGCGAAGGTAGCATTTTTCTTGGCCGAATAGAGGTCAGTGACATGGGTTTTGCCGGTTTTCAGCAGATCGGCCGCCATCTTTTTGTCGATGGTCTTTTTCATGTTGGCGAGGAAACGATTCTCCTTCCAGAGCGCAAAGCGGCAGGATTTGTCGGAGCAGTAGAAGTTTTTCACGCTCTCATACACCGGCTTGCCGCAGAGTGGGCAGTTTCCAACACTGACCCGCGCATCAAACCGCTGGCGTTCCGCTTCCTGGATGGCGTCGCATCCTTCCAGCACCTTTGCCACCAGTTTGCAGATGTCCTGAAGGAAGTTGTCTGCGGACGTTTCGCCGCGCTCCACACTGAGAAGCCGGTTTTCCCATTCAGCGGTCAGCGCCGCCGATTTCAGATAATCCGGGATCACAGCAATCATCTCCATCCCGTCTTTGGTGGGAACGATTTGTTTGCCTTTCCGGGCTGCATAGCCGGAATGTACCAGTTTTTCGATGATATTGGCCCGCGTAGCAGGCGTACCCAGCCCCTTTTTCTCAGTGTCGGCGTCAAACTCCTTGTTGCCGACTGTCTCCATTGCCGAGAGCAGGGTATCTTCGGTGTATGCCTTGGGCGGAGAGGTGAAGTGCCGGCTCTTGCTGGCCTGCACCGATGCAAGTTCCATGCCCTCAGTCAGAGAAGCGGGAATTTTCGCGTTCTCTTTATTTTCCCCTACCTTATTATAATAGGTACGGAACGCATCCTCGATGGCCTGATACCCAGGCTCCAACACAATCTTGCCTTTGGCCTTAAACGTAGTTTCCGCACACAGAACTTCGACATCCGTCTCCTCATAGGTGCAGGCAGGCGAAACCGCTTGGGCGAGCCGCTGGCACACCAGATAGAAGATATTTTTCTGCCTTTCGGCCAGTTGGGAAAGGTCAGCCTGTACCGCCTCCAGGGTCGGCAGAATCGCGTGGTGGTCAGTCACCTTGGCATTGTCCACCAGGCGGCCGACCCGTGAATCATCCGGCGCAGCGGAAAGGAAGGGCAAAATCTTCGGCATACCGGCAAGCAGCCTCTGAACCGTTCCGGCCATATCCTCCGTGATATACTGGCTGTCTGTACGGGGGTAGGTCACAAGTTTTCCCTCATACAGTTCCTGAAGGGCGTCCAGCGTTTCCTGGGCGGTATAACCAAAATAGCGGTTTGCCTCCCTTTGCAGGGTGGTCAGGTCATATAGCCGGGGCGGTTTGGCTGTTTTCTTTGTTTTCTCCAGTTTGGTCACAGTGGACGGTTTTCCCTGGCAGATCTGCACAAGGTTTTCTGCATCGGCTTCCTCCTGGATGGCGTCCGAAACAACCATCAGCCCGTCCCCACTCAACGATACCTTATAATAGGGTTCCCGCACAAAACCGTCGATTTTATGCTGGCGTTCCACCAGCATAGCCAGGGTCGGAGTCTGCACCCGCCCGATCACCAGCCGCTTAAAGTATTTGGTGGTATAGGCCCGTGTGGCGTTCATTCCCACCAGCCAATCGGCGCGGGCGCGGCACTCCGCCGCCTGGAAGAGATTGTCATAAGCCCTACTGTCCTTCAGGTGTGCAAACCCTTCCCGGATGGCGGCATCCTCCATGCTGGAAATCCAAAGCCGCTTGACAGGGGCTTTACTCCCCACCAGGGCGTACACCCTGCGGAAGATGGATTCACCCTCGCGCCCGGCATCGCAGGCATTGACAACATATTCGAGATCAGGCCGGTTCATCAGGATGGAAAGCACATCAAACTGTTCCTTTTTCGCCTCAGCCACTGCAAGCTGCCAATGATCCGGGATGATGGGCAAATCCTCATAGTGCCAACGCTCATACTTTTTGTCATAGACCTGTGGCTCCACATATTCTGCCAGATGACCCAGGCACCAACTGACCAGATACCCGTTGCCTTCAAAATAGCCCTTTTTACGGTTCGCCGCGCCGATTACTTTGGACAGGCTGCCCGATACGCTGGGCTTCTCCGCGATCACTAAAATCATAGTCTCGTCCTCCTAAAATGGAAGAAGGGCAGCCCAAAAACGGGCCGCCCTCCAGTTGTTTATGTTGTGTTACTGGGATTCATCCGAACCGGCGTCCTCATCTTCGTCGGTGTCCGCCGATTCATCCTCATTGATGGTTTCCAGGCCGTCGCTGATCTCCATATTCTCGCTCTCGGAATTGTCCTGCTCGTGCTGGGGTTTATAAATCTTAAAGTAGAAATATGCCCCCACACCGGCCACAGCGGTCAGCATGATAACGATGAGAAAAACCGGCATCCCATTGGACGCGGGTTCTTCCACTTCTTCCGGCTCCTCTGTCGTGATCGGTTCCGGCGTGGGCGCAGGTTCCTCCAGCACCACGCCGGCCTGCGCGGGTTCTTCCTGTTCACTTTCTTCAATGAAATCCTGAAGGTCAAGCTCGTCGATCATCGAGAGCATATACACATTTTCTGTATTTTGGCTGCGATCAATGACCAGGAAGAATGTATTGCCGTTGGCCGTTGTCACGGTCAGGAAATCCTTGGTGGGATCATCGGTAATATCGTCCAGGATTTCCCCGTTGCCGGGGACCGAAAACGGGGTGCCCTCCGGCGTTGTTTCCTCGATCACCGGCTCCGGCGTAGGGGTCGGTTCCGGTTCCGCATAGGCGAACGCCGTCACCGGGAAAAGCGTCAGCGCCATACACAGGGTGGTCAGCAGCGTCAGCAGTTTCTTCTTTTTCATGGTTTCATTCCTCACTTTCTAACGCCTCATCCGGCGTCTGGTCGTCAAGGGCGGATTCTTCTCCATCGAAATCCGGCAAGATTTCGGGTATATCCCCCTCATGCTGCGCATCGGAAGGGCCGGCAGGTTCTACTGGCCGCAGCTCCACCGTGCCGTTCTGAATGCTGTCCAGAAGGCGGAGCAAATCCCAGCCTTTCACATTCATGCTGCGGATGCTGCGGACAATTTCGGCGTCCTCGTCCGCCTTCTGGGACTGCCGCACCGCCTCCAGGTGCGCTTTCAGTTCCGCCATTTTCTTTTCCGTTTTCTCAATATCTTCGAGATAACGGCTCAATTTTTTGCTCATATCATCGTCACTCCTTTACTCATTGAATTCTGCCGTAGGCAAGGAAATGGCTCTGCCAGTAGGAAGTTTGAACGCTTGTGTACTGCACCGGATCTCCACAATGAATCATCATCCCGTTGCCCACATAGATGCCCACATGGGACGCACCGGTTGTGTTGTAGGTGCCTTGGAAAAAGATCAGGTCGCCGGGCTTTGCTTCCTCTGGCGAGACATACGCGCAATGGGAGCGCAGGCCATTGGCCGTTGTCCGCCCCACATTCCAGCCATTCCCACAGTTATTGATGACCCAGCAGACAAAGCCGCTGCAATCAAAACTGGTGGAGGGCGAACTGCCGCCCCAAACATACGGGTAGCCAAGATACTTTTCCGCTTCAGCAATCATCCGCGCAAAGCTCTCATCCGTCAGGGCTTCTGCCGGGATTTCATAGCCGAACCCGCCTTCGTCTCCTGTATAGGTTGGCAGCGTGGCCGTATCAAACAGATAATTTCTGTTGCCATAGGTCGCATTATATAAGGTATAGCGGCCGGACTGGTCGCTGGCCATGTTGCTGCGGGCGACAGAATCAAACCCGTGGTTGATCAGCGTAATGTTTAAAATGCGGTATTCATATTCCTCCTCTGTCTCTTCCCCTGTCTCTGGATCAGTTACGGTGCGGGTGCGGATTTCAATGACCTCATCGACAATCAGCTCATATTGCTGGGTGAACAGGCTCTCCACCTCACCGGCCACCTGGGCATAGGTAAATTCCTCATACTTGGCCGTCAGATAGGAAATCAGTTGATACGGGTTGTGCGAGATTTCGTCAATCTGATAGTTGTACTCATCGTAACCCGGATGGGTCGATTCCATGTTGTTGATCTGGTCGTTGAGTTCTTCCTCCAGCGCCAGGTACGCATTTTCTGCGGCATAGATGTCCGCATCCTGGCTGGGATAGGTGGAAGAAATGAACGTGTTCTGTGTTCCCTGCATCATGGCGGTACAACTGGACAGGATGGCTCCGAAGATCAGCACGAACAGCGCAATGACACCGGCACCAATAAAAATGCCTTTGTTTTTGCGGAAGAAAGACTGAATGGTTGCCTTGGCCTTACTGCCTGCTGTCTGCGTGGCTTTTGCGGCAGTACCGGCCGCCGTTTTGCCATTCCTGGCGGCGGCGTAGGCTTCCTTATACCGTTTTTTCTGCCAAAAGCGGTTCAGGATGGATTTCTTGCCCTGTGCCTCCTTCGCCGCAGTCTTTGCCGCGGCTGCCTGCGCCGCTTTTTCGCCAGTGGCAGCAGCCGCTCCGGCTGATTCCGTAGGGGTAAAATTCAGCCGGCTTTCTTTCTTGGCGGCGGCGATTTCTTTGCGCCGGTTGGACTTCCGATCCTTACGGCGTTGACTGACCCGGTTCACCACCTTATGGATACCGCTCTCCCCAAGAATCTCGGCTTTGTGTGCGCCCTCCACCGCGCTGTTTTCCCGCTCAACACTGTGAACTTTGGTGTGGGCGTAGCCAGCCACCGCGCCGGCGGCAGCAGAAGCAGCCTTGCGGCCAATGCCCATGCCAGCACCGCGAACCATCCCGTTTTCCTCATCATCAAAGGATAAGCGGCTGGATTTTTTCTTGGATGTCCCATCTTTCTCCTGAGAATCCTGCTTGTCCTGCCGCTGCCTTTTTTGCTGCTGTTGGCCTTCTCTGGCGCTTTTCGGATTGTTCTTATGCGTACCATCGTCAAAAGTGCTTCTTGACCTGCCATCCGGTTCGGAATCATCCTGTCGAAAAGCCGATTGATACGAGCTCGCTTTTGCTCTGGACCTTGGGGGTGTTGTGGATTCGGATGCTGAGAAAGTAGGCGCACCGGCCCTTGCCGCCGCAGCCGGGCCAGGCTCTGGTCGCTGTTGATTGGTAGTCGGTACGGCGGCATCGGCACCTCTACCTTCTTCTATGTCAACAACAGAGTTGATGTCAACCGCTGTGTCCTGCGCTTTTGCCGCAGCATCCGCAACCGGCTCCGGCGGCCTGCCTTGATCTGCATCAGCACCAGATTCCTGGAGCTGATCCGCCGTGTGATTTTCCGCATGATACCGGTGATAACCGGACTGCACCTGTTTTTTCTGACGGTTGTGCCGTATCTCAGCCGCTGTCTGCACAGCGGCCCGGCTTGCGGATGTTTCCCGAAAATCTGTCATTTTGGCAGAATGTTCAGAAAACCGGCCCGGGCTGCTATGGGGCACATCGGTTTGGTTCATTTGTGCATCTTCAAGCGGCGCTTGTTCTTCCTGACCGCCAACAGGCTGTGCTTGGTCCGTATCTGTATCCTGCCTACCGCATGCAAAATTGGATGCGGCAACCTGTCCCTGCGCCGTTACCGGCTCTGTCAGTGGGACGGTGTCTGGCATAACGTTTTGCTGCAGTGCCAAGGGTTGGGCGTTGCTGTACTCACCGGTTGTAAAGGTCATAGTCGCATCGTCGCCCGTCAGGGGCTGCACCTGGCTTGCCTCATACTCGGTTTGCCTAACAGCCCTCTGTGTCTGAGCCAATCCCTGCTGTTTTGTATTGGCAATTCCTGCGCCGGCGTTCACGGCACCCT
>ERZ1090879.1886-NODE-1888-length-10968-cov-11.567213_pt1 | contig 10968 bp, 5 predicted proteins | sample MGYA00478472_ERZ1090879 | MGnify/ENA primary metagenome ERZ1090879 (study PRJEB33644, sample SAMEA5815723) | chicken gut metagenome | biome: Chicken; feature: Gastrointestinal Tract; material: Caecum | place: Ireland | collected 2019-01-01 | study: A study of...
CGACCATAAAAGCCCGCAGAAAAATTTCTGCGGGCTTTTATTATACTTCTTTAATTAAACTTTAATTAAATACAAAAATTCATTTAACATTAAATCTTTAATTTTGCCATAAAATATTTTTTCTGCACCAATCTTCGGCTAATATACGGATACACTCACCGAGATAAGCCGACCAAAAACTATCCAATTCATATTTTCCGATTATAGCGGCAAATTTTTCCGCGGCTTCCATACCCGAAAGCGCCTTAGTCAATTCAGCTTTTGCCGGTTCTTGTTGCCGCGCGGCGAACAACCTCATCGCCTTGACCCTGTCGAAATCGGCCTTGCGGGGCAAAAGCAACACATTATTGTTTTTAATCGCAGCCCTGCCTTTTTTGAACCTGTAGTTATCGGCGTATTCGAGAAGCACCCTCTTGCTTCTTTTATCAAAATAATAATTAAAATCATCACGCGGAGAAGCAATACTGTGTTTAATACTCTCTACGACTTCATTATAAGTTTTCTCGCTTATGTTATATGATTTATTATTTTCCGCATAATCCAGCCCGTGTTCGCGCACGAATTTATCGAATATCCATTCGGGAGAGTCCATTAAAAGGCTGTAAAGTTCATTTTTTGCCTGTTCCGCCGATAAATTATGAATATACTTCTCGACCTTGTCGTAAACTTTATCGTTCACCTCCTCTTCCTCGCGTTCCCACCTTTCGTTCTGCTCCAATAAAATTTCGGCCTCCGTCGGGAACACGGTGAAGTACAGCGCGACCATGTGTTTGCACACTATTCTTCTGCCTGCGGCGTGCGGGCAGTTACAAGACGACTTGCGCGGATGCCTGTAATCAATTTTCACATCATATATTTTAGTGCCGCGCACTTTGCCGGAAAATTCGGTTTCGCCCGTCTGAACGCAGCCGAGTACGCAGCCGTCTTTGAAATAATCATATCCGCGCCATACCGAATCGCCGCTTGCGACGCTTAAAATACCCATACTCCCCTCCTTTACACCTGATCAGTTTAAATATGCCACACGGGTATCTGCAAAACATTTTCGCGCAGGGCGCCGGGTTGAGGGCAGGTACATATTATTGCACCTGTGCCCCGTTTTTTATCGGGTATGCCGTCGAGAACGGTAAACGCCGAAGTTTCATCCGCCGTGACATGAGTGCCCTGCTTTATCTCAACAGGATAGAGTATGCCGTTTTCTTCGATGATCAGGTCTATCTCCCTCTCGCTTTCGACTATGCGCCCGTCCGACTTTACCCTGCTTTTATCCTTTCCGCGATAATACGATACGCAATATCTGTAATCTATGCCGCGGTTTGAGTAAGACTTTAAAATTTCGGAAATGACGAAAGTTTCAAAGAATGCCCCGCTCATGGCGCCGACCGCCAGAGTTTCGGGCGTAAGCCACCTTGTTAGATACGCCGCCAGCCCCGTATCCCTGAAATAAATTTTAGGCGTTTTTATCGCCCTTTTGAGTACGGATGACTGATATGGTTCGAGAAGATAGATTATGCCCGACGCCTCTAAAATGGATATCCAATTTTTAACGGTAGTCTGGTCTTTGCCTATCTCGTCGGCGATATTGGAGTAATTGAGCATCTGCCCCGTGCGCGCGGCGACCGCCACCATACACCTGCGGAAGTCGTCTAAATTCTGCACGGCGGAGAGCGAGCGCACGTCGCGTTCCAGATAAGTCTTTACATAGCTTGCATAAAAAGTACCCCAATCGACGTTGCCGTTATACAGTTCGGGATAGCCGCCACGATGTATTATCTGCCATATATTGCGGGGTATTTTGATATTTTTTGCCCGCTCGGCAACGTATTCCATGGTGGGCAGGAAGGGGCGCGAAAAGCCATCCCCCGTAATTTCGCGGAGGGAAAGTCCCGAAAGCTCTATGATACCTACTCTGCCCGAAAGCGATTCGGAAACGCCCTGCATGAGTTCGAAAGGCTGCGACCCCGTGAGGCAATAAAGCCCCCTTTCTTCGCTTTCGTCGCACTTCATCTTTATATAGCGAAAGAGCCCCTTTACGAGCTGCACTTCGTCGAAGATGACGGGCGGCGGATTGAGCGCCATAAACATATCGGGATTGTTTTTTGCCTGCTCCTCCATAAAAGGGTCGTCGAAAGTGACATACTTTCTGTCCCCGAAAAGTTTTTTTATCATTGTAGACTTGCCCGTCTGCCTTGCACCGGTGACGAGTATGCACTTGAACGTTTTATCCGTATTTACTACCAGATCTTCGATAGAGCGGTGTATATATGCCATTTACTTCACTCCTTCCGAAAAAATAATGCGACTAATCTTGAAATATTTTCGATATTAGTCGCATTATACATCAATTCGACCAAAAAGTCAACAGCTCAACACTAAATAATTACAGCCGATTACAAACTAAAAATCTCTATCCTTTTGACCACATATTCTGCTTAACATTTATTAGCGATTTTGATACAAACACACTCCGCAGCGCAATTTTACAACGATAATCGATATATAATAAACATGTTTATTCTGCCAAAAACATACATCAACTCATCATAAACGCGACAAAGCGGTCGGCCGCATAATGCAGCCGACCGCCTCGTTTATGATTTTAACCGATTTTATTTATTTTGCGAAATTCCTGGCATTTTCGGTTTTAAACTTCTTTATCGCCTTTCTTATGACAAAGAAGCCCCATGCACCGAGTCCGACTATCACAACGCAATCGACGACTATCATGACTATCTGCCATATCGGCATGTGCATGACGAAGCTGCCGCGGTATGCGTTGGAGTTGGCTATTGTGTAAAGAATGTTTTTGCTGGCCTGGCGAAGCACGGTAATGTCGGCCGCGCTGTTTCTGTCGACATCCCTCCACACGTTGGTGCCGACCATTTCGAGGTTGAGGTCGCCGCCGGCGTAAACCATGTCTTTTACGATCATGTGCGAGTTGGTGTTGAAGTCGCATATTACAAGGCCTTCAAAGCCCCATTCGTCGCGGAGTATGGTGGTGAGAAGCCTGTAATCGCCGCCCGCCCAGCGCCTGCCGATGCGGTTGAACGAGGACATTACGCCCATCGATTTTACCGCGCCGCCTTCCACCCTTTCGCCGTCGGCTTTAACGGTGTAATCCTGCTGTGCGGTTTTGATAGCGATTTCGAAGCTCTTTAAATAAATTTCGCGCATGGCCTGTTCGGTGCTCCATGTGAGAACGCCCGCGCGGTGGGTTTCCTGCTCGTTGAGGGCGAAGTGTTTGAGCGTTACGAAAACGCCGCCCGTTGCAAGACCCTTCATGAGCGACGCGGCCATCATTCCGCCGAGGTGAGGGTCTTCCGAATAATATTCAAAGTTGCGGCCGCCCATGGGCGAACGGTGAATGTTGAGGCCGGGCGCGTACCAACCGCTGAACGTCATGTCGCCGTAGCCGACGAGGCCTTCGTTTGCGACAGAAACGCCCATGTCGTACAGCCTGTCTACGTTCCAGGTTGCGGCGAGAAGGCTTTCGCAGCAGTACGTGCAACAGCCGACGAACGATTCCTTAATGCCGGGCATGAAGTTTACCCAGCCGACGGGGCCGTCGCTTTGGCGGGTGAGGGGAACGCCCAGGCGCGATATTGCGCCCGTCTGGAACGCGCCTTCGTTCACCAGGTCGATCATTTCGTCGACGGTGAGGCGGTCGAGGAATGCGTCCCACATGGGGTCGTTGTAATCAACACCGACGAGGTCGCCGAACTGAACGACTCTTCTTTCCCTGATTTCGTTGCCGTTTTCGTCCTCCTTTACTATGTCGGCGGCGGCATCGGTGCCCGTTTTGGGCATTTCGGTGTAATTATTGGGGTTGTTTGGGTTGGGCTCTATGCTGAGCATTGCGTCCACAAGACCTTCGGCGGGCATTTTTTCGTCCTCGGTGCGTGACGTGGGCCACGTGCCGGCAAAGTCCGCGCGCGAAAGCTGAACCGAAAGTTCGGTATCGGCATTGAGGTTTTCGTCCGCGTTGTCGGTGTAAAGGTTTGTAACCTTGCTGCCTTCGGTTGCGCCGTCCTCGTAGCGGATGTCGCTTGCGACGTTGGCCTTGAAGGTTGCGTTTGCCATGTCCTTTGCGTTGTGCGCGTCGGTGGAAACGGTAAACGTGTAATCGCCCGCTTCGAGTTCGTAACCCTTGAATCCGTTGCCGTTTTTATCGTAGCAATCGTAAGATGCGAACGCGTAAGGGCTGTCTACCGTGATTGAAACCGTTTGATCCTCGCCGGGTTCCAGAATGTCGGTTTTGGCAAAACCTACCAGCACTTTTGCCGATTTTTCTATTTCGCTTTGATTGTAAGGGGGCGTTACGTAAAGTTCGACCACATCCCTGCCGCTGTATTCGGCACCCGTGTTCTTAACGTTTACTTCCACGGTGAACTGCGTATCCTCGCTAAGCGTTGCAGGCAGTTCTTCCGCGTTTTCAAGCGTCCAGGAGAATGTGGTGTAACTTAAACCGTAGCCGAAGGGATAAGCCACAACTCCGTCGTAATCGAAGTTTGCATAGTTGCCCGCCTGCGCTTCGGCATAAGCCGTTTCGTAATAGCGGTAGCCTACGTATATGTCCTCCTCTTCGTCGAGGAAGTAAACGCCAGTTTCGCTGAGGCCTACGCGGGAATTTTGCAGATAAGAATCGCCCGAATACTTTTCGGCGCTGCCTATTTCGCCGCCGAAGTTGTTCCAGGTGGGGTTGCTGTCGAGCATGGCGAACGTATCCACCGTTCTGCCGGAAGGCGTGACGGCGCCCGTTAAAATTTCGCCCAGGGCCATCATGCCGTTGTTGCCCGTGAAGCCCACCCACAAAATTGCGTCTACGTTGTCGTCCGCGGCGATGTCGTTAATTTCCATGGAGGTTGCGACGTTGAGCACGACGATGACTTTTTCGAACTCCCTGCCCACTTCGGCGAGGAGCTGTTTTTCGTTTTCGTCGAGTTTGAGGTAAGAACGGGCCATGTCGAAGCCTTCGCCGCCGATGCGCGTGAACACGACTATCGCCGCGTCGTTATAATCTGCGAACGTAGTCTTTAAGTCGGCGGGATAGCTTGCCCAGGGCGTTTCGCCCGTGGGGATGTTGTCGATTACCTTGCCGCTGTCCAGATCGTTTGAATTGGCGGGGCGGCCCGCGCCCGAAGCGGCGCTGTCGTTATAGAACGAAACGAGATCGGGGTTGTATTCTATGTCGGCGGCGGAAAGGCTTTCGTAAATGCCCTTTGCGTTATCGCCCGAAGCCGCGCCCGAGCCGGAGCCGCCGTAAGCGATGTTTACCGAGTTTTTGCCGAACACGCTTACCTTTAACGCGCCGTCGCTTTCGAGGGGCAGCGTGTTATTATTGTTCTTTAACAGGATCATGCCCTCGCGCGCGGCGTTAAGCGTTACCTGATCGCCGTAAGCGGCGGCGGTTTCGCGCGTGTCGTAGCCTTCGAGCGTGCTGAAACGGCTTTCGTCGCTGATGACTTCCATCCTTTCGGGGCTGTTGAGCACTATGCCGAGGGTGTTGTAGAACATGGTGGAAGCCAGAACGTTTACCACCACGCCGATGACGACGACTACGGAAGTTACTATCAGCCACACTCTCGACGGAATGCTGCGCCAGATTTTCAGCCAGAATGATTTCATATTTTGCTTCTCCTTTTTATTTTCAGGAAACTATGGACAGACCGTCAGTACCGTAGCCGTTGTTTTGCTGGGCATAGAAGCCGAGCTGTGCTTCGGTAGTAATGGACATATAGTCTACGCAGGGCGCCTGGCACTGCATGGTGCCTATATCGGCTGTTTCAAAATCCTTTCCACTTATGACCATGGAAATGCAGTTTACGCCCTCGTACAATTTAAGGCTGGTGGTGATAAGGAATTCCTGGAAGTCGGTAGGCTGCTGCGAACCTGCTCCGTGAATGGTCGCATCGATTGGACATTCAAACACAAGGTATTCATCTTCGGGCATATTCCCGTTGTAATTCAAAAACGCGTCATCCCACAAGCCGAGTGCGCCGCCCTCATCGGTGGGCATCAAATCCAATTCGGCAACGGTATCCACCCTTACGGTGAACAGTTCAGAATCGACGAGCATATCGACGAATTCACCTCCGAGGCAGAATGAAAGTTCGGCATTATCCACATCCCTGTCGGAAACGACGATAAAGTTTACCGTCATTCCCTCCACATACAGATACGAAAAGCAGGCGTTGTTGTTGCCGATATTTACCATCATGCTCGCGCCGGTGCCGGGGCCGGAATAACCCATGCCCGACTTGCCCCTTATATCCGTGCATTCGGCCTGGAAACGATAAGTGGCCTCGCCTTCGGGATGAGTTTTTATGCTCGATATAAGGTCGTCCTTGATGTCGGGATAATCGTCGAAGGAGCTGAGTATCGTGCCGGCGGAAGGCTGTTCGTCGCCGCCGGGATTTTGTTCGTCGCCGCCCGGGGTCTGTTCGTCGCCGCCCGGGGTCTGCCCGGTGGGAGGATTGTTGTCGTCTTCGACGGGGTCGTTGTTGCCGCAGCCGGCAGCCATTACGGCCAAGCCGCCCGCCATTGTAAGGGCACAAAGAATCGCCAAAAATTTTTTAAGTTTTGTCTTCATGATTGTCATTCTCCGTTAAATAAATTTTATTAAATACCAAATATAACCTTGGCAACAGCAATGCTATTACCAAGGCGATATTTGGAGCCAAATTTTGATTGATTTTTGAACTCTTAACCGAATTCAAATATCCCTTGAACTATTTTATTTGCCGCGCTTACGCAATGCAGGCAATGCAACCACGGCGGCCGCAGTTACGAAGAGCGTCGCGCCGACTATCGCAAACGTGCTTTCGAGCGAGCCGTTGCATCCTCCGCTTTCGCCGTCGCCGCTGCCGGCAGGCTCGGCAATAGTTATAGTTTTTGTCGTTCCGTCGGTATAAGTTATGGTATAAGTAGCGCCGTTTTCGTCAACCTTGTCTTTGGTTACGCTTTCTATACCTACCGCTGCACCTTCCGTAGATACGTCAACCCAATTGGTGCCGTCCGTCGAGTATTGAAGCTCGCCGTTTTCTACTCTGAACGAAATATCGCTGCCGCTTGCAACCGACTCATCGGTTACAACGAAGGGAAGAACGCTGTCGAACGTTACCGTGCGGTTGCGGCCGCGGAAGTAAGTTATTGTCGTTCTTATCGTGATCGTGTATTCGCCGGCTTCGGTGGGAGTGCCGGAAAGCGTGCCGTCCGCGCCGAGGGTGAGGCCGGGAACTTCGCCGCTGACCATTCTGTAAGCGAACGACCTTATGTCGCCGCCGTCCCATGCGTCGCCTATTTCGAAGTAAACCTGTTCGAGTGTGGTATTGAATTCTTCGCCGACCTTGGCCGTCGTGCCGTTGGACGAATCGTACAGCGAACGTATGGTTACCTTTGCGGGAGCCGTGGCCCTTGACCAGCCGTCGCCTATTACCGTGACGTCCACGTCATATGTGCCGAGTTCCATCGTCGTTCCGATGAGGTTGCCGTTTGCAGAGATGCTTAATCCTTCGGGCAACCCTTCGGAATCATAGCTTACGTTCTTAGTTCCGTATTTATTGGTATCGACAGCAAACGATACGGGGGTAATACCCTTCAAACTGCCGTCGATGCCCGCATACCAGACGATTTCATCGTCGTACGAAACGGAGGTTTTGTCCAAACCGTTTTCGTTTATGTTGGTGTTAGCAAACGTCCATAAAGTTCTCGTTGCGCTGTCGCGGATCACCTGATACTGCGTAGGAGATTCAGGTACGGTTCCGTCTGCCGCCGCATTACCGTCGCGCACGTCACCCTTGCCGCCGCGGAGAGTTGCGTCCCACGTGCCGGAGATTGAGTTTTCGCCGCCGTATCTGCCGAGGGGCATATCTACGCCGCCGCGCTGCATCATGTTGGCAAGAACGTTGCCGCCGCCGTATGCGTCGGTGATGGCAACGCCCTTGAATCCCCATTCGTTGCGGAGTATCTGAACGTTGGTTGCCCAGTTACCGAATTCGTTTATCGCGCCGACGCGGTTGTAAGCGACCATTACGCCCGTGGAACCGCCGAACTTGAACGCGTATTCGAAGTTTTTAAGATAATTTTCGCGGATGGCCTGCTCGCTTGCGAACGTGCCGAGGTTGCCGCGGCCTCTTTCCTGATCGTTTACCGCAAAGTGCTTGATGTAGCAGTTGAGGCCCTTGGACTGTGCGCCGCCTATTACAGCCGCAGCCATTCTGCCGCCTTGAAGAGCATCCTGCGAATAATATTCGAAGTTACGTCCCGAGAAAGGAGTGCGGTGAATGTTCATCGCCGCGCCGTACCAACCGGTTACGTCCTGGAAGAGCGATTCGTTGCCCACGCAGACGCCCTGTTCGTAAGCGAGGTCTACGTTCCATGTGGAAGAGATGACAACTTCGCAGCACCAGTAAGTGCCGTTGCTTTTAAGCTGTGCGGGGCCGTCCTGATCCTTGCCTGCTTCCTTGCCGATAGCGGGCATTGCGGGCGTACCGAACGAACCGTTGGAAATTACGGTTTTAACTTCGTCCCAGGTGAGCTGGTTCATGAATTCCGTCCATGCTTCCGCACCCGTCATGCCCTCGTAAGGGCCTTCGGCGATGACCGTTTCGTCGTCCCAGTAGTCTATGCCGGCCATTTCGCCGAGCAATACTTCCACCTTGCCGTCTACGCGGTCGGCCACGTCTTCTTCCGTAGCCTGTGTCCAGTCGGCGTTGATGTCATCGGGGCTTGCAACGTACCAGGGGTCGGTCGTTTTATCGTCGGACGAGTTGTAGTAACCGGTGTATCTGCCCTCTTCGGTACCCGTCGTCTGGCTGGTGCCCGCCGCTTCATTCTTTGCGGAAAGAAGCAGGCCGAGGTGAGTGCCGAACGTCATATCATCTTTGAGAGGCACTGTGGGGAATGTTCCTTCCATATCGGAACGGGTCATCGTCACCATAGTGCTCTTGTAGTCTTTTCCACCTACCGTTTCGGTCTTGGTATTGAGCAGCGAGTCATAATCGTCGCCGCTCGATAAAGGCGTGTTGTTGGTAGCGTCGCTGTCGTTGTCGAGCGATGTGGTAAGAGCCTCTCCATCCGCAATGTTGAACGAAAGCTTCTCATCGCCCCACATTTCGTGAGAGTTCTTTTGAAGGCGCAGTTCATAGTCGCCCGCCTCGATTTCCCAACCTTTATAGTCGTTATCGTTTGCATCGTTATAGTCGAAGGAAGCTATATCGCCGAGCCTTACGTCTACTGTTACGGTAGCAGATTCGCCGGGTGCGAGCAAAGGAGTTTTTGCAAAGCCTACAAGCTGAACTTCGGCTTTTTCTATCTCTCCTTCATAATAAGGCGCACTTATATAGAGCTGAACGACATCCTTGCCGGTAACGGAGCCGGTGTTGGTGACCTGAACCTCTACCTGCACTTCATCGTCAAGCCCGCCCTTGGCCAATATATCGCTCTTGAACTGGTCTGCGGTCGTTACGAGCTCCTGCGAGAACGTCGTATAGGACATACCATATCCGAAGGGATATACGACGGCGTCCTGATACCACTCTTCACCGTTCTTGAACGTTTCTTCGCCGATAGAGGCGATCGGGCCGCTGTATTCTGCCGCTCTCGTTTCATAATATTTATAGCCGAGGTAAATGCCCTCTTCGTATTCGATTATTCTCTGACCTTCGACGATTTCGCCGTTCTCGTCCACGTAGTATGAAGTGTACAGATGCTGATCGCCGGTAACTTTGCCCGTTACGGGGTCGCGTTCATCATTCTGCGAAAGGTCGAACGAGTTCTGCCATGTCGGATCTTTCTTGAAATCTCTCGTATAGATGTCGACAAGTCTGCCCGAAGGGTTAACTTCGCCGTTGAGTATTCTGCCGATGGCGTTGAGGCCGGTGTTGCCCGGCTGACCTATCCATAAAATAGCGTCCACGGCGTATTCGCTGTCGTCATCTTCGAGTATGCCGAGTTCCATGGGGTTGGCCGCGTTGATGAGCACGATTACCTTGTTGAAGTTCTGCTTCATGAACTTGATGAGGTCTTTTTCGTTGTCGTCGAGTTCAAGGTAGTGTTCGGTTTTGTCGGAATGGGTGGAAAGGTTGTACTGGTAAAGGTCTTCGGTTTCGCCGCCCGTACGGGATATGGTCATGATGGCCGCGTCGCCGTAGAACAGGAAGGAGCTTTGAGTGCCCTCCATAAGCGAAATGTCAGATTCAACAGTCTGCGCTTTATAACCTATTTCGTATTCGGGCACCGACGAAGGGTTGCCTTCGTAAATCGCCCGTACCTTGCTGTTGATGTTGAAGCCCGCCGCTTCCAGGCTTTCGGGAATGGTTATGTAATCACCCGTCCCGACGCCCGATCCGGTACCGCCCGTGACAGGGTCGTACGAACGCTGACCGAAAAGGGTTATGTTTCTTTCATTTTTTGAAAGGGGAAGAGTGTTGTTATTGTTCTTCAAAAGAACGGCGCCCTCTTCCATGATCTGTTCGTTTAGTTTACCCGCGTACTCCTGCTCTTCTTCGAAAGAAGCGAAGTCGGCGAACCACTTTCCGGGTTCATCCGCAGATGCGCTCACGGTGGGATAAGTAAGTCCCGTAGCAGCTATCGAGCCGGCCAATACTATTGCCGCGACAGCGCAAATGGCTTTCTTACCACGCAACATTGTTTTTGCTTTCACAATTATTCCTCCTGATTACATTTTGATTGCAAACGGTTCCTGTTTGAATCCGTTTCTCATCTGCCACAATAATAGCACTGTAAAATTCCAATGCAACAAACTTTGCATCAATTGAACACTTTTATAGCAAAAACGAGTAAGCTATTTACACAATATGTCAAATATCTTTCATTTTTGGTCGATTAATTTTTTAAGCAACATTTAAAAAACAATTACGCTCTTTATAAACAAACCCTTTTCAGCAATTATTATGTTCGAAAAAAACCGTGCTCCCAAAATATAAGAGTGGCGCGGCAGAAAATATC
>ERZ1090879.1891-NODE-1893-length-10962-cov-20.826167_pt1 | contig 10962 bp, 9 predicted proteins | sample MGYA00478472_ERZ1090879 | MGnify/ENA primary metagenome ERZ1090879 (study PRJEB33644, sample SAMEA5815723) | chicken gut metagenome | biome: Chicken; feature: Gastrointestinal Tract; material: Caecum | place: Ireland | collected 2019-01-01 | study: A study of...
TGCTTAATTTTTGTAATTTTTCATATATTTTTTTGAATTTTAAATGAATTTATTTTTAATTTAATTTTATTTTTTAAATATATTTTTTTTGATTTTAACAGATTAAATTTGGTTTTGTTGAAATATGATAAGTAAAAGAACATTCCACTACCAAAGATTATTGTTATAACACCGACTATCATACCAAAGAGTGTGTTGAAAAGTATATTTTCTTCTATTGAGGCATGTACCGAAAGAATGGCAATCTGGGTTAGAACAAGCGAAGACAGAGCAGAGGAGACGTTGATAAGTTTTAGTCCGATTAGAAGTAGGTCTTTTGACTTCCATGACTTTATAAGCCCGCGTACTGAGAAAATTATTTCGCAAAAAGCAACAAGGGCAATCGTGATTGCTGGAATAAGCCCATAACTTTGCTCATGTGTGGCAAGGAAGATTTCAAATATATAGAGTAGATAGATAAGTCCTGCGATAATCAGCATTACTGCAATTTGTTTATAGTACTTTTCTTCTTTAAACTGAGTTTTTGCATTTCTTCGCCCGTCAAAATATGAACATTTTGCAAGAGCGATACAGATAGTATAAAATCCACTTAAGGTTAAAAAGTAGGAGCCGATGACATTTGCAAGGATAAGTTTTATTACAGCCCATGCAAAATTGCAAGCCATCGAAATTTTGTTGTTGATGCTTGTCTTTTGTACATATGGTAAACTTTGATATTTTTTAAATAGGTTCATCATTTTATCCTTTTGTTTAGTACATCAAGAAACATTTGCTCCATCTTTTGCATACACTCATCTTGATTAAATTTTTCGCCAAATTCAATATATTTACTACTAAAAAATTCCTTTTCTTTTGGATGCTCAAACCAGTAGTCTATCTTATTTGCAAGGTCCTTTTCGTCATCACATATAAATATGTTTTTGTCGCTTATTGCAAAGTCCTTTGTCGCACTCTTATTTGAGTCAGACACCACAGGGACAAGCCCACATACCAATGCCTCAAGACAGGCGATGCCTCCAAGTTCGGCTTTGGCTGGATGCACATAAAGGTCAGCATAGTTTACAAGGTCGACCATTTCTTGCCGAGAGAAATATTTGATGATAGGCTTATTTATAATATTTTCATCGGCAAACTTTTCGAGCCTCTTTTTTAGTGGACCTTGACCTGCAACTATAAGTTGAATGTCGCCATTGTGTTTTGAAAGAGCGATCGCTTTAAAAAGAGTTATATGCGATTTTTCTTTGCATAGCCGTCCAGTTGTTAAGATTATAAATTTGTTTTTGATTGATTCAGGCTTTAAGCAGGACTTCGGCACCATATATTTGTTGACACCATTGCTTATAATATAATGATTAGTCTTGCCAACAATATTTTCAAATACGTCACAGATAAATTGAGTTGGGTAGTGGATTGCATCACAATATTGATAAAGAAAACTATAAAACCTCTTGTAAATGTGAGTGTTGACCGCATCTACATTCATAAGCCCTAGGTGACTTGAGATAAGTTCTGCTTGGCAGTGGAACCCAGCCGTCACAGGCTTGCCTAGTTTTTTCGCCATATGACAGGCAGTTATGCCCAAAGGAAAGGGGAGCATAACATGAACGATATCACAGCCCTTGATGGCATTTGTTATCACCTTTTTATCACTAAGCGGAAGGGAGACACCATTTCGCTCTACGATTTTATTGAGTGGACCGAGATTGAGTTTGTTTAAAACTATAAATTCATCTGCATTTTCATTCTCATCTAGGTCGCAACACACGACTTTTACACTATGCCCTTTAGATTTTAGATAATTAATAAGGTTATATGAGGCTATGCTTGTGCCGTTATTTTTCTTTCCGAGTATATCGCAAACGATAACTATATTCATTTTTTCTCTCCTGTTAGTTTGTAGTATGTACTTAAATCTTATTTTTATAGAGTTTGATATTTATATTAACTATGATGGCATTTTCGCCATAAAAATATGTTTTTTAGTTTTGTTTATATAGTTTATTATAACATAAAATTCCCAAAAGCCAAGAATAAAATGAAAAATAATAGAAAAATTGGCTAAATGATATTGCAAAATAAGACCTGCTATGATAGAATGTTAAAAAAGGAAGAGTTATGAACGATTTTCACCATAGCCGAGACAATTTAAACAGAAGCAAGAAGCCATCCAAAAAGAAGAGACAACTGAGCGAACTTGACAAAGAAGTTGAGGCATATATAATGTCAAGTGATGACAGTTTTCCACTTTTAAGACTTGCAAATATATTAAAAGCGATGAAAATACCACCACAAATGGCAAAAAGAGTGGTCAAAGAGTCGATAAAGGCAAGCATTGAGGACTACAATAGTGATATGGGCGACTATAACCTTTATCTTACAAGAGGTCTTGAGGATGCACTTGACGAGTTTGACCTTGATAGGTTTATGGAAAGGTCGTGGCAGTATCAGCCAATAGCATTAAAGGATCAAGATTATAGACTTTTGAATGAAGTGGAGAAATATCCGATTTTTATTGACAGTTACAATTATTCACTTCCGATTCACACCTTTGGCAATAATATAAACTTCCACAACGAGCATAATTTTTCCAAGAAAAAGATTATCAACAACAATGATATCCAGTTTTATACTACCAAAGATGAAAATATGCTCTTTGCCAAAGTCACTAACATAAAGTTTGAGCCGATAAGTTATGTGCTAATCAAAGAGGCGGGCAAAAATATGCCAGCAGATAGCCGAACGAAATTGCAATATAATCCAACCTTATATAATAGGACATTTTCAATTTCACTTTACGTCCTGCTTGAAGGAGACCCAAACAAAAGTCATCCTTACCTAAGATATGACAGTAGCCCTTGCACACATACAAATACTTTCTTAGGTGGTGATAAAAGACTTGAGGTGTACGGCTTAGAGGCGGATAATCCACATTTTCATTTTCAAAATGAAGATGATGCACTTTTGTGCATACGAAAATACCGTGACAGCGGTCGGCATATACGTTGGAAGACTGGAAAATGTAATGCTATAGACTGTAAACACCTAGTAAGATACCTTGCACTTCTTGATAATTTGGAGCAGAGAGAACTCCATAGGCAAGAAGAGCAAAATCTTAGTTATGGTATGCCGTTTTTGGATATAAAACTGAAGGGTAAGAAGATAATCACAAAAAGTGTAGACAAATTGCTTGATGAGTATCCACTACTTGACGAGAAGAGTGGGCAACTTATAGATATGCTCCGTGAAAGTTTTAAGATGCTCTATCCAGTCAAAGCGACACAAGGCGATAAGAGTTTTAAAAGACTTATCACATCTCTTAGGTTTATGCAACTCCTCCACGATGAGCAGTCAAACACTCTCGATGAGGAAAAACTTGAAATTTTATCCAACCTTGAAATAGAATGTGCATCGGATGTAGTTGGTGCCATATCCAGTTGCAGTCAAAAGATTATAGAAAAGGATTATAAACCAAAATTTATCATAAGCAATCAATATTTAGACAGCAAAGGAGAGGGAGAAGAAAAAGAAAATTAGTCAATTATTTTTTGAAATATGTTTGCAAATTTTATTAAATTTGCTATAATTAGTAATACTAAAAGGGCAGAAAGGGCAGAAAAAATTGCGATATTACTTGCATATAAAATAGATATAAGAGAGACGTTTTAGGAGGGTGCCATGGAAAAGATTATAGTGGTTGATAACTTAACACAAGATTATGGTCATGGTCGAGGAGTTTTTGACGTCTCTTTTGTCGTTCATAAAGGCGAGGTGTTTGGCTTTTTAGGTCCAAATGGTGCGGGTAAAAGTACAACTATTCGACATATCATGGGCTTTTCAAAACCACAACAGGGAGAGATAAGGGTTTACAATATGGAGACCTTTTCAAATTATTACAAAATACTCGATAAGGTCGGCTATCTTCCAGGAGAGATTGCACTTCCAGAGGGGCTGACTGGCTGGGAGTTTATCAAGATGATGTGGAGTTTAAGAAAGGTTGAAAAAAAAGAGCGACTTGAGTACCTTCTTGATATGTTCAAACTTGACCCGTCTGGTGAGACAAAGAAGATGAGCCTTGGCGACAAACGTAAACTTGCCATAATAACCGCCTTCATGCATGACCCAGAACTGCTTATCTTAGACGAACCGACCAGCGGACTTGACCCTGTTATGCAACAGACCTTTATTGATTTTGTAAAGGAGGAGAAAAAGCGAGGCAAGACCATACTTTTATCCTCACATATGTTCAATGAAGTTGAGGCGACCTGTGACCGAATAGCCATTATCAAAGACGGTCGAATTGTATCCGAGTTTCACACCAGTGATATCACACACAATGAAAACAAGACATTTAAAGTTACCTTCAAAAATGTCAAGGATATGGAACAGGTCATTGAAAGCCTGCCAAAATTACGTAAAAATGCAGTCAATATAAAGCGAATTTCAGTCAAAGATTATGACAGAGATAAAAGGACTATGACTATAGCGGTCAACGATAAGGATATAAACAGCCTTATAGAACTTTTGAGCAGTAAAAAAATAGAGAGTTACCAGCAAGAGAAATTCACTCTTGAAGACTACTTTATGAAGTTCTACAAAGAAGACAAGAAGTTTGGAATAGAGGTGTAATTATGGATAGTATAATAATAGCCCAGCACCTGACAAAAGACTATGGCGAAGGCAAAGGGATATTTGACCTTAACTTTGAAGTCAAAAAGGGCGAGACGTTTGGTTTTGTAGGCACAAATGGTAGCGGTAAGACCACCACTATCCGTCATATCATGGGTTTTTTAAAGCCTCAGTCGGGCAGTGTAACCGTTATGGGACTTGATGCATGGAAGGATTCATGCGAGATAAAAAAGTATGTGGAGTATGTGCCAGGCGAGATTGCCTTTCCAGACCTAAATGATGGCAACACCTTTTTCAAGGCTCAGGCGGAACTGCTTGGTCTTAAAAGTATGGACTATGCAAATTATCTTGTCGACAAACTCCAACTTGACCCGTCTGCCAATCTAAAACGAATGAGTAAGGGTATGAAACAAAAGACGGCTATTGTCGCTGCATTTATGGCTGACAAGGATATTCTTATTCTTGACGAGCCATCGACAGGGCTTGACCCGCTTATGAGAGAGACTTTTTTGGAACTTTTGCTTGAAGAAAAGGCGAAGGGAAAGACCATACTTATGAGCAGTCAGATGTTTGACGAACTTGAACAGGTTTGCGACAGAGTAGCACTAATCTACAACGGGCGAATTGTGGATATAGCCACAATGAGCGAAATAAGAGGCAATCAAAACAAGTCATATAAGATAGAGTTTACCACGCGTGAAGATTATCTTAAATTTAAAAGACTGAAATACGAGATTGTAAGAGACCAAGAGAAGTATAACCAAGTGACAATCAAAATCACCGATAAGGATATAAACAGACTATTTAATGTGCTTAAAAATTACAAACTAAAATTTATGGCTGAGGTAAAATTTAATCTTGAAAAGCACTTTAAAAATGTCCTTGCCGAGGAATATGCAAGACAGGAGAACGAAGTTAAAAATATAGATGACCAGCCTAAGACCAAGAAGGAAATGAAACAGGAAAAACGTCACGAGAAACAAGAGATTAAAAAACAAGAGAAAAAGGAAGATTTAGAGGCTAAAAACGAAAAATTCTTTAATAAACCAATGGTAAAAGCACAAAAACGCGAGGATAAACAACAGATAAGAGAGATAAAATCACTTAAAAAGGACGTTTTAAAATCTGATAAAAGGTATAGAAAAATAAGGAAGAGGGAAGAGAAAAAAGGAGGCAAAGATGTTTAGTAAAGCACTTTTTAAACAATCAATGAAAGCCAATTGGGTTAAGTGGGTGTCCGTCACAGTGTCAACCTGTGTCATGCTTGCTATAGTCATTATTGTGCTTGGCAACCTTGGCATAAACAACATTCGTGACTCCCTTAAGGATGTCTTTACTCAGGCAGACCAAGAGTCGACTTTAAAGACCAATGCACTTGATAGTTATGACCTCTATCTTAATTCTGTCGATTTTGAAAATGGTGTAATCACTGTAAGGGATATGGATATTGAACTTTTAGGCGGACAGTCCGCACTGAGCCTATTTTGGACGATGGCAACTCCGCACTATGACACCGCTCTATCAAACTTTCAAGCCGAGAACCCAGACACTGAACTGACCGAAGAAGTTTTGCAGGGGATAAGAGCCACAGCGACCGAAAGTGCTTTCACCGAGATAAAGGGATATCTTGATAATCCTTTAGTAGGCAGTATGGTTGAAGTTGATTTCACCGATGATGAACTTAAACAGTTTATCTCTATTCTTTTGCTTGCCTATGAAAATGATAGCACTGTTACAGGTGAAGATAATATTGCTGTAGCAATGCAAACGGCATTTCTTGACTATGTTGAGACCAATGCATATAACACCGCTCTTGCTGGGGAGGATGCAACAGAGCAGTCCGCACTTGCCTCTTCACTCTCAGCAAGACAACTTGCCTCTGATGCGATAGATTCATATATTTCACAAAAGACAGAAGCCGAGCAGGATGGCGGAACATTTACCTACAACAATGACAACTTCAAAACCGAGGCGAACGAATATGTCAATGATATGATTTATGACCAGGTGCTAAAGACCTTTACTGCAGGCATTGACCAGCCGACTGACGAACAACTTGCCGAGGCTGAGACTTGGGCAGTTGCATCAAAGGTTTTGGCAAACACTTCAATTACGACCTATGAGTTTTGGCTTAAAGAACTTACAACCGACCCAGAGACAGGGGAGAGTTTAACACTCACCGATGAGCAGATGGCAGAAGTGATCACTCAGGCAAGGGATGAGGCTACAGGAAGTATAACCGACCAAATTCAAGATGAGGACGTTGTGACCGCTCTTGAAGAACTTGGCAATATGGACATTTATAGTCTTATAATAGGTTCTATTTTCTATAGGATAGCAGGCTTGCTTCTACCTATGGTGTTTGTAATCATGACGGCAAACGGACTTCTTGCAGGGCAGGTAGACTCAGGGTCTATGGCATATGTGCTTTCAACTCCGACCAAACGTCGTACGGTAACAGTGACACAGATGACCTATTTGATTGTTTCGCTCTTTGCCATGTTTGCTCTTCTTACTGTTACCAGTGTGATTGCGGTATGGATATCAGGTGGAAACTCCTTTGCGATAAACTATGCACAAATACTTCTCTTTAACCTAGGGGCATTCTTGACCATGTTTGCTATTGCTGGCTTCTGCTTTATGTGTTCGGCGATATTCAATAGGACAAAATATTCGCTCGGCATAGGTGGCGGAATAACCATATTCTCACTTGTATGCACGATTTTAGGACTTTTTGGCTCTTCAGTTGTGCCATCAGCCATGAGAATATCAGCGATGAACTTCTTTAACTACCTATCAGTCATAACTCTTTATGATACTGTTTCAATAATGGCAGGCTCACTTGCATATTTATGGAAATTTGGCATATTACTAGGTATAGGTATAGTTTGCTTTATCATAGGCATTTTCCGCTTCGACAAGAAAGACCTTCCACTCTAACCAAACTTAGGTTGGATCACTGTCCGCGAACCAGATGTTCGACGACTGTCCGACTGAGTGGACTTTGGCTTAGACTATTTTTCCGCTCTAACCAACCAAATGTTGGACGGCTGTACACTCTATTGAATTGTAGGTTTAGGCAATATCTCCGCGCTCTAGCCAGGGGCTGGGTGGTGTGTCCGCTTGAGCGAGTTTAGGCTTATACTTTATCGCAAAAAATAAATGTGAAAAATGTCGTCAAAATGCTTGCTTTATATTTTTAATGTTGCTATACTAATAATAGTTAAATTGTTAAGAAGGAGGAGAAATATGCAATTAACAAAATCTAAAAAAATTATACTATCTATAGTTGCACTACTTATGATTGTTTCAACAATCTTTGTGCTTACTGCTTGTGGTGAAGAAACCCAAAAGGAGACTACTGCTGAAGTAGGGACCTATCAAGAACTTGTTACCGCTCTTGAAGGCGATGATGATATCATCAAACTCACCGATGACATCGTTGTTGAAGACGTTGTTGTAGTGACTCGTGAAGTTGAACTTGACTTAAATGGCAAGACACTTTCAAATGAGACAGCATTCTGGGATGAGACCACTCCTGGAGCAAACAAATGGTCAGTTGTTTCAGTGCGAGGAGAGGGAGACTTGACTATCACTGGAAACGGAACTATTAAAGCACTTGAAAATGACTGCTATGCTGTTGATGTTATGGATGTTGGTACAAGACTTGTAATTGAAAACGGAACATTTATTGGTAACATTTCTGCCGTATATGCTTATCAAGGCACTGTAGAAATCAAAGGAGGGGAATATTCTATTCAACAACTCAGCTCACAAAGCGATCATAGATTTACTTTAAATTGCCAAGATGATTACTTTGTAGATGGCACTGCATCATTTGTTGTAACAGGTGGAGTATTCCATGACTTCAACCCAGCAAATAACTTGGCAGAACTTCCAAGTGCAAACTTTGTAGCAGAAGGCTATACTGCACAACTTGTAGAGGGTAGCGAAACTGACTATGAAGTTGTAAAGGCTTAAGTTAAAATTGAAGACACTTTCACTTCATGTTTTATTTAATTTTTTGCATTAAAAATTGATTAAATTTTATCACCACAAAAAACAAATAATTTTTATATATAATCAATTAATTTTCATGTAAACTTTTGATTTGTGTATAAAAATGATTATTTGCAAAAAAATGGATATTCGCACGAATATCCATTTTTTTATGCAACCTGCACTATGCTTATTATCTCTTCGTTTAGTTTTCTGATAACTCACTCCGCTCCGCATGGACTTGCGACAATTGACTGCCAAACTTAGTTTGGATCATTGTCCGATTAAAAGGTCAAGTTGATTTTGTTATAGGCGACCCTAGTCTTTATGTAAAAGATATAAGGATAAAGAATAGTATGGAAGATGCAAGTAGCAATGGTGAGACCATAGACAACTTTGTACCAGGTTATGTCAACACAACCATGAATTTAAATTTAGGGCAGATTGACAATAGTACAGGTGGACTATCCATATATATTGATATAATAAACACCACAGATACAACCTATGTTGCAAGCACGACTTCAAGTATAAGTGGAGCGGAGATTACAGTCGGTGGAACTATAGATGGTGACGGTATACCACAAAGTGATATTTTGACAACCGACACACCATCGGGTACTATTGAGATAGTGATATCTGCACCAGACATTGCTATACTTGATTTGAACCAATTTTCAATAACTCTTGATGAGGTTACAGGCTATGATGTTACGGTTGAAGTTGTCACGCCACATTACAATCTAGGTGTGTCTGAACCATATTTTATCATTAATGGACAACAAACTTATTATATGACTCAAGTCGAAACATTCAATTTACACAATGTAACCTCTATACAGTTTGCCATAAATGGTAACCCATTCCCGGGATTAGGCTATGGCTTACAGTTTGAAATCGGAGACAATATGATATATGTTAATCAAGAAGATGATGGAAGTTATAATTTTTCAGATATAATCACAATAACTGAGAACACAACAATTGAAGTGTGGAATAATAGAGGTGGCTCAAATTAATCTTTCACCCCTCATTCACCTCTTTTACAATTTCTTCTAGGATTTGGGCTGATTTTAAGGCGGTGGACTTAGACTTATGTTCGCACATAATTCGTATTTTGTTTTCTGTTCCGCTCGCTCTGACAAGCACTCGTCCGTTTAAGCCAAAGAGTTTTTGCAAGGATAGTATCTCGCTTGAAAGTTTGTCAGAATTTAAAATTCGGTATTTATCAATCACTTTCACATTGATATTAATTTGAGGGAATTTCTTATAGTTTACAAGTTTTGAAAGAGGTTTATTTGATTTTTTGATGATATCTGCAAGTATCAAGCCGACAAGCAGACCATCACCTGTCGTACTATATGACTTGATTATTATATGCCCAGATGGCTCACCACCAAGCAAGATATTTTTGTTTTTCATAAGCGAAATCACATATTTATCACCCACATCAGCACGAAGTAGGGTGATATTTTTTTTGTTGAGTGCATTTTCAAACCCTTTGTTTGTCATGCTCGTTCCAACAATAGACCTGCATTTATAGTATTGACTTAGCACAAACAGTATATCATCGCCGTCAATCAGATGTCCATTTTCGTCACATGCGATAATTCTATCTCCGTCACCGTCAAAACTTATGCCGAAGTCAGCAGATTTCTGTCTGACAATCTCAGCCACACAGCCTGGATAGAGTGCACCGCAGTCGGCATTTATGCTCAAGCCATCGGTTTTGCTATTTATGTAAATCACTTTTGCACCGTGTTTTTGAAAAACTTTTTTAGCGAAATTACTGCATGAGCCATTTCCGCAGTCGACGACTACTTTAAGTCCACTCAGGTCGCCGATATTTGCGCTGATATTGTCTAAATAGTCATGAAGTAACTGCGGTTTATAGGAATATCTCCCCACTTTATGATATGGCACACTTATTGGAAACATAAATTTCCGTTCGATAGCATTTTCAAGTTCTTCGCCTATTTTGTAGCCATCTCTATCGAAGATTTTGATTCCGTTGTACTCTGGCGGATTATGACTTGCTGAAATCATAACACCATAGTCGCAACCTTGACTTCGAGTAAGATATGCGATAGCAGGGGTCGACACCAGCCCCACGTCAATCACGTCAACACCATTTTGCATAAGCCCATTCGTCAGTGAAAGTGAAAGGATATCACCAGTTACCCGCGGGTCCTTGCCAATAATAACTTTTTTGCCTTTACAAAATCTACTCAAACTGTTCCCGCACTTAAAAGCGATACTTGGCGAGACCTCTTCGCCGTAAAGCCCTCGCAGTCCGTCTGTTCCAAAATATATACCCATATAAATCTCCTTTTGTGT
>ERZ1090879.1895-NODE-1897-length-10952-cov-5.997706_pt1 | contig 10952 bp, 9 predicted proteins | sample MGYA00478472_ERZ1090879 | MGnify/ENA primary metagenome ERZ1090879 (study PRJEB33644, sample SAMEA5815723) | chicken gut metagenome | biome: Chicken; feature: Gastrointestinal Tract; material: Caecum | place: Ireland | collected 2019-01-01 | study: A study of the...
GACCAGTAGAGGAGTTTTTTCATAGACGGGACCTTTCTTGCCATAGTAGTTAGTTACAGCTAACGCATAATCCGTAAAAAAGCCGCCGTTGATGAGCGGCAGCTAACTTTGGATAGAATAACAAGCTTTGGCGCCCTTGTCAAGCCTTTTTTTGCCCGGCAGGGTTCATCTCTGCCCGTGTTTGAGGGCGTATCCCTTGCGCATGACGGCGCGGATCTCTCCCCGCAGGCCCAGTTTCTGGCGCAGGCGGGCGATGTGGATATCCACCGTGCGGGTCCGGATGGGCACCGTGACGCCCCACACCCGGTGCAGCAGTTCCTCCCGGGTGAACACACACCCGGCCCCGCTCAGCAGGACCATCAGCAGCCGGAATTCGGTCCGCGTCATGTGGACCTCCTGCCCCTGCCGGTATACCCGCTGGGCCGCGGTGTCGATCAACAGATCCTTGTAATGTATCATACCCGCCCGCCTGGTTTCGATTGGTTTCGGCTTACCTTCTCAGTATAGCCGGGCAGGGCGGGATTTTCCACAAAACCGTCATGAACGGGGGAAACGATGTCGTGAACGGGGGCTTTTTTCCGGTCCGGATTCCGGCGGGCGGTCCGGCCAGTCGGCACTGAACACAAACCGGCCCCCTTCATAAAAGCAGGTGTATTCGGCCCCGTACCGGTCCAGAATATCCCGCACGTTCTGCAGCCCGAAGCCGTGCAGCAGCGGGTCCGCCTTGGTGGTGGCGATCTGCCCGTCCGCCACCGTGACCGGGCGGCTGGGGTTGACCACCGAAACCGAAAGGCAGGGCGGATCGCCCTGGGCATGGTACAGGATCTTTGCCTCCACCCAGCGGTCCCGCTCCGGCAGGGGGCTGCAGGCTTCCATGGCGTTATCCAGCAGATTGCCCAGCACCAGCGTGACATCCACGGCGTTCAGCCCCAGGGCCGACAGATCGTTGACCCGGAACCGCAGATCCAGCCCCCGCTTCTGGGCGGCATAGCCTTTCTGGTTGAGCACCGCGTCGATGGCTGCGTTGTGGGTGTTCACCAGCAGGATGCGTTCGGTCTGGCGGATCTTCAGTTCTTCCAGATAGCTTTGCGCCTGGGCCACATCCCCCTGTTCCAGCAGGCCGGAAAGGGTGGCCAGGCAGGCGCGGAAATCATGGGTGAGCTTGCGCTGGGTGGCGTAAGCCTGGCTGAGGGCCTGGAGGTTTTCGTCCTGCACCCGGGCGCGTTCCCGGGCTGCCACCAGGGCTTCCCGGTCCATGGCGCTGCGCTCCAGCCGGTCGAAGAGCAGCAGCGCCGCCACATCCACGATCTCCAGCACCAGCAGCGTGCTCTGCCACCGGCTCTCGCTGCGGTAATACAGGCCGTAAAAGGCCACCAGCGTCATCAGCGGAAAAACCGTGGCCAGGGGCACCCAGACCCGGGGCGCGCCGTCCCCGCAGGGCAGCGGCTTATGCAGCCGCCAGATCAGCCAGCCCAAGATCATGCCCACCAGGGAGCGGGCCACAAACACCGCCGAGTACAGCGGAATATTCCAGACCAGCTCGTCGTAGGTCAGCCCGAACAGGACCATGGCGATCCGGTCCATCCAGTAGTTGGGCGCACTGCCCAGGGCATAGGCCGTCACCGCCACAAAAAAGGCCCGGTCCCACCGCGCCCGGTACGATGCCAGGATCAGCGCAAAATTCACCAGGCAGCTGCCCACCGACATAACCAGGGCGGTCTGGCCGGACCAGGGGCCAAACTGCAGGCAGACATTGCAAAAGTACCACAGCAGCAAAATTTCCCAGAACCGTTTTCCCCGGCAGCGGCGGTGGAAAAAACTCTCGAAGATCAGCACCATGCCCACGGCGGAGGTGACCGAGTTAAAGAAGGAAAGAAGGATGCTCCATACTTCTAGCATATCTGCCGTCCTTTCCAGGCCAGAAACCGCTGTTTGTTGGCCCGGTAGCTGCGGGTGCTCACCGGCAGCGGGGTGCCGTCGGTCAGGCGCGCCCCCGTGCTTTGCAGCGTATCCAGATACGCCATATTCACCAGGTAACTTTTGTGCAGCCGCAAAAATCCCTGCTCGGCCAGCATGGATTCCAGCTGGGTGAGGGTGGTGTGGGTGACCAGATGGTCCCGGGGCCCGCCCTGCAGATAGAGATGCTGGTCCCGGCCCCGGCTTTCGATATAGCGCAGCGACGGCAGCGGCACCGACACCGGCTCACCGCCGCAGACCAGTTCCAGCGTTTCCCGCCGGGCGCAACAGACCGCCAGGGCGTCCTCAAAATAGGCGGGGAGTTTGCTGTCCAGCTCCCCCTTGGCCAGGTACCGGAAGGCGTTGACCTCATACCCCTCCGGGGCGTACTCCTTGTAGTTCGTCACAAAGATCAGCACGGTATCGGGCCGGGTGCGCCGCAAGGCCCGCGCCACCTCGATGCCGTTGGCCGCCCCCAGGTCGATGTCCAGAAACAGCAGGTCGCAGGGTTCCTCCGCCAGCCCGGCCGGGTCGGTCAGGTACCGCACCCGCATACTGCGGGGGGAAAAATCCGGCAGGGCTTCTATTTTGCGGACCAGCGCCCGGGCAAACGTTTCCTCGTCATCGCAGACCAGGATATGCAGCATACAACTTTCTCCCCTTCCCGGTGTTTTCTTTCACCATAGTACGGCCGCCCCTTTTTGTCAACGGCTCCGGCAACCAAAGCCCGCCCGCAGCGTTCTGCGGGCGGGCTTGTGCTGTTTCAGGCTTTATAGTCGTCGGCCGCTGCCTGCAGCAGCGCCGCCATCTGCCGCCGCTTTTCCGCCTGGGCTTCGCATCTGGTCAGGCAGCAGGCCCCCGCGTGCTGCAAAAGCCACTGCTTTGCACCATCCCACACGGCTTCCCGCACCCGGATGCGCACCCGGTTGCCCGGCAGGTTCTGTTCCAGCGTGATATTTTTCGGCCCGAAATCATCCACCGCGCTGTTCATCAGGGAGGCATCGCAGTCGATGAGAAGGGATTCCGGCGTGCCGGAATACATAATGGTGCTGCCGTCACGGTATTCCATCCCCGCCCGGGACCTGGCCCGGTAGACCCGCTCCAGAATATCCTGGATCTCTGTGGGCCTGTAGGTGATGTCGCACTGGGATTCGTTCAGTCTGACCGGCTGCAGATTCCGCACACGGTCCAGCCGCAGATTGGAGAGCACCGGATTCTGCCCCTGTGCGCCGCCGGTCACCTGGGGCGACAGGTCCAGCCGGAACCCGCACAGATAAAAATAGCCGTTGCTGTACACCACCTTCCAGGGCAGCAGCGGGATCCGGTGTGTTTTGCACAGCGTCAGCTGCCCGTTCTGCCACTGCCAGCGGTGATAGTCCAGCTCGTACCAGAACATCTTCTTGAGGTCGACCTCGTCGGTATCCTCGGCGTAGACCTGCCAGGCCCTTTCCACCGCTGTCAGCGCCTGTTCCAGCTGTTCCGGCAGTTCGCCGCCCTGTGGGCAATCCCACTTTTCCTCGCTCACGCTGTCCATGGCATACCGGCGCTCACTGGTCAGTCCCAGCAGATCCAGGATCTGGTCGGTGTGCTTTTTGTCCAGGAACGGATAGTACGCCGCCTGTACGGCCGCCATCTGCTGCTCCGGCTGCCCTACCCCCGCAATGTGGTAGATCGGCTCCTTTTCGTCACAGCGGACCAGACGGAACCCCTGCACCCGCGCCGCCAGCCAGTCGGCCAGCTTCTGGTCTTCCATCGCCTGCAGCCGGTCTTCCAGCATCACCAGTTCCTGCAAAAGGCTGTCCACCGTCTTGCGCTGGATGCCTACCTCTTTTTCATACTTTCTCTTTTTTCCTTTGACCACGACCTCTTTTACGCTGGCCTTCATCTGCTCCTGCAGCGCCTGCTGCTCCTGTTTTCCGCTGTATTGCAGCATCATCAGCCGTTTCAGCGTCCGGTACCAGTCTTCCTCCGGGCGTTCCTCGCGCCCGGTTTTCTCCTCAAGGTCCTCCCCGCTGCCATAAGTCAGGCTTTGCTTCAGCAGCGCCGCATCCCGCTCTTTCAGGCATACATTCATGGCCTGCTCCAGCTTCATTGCCTGGATGATGCTCCGGTCGCTCCACAGCAGCTGCTGTTCCCCGGTCCATTTGTTTTTCCATTGCTTGAACTTCTGCTCACTGCCGATATACAGATAAGAATCCCGGTAAAACCACCCCAGTACCGTCACCAGCAAAAAGCGGTCGATGCTGTGGTTGGAATGGCGTGCCGTCCGCCGGTCCTTTTCTTCCGTCACAAAAAGCCCCCCCCAACGTTATTTTTGTTTTCACTATAGCATTCCGCCTTCGGCCCGTCAAGGCGATCCGGGATTTTTGGTACGGATTTATTTTTTCCCCCTTATAATACAATCACGCTCCCCGGCAGGGCTGCCGGGGAGCGGCTCCACCACTGTTTTCAAGGAGGCTCTCTGCCATGTTCTGTCTGAAATTGTATAAGACCGGATATCTCCCTTACCGCGAAGATCTGGACCTCTTCCCGCTGAGTGCCACCTTCCGTTCCTACCTGGACCACGGCTGGCTGCGCGGCGCCGCCGGGCAGCGCCTGCTGTGGAAGCTGGTCCGCGGACGCTGGGATGAAACCGACGGCGAATTCTGGCACGGGGAAGACGGCATCCATCCCGCCGCCGAACTGCCCAACGAGGTCAAATTTGCCCTGACCCTGGCGGAAAACGCCCGCCGCCACCTCTGGACGACACTGCCCCGGGAGCCGAAGCTGGACCCCGAGCGGATGATGCCCGTCTGGCAGGTTCTGGCCGAAGAGCCGCAGGACCTGCCGCTGGCCCTGCGGTTCTACGACGAAAGCGACTGCGGGCTGCTGCAGGTCCTGCAGCAGAACCAGCTGCCGCTGGAAGTGACCCTGGGCGGGCGGCGCCGCCGGGGCACCGTGGAGGAGGTGTTCCGGGCCCTGTTCCGGATGCCGTCCCCCATGGCGCTGCTGCGGCAGGTAAAGCAGCTGCGCCGCACCCTCTACCCCGGCTGGGATGAGGACGGCGCCCCCTTTGTGCCCCGCCGGGCCGCTGAGCTGGGCTACGGGGACTGGACGTTCCACAACCGGCTGGTGGCCGAACCCTACTGCATGGACGAAAGCCCGCTGCTGCACAGCCGGGTCCCCACCTGCCTGACGGTGACCCGCCACGCCGACGGAAGCTGGACGATGGACTACCCCATCCCCGACACGCTGCTTTGCCCCGGACTGCCCCCGGACGTCAACGGCTACGACGAGCTGATGGCCCTGTGCGGCGAAGGCCTTGCCCCCGGCGACCACCGCTGGGCGCTGGTGTGTGACAGGGAATTTTCTCCCCGCATCCCGCTGGAAAGTCCCTGTTTCGGTTTCGTTTTTGACGAAGCCGCCCGCACCCTGGAACTGACCGAACAGGAGAACGCCCTGCACCGGATGCAGGATGCTTTGACCGGGCTGCTGCGCTACACCGCTGCCCATAAGGAGGAGAAGGTTCCGTGATCACGTTATACTGCTGCACCAACGATTATGAAGCCGCCGGCCTACCGTTTTTTTCGGGAGGTTTTCCCGACCCGGTGGAGCTGCTGCCCCTGCTGCTGGAGGAGGACCTGCTGCGCACCCCCGCCTGTGAAGCCGTACTGGAAAGGCTCAACGCGGGTCACACCCGCCTGGACAGTGACCCCTGTTATCTGGTGTACCGGAACGGCCGGCGGCGGCCGCTGATCTGCTTCCGCCGGTCCCTGCAGGCCGCCCTGGCCGTGGCGGCGGTGGCCTCCCTGCCCCAAGAGCATCCTCTGCTGTCCCGTCTGCGGTGGGCAAAGGCTCTTGCTTCCGGCCGCGGTGCTGCCGGCTGGCCCTGTCTGGCACTCACCCCGGATCTTTGCGATGCCTGCACCTGGGAGGCACTGAACGCGCTGGATCTGCCCGTTGCCCTGGCCGGGGATGTACGGGATGTGGCACGGCTGCGCCAGGCGCTCCGGAACGGACAGCCGCAAGATTCCCGCCCCGCCCCTTACCGCCTGGTGCGCAACGGGCGCGGCCCTGCGGTGCTGACCTGGCAGGATGCCCCCGGCAAGGCTGAGGACGGCACCCTGCTCACCGATGGCGACGGGTTCGATCTGGTGGGCTTTCACTGGCAGAATCCCACCAGCTGGTGCCGGTCGGACCTGGGCACGAAGCTGGAAGATCTGCCGCTGCCCCGCGCCAATCCCGCCCCGCCCCCGCTGCACACCCGCTATGCCATCCGGGACCGGCTGCACCAGTATCTGTTCCCGTGCCCTCGCACCGGCAGTCCCGCCATGACGCTGCTGCAGCTGGAACGGGACGCCGACGGGTGCTGGTATGCCGGGGAACGGTTCCTGGACCCCTGCCGCCGCTACCAGGTCCTCTTCGAGGAAGCCCTGCAGGGAGCCGGTGACCGCGAGCGCTGGGTGCTGGTGCTGGACCTGGACCGGCACCAGCCGCCCTGTCTGCGGGAGCTGACCCGGTGCCGCCTGTACTATGGCTTCCACTTAAAACGCCGCACCGTAACGCTCACCGACGGCACCGATGCCCTGCGCAGTTTTTTGAAAGCCCTGCTGCGCTACGCCGATGCCCCTCCCCGAAAAAGAGGTTCCGTGCTGTAAACGCCCCCATCCAAGGAGAGATTTTTATGATCACTTTGTATTGCGCCACCCATGACCACCGGCACAGCAGTCTGCTGGCCGACATTATGCAAGGATGCCATACCAACTGCCCCGATCCGCTGGCCGTACTGCCCCTGCTGCAGGAAGAAAACCGGATGCACACCCTTGCCTGTGAAATGGTGCTGCAGCGGCTGACCCTGGGCCGGGTGCATCTGGACACCGATCCCTGCTATCTGGTGGAGGCCGACGGCCGCAGGCGGCCCCTTGCCTGCTTTGACCGCACGTTGCAGGCCGCCCTGGCCGTGGCGGCGGTGGCCGCCCTGCCCGCCGACCACCCGCTGCTGCCCCGCCTGCGGCAGAAAATCCCCGGGGGCCGCCCGGTCCCTGCCTGTACCGGCAACCTCTGCCTGGCTCTGACCGAAGACCTGTGCGACGCCGATGTGTGGGAAACGCTGAACCAGCTGGATCTGCCCATCGACCTGGCCGGGGACGCCCCCATGGTGGACCGGCTGCGCCAGGCGCTGGCGCGGGGCGGACGGATTCCCCTGGAGATGGGCGCCCATCCCGCCCCCTACCGCCTGGTGCGGGACGGCAGCGATCTGACGGTGCTGACCTGGCAGGACACCCTGGGGGATGCCGAGGACGGGGCCATGCGGGTGCCGGGGCCCGGGTTTGAGCCGGTGCTTTTCCACTGGCAGGACCCTGACAGCTGGCGGACCCCGGACCTGGACCTGCTGCTGGATGCGCTGCCGGTGCCCCGTGTGGGCAGCATTCTGCCGGGACTTGGCACCGACTATGCCATCCACGACAAACGGCAGCAGGCATTTCCCGCCCGGTGCTTCGGCCGCCCCGCCATGACCCTGCTGCAGCTGGAACGCCACGCCGACGGTCACTGGTCCGCCCTGGAAGGGGACCCCGGGGACTGGGAGGATTACCGCACGCTGTTTGAAGCCGCCCTGAAAGACGCCGGCACCGCCGAGCGCTGGGTACTGGTGCTGGACCTGGGCGGGGATGCCCCGCGCAGTTTGCAGGAGCTGAGCCGGTGCAGCCTGTACTTTGGTTTTCACCTGAAACGCCGCACCGTAACGCTGACCGACGGCACCAACGCCCTGCGCAGCTTTTTGAAGGCGTTGGCACGCTACGCCCGCACCGATACCGGAGAAAGGAGTTTTGTACTGTGAAGATCACCAGACGGAAGCCTGTTTTATACCGCCGCAATGCCCGCGAGGAGGAATTCCTCCAGATTCCCAGGGGCTTCTGGGCACCGCTGGCCCAGCTGCTGCAAACGCCCCATCTGACCGGGGCGGCCGTTGCCCTGCTGCAGGCCGGACTGCCCCGCTGCTTTGCGGTGCGGGGGGACTGCCTGGGCCACGCCCAGGATGCCGCCGCCCGGCTGCTGCCCCTGGTGCTCTACCGGGAAGCGCTGGACCTGACCCCGCTGACCGACCGCTGCGCCGATCCCGCGGCACTGAGGGACTATGTGGAGGAACAGCTGGCGGATTTTTCCGCAGGCGGCCCCGCCGCAACGGAACGGCAGGTACGGGTCTGCCGGGCCCTGCCTGCCGGCACCCCCGGGGCATCCTCCCTGCAGCCTGCCCTGCCGGCGGGCTGCCCCCTGCCGGTGCTGGTGCAGCAGTGGCGGGACCAGCCGCTGGCCGCAGACGCCGTCCAGGCACTGGAACGCAGCACCGGGCCGGTGCTGCTGCTGCAGACCACCGAGGCGCCCGCGCCCGACGGCTGGCCGGTGCTGACCATTCCCGCCGCCGATGATGCCTGGTACGGCGAGCTGCTGTTCCAGATCTGCCGCCGCAGCCCGGTGGATTACATGGCCCGCGGTGAAGCCCATGAAGCTGCCCGGGGATTGCTGCAGCGGTTCGGTCACACCCTGACCGAGCAGGACTTTGCCCTGGCTGCCGACTATGTGCGCCGCCGCCAGGGCCCCGATGGGCGCACCAACGCCGCCTACTTTTTGCAGCTGACGGCCGAGATGCCCCGGGGAACCCTGCCCTGCTGCGCGGATGTATCCGGTGCCGCGCTGTTCCGCCGGGCCCAGGTATCGGACCGGCTGCAATTCGCCGTTCCCTGTATGGCGGTAGCGGCCTGGAAAGCCTGTGCCCGCCGGATGCCCCGCCCCTATCCCCACGGGGAAACCGACGAAATCCCCGCAGGGCTGCCCGCCGGGCGGCAGGTCCGCAACCGGATGCACTACGCCCCGCCCGCCGAACTGTGCCTGCACGCCCCCTGCACCCTGCTGGTGGCGGAAGAAACCCCCGAGGGGGAGGACTTTTACGGCCGCCGGGTGCATGACCTGCACAGCTATGCCGATCTGGCCGGGGCCGCCGCCGCGCTGAACGACCACCGCCCCGGTGTGCGCTGCTGGGTGCTGGTGCTGGACTGCGCCCCCGAGGACCTGCAGGCCGAGGACCTTTGCCGCGCCCCCTACGCCTTCTGTGTGGACAGGGACAGCCTGACCCTGTACGACGGGTACGAAGGGCTGCAGGCCTTTGCCGACGCCGCCGGGGCGCTGATGCGCCGCAACCAGCAGAATCATCCGGGAAAATTTTCACGTTACTAAAATCGGGGTGGTATGCTGTAACCATCCCCTCCGGAACCACCCCATCTGAAAAAAGGAGCGATCTTGCATGAATACGATTCCCCTTGTCTGCGATAAACAGGGCCGTACCCGCGACCTGAGCTCGGCCCTGCTGGAACAGCGCATCCTGACGCTGAACGGCCCCGTGAACACCGAACAGGCCGAGGTACTTACCGGCGCGCTGCTGTATCTGGACGCCCAGCCCGGCGACGCCCCCATCCACCTGTACATCAACAGTCCCGGGGGTTCGGTCACCGACGGTCTGGCCATCCACGATGTGATGCGCCAGTGCCGCCATCCGGTATACACCTACTGCCTGGGGCAGGCGGCCAGTATGGGGGCCGTGCTGCTGGCCGCCGGCGCCCGCCGGTACGCCCTGCCCAACAGCCAGGTGATGATCCACCAGCCCAGCGGCGGCGCCGTGGGCAAATGTGATGACATCCAGGTGGCGGCGGCTTCCATTGCGGCGGCCCGCACCCAGCTGAACAGCCTGCTGGCCCGCTACACCGGCAAAAGCGTTGAGCAGATCGACCACGATACCACCCGGGACAACTTCATGACCCCGGCCCAGGCGCGGGACTACGGCCTTATTGATGAGGTACTGGAAGAACCCGCCGCCAACGCCTGACACATTCACTCCAAGGAGGTTCGGTTTCCATGCCCGGCCCACAGATTGAACTCTGGCTCTATGATACACAGGCGGACCTGAACCGGGATGCCGCCCAAGGCAGGGTCTGCCCCTGGGACGCCATCCCCGTGGTGCGGCTTTCCTGCCCGGTGCGGGAAGCCCCCGCCCTGCCCTGGCGGGCCACCGACGATTCCGACAACTATCTCACCGGGCTGCAAAGGGTACTGGCCTTCAACGGCCGGGCGGGGCTTCCCACCCAGATGCACTATTCTCTGGACGCCTTTCTGGACGGGACCGACCCGCTGCTGCTGGCCGCCACCTGGGACGACCTGTGGGTGCTGATGGAAGCGGTATGGGATCACCACGATCCCGCCCCCGCCTGGATGGACCGGCCGCTGACGCTGCATTACCGCGGCTTCACCGGCCCCATGCCGCCGCGGGCGCTGCCCCGTTTTGCCGCCCTGTTCCCGGCCCAGACCTTCCCCCTGGTGGAACTGCTGGACCAGGCCCTGGCCTCTCGCCGCCGTCCCCTGCCCCGCCGGAGTCATCCCTTCCCCATCAGCGACTACGGGCGCGGCGTCTGGCGCACCGCCAACCGATGCCGGCGGCGGGAATCTTCCGCCCTCCCGTCGGAAACCACCGCCTGCCTGCCGCCGGACAACCGGTGGCTGAACGCCCTGCGGGGCTGGAAGATCCGCAGCTGCCTGCCCGACCGGGGCGTACCGATGGGTATGCCCTGGAACTGGCCGCTGGATGTGAACTATCCCCGCCTGTGGGTCCTGGACCGGCTGCCCGCCGGTGAATGGCACGCCTACACCTTCCACCAGGCCCTGTATCCCGCCTGGGTGGAACTGCTCTGCCAGGCCATCCGCCATCTGCCCGCCGGTGCCCGCCGCCTTGTCTTTGTGCCGGAGTCCTGGACCCCTATGAAGGACGCCGAATGTATCGCTACCGGACATTGTTTCTGCTTTGCGGTGGAGGAGGAAACCCACCGCATCACCATCACCCGGGACGAGGATGCCCGGGCAGCCTTCCGCCAGGGGGTGGCGAACTACCGCATCGGGGGCCTGGGCCTTCCGACGAAAGACCCCGACGCGCTGCTGACCGCCGCCTGGCACGACCTGTGGGTACAGTTCGG
>ERZ1090879.1899-NODE-1901-length-10943-cov-6.530584_pt1 | contig 10943 bp, 11 predicted proteins | sample MGYA00478472_ERZ1090879 | MGnify/ENA primary metagenome ERZ1090879 (study PRJEB33644, sample SAMEA5815723) | chicken gut metagenome | biome: Chicken; feature: Gastrointestinal Tract; material: Caecum | place: Ireland | collected 2019-01-01 | study: A study of...
TATCAATATATAACGATTGAATTTGTTTGAATTGATGTGAATGTATTTTTTACGGTTTTATGAAAATGCGGACAAATTGCGGACACAGAAAGTTGTGCATATCCATGAATTTACATACCTTTGAAACAAAGAAATTCGAGGTATGGCACAGACGAACTACTACATCGGCAGGACGACCAACAGCGCAGGAGAATCGGAAATCAATCTGCGGCTTTATGTTTCGCGCGATGTCCGTTTGCGTATCGGCTCCGGGATATGATTGACCGCAAACGCTGGGGCAAGAAGAATGACATCAATATTCCGCTGATTCAAGGCGAAGAACGCGAACTGCTTTTGGCAAAGCGTTCCCGACTGAAAGCATTGACCGACCTGTTGGAGCAGGAGATTAACACGGCAACCGATAAGTCCGTCATCACGCGCGAATACATGCAAGGTGTCGTCAAGCGGTTCCATAAGCCGACGAAAGCGAAAAAGGAGCATGAAAACACCTTTTTCGACGTGATAGAAATTTATCTTACCTCGCACAAACTGTCCGAAAATAGGGTGAAGAACTTTCGAGTGTTGGTGCGTTGCCTGCATCGGTTCGAGCTATACATGCGAGCAGAGGAAAGCCGCGGATTTTCGCTTTCGTTCATGACGCTTACACCGGAATTGCTGCGCCGAATCGAGAATTTCTTACTCGATGAACGATCGGCATTCCTGCACTATCCGCAGATATACGAACAATATCCCTATTCGGCAAAGGTCGCAGTCAAAACCCCGAAGCGCAAGCGACCTCCCGTACTGGACGAGGAAGGTAACGAAGTTCCGAAAGGGTTGCCTAAACTGCGAGGGCTGAATACGGTTGCCGACCTGCTTACCCGTTTTCGAGCGTTTGTTCTGTGGGCGATCGACAACGGCCACACGACGAACAATCCTTTCAAGCATTTCACCATCGGTGAAATCGTGTACGGAACGCCCATTTACATAACCAATGAAGAGCGGACGCAACTGCTCGAAGCCGATTTGTCTGGCAATAAAGAGGTAGAAACGCAACGGGATATTTTCATCTTTCATTGCTTTATCGGATGCCGTGTCAGCGACTTGTTCAAAATGACTTACCGAAATATCATCGGTGACGCCATCGAGTATATCCAAAGAAAAACAAAGGAGGATCGACCGGTAACCGTCCGCGTACCGTTGAGCAAAACAGCTGTTGCCCTGATTGACAAATACCGCGAGGAGGGACGCGAAAGCCTTTTCCCTTTCTCAACGGAACAACACTACAACCGTAAAATCAAGGAGGCTTTCCGACTTGCCGGACTGGATCGCACCGTTACCGTGCTCGACCAACGGACACGACAGGAGGTGCAGAAACCGATATACGAGGTGGCATCGTCGCACATGGCACGTCGCACGTTCATTGGCAATATTTATAAAAAGGTCAAAGACCCGAACATGGTCGGAGTATTGAGCGGTCATAAGGAGGGAAGCCGCGCTTTCGCCCGTTACCGAAATATCGACGATGACATGAAACGTGAAATGATCGGGTACCTCGAATAGCGATAAATCGCTCGGTAATTTCTACCAATCAAATTGTTATAGTATATTTGCTGTTAAGAAAACAATACGAATATGGCGAAGATTACGGTAAAGGATACAAGTGTTACGATCATATCGGTTAATGCGAACGATTATATTTGTCTGACGGACATCGCGCGATACAAGAGCGACGACCCGAATGCGGTGATCGGCAACTGGTTGCGCAATCGGAATACGATCGAATATCTCGGAATCTGGGAAAGCCTGTATAACCCGGATTTCAAACCCCTCGAATTCGAGGGGTTTAGAAAGGAGGCCGGACTGAATGCCTTTACCTTGTCTTCGCAAAAGTGGATCAATACGACGAACGCAATCGGCATCGTTTCCAAATCGGGGCGTTACGGAGGAACCTATGCCCACAAGGATATTGCGTTCAAGTTTGCGAGCTGGATTTCCGTAGAATTCGAGTTGTATATCGTCAAAGAGTTCCAGCGGCTGAAAGAAGAGGAACAGAAACAACTCGGCTGGAGTGCCAAACGCGAGCTGTCCAAAATCAACTACCGCATCCATACCGACGCGATCAAACAAAACCTGATTCCGGCCGAAGTGACCGCGAAACAAGCGAGCATCATCTATGCCAACGAAGCCGACGTGTTGAACGTGGCCATGTTCGGCATGACTGCAAAGACGTGGCGCGAGCAGAATCCCGACTTGAAAGGCAATATCCGGGATTATGCAACCATCAACGAACTAATCTGTCTGTCCAATATGGAAAACCTCAATGCCGTATTCATCGACCAGAAGATGCCTCAGGGCGAACGGCTCGTAAAACTCAACCGGATCGCCATTCAGCAAATGCAGGTGTTGGAAAGCAGCGAGGAGCGGAAACTACTGAAATAATGCAATGGATTTCCGCAAGATCAACAGTTATGCAATTCTGCTGGCGATAGTCGTTGTCGTCGGATTGCTCGTGTCTATGATCGCGCGGTTCGTGATCTTGGCGAAAGGCGCGGATACGGGTACGGCGAATCTCGTTTTCATAATCGTAATGGGTGTCTGCGCGATATTCTATCTGACCGTCATGGCGGTATTTTCCAGCGTGGCGGATTTCGTTGTTGACAAGATTCTCCCGAAAATTACCCGAAAGAATGCCCCTGCCGTCGAAGCAAAAATTACAGAACCTGCCGATCATGTTTCGGATATGGACATTGAGCAAATCAAGCAGGAGGTAGACAAACGATTTTTCGAACGGCAGAAAGAACAGATCGAACTGTTCCGACGTTATGCGCATAGAGAGGTAGGTCCCTACATCACTTCCGATGAACTTGTGCGGCTCGATCGCTACATCGAGTATTATGCGTTGCAGGAATCCGGCTCGACAGAACTTGCTCCTATCCGTCCGCAAAAGTTGAAAAATGCCGATCTATTCCATTTCGGATGGAACATGGCACACTATTTCGGACGACCGAAACAGGAGGTCGTGCCATGGCTGAAATCCGCATTTGCTCCGCTTGCCGATTTGGAGGGTTCCTACATCAAAGGGAAACTCTACTCCCCGCAGACACGGCAATTTATCATTCCCAACATAGCGGATATTCCGAAATATATGGCCGAACACGACGGTTGAAAATCACCTGAATAAGATATTTACGGGAGATTGCGAGGAGATGACGAGTGTTTTTGTTCTCCGAGGAATCTCCCTTTTTATTTGCCCCGGTTCCGATTGGACGGAAACCGCAAATCCATGTTTAACCTAAAAATTTCAATTATGAATTTAAGGGATTTATTGGAGTCGGGGGCAAACGTCAGCGTGACGGTGACGCTCGACGATTTGAGAGCGATTTTCAACGAAGCGGCAAAAGGCGCAAGGCCTGTTGCACAAGAACAGACGACAGAAGAGTTCCTCTCGCGCAAGGAGGTATTGGCACTTCTAAAGATCGACTCTTCGACACTTTGGTGCTGGGAGAAGACCGGGTATGTCAAATCCTATCCGTTCGGCGGACGGAAGCGTTACAGACGCGCGGATGTCGAGGCAATACGCACTGGAAAGAAAGGAGGCCGCGATGAAAGGTAGAGATGAAACGGAGTGGGTTCCCTACTTGCGTGTAGGTACGACGATCCTCAAACGTGTACTGATGCCGTTGAGTAACGGCCGGAGCGTCGAAACACTGATTCCGTGGAATGTTGAGACGCTGCGGCAGGATTACGGCAAGGACTATCTTGCACAAGTGCCGAAGTACGACGGATTCTGCACCATTCCAAGCCATACGGATTATCATCGGGAGATTCACGGTTTTCTGAATCGTTACGAACCGATTTCGACCGTGCCCGCCGAGGGCGAGTTTCCGCATAACCGGGATTTTCTCGGGCATATCTTCGGTGAACAGATCGAATTGGGCTTGGATTATTTGCAACTGCTCTACCTGCGTCCGTTGCAACGTCTGCCGATCGTACTGCTGGTGTCGAGCGAACGTAACACGGGAAAGACCACCTTTCTCAATTTCCTGAAACTGCTCTTCGAGGGTAACGTAACATTCAACACCAACGAGGATTTCCGTTCGCAGTTCAACGACGACTGGACGGGTAAGCTGCTGGTCTGTGTGGACGAAGTGTTGCTGAACCGCCGCGAGGATTCCGAGCGGATTAAGAACCTATCTACCGCACGAAGCTATAAGGCCGAGGCAAAAGGGCGCGACCGTCGGGAGGTGGAGTTTTTCGGCAAGTTCGTATTGTGCTCCAACAATGAGCGCAATCCCGTTTTGATCGAAGCTGGAGAAACTCGTTATTGGGTGCGACGTGTGCCGCCTTTAACGCATGACAACCAAAATCTGCTCTCCGATATGCGGCATGAATTGCCGGGTTTTCTGTTCTTTCTGCTTCATCGTAAACTGTCTACCCGCGAAGAGAGCCGCATGTGGTTCTCTCCGCGCTTGCTGGCGACCGATGCGTTGCGCCGGATCATCCACTACAACCGCAGTAAAACCGAGGCGGAGATGTTGTCGATTATCCGCGATATTATGGAGGCCGAGGCTCTTGCGGAGTATCGTTTCGACGTGAGCGACATGGTGAATATGCTGGAGGTACGCGGTATCCGTTCGGATCATCCGACCGTGCGACGGATTCTCTCGGAGAATTGGCGACTTGTGCCTGCACGGCCAACCTATTACCAGCGTTACACGATTACTTACAACGGTGAAATAACGAAGCAGGAAAGCAAGACGGCAAGGGTCTATACGGTCGCACGTGAACTGCTCTATGAACTGCTACGGTGCGATTCGATCATGTAGTATGTAAGAATGTAAGGATAGAAATATAGGCTTTTTATTCTTAAAGACTTACGTATCCTACAAAAACTCTTACAACGTCCAACAAATACTTACACTCTAACGGCTGAAATCGAGTGTAAGAAAGATGTAAGACGTATAACTTTTTATTTCACTGAGCATTGTAACAATTTTTCAACAAACTTACAGAAAAGATGGCTGACATACGACATATAAAACAGATTTCGATTCGTTATTACCTCGCCGAACGGGGTTTGTACCCGACCAAAGATAATCCGCGATACGGCCTTTATCTTTCACCGTTGCGTGAAGAACATACGCCGAGCTTCAAAGTGGACTACGAGCAGAACTTATGGTATGACTTCGGACTGGGCGAGGGCGGTTCGATTATCGACCTCGTGATGCGCATGGAGCTGTGCGATGCAGGGGAGGCCATACAGCGGCTGGAACGACACATCGACGGGATGTCCGTTTCTTCTTTAAGCCCTTCGGGCTTTTCCTCCTCGCGGCTCGTCAGAGCAATTCAAAATTGCTTTGCTCTCGCTCCGCAGCGTCGGTTCATCGGAAAGAATCCTGCCCCGCAGCGTCCACCCTCAATTATCGTTGAGAAAGTGCGGCTGCTGGAAAATTCCGCATTGCTTGACTACCTTGCGGAACGAGGTATCGACCTTGATACAGCGCGGGTACATTGTTCGGAGGTTGATTATCTTGTGGCGGACAAATCCTATTTCGCCGTCGGATTCCGCAACGATGTCGGAGGTTGGGAACTGCGCAGCCGCTATTTCAAAGGTTGCACGTCGAAAGACCCGACGACCCGACGTGGGGATTATCCCTCTTGCCTCGTTTTCGAGGGATTTATGGACTACCTTTCATTTCTAACGCTTAAACGCAGCCCGACCCCACCGTACAATATCGCCGTGCTGAACTCGGTAACGAATCTTGTCAAAGCCGTTCCGTTCATCGCGTCGCACGAACAGGTCTATACCTACCTCGACCACGACGAGGCGGGGCGAAAGGCGACCGCCGAATTGAAAGAGGCATGCCGCAACCTCTCCGACCAGTCCGTTCACTATCGGCCGCACAACGACTTGAATGACTACCTGCGAAGCCGTCGTTCCGTGAAAGAGTACCGGCGGTCGCGCAGCTGTAAGTTTTAACGTCGCCCACCATTCGGCCGCTCCGCGTCCGCGGCTTTTCCTTCACAGAAAAGCCATAGCCTATTAGGGCTTTTTCTCAACGCATCGGCACGCCGACGCTGAAAAAGCCCCAATAGGCCAAAGGGCGACCCTTTGGAAACCCCGTGCGACCGTTCCGTCCGCCGACCGCTCATGCGGTCGAAAACCCGACAACCGAAATCATCAACCGCAAAATTATTACTGAATCATGGGATATGTCGTATTGCATTTGGATAAGTCGCCGGACAACGAAGTACCGATGACCGCCCATATCGCACGTACCAAGATGCCGCCGAACGCCGTGCCGGAGCTGACCTATCTGAACGAGGAACTCGTCGGATTTCCGGAGGGCGTCGCCGACCGAACGGAGGCGATCAACCATCGGCTCGAACATGCCGGACCTACCCGTAAAATCGGGACGAATCAAGTGCGGGTAATCCGCGTCATGCTGACCGGCACGCAGGAGGATATGCAACACATCGTCCAAGAGGGACGCTTGAAAGCATGGTGTGCCGATAACCTCGAGTGGCTGCGGCGAACGTTCGGAGCCGAAAACGTCGTTTCGGCTGTATTGCACATGGACGAAGCGACGTCGCATATCCACGCGGCGGTCGTCCCTATCGTTACGGGCGAACGTCGCAAAATCCGCGAGAAGAAGACCGACGAACCTAACAAGCGGAGATACCGCACGAAATCTGCTGCACGGCCTCGGTTGTGTGCCGATGACGTAATGTCGCGTGTCAAGCTGAAAGAGTACCAAGATACCTATGCCATAGCAATGGCCAAATACGGCTTGCAAAGAGGTATTGACGGCTCGAAAGCCCGACACGTCACGACACAGGAGTTCTATCGCAATGCCATAGCCCGACAGCAGAATTTGCAGGACAATATCGGCGAACTGCTCCACATCGAGGAGGAGAAGCGCAAAGCTGTCGAATATGCTACGAAGCAGGAACAGACGGCACGCGCAGAACTACATCGAACCACAGCCGAACTGAACGCAGTAAAAGGGGAGCTGAAAACCGAGCGGTTAAAAAACTCTGCGGCCGAGGTCGGCACGACCATTCTCGACTGTATCGTGTCGATGATCGGAACTTCGAAAGTCAAGCGGCAGGAGCAGGAAATCGGAGCATTGCGGCAAGAGGTCGCCGCACGCGACGAAGCGATCGAAACTTTACAAACAAAAATTTCAACCATGCAGAACGACCATAGCAGAGAACTGATGTCCATGCAGGCACGACACTTAACCGAGGCTGCGAACATAAAGAAACAGTATGAAAAGGATTTATCTTTTCTTCAATCGGTCGTTCGCAAGGCACTGGCATGGTTCCCTCGTTTCCGCGAAATGCTGCGCATGGACGAACTTTGCCGCAGGGTCGGATTCAACGACGAGCAGACAGAAACGCTTATCAAGGGTAAACCTCTCAAATACAGCGGTGTGCTCTATTCCAAAACACACCGAAGGCGATTCAAAACCGAGAATGTAATCGCACGGATTGTACCCGACGAAACAAACAGCCGCAAATTCACGCTCAGAATAGACGGGATGCCTATCATCAGGTGGTTCAGAGAGCAAACAATAAAACTACAACATTACATTCAATCGGAGCATAGCGGAAAGGAATTGAAACTGTAGAGTTTATAGAATTGATTAAAAACTTGAGTGGAAATATCTGATTCCCGAAGTTTTTCATTATTTTTGTTGGGGATAGAGGAAACTCTTTCCAAACATATTGAAAAGAAGCGTTATGCTTATCTCGAAGTCGGGAACGTAGGAAATTCAAGACTATTCAGAGAGAAAGGCGTAATGGTTCTCACGCGTATAGCGTGGGCTGCTGTTACCACATCTCTGAATAAAGGTTATTCCTACGACCTCCGACTTAGAACGTGGCATCGCAGTTCCACGCTTCGTGTTTTATAAAAGGTTCTTGTGGAGCTGGAGAACCGCAACAGGCTACATATGAATACCCTTAAAAAATTAGCTTCAGCTATTTGCCTCGTTTTATTGATGAATGCTTGTGCTCCGCTCAGAACTCCGGTAATCGTAAAAAATGCTCCGATAGAAACATTCAAGTATGTCTATGTTTCACCGACAGAAGAATTGATTTCCAGCACGAGCAGCACCTTTGGCGGACAATATTATATATCCAGTTCATCAACCACAAGAAGCGTCAATCCCAGCGATGTCATTGCGGGAATGCTAATTCAAAAGGGATATGTAATATTACCCGAACTGAATCCCGAATTAGCAAAGGAAACGTTGATTGTAAACTATGGCGAAAGCGGCAGACGAAATCGAGGACTGGGATACACGATAGAGGTAACGATTCAATTCATATCGGCGTATACGCACGAAATATTCTGCTCCTGCACCGCAGAGGGACAGGGTTCGACCGAAGCGGATGATATTCGTCAAGCGATAAAGCGCGCATTAGATGGTTTATTTACAAAATAAAAACGACACAACCAATCTTATCATGAAACGTTTAATCTCTTTATTGCTTTTTGCAAACACAATTCTTATTTCATCGGCGCAAGACAAATCGGAGCATCTATCCTTCAAAGGAGTACCTATCAATGGAACACTCAACGAATATGTGTCGAAAATGAAAACCGCTGGATTTTCATATCTTGGAACGCAAGATGGCACAGCTATCCTGCAAGGCGATTTCGCTGGTTTCAAAAGTTGTACGGTCGGCGTGTCCACGCTGAAAGCTGTAAATGTAGTTAGTACAATCGGTGTGATATTTCCCTCTCACGACGATTGGAGTTCTCTCGAAAGCGATTACGACCACCTTAAATCCATGCTAACTCAAAAATACGGCGAACCGGCAGATGTTGTAGAACAATTTCAAGGAAGAATTACCCCAAAAACGAATAATGAGAAACTGCATGAATTGATGATGGACCGGTGTACGTGGTACACAACATTTGAAACCTCGAAAGGGGACATCCAATTATCTTTGCAGAAAGGTGATTTCGGACAGTGTTTCGTTTTACTCAAATACTACGATAAGATAAATACGGATACAGTCCGTTCGGCGGCAATGGACGATTTGTAAGATATGATCTTGTGGAAGAAACAGCGTTGCGAGTCGTTGCAACGCTGTTTCTTTATTTACGATTCGATATGTTTCTTGATTTCAGCAATGAATCGTTCGCCGAATCGTTTATAACGCTGTTCCCCAATGCCTTTTATTTCAACGAATTCTTCGCGCGTTGTCGGTTTATCGGTTGCTAATCGCGATAAAACATCATTCGTAAGAACACAATATGCCGGAAGATTCTCTTCTTGCGCAAGAGTTTGTCTTAAAGCTTTCAACCTAACAAGCAAATCCATATCGGTAAGCAAACTGCCATTCGTATCTACAATCACTTTGAACCCGTCTTTCTCGATCATCCGTTCCGAATGACCGATCGTGTGTACCGCAGCACTTTTTCTCGTGGTGTTCGTTTTCACTGGAATCATTTCGGGGGCTTGCGGATTCGCAGTGGAAGATTCAGGTATACGGAAATAAGCAGGTTTATCTTTCGACAGATCTTCCACGCCGAAGTCATCCTTTCTCCATGCACGATAATGTTCCTGACTGAGCAGCCGACCGCATCCTGACTTATCCGGTTTATAATTCGTACACCCTAAAATATATTCCGTTCGCCCTTTCTTTACGACCAAATACCCGTCTTTGCACCAATCGCATTTTTGAATGGAGAGTTCACCGCCGCGCTTGTCGTTAGTCATAAAGCCACAGATTTCCTGATCGTTGGTGCAAATCCACAGTCGCAGTCCATAATTCTTGTTCCACCGCAGTTGCATCGGATAGCCACAGATAGGACAGCGATCTTTTACGATGTTCGAGATGGATAGATCGGTTTTCAACTCTCCTTGCAGCGTAACATTGGGATAACTTTTCGGATCGCTCAACAACTCCTTGATAAATTCCGAGGGGCGTTTTTCGGGAGTAACAATGAACACCCGGTTTTTGGTTCGGGTAAGTGCCACATAAAACAACCGTCGCTCTTCGGCGTAGTTATACGAGGTATCGTTCGATACGACCAAGTTCAGCACCGGATCGTCGTCTACTTTCGACGGAAAGCCGTAGATTTCATCCTTTGCGTTAATGATAATTACGTTATCGGCACTCAATCCTTTCGAGCTGTGGGCAGTCAAAAATTGGAATTTGATTTTGTTCCCGTATTTTACAGAGTAAACTCTCCCTGTTTTTTCGTCGTAGTTGAATTGTTTGGAATAGCAGAGATTCCGGGCATCGAATCCGTAGCGACCTATCAGGAGAATAGATGCGACACGGGGTTTTCTTTCGGCTGCATTATACTCCAATATCTCTTCGATGGCTTTGTTTACGGCGATTCCCAAATAGTGGTACTTGCCACCTTCCGGCCGTTCTTTCCCCTTGTCGAAAGTTTCGGAATACGGATAGATGATAACCGGATTGGTGATTCGCTTCGGAGAGATGAGCTCCTTTTTGATTTGCGCCGAATTTTTCTGCACGAATGTTCCGGCAATGTCGATTATCTCCTGCGCATTGCGGTAGGTGCGGGTGATTTTCAACTCCTGCCCATAACCGACGGCTTCGCAGAATCGGGTAAACAACGGGAGGATGGAACCGCTGAACGCATAGATGGACTGCCAGTCGTCGCCTACAGCCATGATTTTGGCGTTGCACAACTGCGACAATTCTTTGATAAGATTATAACGTTGCCGCGAAATATCCTGATACTCGTCTACGATGATATATTTGTAATCGAGCTGCTCCTTGTCGATACGCTTTTGGCGAATCAACTCGGCCGACTCGTTAATCATGTCCTGAAAATCGATGCAATGCTGCTCCGCCAATACTTTTTGGTATTCATAGTAGCAAACTTTGCAGATGTCGAGAAATAATTTGGTTCGGACGTTTTTATTCGCAGCCTTGAACTCTGCGAACTTCTCGAATCCGTAGCCTTG
>ERZ1090879.1901-NODE-1903-length-10925-cov-7.791444_pt1 | contig 10925 bp, 8 predicted proteins | sample MGYA00478472_ERZ1090879 | MGnify/ENA primary metagenome ERZ1090879 (study PRJEB33644, sample SAMEA5815723) | chicken gut metagenome | biome: Chicken; feature: Gastrointestinal Tract; material: Caecum | place: Ireland | collected 2019-01-01 | study: A study of the...
AGATATAGTTATTATCTATTTTCATATTGGAGGACTACTATTTAGCAAAAGGAGAATGTCATAAAATATAAGAAAAATAGATGGCTGAAAGTGTACGGCCAGAGCAACGGATATAACTATAAAGACGTTCCCGCCATCGTACTTAAAGGCAAATGGCTGGAAGCTGCTGGATTCGATATTGAGACAGATCTTATGGTCGAATGTGAAGACGGAAAACTCATCAACAATGCTGTGATAAAAGAGGGACTTTGATGGAAAACAATATATTTTAATTAACAGGTGCAGCCGATTGTGACTGCACCTGATTTATACATTGAAAACGGTTATTGAAGGATTTGATCTATTTCATCTGAAATGCTGATTGTATCCTGAACTATCTGGATGATTCTTTGGTAATGAAGGATATCTGCTTCAGAAAGAGTGGTGTTTTTTCGTCCCTTAATCCATTTCTGAACGATTTGATGTCCTCCTATCCAATATCCCCAAACTTCTGCGGTAACATTAGAGAAGCACTGAGTCTTGTTGATGAAAACTTTATCATTCTTATACTTGATAGCAGTTACAGTATTGTTGCCTGAACCATCAAAGGTGGTATAAGAGTTATATGCAGTCTCGAAGTCCGTATGAAGAGTGATAAGTTTTTTGCCCAGATTAGCCAATTGGAAAAACCTCTTTTTTGAAGTAGGGTATGGGATATATGGAAAATCTCTGCACATAACTTCCTTAAACTCATTTCTGTACTTCCAAGAATTGAGATAAGCATATATGTATCCGGCAAGATCCATAGCAGTGAACGAATCTGCGAATTCCCCATCTCCATCAATAAATTTCAGCCCAAGAGCTTTTTCAATTTTCTTTATCTGGTCAGATGCCATGTTCACATGTCGAGTTTCTTTACCAAATTGTTCAGAGAAAGTAAACACCGGGAATACCTGTGTGGATGTTGTAAAATCTCCAATAAATCTACCTACAACGCAGGTATCCACAACGAGGAAATTACTGTATGGCTTTTGTGGCATTGCATTTCTTGTCAGTACAAATGCAAGGTTTTTGTGCCCAATCATTTCCCTTGAAACTTTATCTCGACAGCATTTTATGAAACCAGAACTATTTCCTGTATAGAAACTGTATCTTAGGTCAAATGGACGCAAAGCTACTTTGAAATAATGACCATTTGCTGGATAATTTTTCTGCAGATCTTTCTGAGCCAAACCAACTCCCCAGTCACGACCATCATTACCCAAATTATACTTAATGCGAGCCGTCTCAGTTTCAAGAGAGATAAAATCCTTAATGATGGAATCAAGAACTTCGAGTGAAGGTTGCAGAACGAGTTTGTCCTTTCCTGTCTGTATACCCTCTAAGTGTGTGCCTAATAATTTTTCAAGGCAGAAACCGGAATAATATTGCTTTGTCTTGTCCTCATTTGTTGGAACGAACATATAGTAGGGGGCAGTTGGACGTAGCAATTCAAAGCCAATATTTTCAATATTGGAATTATTTAACTTGGTATACTTGGAGTCTCTTGAACCGTATAAATCAGTGTAGAAAACCTTTGCAAGTCCTGACTTTTTGCCTCCTTTTTTCACAAAAATGTTAATGCAGACGCCTTGTTGAATGTCAAAGACATTTTCATCCTTGCTTCCATCAGGACTGGTTTCTTGGTGATTACTATTACCATGCAAGTTAATAACGTAGATTTCATCAAAGAAATCGAGCAGTTGCCAACGCATACCACGGAACGTAGGCTTATCAAGATAACCATGAGGATTGATATATGCCAAAATACCAGACCCTCCAGCAGAAATGACGCATTGACCGTATCGAATGAATTTAGTTTCATCTGAATCAATAGAATGTTTTTGTTCCCTGAGTTTCTGCTGTCCACCTGGCTCTGTTTTATAAGGCTCAAGTAGGCTCTCAATCCACGGATTCTTATTTGCACTGGAAACAGCGTATGGAGGATTTCCAAGAACGATATTTATGCCGGTATTCTTTTTTACTTCATTTGCTGAAATGGATTCATATGCAAGTGGATCGTCAAAAAGGTTAAATTGAGGATCGGAATTTCCCGGTTTTTCTAATGAATTAGTAAGATAAACATGCAGTCGTTCGTTACTATCAAATTGGTATCCAGTATCTTTTAGTATCATTGCCAATTTCATATGCGCAACAGCGTAAGGGGCCATCATAAGCTCAAAACCATTCAAACGTGGCAGCAGATGTTCAGGAACGTAAGCATTCCATTCTGCCTGAATTTGCGCCTGTGGCATACTTTTTCTTGCCTCACAGAAATTGGCATATATCTGGAGGATGGTTTGTCGAAGAAAGGTACCTGTACCTGAAGCTGGATCAAGTATTTGAATTGCAGGAACTTCCATCTCATCCTCGACCATAGTTTTAAAATAGCCGTCTCTGCGCTTTTTGCTTTCACGTTTATATTTAATTTTCTTGGTTTCAGTAGATGCAAGACCATCCTGTACATCAAATTTGTACTTCAAAACATCATCTACAGCACGCACTATGAAGTTTACTACTGGCTGTGGGGTATAATAAACCCCTCGCTGTACACGCTGCGTTTTATCATACTCAGACAGGAATTCCTCGTAAAAATGGATTACAGGATCTTCACGACCGCCACCAGTCTGTCTGTTAAAATCAGTGATGATTGAGTCTGTTTTAGTATGCAGAAGCAGATCCACAATATTTCCAACTTCCAGTTCGTCAAAGGAAAGTTTGCTTTTTGCGCTATTAGAACCCAAGCACTCCTGTAACAAACCCTTAAGGAATGGGTTGGTGTTAGGGATGCATTCCACTGCTTCCGAAGCATTAAAGTCCTCTTGGCTCTCATCCATACATCTTGCAGAGAAAAGACCGTAAACGACAGTCTGGGCGTACATATCTGCAAACTGCTGTTCAGTCATGTCATGGACAAGCGTATCTCTAAATTTTTGGAAGAGCAGATGAACATAACCGTTGGAAGTTTCGATTTGTAATGTATTAAGTATGCGGTCACGGATATTTTGAGCCTCTTCCGCAAGTCGGATAGTAAGGGTGTGCGAATCCTGAATCGTCTGACGGTAGCGGGTAGTAAATGCAGATGCCCAAGCTTCGTGCCATGCTGCTGTATCAGAAGGATTGCTCGGCCATGCCAATTTTGCCAAACGCTGTTCAAAAATGTTAATCTGTGTGAAGTCTTCAACAGCAGGTTCGCAGGAAATCATCTTTATCTGAGGTAGACCCTTTTCAGCATCTTCAAAATGGGCAGCACCGATGGTCACCTTATTTCGCTCTCCCCATGTACAGAGGAATAGAAGATCTTTCTTATCCCACACCGCATGGTCGGCATTTCGGCGGGCAGGAATCAAGCCGGAAAGAATTTTCCTCAATGCAGAGACCTCAAAACGGTTGCTCTCGAAATTTACGAAAAAGATACCCCACCGCTGTTCATCTACCAGCGGACGCAGCTGTTTCAGTGATGTGATTTTAGCAAAGGCTTCTTCCTTCAGACCCAAATCGGTAGCATCGAAATCATATGTAATATCATCAATATCATAGTAATCGTCCGGGTCGATTGCCCAACCCAGTTTTTCCGAGAAATAGGCCATCAAAGATTCTATGTCATTTACTTTTCGCAGGTCTTGTGCCATGTTGTACACCTCCTAGCAGAGTTCCATCCAGGTAACCAGTCTCGGTCTTACACCAAGCGGAGCCTGTACAGAACGCATATAGTTTTTCTTAATGTAGTTTTCAATTGCCTTTCTTGCATCGGCAAAACCAGCCTCATCCGTATGGATTTTTCTTGGTTCTTCAGGGGTACACTGAATTGCTTTCCAGATATCATATGTGGAGTCGATTATCTGTTTGGTTTCCGGGTCAAGCATATACCAGCGGTACCAGCCGTCCCCGTCAGTCCATGTACCATCCGTGCGCTTCATCGGTAATTCGTAGCAGAAGAAGAATCCCGTGAAAGTAGAGGCTTGCTTACCAGAATACATCTTTTTAGGCATTGTTTCAATGAGATTTGGATAGTCTGGTTGTGCAGCTAGGAGTTCCTGGTATGCAAGTGCCATTTCTTCATCCCAGGAGGTCTCACCTTCATACTGGGAGTTAAACTCCTTCAAAGCATCGAAGTCATCCTCTGGTGTCAGCAGTTTTTTTCCTTCAATACCGAATGTTTTAGAAATACGGAGCGTTTTCTTCGAAACAGTCTGGTACAGATTTAGAAGTTGCTCCAATTCTGTAGGCGGGAGAAAGTTCCAGTAATAGGCGTTGGCACGATCAGCCGCCAGTTCAGGGTGGTCTGCAAGAAGACGTTTCTCTATCGTAGCATCACGGCGGCGATCGACACGACCAATGCGTTGCATTAAGCGCACCGGATTCCAATGCAATTCGTAGTTGATTAGACAGGAGGCATCCTGAAGATTCAGACCCTCAGCCAGTACATCTGTTGCAATAAGAATACGGATTTCATCCTGAACCTCAGCGGAGCAAGAATCATTATAGTAAGGGCTGAAGCGTACCACCATATCATGACGATTGACTTTGGATTGACCGTCAATCTCATACAAGCCGTCAAATCCGGCCTTTTGTAACTCCCGATAAATGTATTTTGCAGTAGATCGGAACTCGGTGAAGATAATGACCTTTTTGCCTTTAATGCGCTCATCTTCCGTGAGGATATGCTTAAGTTCACGTATTTTATCATCCTTGCTGGAATCGAAGTCCATAATATCCTCAATGAACTCTGCCAATACTTCCATGTCCAGCAAAGTATCATCCAGCATAGCCCTGATGTCAAAATCTTCAGCACTAAGATTATCCTCCACATCCCACACATAATCAGGGAGATCATCTTCAAGTTCCTCAAGTGTGGACTGCATATTATTTTTAATAAAATTTTTTACATACTCTAAAACATCAGCTTGGCGGTTGAGCGTTCGCTCAATAAGACGCATGTTACCTTGCTCCCGGTAGTCATTTAAAAATGTATACAGGCGAAAATATATACGGACACATGTTTCTTCAAAAGCAGCAATTGAACTTTCAAAACGTTTCAAGAGCAGCTGGCGGATCAAATTAACGATCTGTTGCTGACGACCTGATACCATTAAGTCAATTTTTGACTTATCTCCAATGTAATACTCGTCTTCATACGGTGAATATACGGCGAGAGACAAAATGGGTAGGCTACGCCCAGTCTGTTTATCCTTACGGTAAAAGGAGTCCACAAAGTCATCTATTAGTTTTCCGTATGAAATGCGAAGGGAGTAATTTGCAACCGTAGGGGCCTGTCTGATAGAAAATAGGGCTTTGTCTCCCTCAGTAGTGGACAGACTTTTCTTGACATAAGCACGGCTGCGCTGTACAACAAGTTCATTTACCAGGATGTCAGCACGGAAAATATCGTCTGAAACATCTACGGCATCCGTAACGTTGGTGCCAGTTTGACGTTTAAGATCAGCCTCCATCTTTTTAAAGTGTCCAGCAAGGCTGTGGATACCAAGTGGTGCAGCGGCAAAATAGTCATCCTGTCTGTGTGTAAATAACTCAATCAAATGCTGCAAATCAAGGAAACTATTATTGATTGGGGTAGCAGTCAGCATGAACATCTGCTTCTGATGACCACCAGCCATCATATCAAATAGTTTACGGTAACGGTTGGAGGAACGGTTGCGAAAATGGTGCGCCTCGTCAATAACGACAATTTCAGCTTGTTCCTGAATCTGATTCATGAGATTTTCATTTTTTTCCAAGAGAAGGTCTGTGTGATTGATAATTTTAAAAGGATAGAATCCCTCCAGGATTTCGGGAATGTATTTTTGGATGGTGGTTTCCCAGACAGATATCCTTGCAGCGGCTGGTACAATTAACACCACATTTTTCCTCTCTTTTTTAACAAAACGCTCGATAATCATCATACCTACATAGGTTTTACCGAGACCAACGCCATCACAAAGGAAAGCGCCAGAATATCGATTTGCAATTTCTACCATACTGTTATAGCCGTCACGCTGATACTGCGAAAGCCCTTGGTAAATAACAGAATCGTGCTGCTCCCACTCGGAGACCGTTTCTTCACGACTCTTAAAATATTCATACATAGAGCGCATATACACATCATATGGACTGAATTCCTTGACGTGATTTTCGATAACAGTGAGGATAGCTGTAGTGATGTCTTCCCCTTGCTCCCAATGTTCGTCAAACCACTTTTGTAGCTGGTCAATGTCATTACTAACCTGGACATTTAGTTCAATATTCTGGGTCAGTCCCGCCTTTGTAAAGTTACTGGAACCTACAAGGGCATAGCCGGAAGGAACATTCATGGCCTGGATAAATTGCTCACGATAGTCATCACGGAAATATGTAATGTATGCTTTGGCGTGAAATTTGTTCTTATCATAAACACGACATTCAATTTTTCCGGATTTCATTGCATCTAAAATAGCCGGAACACCTACTAGAAACTCATTTCTTTCATGTTCCGCATTTATGCTGTCATTGAAACGGGAAAGCATTGATTCCACAACTTTATCTATAACATCTTTGGTTCGTTTTGTTACTTCATTTCCTAATATGATACGAATTTTATCTAACTTTTGCCAATGAGTATCTAAAGCAAGTAATCCGCCAATTTCTAAATAACCGGTAGCGATATCCATCTGTTTTGAGACATTGCACCAATCTAACAGGTATTCTTTAACAGACTGCTGTTCTGTAGAATTATCTACTATGTATAAATCATTATTTGGCATTGAGATTATTTCCTTTCATTTGTGATACATATTATCCAATTGCATTTTAGACTCTGATAATTGAATAACATCAGAGGATGGCATGGTAGAGTCCAGTGTTGATTTTTTTATAAATGAAATCTCTAATAATTTTAGAGAAGTGCTGCCTCGACAAGCTGTTGTCCCATAAAGCACATTAGATGTCCTTCTATTATTATTTTTGTATAAAGCGTTTTTGCGTTTTTAGGCTTGCATAATCCGGAAAACTGGACACCGGATTGTGTTTCATAATTAATCTGGAATTTTGTTGATTGTCGATTAATTAATGTTTTTGCTGAAACCCAGTCGAAATCAATTGTAGCTTCAAGTGGTCGTAGTTCTGTTTTTTTATAGCGATTAATATAACTTCTTTTTTCATAAGTATTTGAAAAGGCAATACTTGCTTTGCCATCAAAATATCTACAGTCTGTAATATATAAACCGTTGCATTCAAACATATTTTCTTTACACACTTTTATTTTATCTTTGTATTTACTGTATGATTTAGGGCTTTCAGTTCTTAGTAAATTTAAAAGAGTTATTTTTTCCACTTCATTGCGGCAAAGTATAGCATATAAACAAGGGTTAATAGAAAATGGCCCTTTTGTAATCAGTTCTGCTTGGCGATATTTTTTTTCTTCATCGATATTTTGCATCCAACGATTATTATAGATCTGATCAAAATTAAATTGAGAAAACTCTTCAAGAGTATTACAAAGCTGGCAGCCTCCTCCGGCTTGGGACTTTTCTGAAAAACTCACATCCTCCATTGATAAAAGTGACTCTAAATCAAATGCAAAAAAAACTGGAACTGGAACATTTGCATTTATATCACCGCAATAGCGCAGATCCGGATGTTTAAAGCCTTCATTGTGGTATTGAGTAGGTGTTAGCGGCCTGAAATAAAATCTTACATCAGCTGTAGCCCCAGAATAGGTCATATCGATAACTTGACGACTGGCATTATCATTTCGCATTATATTTAAACGTTTTGCGTCATACCTACTGTATAAATATTCTTCTTTCAGGATGCTAACAGCATTTTGTATGTCAGTAAAATGGTAGGCGTATAGAGGCCACCAGTTTACTGATGAATGATGAAAACGATTTTGGTGTATTATATCTCTGTATGTCATAAAATTACCCCTTTATAGAGAAATAGCGTCCACTACCCGCATCCAATTGATATCCGTCGTGGAATTCATCGGTATCCTGATCTTGTATTTTCACAGAAGTCAAATATCCCATAGACGCTAATAGAAAATATACTAAGTTGGTAGCTTCATCCTTAGTGATATTAAAAATTTCGGTATTTTGAATGTTATCCCATAATGTTTGTAAAGTTTTTTCTTTTACTACAAATTCCTTCCCAGAGGAATCATTAATAATTAGGGAGTCTGTTTTATTATCCCAGCGAGCGTTCCAAGATTCATTTTTATATGAAAAATTAATGGGTACTATTGAGCTATTTATAACAATTTCATCTTTGACCCCGGTAAATGACATATCTTTTGCATGTTCTTTTAACCAAGCATCCATTGCTTTAGGCACCTTGTGTTCAGGAACAGGATCTATTCCGGGGCTTAAATAGATATATACATCAATAGGTAATTCCTTAAGATATCTTTCCATTAATGGCTTGACTTGTTTCCAGTCCAGTTCACCATTTCCACATCCCAATTTTGGAAACGCAATGGAAGTAATATTATAATCAGCATATTTTCTTTGAAAAGCCATAAGGCCCTTTTCGATGTATTCCATTTTTGATGGGTTTCTCCAATGTTCTTTTGTTGGGAAATTTAGTATCCAATGATCTGGCCCATACCAAAGCATCAGTTTACCAATGATTAATTGGTGTTTATCACAAGCTTTGCGATAAGTTGTGAACATTTCAGGATATTTCTTTTTAAATGATAAGGCGATTCCTTTTCCCATTACACCTACAGTATTTACAGTGTTGACAAGTACTTGAGCTGGGCTATTAAAAATGTCTCCCTTAACATATTTTAACATTTTATTTTATTCTCCTTTCAGCACTATACGTTCTCCATTAGGCAATAAAAACGAGCATTCCAGTTTACATTTAGTAGCCATTGCTATATCATCAAGGTCATCCAGTGTGAAATTTCCACGATGCATTTTTTGTGAAAATGCCTGAGGAGATTTTCCGAGATTTCTTGCAATATCAGCGAGTGTCATATCTGTTTTTATTCCAAGGATTTTTAATTGTTCGTCTATTCTCAATTTCTTCCTCCTTTGTAACTTGTTGATTCTATAATAAATCATTTCGTTTATAATATCAACGAAAATATAAACTTTTTTGACGAAAAAATAAATAGGAATCGCATGAAAAAAGGTAAGTTGAATTCTTGACAAATAGAACATATGTTCGTATAATGTAGTCATCGCTACAGTAGGAATCGTTGATACGAAATCATAAAAGATTAAACAGACACTTTCCCTTGCGTTTAATCTTGGTTGGGAGGCATGATGATTAATGGAATGCGAAATAGGATCAAAAGCCTTCATCATTGAAAGCAATCGAATTATTCGAGAAGTAACCATAGTTCGTAAGAACTCAGATTTTTATGTGGTTCGGTTCGACAGCAATGGGTGCATCCAATTACGGAAAAGTCGGGTATTCTCATCAGAAGAGGCTGCAAAAGAGCATCTTTCAAAGAACAGACATATTTCTCAGACATCCGGGAGACGGTCACCATATCAGTATTGGCATTAAAAAGTGAAATGTTTAAATATTGGTGATTGACAATCCCAGATATTTTTTGTATACTCGTGTTAGCAAGAAAGCGAACAAGCATAAAAGCTAATGAGTAAAAAGAAAAAAAGAGAGAAAAACAAAAGTACAAACGAAAGAGATGAAAAGGTGAAGGATTATGACGTATGCGAATTTTGGAGATTTTATAAGCAGAAAGAGAATCGAGAAGAAGATAACCATCAGAAAAATGGCGGATATGCTCGGAGTTTCTGCACCGTTTCTTACGGATGTTGAAAAAGATAGGCGAAATCCTTTCGACATAGAGAAGCTGAATCAACTCGCTCATATTCTGGAACTGACAAAAGAAGAAAAAGATGAGATGTTCAATTTAGCTGGAAAGAAAAGGAATGCTGTAGCACCAGATTTACCGGAGTATATTATGCAACGGGATTATGTGAGTGCGGCATTGCGTACAGCCAGGGATTTGGATGCTGGCGAAGAAGAATGGCAGCGTTTTGTTGAAGAACTGAAGAAGCGAAAGGGGTAAGTGCCTATCTATGTATGTACCAGAAATTAAACGTAAAAGGTCGGGAACTCCGGTATTGAGCCGGAAGGAAATTGATGCTATAGGAGAAAATTTGGTATCAGATTTTAATCCGGCTGCAATGCAAAAACCCCAAGAGATAGATATTGATCTTTTTGTCCAGGATTATCTGGGCGCAGATCAGGATTTTCAATATTTATCTCATTGCGGTGTCTACTTGGGAATGACGGTATTTAACGATACCGATAAGGTACCTGTATACGATCCCATCCAGAAACGGGCTGAGTATATTAGTGCAAAGGCCAATACGATTATTATTGACCAAACATTATTAGAAGAAAAGCAAGAACACCGATATCGTTTTACAATGGGACATGAAGCAAGCCATGTTTTTTTACATACCCCATACTTTGCTTATGATCCAAATCAGATAACGCTGATGGATCTGATGGGCGGAGAAAAAGAAGCTGCAATGATACAATGCAGGGTGGATACGAAAAAGATGAATTGCGAGCAGCAGGCTGTTTGGACAGATAAAGAATGGATGGAATGGCAGGCGAATGCGTTATCTTCTGCAGTTTTAATGCCAAGGGCGATGGTTCTAAAGATTGTACAGGAGATTCGAAAGAAGCCGGGATTTTGTCAAAAAGCAGAAGCGCAGAGATGTTATATTGAAGCAGATACTGTTTCACAAGTGTTTAATGTGTCATTTCAGGCAGCAACAATTCGCTTAAAAGAATTAGGGGTTATGCGACAAGAAATTCATATGACACAGCAACTCCTTTGTTTTATGCGGGACGAACAGTTTGCCTACATATAAAATGGAATATAGCGGGTTTCTGACGGAACCCGCAAAATTTTTAACATAAATGTTCGCTAGTTAGCATAC
>ERZ1090879.1903-NODE-1905-length-10916-cov-4.143357_pt1 | contig 10916 bp, 10 predicted proteins | sample MGYA00478472_ERZ1090879 | MGnify/ENA primary metagenome ERZ1090879 (study PRJEB33644, sample SAMEA5815723) | chicken gut metagenome | biome: Chicken; feature: Gastrointestinal Tract; material: Caecum | place: Ireland | collected 2019-01-01 | study: A study of...
GCCGATAAGCATACCAATGCCGGAATGCTGCGCGAGCGCTTTAATTATTACTGCGAGAAGGTGGTGAAGGGGTTCTATAAGAATCATTTTCTGCGCTTTGACCGCCAGATTGTGCTGGTGGATTGCCTGCAACCTCTCAACAGTGGGCCACAGGCATTTAATGATATGCGTCTGGCACTGACGCAGCTGATGCAAAGTTTTCACTACGGGCAGCGTACCCTGTTCCGGCGTTTGTTTTCGCCGGTTATCGATAAGCTATTGTTTGCTGCCACTAAAGCGGACCATGTGACCATCGATCAGCACGCTAATATGGTTTCATTACTGCAACAACTGATTCAGGATGCCTGGCAAAATGCGGCGTTCGAAGGGATCAGCATGGACTGCCTGGGGCTGGCGTCAGTTCAGGCGACCACCAGCGGCATTATTGATGTTAACGGTGAGAAAATCCCGGCGCTGCGTGGTAATCGACTTAGCGATGGCGCACCGCTCACTGTTTATCCTGGCGAAGTTCCCGCACGTTTGCCTGGTCAGGCGTTCTGGGATAAGCAAGGCTTCCAGTTTGAGGCATTTCGTCCGCAGGTGATGGATGTCGACAAACCACTACCGCATATTCGTCTTGATGCTGCGCTGGAATTTTTAATAGGAGATAAATTGCGATGACCGAACCGTTAAAACCACGTATTGATTTCGACGGTCCTCTGGAGGTCGATCAGAATCCTAAATTCAGGGCGCAGCAGACCTTTGACGAAAATCAGGCGCAAAATTTTGCCCCGGCCACGCTCGACGAAGCGCAGGAAGAAGAGGGGCAAGTCGAAGCGGTAATGGACGCAGCGTTACGTCCGAAACGCAGCCTGTGGCGCAAAATGGTGATGGGAGGGCTGGCTCTGTTTGGCGCAAGCGTTGTCGGGCAGGGTGTACAGTGGACAATGAATGCCTGGCAAACCCAGGACTGGGTGGCGCTGGGTGGATGTGCCGCTGGGGCATTGATTATCGGCGCTGGCGTAGGTTCTGTGGTAACAGAGTGGCGGCGCTTATGGCGCTTGCGACAGCGCGCCCATGAACGCGACGAAGCGCGTGATTTATTGCATAGCCACGGCACGGGCAAAGGCCGCGCATTTTGCGAAAAACTGGCGCAGCAGGCGGGTATTGATCAGTCGCATCCGGCGCTGCAACGCTGGTATGCCTCAATCCATGAAACGCAAAACGACCGTGAAGTGGTCAGCCTGTATGCGCATTTGGTCCAGCCAGTTTTAGATGCCCAGGCGCGGCGCGAAATCAGCCGTTCGGCGGCGGAATCAACGTTGATGATTGCGGTCAGCCCGCTGGCGTTGGTCGATATGGCGTTTATCGCCTGGCGCAATCTGCGTTTAATTAATCGCATCGCCACGCTGTATGGCATTGAACTGGGGTATTACAGCCGTTTGCGTCTGTTTAAGCTGGTATTGCTGAATATCGCTTTTGCCGGAGCCAGCGAACTGGTGCGCGAAGTGGGGATGGACTGGATGTCGCAAGATCTCGCTGCTCGTTTGTCTACCCGCGCAGCTCAGGGGATTGGTGCAGGACTTCTGACGGCACGACTCGGGATTAAAGCTATGGAGCTTTGCCGCCCGCTGCCGTGGATTGACGATGACAAACCTCGCCTCGGGGATTTCCGTCGTCAGCTTATCGGTCAGGTGAAAGAAACGCTGCAAAAAGGCAAAACGCCCAGCGAAAAATAATGCAATATCGGGTGCTGACCGGATATCTTTACGCCGAAGTGCCCGTTTTTCCGTCTTTGTGTCAATGATTGTTGACAGAAACCTTCCTGCTATCCAAATAGTGTCATATCATCATATTAATTGTTCTTTTTTCAGGTGAAGGTTCCCATGCGTCTGGAAGTCTTTTGTGAAGACCGACTCGGTCTGACCCGCGAATTACTCGATCTACTCGTGCTAAGAGGCATTGATTACGCGGTATTGAGATTGATCCCATTGGGCGAATCTACCTCAATTTTGCTGAACTGGAGTTTGAGAGTTTCAGCAGTCTGATGGCCGAAATACGCCGTATTGCGGGTGTTACCGATGTGCGTACTGTCCCGTGGATGCCTTCCGAACGTGAGCATCTGGCGTTGAGCGCGTTACTGGAGGCGTTGCCTGAACCTGTGCTCTCTGTCGATATGAAAAGCAAAGTGGATATGGCGAACCCGGCGAGCTGTCAGCTTTTTGGGCAAAAATTGGATCGCCTGCGCAACCATACCGCCGCACAATTGATTAACGGCTTTAATTTTTTACGTTGGCTGGAAAGCGAACCGCAAGATTCGCATAACGAGCATGTCGTTATTAATGGGCAGAATTTCCTGATGGAGATTACGCCTGTTTATCTTCAGGATGAAAATGATCAACACGTCCTGACCGGTGCGGTGGTGATGTTGCGATCAACGATTCGTATGGGCCGCCAGTTGCAAAATGTCGCCGCCCAGGACGTCAGCGCCTTCAGTCAAATTGTCGCCGTCAGCCCGAAAATGAAGCATGTTGTCGAACAGGCGCAGAAACTGGCGATGCTAAGCGCGCCGCTGCTGATTACGGGTGACACAGGTACAGGTAAAGATCTCTTTGCCTACGCCTGCCATCAGGCAAGCCCCAGAGCGGGCAAACCTTACCTGGCGCTGAACTGTGCGTCTATACCGGAAGATGCGGTCGAGAGTGAACTGTTTGGTCATGCTCCGGAAGGGAAGAAAGGATTCTTTGAGCAGGCGAACGGTGGTTCGGTGCTGTTGGATGAAATAGGGGAAATGTCACCACGGATGCAGGCGAAATTACTGCGTTTCCTTAATGATGGCACTTTCCGTCGGGTTGGCGAAGACCATGAGGTGCATGTCGATGTGCGGGTGATTTGCGCTACGCAGAAGAATCTGGTCGAACTGGTGCAAAAAGGCATGTTCCGTGAAGATCTCTATTATCGTCTGAACGTGTTGACGCTCAATCTGCCGCCGCTACGTGACTGTCCGCAGGACATCATGCCGTTAACTGAGCTGTTCGTCGCCCGCTTTGCCGACGAGCAGGGCGTGCCGCGTCCGAAACTGGCCGCTGACCTGAATACTGTACTTACGCGTTATGCGTGGCCGGGAAATGTGCGGCAGTTAAAGAACGCTATCTATCGCGCACTGACACAACTGGACGGTTATGAGCTGCGTCCACAGGATATTTTGTTGCCGGATTATGACGCCGCAACGGTAGCCGTGGGCGAAGATGCGATGGAAGGTTCGCTGGACGAAATCACCAGCCGTTTTGAACGCTCGGTATTAACCCAGCTTTATCGCAATTATCCCAGCACGCGCAAACTGGCAAAACGTCTCGGCGTTTCACATACCGCGATTGCCAATAAGTTGCGGGAATATGGTCTGAGTCAGAAGAAGAACGAAGAGTAAGCGCGAATATGCCTGATGGTGCAACACCATCAGGCATATTAAATTATGCTTTCAGTACAGCCAGAGCTGCTTCGTAATCCGGCTCGGTGGTGATTTCATCCACCAGCTGGCTGAAAATCACATTGTCATTTTCGTCAATAACCACAACGGCACGCGCTGCCAGACCTTTCAGTGGGCCATCAGCAATTGCCACACCGTAAGCTTGCAGAAATTCAGCGTTACGGAAAGTGGAGAGGGTGATAACGTTGTTCAGACCTTCTGCGCCGCAGAAACGAGACTGGGCGAACGGCAGATCGGCAGAGATACACAGCACAACGGTGTTGTCGATCTCAGTTGCCAGTTGGTTAAACTTACGTACTGATGCGGCGCAAACACCGGTATCAATACTCGGGAAAATGTTCAGCACTTTGCGTTTACCCGCAAACTGACCGAGGGTGACGTCAGACAGATCTTTTGCCACGAGAGTAAAAGTCTGCGCTTTGCTACCCGCCTGCGGGATGGAATTGGCGACTGTAACCGGGTTGCCCTGGAAATGAACGGTTTGTGACATGATTATCTTTCCTGTTTACATATAGTTAACGTCACACCTAGTTTATGCTAACTGTCAATAACACAGCAAACGCTATTTGCGCTTAATCCGCAGACCACCGCGACAACAAGGAGTAAAGATGAGAACCGTTAAGGTATTCGAGGAAGCCTGGCCCTTACATACCCCGTTTGTGATTGCCCGGGGAAGTCGCAGTGAAGCGCGCGTGGTGGTGATTGAACTGGAAGAAGAGGGTATTAAAGGCACCGGCGAATGCACGCCGTATCCGCGTTATGGGGAAAGTGATGCCTCGGTAATGGCGCAAATTATGAGCGTCGTGCCGCAACTAGAGAAAGGGCTGACACGGGAGGAGTTGCAAAAAATTCTCCCTGCCGGCGCAGCACGTAATGCGCTGGATTGTGCATTGTGGGATCTGGCCGCGCGAAGACAGCAGCAATCGCTGGCTGATTTGATCGGCATAACGCTTCCCGAGACAGTTATCACTGCACAGACGGTTGTCATCGGTACGCCTGATCAGATGGCCAATAGTGCATCAACACTCTGGCAGGCAGGCGCGAAATTACTGAAAGTGAAGCTGGATAACCATCTTATCAGTGAGCGGATGGTGGCAATTCGCACAGCTGTGCCCGATGCGACGCTGATCGTTGATGCAAATGAATCCTGGCGTGCAGAAGGGTTGGCGGCGCGTTGCCAGCTATTGGCGGATTTAGGCGTTGCGATGCTTGAACAACCGCTTCCTGCGCAGGACGATGCGGCGCTGGAGAATTTTATTCATCCGTTGCCGATTTGTGCTGATGAAAGTTGTCATACTCGTAGCAATTTGAAGGCGCTGAAAGGGCGCTATGAGATGGTTAATATTAAGCTCGATAAAACCGGGGGTCTGACGGAAGCGCTGGCGCTGGCGACTGAAGCGCGTGCACAAGGTTTCAGTCTGATGCTGGGCTGCATGTTGTGTACCTCTCGTGCCATTAGCGCCGCTTTACCGCTGGTGCCGCAGGTCAGTTTCGCCGATCTTGACGGACCGACCTGGCTGGCGGTAGATGTGGAACCGGCGCTTCAGTTCACGACGGGCGAATTGCATCTTTAGGATGCCAGCGCAGCAAGTTTGCCATCGCAAAGAGATATTTTTCGCTGGCTTCGTCGGAGGAGATGGGCGGAAACTCTGCGGTGATGCAATGCAAGTTCAGATCTGCACACCAACTGCCGAAAGAGCCAGGCGTTTCATAACCGACGCTGGTTACCAGAGGCAATTCAAACGCCTGAGCCAGCCATTCGCCTAATTCGCTGTGTCTGGGATCTTCAATACAGGCCAGTGGATCGTGGAATGAGACCACCCAGGCAGGTTGAATGCGGTGTATAAGCTGGCACAGCGCCTGGGTTTCAGGTTCGGAGCCAGGTTTGTCACCTGTCAGTAATACGACATCGCGTTCTTCAGCGGCGCTGTTCCAGCGATAAACGGTTTCACCTTCCTTCCAGTTCGCCGCCGGAAAGTTTCTGTTTAAATCCACACCATTAGCATTGGCCCGTAACCCCAACTGGCAGCCGTCAGGATTCACACACAGCACCACATGATGACGGCGCAAAGAAGGTGTCAACGTCCGCAGAGCACAGGAGAGCGTGACGACCGAAGAGTTTTCATCACCGTGAGTGCCAGCCAGAATCAAACCACTTTCGCGGCTGGCTGCAGGGGCAGGAAACCAGATTAACGGCGCGCCCAATAATGAACGTCCGTAATGTTCTGTTCCGGGCGGAAATGCGCCGCGTTCGGCGCGTGGGCGGGTTACGGTCATGATCGTCTCTGGTTCAGGAAGTATTACAGGCAGTGTTGTGCAAATTTTGCGGATTATCAAATCCTTTTCTTCAACGCTATGTCATCGATCTTGTATCACTTTTTTGCCGGAAGTTGTTTGCATTTTATTAGTTGGATAGGGTTTGTGGATTTTTGCTGGCTGACGGGCAAATAAAGTTTGTTTAATGGTTTGCTTATCTGCCAGTTGATTAATCACATGGCGGGCTATCTGACCGCCAGCACCAAGAATCAGTACATTTTTCATGAAAATTATCCCAGATTATTGGCAGCAATATGCCAGGCCATATCACTATTGCGGATTTGAATATGTTTCATTACAGAGTTTCCTCAAAGAACGGAGCTAATACTGAAATTGCTTCAGCCACATAGGCTTTGCCGTCATAAAGATCCATATGGTTTGCGCCTTCAACAATGTGATAGCGTTTATCCTGGCTTGATGCTCGATCGTACAGGTCGTCACTCATCCATTTGCTCCCTGCCTGGCTGCCCGCCACAATCTGCGTCGGCTGAGTCAGGTACACTTCCGCCATATGGTAAGCATCATAGGTAATAATCTGGTTAAGGCTGCGCAAAGTAGCGTAACCCGGTGCTGTTGGATACTGCGCGCGAGGGGTGTGGTAATACTCCCAGGCCTGACGCAGTTCTTCGTTCGGCGCATCGGACTCCTTCATTGGTGCCAGTGGCATAATGGCGTATTCTCCGCTGCTAATATCGCTGGTTCTGGCGTTTGAACCCGCTTCAACGTATGGCAGGGCATCAATAGATTTCACATTGTTTTCCCAACCATTACGGAATATCGAACCAATATTGACCGCACTAACGGTACCGATGGCCTTGATGCGGCGATCCTGAATTGCAGCATTGGCTGTATATCCTGCACCGGCACAAATTCCCATCGCACCAATTCGGGTATTGTCGACATAAGAAAGCGTTGTCAGGTAATCAATCACGGCACTGATGTCTTCAGTACGAATGTATGGGTTTTCTAACTGACGCGGCTCGCCGCCACTTTCACCTTGATAAGATGCGTCATAAGCAATAGTGACAAATCCCTTTTCCGCCAGTTTTTTGGCATAGGTTCCGGCCGTTTGTTCTTTAACGCCCCCACCTGGGTGAGATAACACAATTGCCTGATACTGACGGGTTTCATCAAATTTTGGAGGGAAATAGATCACTGCAGACAAAGAGATGGTTGGATTATTGCTGTTAGTGAAGCTGACTTTATTATTCATCATTCCGTTCCTCATGGAGTTGTCGGTTCGTTTTAACGGTTGGTGATATCACTATAGATATTGATCATTAAGTTGATTAGACCCAAAATCATGATTAGACCTATCATTTAAATGATTAATAGATTGCATGGAGATACTGAATGAAGCGTGAAGAAATCGCTGATCTGATGGCGTTTGTCGTCGTTGCAGAGGAGCGTAGCTTCACTCGTGCAGCAGCCCGCCTGAGCATGGCGCAGTCAGCTTTAAGCCAGATAGTGCGTCGTATAGAAGAACGATTGGGATTGCGGCTTCTGACGCGAACCACGCGCAGCGTTGTTCCAACTGAAGCGGGCGAGCATCTTTTGTCTGTTCTTGGCCCTATGTTGCATGACATAGATTCAGCCATGGCATCCCTGAGCGATCTGCAGAACCGCCCATCCGGGACAATACGTATTACTACTGTAGAACATGCAGCAAAAACGATATTGTTACCAGCAATGCGCACATTCCTGAAATCGCATCCTGAAATTGATATTCAGCTCACCATTGATTATGGTTTGACCGATGTCGTTTCTGAACGTTTTGATGCAGGCGTCCGTCTGGGTGGGGAGATGGATAAAGATATGATCGCCATTCGAATCGGGCCAGATATACCAATGGCTATTGTTGGCTCACCGGATTATTTTTCTCGCCGAAGTGTTCCAACGTCAGTGTCACAATTAATAGATCATCAGGCAATTAATTTGTATCTTCCCACATCGGGTACAGCAAATCGCTGGAGATTAATACGCGGTGGACGTGAAGTTCGTGTTCGCATGGAAGGTCAGCTTTTACTGAATACGATAGACCTGATCATTGATGCTGCAATTGATGGGCATGGATTGGCGTATCTACCTTATGATCAGGTTGAGCGGGCTATTAAAGAAAAAAAACTGATACGTGTTTTGGATAAATTCACACCAGATTTACCCGGTTATCACCTGTACTATCCACACCGTCGACATGCTGGCTCGGCATTCTCATTATTTATAGATAGGCTGAAGTATAAAGGTGCTGTTTAGCACTACTTGCTGATACATTAATTTAATTCTTCTCTTAACGTATTCTCAGTTCCTTTCAACGTTTTGGTCATTTTTTATTCTTCGTACAATGGCGACAGATGCTGATTATGATACCGAAAACGGGTTTGAACGTGCGAAGCCCGAACGTAGTGTTCGGAGTTCTATGTGCTTTACCGCATTTTGGAGACTATTATTTACACTAAATCTGATTTGATATATTGATACTTAAAACATTTGATGCTTCCTTTGTCACTTTTTTGATGGAAGTTGTTTGCATTTCTTTAAGGCGAAACAAATAATTACGCATCAATTTTAATGTCGGTTAGAGGGAAACTTATGAAGCACTCTGTTTCAGTCACGTGTTGTGCGCTGTTGGTCAGCAGCATTTCTCTTTCGTATGCTGCAGAAGTTCCGAGCGGCACAGTACTGGCAGAGAAGCAGGAGCTGGTGCGCCACATTAAAGATGAGCCTGCGTCGCTGGATCCCGCTAAAGCCGTGGGCCTGCCAGAGATTCAGGTCATTCGCGATCTGTTTGAAGGTCTGGTGAATCAGAACGAAAAAGGGGAGATTGTCCCCGGCGTTGCGACTCAGTGGAAAAGTAATGACAACCGTATCTGGACTTTTACCCTGCGCGATAACGCAAAATGGGCGGATGGCACACCGGTAACGGCGCAAGATTTTGTCTACAGCTGGCAACGTCTGGTGGACCCAAAAACATTGTCGCCATTTGCATGGTTTGCCGCGCTGGCGGGAATCAACAACGCACAGGCGATTATTGATGGTAAAGCTACGCCTGACCAGCTTGGCGTCACCGCAGTTGATGCCCATACTTTGAAAATTCAGCTTGATAAACCGTTGCCGTGGTTTGTGAATTTAACCGCTAACTTTGCCTTCTTCCCGGTGCAAAAAGCCAACGTAGAAAGCGGTAAAGAGTGGACGAAACCCGGAAATCTGATCGGCAATGGCGCTTATGTTCTTAAAGAGCGCGTAGTCAATGAAAAACTGGTCGTGGTACCGAATACCCATTATTGGGATAACGCCAAAACGGTACTGCAAAAAGTGACCTTCCTGCCAATTAATCAGGAATCCGCAGCCACTAAGCGTTACCTCGCGGGGGATATTGATATCACCGAATCCTTCCCGAAAAATATGTATCAGAAGCTGTTGACGGATATTCCGGGGCAGGTTTATACGCCGCCGCAGCTCGGGACCTATTATTATGCGTTTAACACGCAAAAAGGGCCGACGGCAGATCAGCGCGTTCGTCTGGCATTAAGTATGACGATAGATCGCCGCCTGATGACCGAAAAAGTATTAGGGACGGGCGAAAAGCCAGCGTGGCATTTTACACCAGATGTTACCGCGGGATTTACGCCGGAACCTTCGCCGTTTGAACAAATGAGTCAGGAAGAACTGAATGCGCAGGCAAAAACTTTGTTGAGCGCAGCTGGTTATGGTCCGCAAAAACCGCTGAAGCTGACGCTTTTGTATAACACTTCAGAAAACCATCAAAAAATTGCGATTGCTGTAGCATCGATGTGGAAAAAGAACCTTGGCGTAGATGTTAAATTGCAAAATCAGGAATGGAAAACCTATATCGATAGCCGTAACACCGGCAATTTTGATGTTATCCGCGCCTCGTGGGTGGGGGATTATAATGAACCCTCCACTTTCCTGACATTATTAACGTCAACGCATTCAGGAAATATTTCACGCTTTAACAATCCGGCATATGACAAAGTTCTGGCCCAGGCATCGACGGAAAATACCGTTAAAGCGCGTAATGCCGATTACAACGCGGCAGAAAAAATCCTCATGGAGCAAGCACCGATTGCACCAATTTATCAATATACCAATGGACGATTAATCAAGCCGTGGCTGAAAGGTTATCCCATTAATAATCCTGAAGATGTGGCGTACAGTCGGACTATGTATATTGTGAAGCATTGATGTGATGGGAACTGGCGTTACCCTTGTGCATAACGCCAGTGATGTCTGATTTAGCGACCCTGTTCCGGCGGTGTAATGTTATCCATATACAGCGTCTGGCTGGGGAAGGCAAAGTCCGCGCCGTGTGACTGTACAATATCGATAATCTTCAAATAAACGTCTTGCTGTGCAGCAAGCCATTCAGCCCATACAGTGGTTTTTGTAAAGCAATAAACAATAATATTCAATGAAGAGTCAGCAAACTGGTTGAAATAAACCAGTAAGGTTTGTCGCTGGTCGATGGCCGGGTGATTTTTCAGCATCTCACGTACAGCTTCGACAATAACGCCCACTTTTGCCGCATCCTCATAACGTAAACCAATGGTCGTGGTAATGCGGCGGTTGGTCATTCGTCCTGGGTTTTCTACGCTGATCGACGAAAACAGCGAGTTCGGTACGTACAATGGACGATTATCAAAGGTCGTAATTTTGGTAATTCGCCAGCCAATTTCCGCTACTGTACCTTCGATATTTCTGTCCGGTGAACGGATCCAGTCGCCAATACTGAAAGGACGGTCGAAATAGAGCATAATCCCGGAAAAGAAGTTACTCAGAATATCTTTACCGGCCATACCGACAGCCAGACCACCAATACCACCAAAGGTCAGCAAGCCAGAAAGGCTCATGCCGAAATGTTCGCCATAAAGCAGAACAAGCACCACAATAATGGTGATTTTGATGATACGCGACATAATCCGCGCACTGGTGATATCGCGACCTTTTTTAATCTGCTGTTTTTCAAACTGATTAATCAGCAGAAATAGCTTAATCGTCAGAATAACCGCAATCAGGGACGTACAGATAAAATCGATAACGCCTGGGGTGATAAATTTGAGTTTATAGTTTTCTATAACATAATTAATAATGCTACCAACAGCACTGATAATTATGG
>ERZ1090879.1906-NODE-1908-length-10904-cov-8.030325_pt1 | contig 10904 bp, 9 predicted proteins | sample MGYA00478472_ERZ1090879 | MGnify/ENA primary metagenome ERZ1090879 (study PRJEB33644, sample SAMEA5815723) | chicken gut metagenome | biome: Chicken; feature: Gastrointestinal Tract; material: Caecum | place: Ireland | collected 2019-01-01 | study: A study of the...
CCGGGAATATCCACTCCCGCAGGACATTGGGATACACAGGGAACCGGCTGGTTCAGTTCAAATTTACATCTTCCTCTTAAAATATGTTCCTCAAAGTCATCTCTAAATCCACGGATCCCTTTCAGGACCATCCTGGCCGCTTCATAGCCGATGGCACAGTCTGCGGAATAGAAAATATTACGGGCCGTTTTTTCAATAAGATCGATCACCGAAAGATCCGCCCGTCCATCCAGGACCTGTTCCATCAGTTTCTGGAGCTGTCCAAGCCCGACTCTGCAGGGCACACATTTTCCACAGGACTGGGCATGGCAGAGTTTCAGAAAAGACGAAGCAAGATCCACAGGGCACAGCCCCGGCGGGCTGGCGCTGATCCGCCGCTCCAGATCTTTATACAGTTCTTCTATCGTTGCCTGCGCTTTGTTCTGCGTAATGATGCTTAATCTGCTCAATAAAAATTCCTCCTTTCTTTTATCCGGAAAGAATCCTGATCTCCAGGTTTTCTTTCCCTGCAGTCACAGAAGAGACAGCGCTCCCTTAGCAGTCTTCCGATAAAAAAAGAAGGCGGCATTTATCTTTTCTCTGATAAATGTCGCCCAGACGTACGGCTGCTCTATAAACTTTTGCCACATTATGGTTCTCCATCTTATACGTCAGCGGCAAAAGCCCTTTCTTTAAATCCAAAATACCATATCCTTTATCTTCTGTCAACTTGATTTTGAAAATAAAGTTCTCTTAATTATATGTCTTATTTTGTATTTTCAGAATTGTTTTCTGTATATTTACAATTTTAAGGATATGCCTCCGCTCTCAGCAGCCTGTAATAGTTCTCCTTCTGAAAGAAGATTCTTTACTTCTTCTATGTATGGTTCTAAAGCCACATCTTCCTCCACCGCCGGCATAACCTGACGAATCTTTGCGTATACTGCTTCTATAGCAGGAGAAGATTTCAGTCCCGGATAAAACTCCTTTGCCTGCGCAGCGCAGATCAGTTCAATAGCAAGGATATACTGACCGATCCGTACACAGTCATATGCCTTTTTCGCGGCATTATATCCCATGCTTACATAGTCCTCCTGGTTTGCGCAGGTCACCACATTATCCGTCACCGCCGGAGCAGCCAGAAGCCGCATCTCTCCTATCAGCCCTGCAGAGGTATACTGGATCATCATCAGACCATCGCTGAACTCTGCATTTGCGTTTAAGAAAGGCGGTAGTTCACTTACATGACGGTTGACCAGGCGGTCTGTCCTTCTTTCCGACATTTTTGCCAGATCCGTAAGGGCAATGCACAGGAAATCAGAAGCCATACCCAGATAGCTTCCATCCGCATTACATCCCATCACTGCCTCTGCATCTCCTTCATCTTCAAAGATGAGAGGATTATCCACCGAAGAATTTAATTCGATCTCTATCGTTGACAGGCCATCGGATAATGCCTTTTTTACAGCACCATGAAGCTGAGGAATACAGCGTAAAGATAGGGCATCCTGCACCCGATAATCCTTATATTTTTCGATAATCTGACTTCCTGCCAGCAGATTCCGGATATTCTCCGCCGTCTTTATCTGGCCCGGATGAGGCCTTGCCAGCATAAGCCTCTCATCCATAGCCATAACGGTTCCTTTCAGCATTTCCAAAGAAAATGCCCCTGCTATATCCGCTGTTTTCGCAAGGATCACAGCATCATAATAAGCCAGACATGTCAGCGCCGTTACGGACGTTGTTCCTGATACAAGGGTAAGCCCCTCTTTGGCTCCCAGAACAGCCGGTTTTAACCCGGCCCTTTCCAGGGCCTCCTTTCCTGAGCAAAGTTTCCCTTTGTACCATGCCTTGCCTTCTCCGATCAGCACCATACCGATATGGGCTTCCAGTCCAATATAGCCTACCGATCCATGTTTAGGAACTCTTGGAAGGATCCCTCGGTTTAGGCATTCCCTCAGAAGTTCCAGGGTCTCCAGCCGAAATCCTGTATGTCCGCTGCCAAAATGAAGCAGCATAATAAACATCATAGCTCTTACCCCTTCTTCTTCCAGAGGTTCCCCTACGGATACGGTATGGGCCAGGATATGATTTTTCTGGATCTTTATCCGCTCTTCTTCCGGAACAAATTTTCTGCAGTTATCTCCCAGCCCTGTAGTAATCCCATAGATTGCCTTTCCTTCCCGGCTGAACTTTTCTACATAGGCCCTGCACCGGCTGACTCTGTCTTTATATTTCTGAGAAAACTCTACTTTTGCATGATATCTTGCTACCTTGATTACCTGTTCCAGTGTGTTCTTTCCTTCTAAAATTACAGTCTTCATTCTCACTCTCCATTCAATTCAGCAGTCTGTTATTTTCATAGCCTCCTTCCAGAGATACGCTCATACGCTTTAATCTCTGATAGACGTCCTCTTCAAGCTCTATAAAGTCCTGATTTCTTTCACTGACAGGCTTATTGCCGAAAATTTCCCCGGGCACATAAACCTGTCCTCCGGGTTTTATAGGCGGACATGCTCTTACTTCCTCGGCAAGATGGTCCACCTGCTCTTCAAAGTCCTGCAGATCTGTAAACATTTCTGTTGAGAACGCCAGGAACAGATATCCCAGATCATACTCATCTTTTCCATCCTTTCCCATCTTTGCTCCTACAAAAGCGCCGGTCAGGATCTCCAGAGCATAACATAAGGCATAGCCTTTTGGCCCTCCAAAGGGTACTCCTGCTTCTGCCTGCTTCGGATCTGTGGTAAACTTTCCTTCTTTATCTATAAAAGCATTCTCCGGTAAAGGCCGGTGTTCCACCATTGCCTGCCGCACTTCTCCCCAGACTTTCTGGGATGTAGCAAAGTCAAAGATATAAGGTTTTCCTCTGCCGCTTGGAAAAGAAAAGCATAAAGGATTGGTCCCGAATATGCCTCTGGCTCCTCCAAAGGGAGCCACACATGCAGGCCCTCCATTGTTGGTGATCATTCCTACCAGTCCTTCCTGGGCAATTTTTCTGGCATAAGGAGTCACCCGGGAATATCGGCTTACATTTTTCAAAGCTACAATTCCGACTCCGTACTCTTTTGCAGCCTCAATGGCAAGGTTGGTCCCGTATAAAGCCCCAATATGTCCCAGTTCTCCGTTGCCGTCTATCTGGGCGTAACAGCCCGTCTTCCTGACCAGCTTCATATCTCCTTTTCTTCTTGAAAGTCCTGCGTCCACAGTCAGGAATTTAGATATCCCATGGGTCTTATGTCCTTCCAACTCAGATTCCAGATAATCGGATACCATAAAATCTGCATATTCTCTGCTGATTCCCCGGATTTCCAAAGACTTTGTCATCGATTCTTTTATCTCTTCTATTTCTACGGTCACTGTCATATCCTGTACATTCCTCCTTTAATAAGCTCTCCCCGAAGGGTTGGCAGATTTTTTGCTTTTCGCTTTTTTGGTAAAGGAGCTTCTATTTCTCCTATACATGATCCAGGATCTCGATCACTCCCCGGTCGGCATCCACCAGGATCCTGTCACCGTCTTTTACCTCCTTATAAAAAGCAGGATCCACCCGGTCTACCATAGGGATCTCCATGATGATAGCGCTGGACACCAGCACAGTTTCCGGATACTGGATGATCATGGCGGCAGGAGAATTATTTTTCTGATTTAACTGATAAAGTCCGTCTGCCTGTACCACGGAGCTTCCCTTGCCTCCTGGAAAGATCAATACTTTATGGGATACGGACTTTCCTTCCAGATCGTGGGCCTTCTCAATAACCTTTCCTGTAGCTGGATCTATGAGATAAAACATGATATTGTCTTTTGATACGACCGCCTCTGCTTCTGCCCGTCCTTCTGAAATCTTATGACATTGAAATACTTTTCCCATTTTATTTTACCTCCCCTGTAAGTGCTGCCTGTATACATGTATCAAGGTCCCGTATAACAAAATGGATACCCCTCCGCTGAGGATAATAGGCACATTTCGGCGATTCTGTAATGCCTACCTTTCCCGTCAGATGTCTCCAGCAGGGCTGATCCGGACAGCTGTCCGGCACGATAAATCCTCCGGCAGCAGTAATCATTTCATCCAGTCCCATCCGGACGGCCATCTCTTTTACATGACTGGAGGTCAGGATCCACATTTCTTTTTTCAGCTTTTTCCCTTCTACCTGCTCCGCAATATGTTTTACTTCTTCTAAAGTAAAATGCGGACAGCCAAACATTGCAAAATCGATTTCCCGGTTTCCTTCCAAGGAAATTTCCTTCAGGATCTCTTCTTTGTCCTTATTGGTGATCACTACTTTTCGCACAGGTTCTTTTCCTCCGAAAGCAGTCTCCAGATCCGGCGCTTCCGGGGTATATCCCACAATATGATACATTCCATAGGCCCCTGAGGTATTTAACTGAGCGCCTAGATTTCTAAGGGCCTCTTTTGTAATAGTTTCCTTTGGAAAGCCGGTAAATACCGGAATTCCCTCACCGATCTTCTTCCCAAGCATGCCGATGATATGATAGTCGAAGGGGTTTTTCACATCGGCCTGAATCTCTACCAGGACAGTTCCTTTTCTGTTTTCGTCCAATAGGAGTCCGTATTCCGGTACATATCCGGTTATAGCCGCACACAAGGCGCTGTTTGCCCCTTCCCGGTTGGTCCTGGCGCCCCAGACGGCATTTGCGTAGGGTGTCGCGCTGGATTCTGAAAAAGCGATCACTTCTTTATAGTTCGGTACATTCGTATCTATGTATGGCGTACAGTTATAACTGAGCTGGGCTCCCAGGGCTTTATAGGCATTGTGCGTGCGCTGCATCAGATCTGCAAATTCCGGCGCTACCATATTTCTGTTTTTAAAAAATTCCAGACAAAATCCCGGATTCACTGTAGGAGTTACGCGGCATCTTGCTCCTCCTTCCAGCATTTTTTCTGCGAACCACAGGTCTGCTTCCTGATTTGAAAGGGCAACATGAGCTCTGGTAATAGGCACCATCCGCTCTGCGCCAAAGGATTCTCCAATAGCCACCTGGATCTTCATGGCATAGGCGGTTCCTTTTCCATATTTCCCATCCAGCATATCCTGCTGATGTTGTGTAAGCTCCATTTGATTTCCTCCTGTAAAATTTTTTCTATGATCTGACTTTTTTAAGTTTTCTATAATTTTACAATAGCTCCCACTTCTATTTTCATACCTCCCCATAACTCCAGGGCTACACCACTTCTGGCCGGAGGGCATTCTGTCCCGAAAAATTCTTCGTAGATCTCATTCATAGCATCAAAATCTTTCATAGTGGACAAAAACACATCGCATTTCACTACATCTTCCATAGTGGCTCCCAATTCTTCCACGATCAGTTTCAGATTGCCGAGAGCTCTCCTTGTTTCTTCCTGAATAGTTCCATGGATGATCTCTCCTGTTTCGGGATCCAGAGCAATCTGACCTGAGACAAAGGCAAATCCTCCTGCTATAGCAACCTCTGCCACCGGACCTCCAAAAACCTTCATGCTCTTAGGGGTAAATACTTCTTTTTTCATCTTACAAGACTCCTTTCATTTTTCTTCTATCATTCTCTATATATATGTTTATCAGAGACTTGTCGGAAAACCGTCTGACAGAAAGGCTTTTTTATCCCGAAGGAAAGGCGCAGGACTTTTCTGCAAAAAAAGAAGGAGCTGTCGCATTAAACATATGTCGAGAATATTCTCGAACTTGTTTCATGCGACAGTTCCCCCTTTGTCATTCTTCTAATCGTTTCAGTTCTTCTCTCAGGAAGTCGCTGTCAAGCCTTTTTTCCAGATTCCCAGAGATCTTTTTGTGCTTTTCCCCCTCTTCTGCTGCTCCTGCGGCTTCCAGTATGATCCCGATGCGCATCTCGGCTTTCGCCTCTCCCCAGATAGATCCTACCTTTGCAAAGTATTCTTTAGCTGTATATGCATATTGCTCTGCTTTTTCAAGCTCTCCCAGGCGATACAGGGCAAAACTCATATCTGAGTAAAAAATCCCGGTTTCTCCATATATTTTGTATTCCTCTCCCAGATGGATCGCCTGTTCCAGGTATCCGCAGGCCTCTCTCCATTTTTTCTGCCGCATATAGCACAAGCCCATATTATGGTAGCAGGCAGAAAGTTCTTTCAAATATTTTTCCTTTTTCTCCTCTCTCTGATCCAGGTAATGAATGGCCTCCTGATAAATCTTTTCTGCTTCCGCATACTCGCCGTTCTTGACCTTTGAGGTCGCCAGATAACGCAGCAGCATGCATTCCTCTTCTACATGATGATGGGTACAGTCTTTCATAAATGTCATACAGGTGTCGATCACTTTCTGCATAAACTCATTTTGTCCGGTCAGGTCTCCGTACAAAATAAGCTGCAGGTAATTATAAAACATGTAGTCTCTGTCCTGAAGATCTCTGGCCAGCTCCAGGCTTTTTTCCACATGTTTCCTTCCCTGTCCGCTGTCTCCTACAAACATTTCGTATCTTCCAAGCAGATACTCAACATGCATAAAGATAGGCGCGAGTTGCGGATGTTTCTCCTGCTGTTCCTTGATCTCACCTGCCAGAAGCACCAGTTCATCCTCCTTGGCATAATAGCCATCTATATTTCCCCTAAAGACAGCTTTTCTCGCCAGCATAGGATAAAGCGCATATGTAATCGTATAAAAAGGTTCCAGATATCTGACTTTGTACTCATATGTTTTATATAAATTGCCGCACTGCTCATAATGATATAAAACCAGGGAACAGGTTTCCAGATCCGGGGTTTTACTGTATTTTTCTTCGTAAAACCGGGCGATATAGGCGTGGTACATATTTCTTTTTTCAGTAGACAAGGATCTGTATACATACTCATGGAGGATCTGATGGCGGAACCCATAGCGGATTTCCCCTTTTGACCATTTTTCGCAAAGGATCTTTTTCTCCAGCAAAGGCTCCAGGCTCTGCCGGAGCTGCCCGTTCTCCAGACCGAAGATCTGATTGATTTCCTGAAGAGAAGCTGGAAGGGAAAAAATAGACAGAATATCCAGCAGCATGCGCTCCTGCCTGGCCAGTCTGAGAAGACGGCTCTGGATCACATTTGTGGTCTTGTCTGTAAATCCTTCCCAGGTATCCCCTTCATCAAAAAGCCGCAGAGATTCCATGAAAAAAAGAGGATTTCCCTGGGTCTTATCATATATTTCCCGGGCCAGTACAGGATTCTTTTCCAGGCCGCTGCCTGCCTGTCTGATAATCTCCTGTGTTTCCGCGAAAGTAAATGGCTTCAGGATGATCTCCTTTAAAAGTCCTCTGCCGATCAAAGGGATCTTGAAATTTTTTATAGCGTCTCCGTCCTCTTCCCTGTACGCGGCAATAACCAGGAAATTTCCATGTCCCATACGAAATAATAGATTACTCATGAGACGTACGCTCATAGTATCCATCCACTGGATATCATCGATCAGAAGAAGGATCTTCTTATTCCGGAAATATTTCGATAAATATCGGAAAACCGACTCCGTCAGGACTTCAAACCTGGTCATCAGGAAGCGAAGATCCGTATCCGCTTGATTCTGAAGGATATCAATAGGGGAATCTACCGTCAGTCCATTTTTTCTGCAGTATTCTGATACAGCATCCATAATACCGTACCAGGCCATCAGGTAAAGCTCCTTTTCCGTCTCACAGCAATTCCAGGTGAAGACCAGATAATCCGACTTTCCGAACAGCTTATGGATCTGTTCCAACAGCATACTTTTTCCAATGCCCGGCTCACCGGTTATCAGATAAGATATCTGACTTCTTTCATCAGTTTCTTCATTGGCCAAAGCCTGGGAATAGATATCGTAAAGGATATCCGCCCTTCCAAAAAAATAATCTTTTGTCTTCAGATCAGAAAGTTTTAACCTTTTCCTCATGCCTGAAATTTTCTTATACAGATTTTTCGTTTCTTCTTCCGGCTCTTCTCCCACCTCTTTTATCAAAAACTCTCGCAGTTTCTGATAAAGTTCTACGGCTGCCGGATATCTGCCGGCTTCTGCCATTTTCTTCATAATGCAGCGGTAGATTTCCTCCTCTATCCATTCCTGCTGCAAAAATATCCGTCCGCTCTCTTCCAGAAACTCCGGCTCTTCTCCAGGTTTCAGACTTATGATCTTCAGTTGAAGTGCTTTTATATAATCCCGTCTGCGTCTAAGTCTCTCGCCCTCTGCCCAATTTTCAAATTCATAACAGTTTTTTACATAGAAAAACTGCAGAAACTCTCCTTTTACTCTTTCCAGCAGGTTTGCTCTTGTATCCTGCTCAACATCAATACAGATATCCCGTTCCCTGTTTAAAGCAATCCTGCTGTTCCCTTCTATGATAAGAATATCCTGTCCCAGAACCTTCCGTATATTATAGAGAGCATCTCTTAAGTTCTTTCTCGCAGTAGCTTCACTGGAATCCGCCCACAAAACTCCGATAGCCTGATTTCTGGTTATCTGATTATTTACGCATAGATAATAAAACAGCCCTTCAACCTTTTGGTAGGGGAAACTAACCTCTTCGCCTTTCAGCCGTACCATAGGAGTGCCCATAAGCCGGACTTCTATGTCATGCCGCCATTTCTGTTCTCCTCTCTGAGATGTATATTCTATATTCATGCTTTCACCCTGACTTCCCGCTGCAATCTTTCATACATTCTCGTTCTCTCATATGTAAAATACTATATCATAAAATAAGTACCTCTGCAAAGTCTAAAAAGCGTCGGAAGCTTATTTCCCGATTTCCGTATATTCCTTTGATTTCATCAAAAATCCCCTGGAAGTTACCCAGACAACCGTCTGCCCCAGTGTATTGTATCGCTCACATTTTCCATACTGATACAGTACGCCAGAAACTCCCAGGGGAATTTTTTATGATTCTGTTTTCATACCTCTTCTGCTGTTTCTTCCAGCAGGTCCAAGATCTGTCTTCCTGGTGATCTTCTGGAGCCGCTTCCGGATATCTTCTCCCATAGACTGTCCGGGCTCTGGCCAGTTTTCCCGTGGGATCCGCCAGCATCGGATATTGGATCTTCTGGAATTCTTCATACTTATTGGCCAGATCTTCCAGCTCTGTAGGGCAAATAAAGGTAAAATCTGCTGGATAAAAGAAAAATACGCTCTACCGTCCCAGGATATCTTCCTGCGTCACTTCCCTGAATTCTCCCTTTACATAGACCTGTACTTTAAAATCACTTACTTTTTTACCGATTAATGACATCTGTTGTCCTCCTTATTTTTTGATGTTAAATGCGTCAAATCCGGGATAGCAGGCTGCTCCCTTCAGTTCTTCCTCAATCCTCAGCAGACGGTTATACTTGGCAACTCTCTCGCTTCTACTGGGAGCTCCGGTCTTGATCTGGCAGGTATTTAAAGCTACAGCCAGATCTGCAATCGTAGTATCTTCCGTCTCTCCGGAGCGGTGAGAGGAAATAGCGGTGTACCCTGCCTTATGTGCCATTTTAATGGCTTCCAGAGTCTCTGATACGGAACCGATCTGATTCAGCTTGATCAGGATAGAAGTCAAGAATTATTTAGAGGATTTCAGATTTTTTTCGATGGAACAGATAAGGCAGGAAACAGTGAAAATCTTTTTTCCATCTGTCTCCTGCCAGTATTTCCCGGTTATTTCCGGTTTTTCTGATAAATGATATACAATCCCTTCAACAGCAGATTGTCGTCTAAGATCACTTTTCTTCTGCAATAGGGAACGATCCTTTTGGCTAGTCCTCCTGTGGCGATGACCGTGGCCGTCTCGCCAAGTTCTTCTTCCAGCCGGTCAATGATCCCGTCCATGGCCGCCGCAGCACTATAGATCACACCGCTTTTCATACACTCTGTGGTATTTTTCCCGATCATATGCTCCGGCGCCTCCAGACTGATGCCTCCAAGCTGGGAAGCATGGGCAGTGAGGGAATCCAGGGATACTCCGATACCCGGATAGATCATTCCGCCTACATAATTTTTATTCCGATCAATGACGCAGACCGTATTGGCAGTGCCCATGTCAAAAATCAGCAGAGGTACCGGATATTCGGCGATCCCTGCTACAGAATCCACCACCAGATCACTGCCCAGCTGGGCCGGGTTGTCGATCCGGATATTCAGGCCAGTCTTAATACCTGCTCCTACAACGAGAACTTCTTTTTTTAATATTTTTTCCACTGCCAGTTTCGCTGACCTGGTTACCTGAGGGACCACAGAGGAAATGATCCCTCCCTCTAACTGGTCCTTGCGGATATGATAAAGATCCAGGACATTCTTAATATCAATGGCGTATTCCAGCTCTGTCTTGGTGTGGACAGTAGAGAGCCGCTCTACGAAAATACACGCTCCCTTCTGGATACAGCCAATGACGATATTTGTGTTTCCAATATCAATCGCTAAAATCATAAGTAAAACCTAATCTTTCCCTGATACTTTTTTTCATCAGCACACGGCCGATAAAGAAGGTCAGGATCCCTGCCACAATGGCTTCCGGAACCCCGTTGATCCCGATAACAGATAAGATGAATCCGTATACAGCCTGGACAGCCACCTCATTGGCCGCTGCATAAGCCTCTCTGAAAAACAGAAAGATCATATTCATGACCATCAGAGTATTGACCAGGGCTCCTGAAATTCCTGCCAGGATCAGCCCCAGATTGGAAACTCCCTTGCCTGTCCCAAACTTTTTCACTCCCTTATAGACAAAGTAAGGAACCACGCCTACCAGTATCCTGGGGACAAAGCAGATAATGATACTTCCGATCCCGCCGCTGAATTCCCCTAGATTATAAAAGGGGGTAAAAACAAAAGATGTGACTGTTGGATTCATAGTGTTGTTGATGAAACTGGTAAGACCGAAAAGAAATCCCAGGCCCGCTCCTTTTTTTGGTCCCAGGAGCAGGGACGCCAGTATAACGGGGATGTGGATAATCGTGGCTCTTGTAAATCCCAGCGGGATAT
>ERZ1090879.1907-NODE-1909-length-10894-cov-41.039210_pt1 | contig 10894 bp, 5 predicted proteins | sample MGYA00478472_ERZ1090879 | MGnify/ENA primary metagenome ERZ1090879 (study PRJEB33644, sample SAMEA5815723) | chicken gut metagenome | biome: Chicken; feature: Gastrointestinal Tract; material: Caecum | place: Ireland | collected 2019-01-01 | study: A study of...
CTCCGAGGGTTTTTTGGGCCTTACAACCTGTTTCCCGGTCCCGGGGTAAGTTTTAGCGCTGTGTGCCGGGGGGGGGGCAGGGGTTGCGGGCTTTTGCCCGCCGTTTTTTTTGCCGATTGCGCAGAAAAAATGACCAAATACGAAAAAAATGTGATTTCGAATAATAATCTGATAAGATATATCGCGAAGAAGCTGCCTGACCCGAAGCGGCAGGCCGCGGGTCATGTCTGAAAAGGGGAAATCATGAAACCGATCTCGTTTTGCGAAAATTGGAGATATGCCCATCGGGGCGGGGAGGACTGGCGGCCAGTCACATTGCCTCACGATGCGATGCTTGCGGAACGATGCAGCGAGGACAGTCCGGGCGGAAAAAATACAGGTTGGTATGTCGGCGCGGACTATGTCTATGAAAAGAGGTTTTTTGCCGATACCTCCTGGCGTGATAAAGACGTCGTCCTTGCTTTTGAAGGAGTGTATCGTAATGCCAGGGTGTATCTGAATGATCAATTTGCCGGCGGGCATAAGTACGGATACGGACAGTTTTATATTGAAGCGGGAGCATTGCTGCGGTGCGGCGAAGAGAATGTGATCCGCGTGGAAGCGTTCAATGCCGATCAGCCCAACAGCCGTTGGTATACGGGGGCGGGGATCTACCGCCCCGTGTGGCTGTATGCGCTGCCAAAACAGCATATTCTGCTGAACGGTATCCGCATCCGTACGACGGACTACAGGATCCCGCGCATATGCGTCGGCGTTCAGACCAATGCTGCCGGGAATGTACGCATTGAGATCTTTGACGGGAAGGAAGTCGTTCTGACGACGACTGCGCCCGCGAACACGGAGACGGAGATCGTCCTCGCGGGCGGAAAGCTGTGGAGTCCTTCCTCGCCAAACCTCTATACCTGCCGCGTGACCTTCGGTGAGGACGTATGCGAGGAGATCTTCGGCATTCGCGAAATACAGTGCGATGCGGAACACGGCTTTTGTATCAACGGCGAGCGTGTCATTCTGCGCGGCGCGTGCATCCACCACGACAACGGCATCTTGGGCGCGGTCAACCACCCGTTTGCCGATGCGCGCAAGGTGGAATTGCTGCAAAAGGCAGGCTACAACGCCATCCGTTCGGCGCACAATCCCTGTTCCGTGGCGACGCTGGAAGCGTGTGACCGTCTTGGAATGCTCGTGCTGGACGAGTATTCGGACATGTGGTATATTCACAAGACAAAGTACGACTACGCAAGCGATCTCGGGCAGGAGTGGCGCGGCGATCTGAAATCCATGGCAGAGAAGGATTACAATCATCCAAGCGTCATCATGTATTCTATCGGCAACGAGGTCGCGGAGACGGGACAGAAAAGAGGCATCCGCCTCGCTGCGGAGATGACGCAGTACCTGCATTTGCTGGATGATCGTCCCGTGACCTGCGGCATCAACATCTTCTTTAATCTGCTTCACGCGCTTGGATTTGGCGTCTATACTGACAGGAAGGCGAAAAGGGAGGCGGCGCCGCGGAAGGGGGAATCGCATAAAACGAAATCGACGGGGAGTGAATTTTTCAACGATCTGGCGGGTTTACTCGGCGCGGATACAATGAAGATCGGAGCGACCATGCCGGGATGCAATGCCAGGAGCAAACGAACCTTTGCCGTGCTGGATGTGGCGGGTTATAACTACGGGATCCTGCGATATAAGCGCGATCTGAAACATTATAAGGACCGCGTGATCGTTGGCAGCGAGACTTTCTGCTCGGATGCGCGCAAATTTTGGTGCATCGCAAAGAGGTATCCCGCGCTCATCGGCGACTTTGTCTGGGCGGGTATGGACTATCTGGGCGAAGTGGGCATCGGTGCGTGGGAGTATGCGGACTATGCGCCCGACTTCACGGGCGGCGTGGGCTGGAAGAGTGCGTCTGCCGGGAGACTGGATCTCACGGGGCGCCCGTGGGCGGAGACTGCATATATGCAGGTTGCTTTCGATCTCGTTCCCGTACGCATGGGCGTCGTCCGTCCCGACAAAGCGTTTGAAAAGCACAGTCCCTCGGCGTGGCGCATGAGCAATGCGCTGGAAAGCTGGTCATGGGACGGATGTGAAGGCAAAAAGACGGTTGCCGAGGTATACGCGACGGGATATAAGGTGCGCCTTATTCTGAACGGAAAGACGGTCGGGGAGAAAAAAGTCCCTGCCAATGCATGCGTCCGTTTCAAGGTGGCGTATGAACCGGGCGAACTGACGGCGATCAGTCTTGCGAAAGACGGAAAGGAGCTGGGGCGCACATCGCTTGTTTCGGCGGGAAAGGAGACAAAACTCACACTCGTCCCCGAACGAAGCGAAATTGTGCGCGGCGATCTTTGTTATATCCGTCTGCAATATACGGACGAAGCGGGGGAGATCAAACCCCTTGCGCGCGGCACGGTCAAAGTGGAGGCGGAGGGCGGCGAGATCTTGGGTCTGGGCAGCGCCTGCCCGTACAATGAAGCGGGTTATCTCGGAACACGGACGGATACCTACTACGGCGAGGCGCTTGCGATCGTCCGCCCGACGGCGGAGCAGGTCACGGTTCGCGCAGAGAGTCCATATGGTACGGCTCAGTCTGTCATTGTGTGCCGTGAAGGAGAGTGACTATGAAATCGGGAACGGGATTTTTTGATCGTCCGCTGACGCGCACGCGCATCAAATCGGCGAACGTCAAGCCGGTGGAATCGCTCCTCGGGTATTTGGTCGGGCCCTTTTGCGCGATGCTCGCAAACGGGATCTTTACGACCTACCTCACGCGCTATTTCCGTGACGTGCTGTTCGCGGAGGAGCTGGCTTCCGGCTCGGCGCTCGCGGGGACGGTGGAGGGCTTCCTCACGGTCTTTCCCATTCTTTCAGCGATCTTAATTGTTATCGGAAACCTCGTTGCGGGACAGCTTGTCGAGCGCACAAGAACCGGGGCGGGCAAGGCGCGGCCGTGGATCCTGCTTTCGGCGGTGCTGCTGGCAGTCGCCGGCGTGCTCATCTTTATCCAGCCGTCCGATGACCCCATCTTTAAAATGGTGTGGCTGGTCGTTGCGTACAATCTTTATTATGCGGTTGCTTTTCCGCTGTACAACACGGCAAACAGTACCCTGACTCCGCTTTCGACGCGCAATTCCAATCAGCGCAGCGTGCTGGCGTCTTTTGTCAATATGGCGCTGCTCGGGGCGGTGGGGGCAGGCTCGATGGTGTTTCCCTTCCTGCTCGGCATTCTGATCAAGCCGGAGATGAGTCTCGGGACGCAGAAGACATTCTGGATGATGCTCTTCGTGATTGTTGCCGTCATCACCTTTCTCGGGACCGTGATGCAGTACTACTTCACGCGCGAGCGTGTGACGGAAGAGGAGACGGGGCGTGACGCCGTGCAGAAAAAACCCGGTATCGGCGTGGGTAAGCAGGCAAAGGCTGCCGTCGGGGACAGATACTTCTGGATCATTATTGTTTTTTATTTTCTTTACCAGTTCAGCGGCGGGATCAAGAATACCTCCCTCAATTTTTATGCGGAGATCCTCGCAACGGAGGGGTTCCCTACCGATTCGGTCACGGGCGTGCTGGGCATCATCGGCGCGGTGCCGATGGCGGTCGCCGTGTTCTTTGTAGCGCCGCTGTGCAACAAGTTCGGCAAGCGAAATATGTGCGTCATCGGGATGCTCGTCGGCGTCATCGGCGGAGTGATCGCGGGTATCGGCTACGATAATATGGTCGTGGCATCGCTGGGCATCGCTTTAAAATGCTTGGGTTCCGCGCCCGCGGGGTACATGATCCTTGCAATGATTGCGGACAGCCTCGATCATATCGAGGCGAAGTGCGGGTTTCGCTGCGACGGGCTTGTCATGTCTGTCTACAGTTCCGTCATGATCGCCTCCACGCCGGTGGCACAGGGTATCACCTCCGCGCTGGTCGGCACAGGCGAAACGGGAACGGTCATCGCCTATATCTGGATCGAGACGGTCTGCTATGGGCTGGGCGCAATTCTCCTGCTGTTTTTCAATGTGGAAAAATATCTGAACTCCGACCGTGAGACGGTGCTTGCGCGCCAGAAGGCGGAAGCGGAGGCGGCAGGGCTGGAATGGCTCCCCCACGAAGAGCGGCTGCGCATAGAGGAAGAGGAGTCGGAGCGGCTTGCCGAGGCTGCCCGTATCGAGGAACTCAAAGTCCGCTGTCAAAAGAAGGGGCTGGATTTCGAGGCGGAGGAGGAGAAGTACCGGAAAAAACAGGAAGCAAAACGGGCGGCGAAACATGCAAAGCCGCCGCGCAAAAACGCGTCTGATTGACCGTTTACGAATGTATTTGAGCCATGTACGAAAAAAATGATTTATAAGTATTCCGATTGAATATAATGCGTGAAACGAAAGGAAAAAACAAATTTCGACAATTTATATCAACGACAATTTATATCAAAAGGAGGAACGGGGAGAAGAGAGGACAAGAGAGGACAAGAGGAAAAGAAGTCAGACTGAGGCAAAGTTTCGCCGCACCCCCCTGCGGCGGAAGAACGAACACACAATGATAAGGAGTGGAAGAGAAAATGGGAGTAAATAAAAGAAAACTGTTGAAAAAGGTGTTTGCGGTCTCCGCGGGCTTGGGCGCCTTTTTGATCGGCGCAACGATGACGCTGTATGAATACGGTCCGATCATCAATAACGCCCTGCAGATCCAGACATCGCAGATCGTTCCCGGAGACAGCACCGAGGAGGTCGATACCGCATACTATAAGAGCGATTATGCGGATGCCAATTTGCTTGCAATGAACGTCGATCAGCTGACGGAGGAACAGGCGGCTGCCGTTTCGAGCGGACTTGCCGAGCTCAACGCGGACCAGGATGCGTTCATCGAGTATGAAATGGAAAACAGCGCGGTGCTTTTGAAGAACAACGGCGCACTGCCGCTCGGTGCGGGAGAGCGCTCGGTCAGCCTGTTCGGCTTTGCATCCAAGCAGCCCCTGTACAGCTGCGCTTCGGGCGGCGGCAAAAACGATGCGGCGCGTGTGACCAACTATATCGACGCGTTCCGCGCCAAGGGATTTACTGTCAATCAGACATTGTACGATCGCTATCCGGATCCGGAGCTTGTACAGTCCTTCGGCGGTATGATCGAAAAACGTCTGGACGATGAGCCGGATCTTTCGACCATCTTTACTGCCGATGTGGACGCGTCCGTCCGCTCGACGGGCGGCGTAGGGATCGTCATCCTCTCCCGCGAGGGCGGGGAAGGTGAGGATATTCCGAAATTTGTCACGGAAGGGGACGGCACTGTCCGCAGCGGGCTGGCGCTCTCCAATAATGAAAAAAATCTTCTGGCCCGGGTCAAGAATTATAAGGATACGGGCGCGATCAGCAAGATCATCGTGCTTCACAATTCTCCCTATGCCATGGAACTCGGCTGGCTGGATGAGTACGGCGTGGATGCTGCTCTGCACGTCGGAACGTTGGGCTTAAAGGGGACGCTCGGCGTCGTCGATTTGCTGACGGGCGCCGCAAATCCTTCCGGCAGGTTGGTCGATACCTTTGCGGAAAATTCTCTTTCGTCCGCTGCCGTGCAGACATGGTACGACCAGGCGTTCACCAACACGACCTATCAGGATGACGTTGCCTATGTCGCAGGACAGCCCGTGAGCAACGCGGGGGCAGAAAAGTACATGGTCCTTACCGAAGGGATTTACACGGGCTACAAGTACTACGAGACGCGCTATGAGGACGCCGTCCTCAATCGCTACAATGCGACGAGTACCGTCGGTTCGACAAGCGGTGCGTGGAATTATGCCAACGAGATGGTCTATCCGTTCGGTTATGGTCTGAGCTACACGACCTTCTCGCAGACGCTCGATTCCGTGACAGGGTTTAATTCCGATACCATTACGGTGAAAGTGAATGTCCGCAACACCGGCGCAACGCCCGGCAGAAGTGTGGTACAGGTGTATGCGCAGACGCCTTACGGAGCGTATGAGCAGGAACATGATGTGGAGAAATCCGCGGTACAGCTCGTCGGGTTCGGTAAGACGGGTGAACTTGCGAGCGGGGCTTCGGAGACGGTGACGATCGAGATCGACAAATACCTTCTCGCATCCTGGGACAGCACATCCAACGGCGGCGAGGGCGGGTATATCCTCTCCGAGGGAGATTACTATATCGCGATCGGGGACAATGTGCACGATGCACTCAACAATATTCTCGCGGCGAAGGGCGCCGAGGGGATGACGGACGAAAACGGTAATTCCGTTGCGGGCGATGCTGAAAAGGCAGAGCGCTTCACGGGCGGGTTCGATGACAGTACCTATCGTTACAGTGAGGCGACGGGCTATCGCGTCAAGAACCAGTTCGAGGACGTGGATATCAACTATTGGCTGGACGATGCGGATAAAGTCACATATATGACCCGCAGCAACTGGGAGACCTTCCCGACGGCAGTACCTCAGATCGAGGCGACCGGAGCGATGGCAGAGTTGCTCTCCTATACTTACGAGAAGGCGGCAGATGCGCCCGGCTATGATGCTTCCGAATTTGGTGTGGATGCGGGGCTGAAGGTCGTCGATATGCGCGAAGTCCCTTGGGAGGACGAGATCACCTGGGATAAGTTCCTGCATCAGATGACGCTGGAGGAGCTCGGCGTCTCCATTGCGGACAGCTTCGGCAACGCAATGGTGGAGTCGATCGGAAAGCCCGCGTCCGTCAACGACGACGGTCCCGACGGATGGAACCAGAAGTATGTGATCAACGGCGCACAGGCGACCTGCTATATCGGACAGGCGACGGCGGCCTGCTCATTCGATACCGCACAGCTCGATCAGCGTGCTTATTATATGGCGGAGGACGGTCTCTTCTGCAAGGCGTCTCAGGGCTGGCTTCCGGGCGGGAATTTGCACAGAACTCCCTTCTCGGGCAGAAACCATGAGTATTTCTCCGAGGATGCCAATGTCAACTATCTCTACCTTGACGGCATGGTCAGGACCTTTATCGATAAGGGCATCAGTGTCGGAGGCAAGCATTTCGCGGGCAACGATGTCGAACTCAACCGCAGTAATATCAGTATGTTCCAGACGGAGCAGACCTGGAGACAGAATTCCCTGCGCGGGTTCGAGTCCTCATTTACGAAAGGCGGCGCAACGTCCACGATGAACTGTAAGGGCGGCATCGGACTGCGCAATATGTCAGAAGATTATGCCTCTCAGGTGGAAGTGCTTCGCAATGAGTGGGGCTTCAAGGGCGTCGTCATTGCGGACGCAGGCAGCGGCCGCGGCGTAGAGGGGATTCTCAGCGGTACGGACATGTGGTGTCTGTTCGGTTCCCGTTACTCCGGTGAGATCATCGATTCCATCGAGCAGAACAATGACGGCGATCTGCTGGATGCGGTCCTCACGGCAAACAAGCGTTACTATTATGCCTTCTCCAGATCCATTATGGTAAACGGGCTCTCGTCCGACAGCGACATCATTCAGCTCACTCCTTGGTGGCAGCCTACGATCATCGCGATAGATTGCGTGGTCGGAGCGGTCGTGCTAGGCTCGCTGGCAGGATATATCGTCTGTTCCCTGAGCAAGAAGAAGGAAGAACAGGAGTGAGGGCTGTTCGGACAGCAGTATCATCAGGAGGTACAGTATGAATATTTTCAAAAATAAAAGCATTGTTGCATATCTTTCCCTTCTCGTTCCCGTTCTTGCGATCGTGCTCGCAATCATCGGAGGGGCGACCAAGGGGTTGCTCGGCGACACGTTTTCATGGGTCATTGTTTTGTTTCTTGTGCTCGGTGCCGTGGTAAGTATTGCGGCGTTCCTCTTTCCTAAGGCGGAAATGATCCAGGCGGTTGCACCGATCTTTTACGGCATTGCGCTCGGTCTGATCTTTCTGGACGGCGTGGAAGTGGTCTCGTACGGGTTGATCGGCATCGACAATGATGTCGGCGGGCAGATGTCGCTCACATTTCTCTATCTCATTCTCGGTGCGGTCACGCTCATCCTCTCAATCGCAAGCGCATTCTTTGACTATACATGCGAAGCCAACAAGTGACCCCCCCTATTGGCAAAATACGCCCTCCCGTCGGGAGGGCGTATTTTGTGGGACAGAAAAAGCGTAATATGCTTTTTTCACCACAAAGTTGTTTTCGAATTACGCTCAACTGTTTTGCAGTAACAGGGCAAGTCTGTCTGAAACGTTGGATTGTTGATTTATGATAGGATTAGGGGAACTGTTTGGTGATATTTATCCTTGGTAGAATATTATGAGAACAAAGGACATAAGCGCAAATTTTGCGTTTATGTCCTTTGGATTAGTTGAGTTTTTTCAGAAGTTCTAACAGAGTTCCCGATGCAATGGTCGGACCTTGAAAGTTGGATTTAACGCCTTTAGTTTTTAACATCTCCAAAGTCAGGCTTCCGCTTTTATAGGATTCAAGTAATTTAATTTTAAAATATTTTTCACTTCCAATAATTTTGTCGCTTGTATAGAATTTTTTATCGTCAATTGTCCTGTTATCTGTTTCGATATTTGTTTCAACAACAATGCACTTGTATGCAATTTCGGCACGAGGAACTGTCAAATATATGAAGACAGTGTCTCCTGCCTCATAGTTTGCGTGCTGCTGCCATTCGAGTTCACCCAATTGATTGAAGGCCTCCGTTATGTTATAATATTCTGTATTACATGCAATGACCCAGGCTTTTCCGCCATTAAAGCCTTCGTCGTTACCAATTATATTTCTGGCCGATTCATATTTTATTGCGTCGTACTCTTCTTCTGTCCAGCCGCCAACGCTTTCCTTCAACGAAGATATATTCCAAATCTCTTTTGCAAGCATAACATATGCTTCTGCACGCTCATGAATAACGGCCTTAGTTATTTTATCATAGGGTTTTATGCCGTATTTACCAGCTATTGGAACAAAGAGGGGATTGTTTTTATAGGTTATCTCATTCATGGCTTGTGCTAGAATATTATCCCTTACATACATTTTAACTTTTTTAGTGTATGTCATATTCTGATAGCTGCGATTTCTGTCTTTTGTTAGGATAATTAAATCTCCTATTTTTTGACGCTCGGTATTAAATTCTTCTTCATTTTCAAATTGTTCTTTATAGTCCTGATACTTATTTGGAAGGATATGTTCAACATCATAAGGATTTTTTACTTTTCTGTTTACATATTTATCAAAGTCTGAGGGGTTGCCCATACTTTCATTTATAAAAGAGGCAAATCTTGCCAAAAAGTGAAGAGCGTATCGCTTAAAAAACTGATTCTCGTAATTTAATCTATCAAAATTGTCCCATCCTATATACGAAGATCTAAGCGCTTTCGTGAGAATGATGGCAATATCTTTTATGCTTTGATTTCTTATATTTACGAGTACTTTGAAAAGAGTGCTTTTGTTGGTGTTAAAATTGGCTTTTTTATAATTTAAAATTTTGTTTGAGGCAAAGATATCAACAAAGCGAGAAACTAATTTTATTTTTTGATCTACGATTTGAACCGGATCATTCTTATCGATAGCCGAAATAATTAATAAAGTTTGATAATTCAAATCTCTATTTGCATTATAAAATACATATTCGTAACCTGTTGTATATGTTTGTGAATATTTTTTAACCCTGGAATAGACGTTGGCTATTTGCACCATTTCTTTCAGAATGAGATCTTTATAATCGGATGACTTATTCAATCCCATGCAAGTTTTTGCATTTTTCCTTACCCATTCATAAAATTTTTCGCCTAGAAGTTCGTAATCTTTATCTTCAGAATCTTTTTTGTTTTCGCGCAGTGTTCTGGCGTAATTGCCGCGAAGCCAAACGGAAATGAATTCCACATCGGCTGTATTTACGATACCGCTTTGATCGGATCCTGCTTCCTCCTTTATTTTACCTACGATTCTCTGCCAAGTTGCATTTACCTCAGCTTTATCATCATTATCTCTAATTTCATTTAATATATAGGCCTTGAGCATTTCAGCGCTATTAAGGCTTAAGCCTCTGTCATTCATCGTAATAAATATTGTATGGGCATCTTGTTCGGATGGCGTTACGATTTCAAGCAATAATACTTTTTGCATTACCCAAAAACCAAAATAGGGTAAGGCCTCGATGGGGATCTCGTCTCTACATAATTCTTCTATATCAAGATATCTATCCAATAAGGTTTTTGAACTCTCATTCTCAGGCTGAAAATTTGTGTTTCCGGCATACAAATTTTCCATACAGGCTTTTCGTTCTTCAACATTGATGTTAAATGTCTTTTTTCCTCCGAACGGACAGGAACAGATCATATTCGGCAATGTGGCATCAAGTATGTGATTTCCGATACCGTGAAGTAACTTGTTGATATATATCAACAAAAGGGTTAAAGACGTTAATCTTTGTTGTCCATCAATAATTTCGCGTGTCGAATCGTCGCCCGTTCGGATTATGCTGCCCATAAAATAAAAGCCATACTGAGCAACTTCGCTTGTATCATCATGTTTAAAGGAGCTATTATAATAATATGAAAAGAAGCAATCAAAGAGGTCATTAATCATCTGTTCTATTTGCTTCCTTCCCCACCGGTACTCTCTTTGATATACATTAATTGAAAAAGTTTTATTGTTTAGAATTTCATATAAAGTTTCTGTTTTGTTGATTCTTTTCATAGAAAACTGCCTCACGGTAAGATTATATTAAACATTATAGTAAAGTCAACCTAAAAAATCAATTAAATACATGTATCGTATTAACACAAATTGACCGATTGTTAATACAGGGAGAATCAAAATTTTTGCCACTAAAATGAAGAAAAAGCGCCCAAAATGAGCGCTTTTTCCATGGTGCCCCGCGTGAAAACAAAGTTGAACTTTCGAGTTCCGCAAGGCTTATTGTTTCTTCCTTACCGTTGGCGTTGTATATAATTTTTAAGTGGTCGTC
>ERZ1090879.1919-NODE-1921-length-10843-cov-8.999351_pt1 | contig 10843 bp, 11 predicted proteins | sample MGYA00478472_ERZ1090879 | MGnify/ENA primary metagenome ERZ1090879 (study PRJEB33644, sample SAMEA5815723) | chicken gut metagenome | biome: Chicken; feature: Gastrointestinal Tract; material: Caecum | place: Ireland | collected 2019-01-01 | study: A study of...
GTCATAATGACAAGGGGGGGTAACTTTACCCTCGGTCGAAATGACATAGAAATTTAAAAACTGTCGGGGCAAACTGCCCCGACAGTTTTTATGTTGATTTCAAATTTTGCGGTTAAGAATATAAATCGTCGTCGGGGCGGCGGGGCTTTCTGCGCCTGCCCGCCCTTTCGTTTTTGCGCGTCAGATAGAACGTGACATATCCCACGGCTATCAGCGCGAGCAGCACGATGAGCAGCACGATTATTACCGTCTGCACGTCGTTGTCGTAGATAAACCCCTCGCTGCCCGTCGAATCTTCGGGTTGGTTTTCGGAAGAAAAGCTGTAAGGGGAGAGCAGGTTGTTGATTACAAATCCCGAAATTTCCTCGCCGTCCATCGTGCAGGTAACGCGGTAATAAACGCCGTCGAGGTATTGCAGGTTAAACTTTTCGCTGACGGTAAAAACCGTGCCGCTTTCAACCGTGGCAATGGCAGTTGCACCGCACATATACGGGCGCGAATATATGGTCAGGCGCGTGCGCGCGTATGCACCCGTCATGTCGAGGGCGGGCGGGGTGTACTCCGAATTCTCAACGGCGGAAGTCAGCGTTATGTAGCTCTGGCTCATGCCGTTTTCGTCGGGCATGACGACTATCGTCGCGTTGCCCACCTCTGCTATGGCGAGGGCGGAGCGGTCGCCCGCCAGCCTCTCGGTGCCCTGCGCATCGAAAGTTTCGCCTATGTTTTCAAGATTGATTTTTGTGTAATACGTGTCGCCGCCGTCGCTCGTCTGCGAGCGTATGGTCACCGTTCTCACCTCGTAGCCGCCCGCCAAAATATCTGCGGCGTCGCCCGTGGATATGTGGTAGGAGGACGAAAAGTCGGTATAGCGCGCGGGCTGTTCAACGGGCTGAGTGCCGTCGAGCATGTAAACGCTGCCGTCGTTAATTACGTAAACGCTGCCGTCGTATTCTTTTAGCTGCGAACACCCCTCTTCAAAGATGGTGGTGTATTCGTTCAGGTTGTCCAGCCCCGTCAGCGCGCCCGTCTGCGCGTTGAGCGCGTACAGATATTCGTCAGTCTGGATGCGGGTGAGGTTTTCAAAGTCGAACTGTGCGCTTTGCAGGCGCGTGTCGGAGGGGGAGTAGGAAAATACGCCCGAGGTCGTGTTGAGGTACAGCGTTCCGTCGTCGCCGTATTCAAGGTCGGTTATTTTATACTGACAGGAAACTTCGTTGAGGTATTCATCGCCGTACTTGTCTGGGGAGATGATGTAAAGCCTTGTGTCGTCGGCATAGGCGCGCGTATCGCCGTAAATGGCGTAGTCGGCGAGGCTTTCAAAGTCGAGTTCCTCCACAAAGTCCGAAGGATAAACGCACTCGTCGGCGCGCGCAGGCTGCGCGGCAAAGTATGTTGGCGCAATCAAGGCTATCGCCAGCGCCGTTGTAACGACCGTAAGCTTTTTCACGTTAAAATTATACCACCTTTTATTTGTATTGTAAAGTTTTTGCGCGCGGCGTTTGCGCCCCGTTTTTTGTTTTGCGCGCCCTGCATGAGCCGGGGGCGCGCTAATTATTGCCGTTTTTTGGGTTTTGTACGCCGCCGACACAAAATTTTTTTTAAAAAAAGGCATAAAAATTTTTTAATTATGCACTTTTTGTCATATTTAATGCTTTATAATACTGACGTAAACAAACAAACGTTTGTATTGTTTGCAAAATTGCAAACGGCGGAGGAGCATTATAAATGACAAGTAAAAGATTGCTGAAATTTTATTTTTGTGCCGACGGAATAGAGGGCGCGCTCGACAGGCTGATACTGCGCGAGGCGTGCAAGCCGTCGCATTGCGCCGACGCCCTGCACTGTGCCGAAAGGGTGCAAAGCCTGGTGCTGGCAAAAGTCAGCCTGTCGGCGCTGTGGGCGTATATCGACAACGTGATGGGGCAGTTCGGGGAGGGGGACAGGAGCCTGCTTTTTAAATACGCCCTGTCGGGCGGCGGGTTTGCGGGGGTAGAGGGCGCCACGCACAACGCCGTGCGGCGCACGGTAGTGCGGTTTATGCGCAGGGCGAGGCGGCTGGGCGACTATGCAGGGGCGCTCGCGCTCGTCGACGGCTATTGCGCCTTTTTATAGCGTATATTCGCGGCGCTCTGCATTTGCCTCCGAACGGAAGTTTCCTCCGTGCAAAGCACGCCGAAAATCCTTCTATTGAGTATTACTTATGTCATTTCGAGCAACGTCGAGAAATCTATTCCTTATTATTGTTTTACTGATAGATTTCTCCGTGCGTGCGGCTACGCCGCACTTAGTCGAAATGACAAACAGGGCGAGGTGCCCCCGCTGCCGTACTCCGCAATTGTGCGTTACCGTTCTGTCCGGCTCGTCTTGTGGACAGGTGGTGGGCGATACATAAACGAATAAGAACTATTGCAGTTTGCGCTTTTTGGTGGAAAGAAAAATAAGTATGAGCGCGCCCGCGGCGAGCGCCACGATTACCACCGCTGCAACCGCGGGGTTGCCCTCGCTCTGATTTTCTTCCTCGGGCGGCTGTTCTGCGGGTAGCTCATTTAAGGGGTAGTCGTCGTTGGCGCCCTCGATATAGCCGAATGTTTCGCCGCACAGCACGTACGAATACGCCGTCGCGCCCGAATAGTAGGTGCCGTAAAACGCCGCCTGCATCTCTATCTCGCCGAGCGCCGGCAGCGAGGGATCGCCGCCGCCCGCGGTGTATGTAACCGTGATGCTCTTGAAAAGGTAGGTCGCGGGCGGCGGCTGGCTCAAAAGCGAAAAGTCGCTTTTAAGCACGTACCCGTAAACTGCGCGGTAGATGCCCTCGTCCTCGGCGTACTGAACGTAATACCATTGCCCGTCGTCGCGTATTACCTGCACGCAGTATGTGTACGGCACGGCGAACAGCGAAGTCGACAGATCTTTTTGCGAAAAAAAGTATGCCGAAGTCGTCACCGCCTGCGCGTACTGCCCGTCGGATTCCGAGGCGTATGTAATGCCGCCGCCTGAAATGAGTGCGAGCGCGCAAATTATTATTAATAATAATTTCTTCATACCCGTCAATTATACAGTCGCGCGCGGGGAGTAATGTGGGAGGTTTTGTCGGAAAATTATGACTAAACAGGAAATTATAGAGCGCATAGCGCGCATAGACGCTGTGCTCGCCGCGCGGGCTAAAAGCAACAGATTGCTCGCCTACAACGCGGGGCGCAAAAAACATAAAAAACAGCTGGCTTTCCACCGCTGCAAAAAGCGCAACCGCTGGGTGTTCGGCGGCAACCGCTCGGGCAAGACCGAGTGCGGCGCGGTCGAGGCGATCTGGATAGCGCGCGGCATTCACCCCTACCGCCCCAACCGCAAAGACGTGTTCGGGTGGGTGGTGTCCCTTTCGCAGCAGGTTCAGCGCGACGTCGCGCAGAGCAAAATACTGCACTATCTGCCCGCCGAATGGATAGCAGACATCACCATGCTGTCGGGCAGGAAGGACAGCCCGTCGGGCGGGGTCATAGACCAGATCAAAATCAAAAACGTATTCGGCGGCATTTCTACGATAGGTTTCAAAAGCTGCGACCAGGGCAGGGAGAAGTTTCAGGGGAGCTCTTTGGACTTCGTATGGTTCGATGAGGAGCCGCCAAAAGACATCTACGAGGAGTGCGTCATGCGCGTAATGGACAAGCGCGGCGACATATTCGGCACCATGACTCCCCTGAAGGGCATGACTTTCATCTACAACGAAATTTATTTAAACCGCAAAAACAACCCCGAGGTGTGGTGCGAGTTCATGTGCTGGGACGACAACCCCTTTCTGTCCAAAAAGGAAATAAAGCTTTTGGAGGGCGCGCTCGACAGTCATTCGCTCGACAGTCGCCGCTACGGCAAATTTTCCTCGGGCGAGGGGCTTATTTATCCCGAGTTCGACCCCGCCGTGCACGTCATACCGCCCTTTAAAGTTCCGCCCGAGTGGCAGGACAACATTTCGATTGACCCAGGGCTCAACAATCCCCTGTCGGCGCACTGGTACGCCGTCGACTACGACGGCAACGTATACGTCGTGGCGGAACACTTCGCAGCGGGCAGGGATATCGACTTCCACGTGCGTTCGATAAAGGATATATGCAGGGCAATCGGGTGGAGGGACGACGGAAAGGGCAGGTATTCGGCGCTGATAGATTCGGCGGCTTCGCAGCGCACGCTGGCATCTTCCAAGAGCGTGGCGGAGCTGTTCTGCGACGGCGGGATAATGGTTGATACCAATGTCGACAAGGACGTGTTCGCCGGCATATGCCGCGTAAAGGAGTACTTGAAGAGGGAGAACGGCAAGGCGGATATCTACATCTTTGACACGTGCAGGAACATGATCGAAGAATTCCTGACCTACTCGTGGGCAGCGGGCGACAGCCCTAAAAAGGTGGACGACCACTGCATGGACGAGCTGAGGTATTACATTATGTCACGCCCGCAGCCCGCCCGCAGGGAGGAAATTTCGCCCGTCGCCGCCGACAAGGCGCGCAGGATAAGAAAGCTTAAAAACAGCAAGAGGAGGCGTTATGGACAAAAATAGCGATCTTGAAAACGCGCTTAAAAAGTGCGCGGTCGGCTTCGATACCAGCGAAACGGTAGAAGAATTTGCCGTGCAGGACGGCGAGCTAAAACTCGTCAAGCGCAAAGTAACCCGTCGGGACATACCTCCCGACATCAAGGCGGTCAAAATGCTGCTCGACGGCAGGCGGGACGGCGACCTTTCCGATGAGGAACTGACCGCCGAGCGCGAAAAATTAATGAAAATGTTAAAGGAGGAGGACTTTGATTGACAAAACCGACGTCGCTAAGGCGGCAAAACAACTTGTGGACGAGGTAAAGGGCGACTTCGCCCGCAGGCAGGAGGAGCGCCGAACGTTGGAGCGCGGCTGGCAGCTCAATATGAACTTTCTGTGCGGCAACCAGTACTGCGACATCAACGCCTACGGCGAGATAGAGGACGACGAGCCCCGTTACTTCTGGCAGGGCAGGCGGGTGTTCAACTACATAGCGCCCACCATCGACACGCGCTGCGCAAAGCTGGCGCGCATACGCCCCAAACTCGCCGTGCGGGCAGTCAGCGACGCCGACGACGATGTGCGCTCGGCGCGCATTTCTTCGGCGATACTCTCGTCGGTATCCGAAAGCTGCAACATCGACGACTGCATAACCCGCGCCACGGTGTGGTCGGAGGCGTGCGGCACGGCGTTCTATAAAATTCTGTGGGACAGCGCCGCGGGCAGCCGCATAGCGCAGGGCGAGGGCGGCGAACTGCGCGAGGGGGGAGTGCGCATAGTACCCGTGTCCCCGTTTGAAATTTACCCCGCTTCCCTCTCGGAGGAGAGCCTCGAAAACCAGCCCAGCATAATTCACGCAAAGGCGCTTTCGGTGGCGGATATATATGCCCTTTACGGCGTAAAACTGGCGGGCAGGGACATAGACGAATTTTCGCTTTCGCCCTATTCGCAGTCGGCCCATTCTGCGGGCGCGTCGTCCGTCAAAGCCGTCAAGCACGGCTATGAAATAGTCATCGAGCGGTACGAGCGCCCCGCGCCCGACATGCCCGAGGGAAGGCTGACGGTAGTCGCGGGCGACGAGCTGCTCTTCGACGGCGCTCTCCCTTACGTTAACGGCGAGGGGGGAGAGCGCGGCTATCCCTTCGTCAGGCAGACCTGCCTGCCCCTCGCGGGCGGATTTTTCGGCGGCAGTATAGTCGACAGGCTTATCCCCGTCCAGCGCGCATATAACGCCGTAAAAAACCGCAAGCACGAATTTTTAAACAGAATTTCCATGGGCACGATCGCCGTCGAGGACGGCTCTGTCGACACCGACGAGCTCGCCGAGGACGGGCTGGCGCCCGGCAAAATTCTCGTCTACCGCCGTGGCGGAACACCCCCTTCCATGCTTTCGCTCGGCAGCGTTCCCTCGGAATTTTCCGAGGAGGAGGACAGGCTGTCGGACGAGTTTGCAAAAATTTCGGGCGTGGGCGAAATAACCCAGTCGGGCGGGTCGTTCAACTCGGTCACTTCGGCCACGGGCTTGCAGCTTTTAATCGAGCAGGACGAAGCGCGCCTCAACGTGTCATACGAGCAGATAAAGTACGCGTTAAAGGGTATAGGGCGGCACATATTGCGCCTTTACAGGCAGTTTTCGCCCCAGCTGCGCGTCATGCGGTGCGAGCGCGACGGCAAGGTCGTCATGTTCTCGTTCACGGCGGACGACGTGTGCGACGGCGACGTCGTTCTCGAAGCCGACAGCGACATCAACCTCACCCCCGCGCGGCGCAGGGCGGTAATTTATGACCTTATATCCAGCGGACTGCTTTCGGACGGGCAGGGCAAGATTGCGGAGGGGGTAAAGAGCAAAATTCTGACCTATCTCGGCTATGCCGGCTTTTCGGAGGGGCGCGACCTCGCCGCCCTTCACCGCCGCAGGTGCGCCGAGGAAAACAGTCGGCTTTTGCAGGGCGACGTGCCTGTAAAGTTTTACGACGATCACGCCCTGCATATAGCCGAACACACGGCGTTTATTCTGAGCAACAATTTAACGGATGTAAGCGAGGGGGCGTTTGCCCGCCACCTCGCCGAACATAAAAAACATTTAAAGGAGGAAAAGAATGGATAACACCACAAACGAATTGCCCGCCACGGCAGACACCGCGGAGGCGGAAGAAACAAAGAATACTGCGGCAGGGCTGGGCAAGTTCAGGGACGTGGATGCCCTGCTCGAAGCTTACAACAATCTGGAGGCGGAGTTTACCCGACGCAGCCAGCGCCTCAGACAGTTGGAAAAAGCGGAAAAGGATGTTCAGCCGCCCGCACAGCCGGCAAGCGGCGAAAATCCCCCGCAGCCCGGGCTTTCCCATGAACAGCTGCTTGCCGCAGCGCTCGGCGACGAGGAGGTAAAGGCGCAGATAATCGCCGAATACCTTCAAACAGCTGCAAAAAACAAGAGCGTACCCTTAATTTCGGGCGGGGTTCAGGTTTCTGCCCGCCGCAAGACGCCCGCAACCATACGCGAGGCGGGCGCGCTTGCACAACAATTTTTAAATAAAAGGAGATAACAGAATTGATTACTTTAACAAACGCTGATGCGGCGCTTAAAGATTACTATCTCGACGCCCTTTCAAGCCAACTCAACGGCGGCATTTCGCCCTTCTTCAACGCCATCGAAAAAAGCGCGCAGTACGTCTACGGCAAAAACGCCAGGTGCGCCTTAGTCAAGGGCGACATGTCGCGCGTGGTGACGGGCGACGAGGACGGCGAACTTCCCGAAGCCTCGGGCAACACCTATTACGACGTTACCCTGCCCTTGAAGAACATCTACGGCACGATTGCCATCACCGACAAGGCTATGCGCGCCTCGCAGGATTCGTCCGGCGCGTTCGTCAACCTGCTCAACGCCGAAATGGAGGGGCTTATATCCGATGCGAAGGACAACTTTTCGCGCATGTTGTTCGGCGACGGCAACGGGCTAATCGCCTACATAAACAAGGCAAACAGCAGCACTTCCTTCACGCTGAGTTCGGTAAAAAGCTGGTTCAAGGGTCTGACCGTCGACATCGCCGATGCAACGGGTACCAAGTATGCCGTTCAGAACCTTAAAATAACCGCCGTCGACACCCAGACCAACACCATAACCGTAAATACGCCCGTCGTAAGTCACAGCAGCTACGAGGGGTATCCCGTAGTAATAAGCGGCGTGTACGGCAAGGAACTCACGGGGCTCGCCGCCATCTTCGACGGCGCAACGCTCTACGGGCATACCAAGGCGAGTGAAGATTTCTTCAACCCTTATGTTCAGTACTGCGAGGAGGTGACCGAAGACGCAATAATTAGCGCTATCGAAGCCATCGAGGAGCGCGGGGGCGGCAAGGTTAAGATGATAATCTGCTCGCACGCCGTGCGTAACAAAATCGCCGCGCTTTTCAGGGACATGCGCGTTATAAGCTCGCCCGAGGTGACTGCGGGATACACGTCGGTATACGTCAACGACATTCCCGTCTATGCCGACAGGTTCTGCCCCTCCGACAGGGTGTTCCTGTTGAATCCCGACGACTTTGTCCTCTGCCAGCTGTGCGACTGGGAGTGGATGGAGGACGACGGCGGCAGAATTCTGACCCGCGTAGCCGGCAAGGCTGCCTACAACGCCACGCTCGTAAAGTATGCCGAACTTATTTGCAGGCGTCCATATGCACAGGGAATGTTGCAGATCGAGTACGTTGAGGACAGTTCTTCGACCACCCCTTCGGGCGATTCCGAGGGCTGATATGCCGCAACCGACCCGCGGGAACATGCCCGCGGACAGATGAATGAATAAGCGTGTTGCGCGCCCCGCGAGGCGGGGCGCGCATACACAAAAGGAGGTAAAATGCAGGTCAATCAGTTTCTCATCGACGTCATGCGCATGGTCGGCAGGGCGGACGCCGCTGAAATATGCCTTTCGGAAGAGGATATTCCCGATGAAATCGCGCGGATGCGCACAGCCCTTCTGCTCTGCCTCAACGCCGTTATCGACGAGCTCGCGAGGGGATATTTTCCCGTTAAAGCCCGTGAGGACATGTCGTCGGCGGACGGGGAGTATGCCTTTTCGTCATTTGCGCACGCGCCTTACAGGATAAACAGGGTGCTTTCGGGCGGAAAAAAGGTAAAGTGGCGGGCGCAGCCGTTAAGGCTTTTGTGTAATGCCGGCAACATAACCGTCGAATACGAGTACGTGCCCGACGCGCTGACCTTTGAAAGTCAGCTTTCCTATCCCCACCCCGCCGTGGGCGGCGCGCTCATCTCTTACGGCGTGGCGGCGGAATATATGCTCATTGAGGGCGACATATCCTGCGCCGAAATGTGGGAGAGCAAGTACCGCGCCGAAATAGACAGGCAGCTTTCGCTGTTGCCCGTCAGGGGTCGCATACCGCCCAGGAGGTGGATATGAGGATAGCTGCGCGCAAAACCACGGTTTTCCCCGCCCGTTCGCGCAAAACTGCCGAGCTGTTGGACGGCGTATATACCGCATATACCGTCAATTTGTGGGAGGAGGACGGCGCTCTCGTTCCCGCCGCCGCCCTCGCAAGCGAAAAGGCTTACCCCACATGCCCCGTAAACGTGACGGGCGGGTACTATTCGGAGGGCAACGGCGCGCTCTATCTCGTTTCGGGTTCGCTTGCATACAGGCTCAACAAGGGCGGCACCGCCTACACCACGGTTGCGCGCAACCTCTCCGACGGGGCGTTCTTCGCCGACATGTATGTCGAAGGCAGCGCGTCAACCGTGCTCTTCGACGGCTATAACCGCATTACGTATTCTGGGCAGGCACAAAGCACCGCCGTCGCCGACAAGCGCTTTTATGCGGGCGCCGAGCACTGCGGCAGGCTTTTCGCGCGCGACTACGGCGAGCCGTACAAGCTGCGGTGGTCGGCTTCGGACGCCTTCGACTGGGAGGAGGGCATAAGCGGCAGCGGCTACGTATACCTCCCTGCGGCGGGCGGCGAGGTTTTAAGGCTTTTCAGCTACCGCGAAAGGCTCATAGCCGTGCGCAGGCGGGGAATTACCGTCGTCCACGCCTACGGCGACCCCGAAAATTACAAGGTGGGCGCCACGGCGAACTACCTGACGGCGGACGGAATAATCGAAAGGACGTGCGCCGTCTGTGCGGGCGACATATATTTCTGCACCGAGGGCGGATTGTATGCGTTCAACGGCAGTTCTGTCGAAAAGCTCATGGATTTCTGCGGGCGCATATCGTCGCCGCAGTCCGCCGCCGCCTGCGGCGAAAGGTATTACCTCATCTGCACGGACAAATACCTCGGCGAGGGGTGCGTGCTCTGTTTCGACGGCCTGAAAAAGAGGTACGCCGTCTGCGACATAAAGCCCTCCGCGCTGTTCGCGGCGGAACAGGGAGTGTGCGCCGTCGTCGGCACGGGCGTATATAAAATATTGCCGTGCTCTGGTTCGGGCAGGTGGGTTTCTTTACCCTTCCGCATAGAAGGCTCGCGCTCCGCGCTCATAAAAAACATAAGCGCGGCGTGCGGCGGCAATATCGTAATAAAAGTTTCCGCGGGCGGATATGAGCGCACCTTTTCGTGCGGGGATATACGCGGCGCAAACATTTCAGGCGGCACTTTTGTTTTTGACGTCGATGTCAACGGCGCTCTGCGCTCGTTGCGCGTTGAGGCGGAGATATAAGGGGGTGAATGTATGGAATTCGACATAATAGACCTCACCGAGGAGGAGACGGAAATGCTGACCACGATACAGCTTAAACTGCTGCGCACGGCGCAGCAGAACAAGAACGAGCTGTATCACGAAATGCAGGCGGAGCTTGAAACCTACCGCCTGATGTGCAAGACAAACAACGTTTATCTTTCGTCGCTGTATGAGGACAAGCAGGCCGAACTTCAAGCCGAATTCGACTATCAGGTGGCAATTTTGAAGGAGCAGCTGCTCTTCAACATGAGCCTCAACGAACCTACATCGGACGACGAACTGGGCGGCAGCGGAAGCGACGATTCGGGCTACATAGTCGACTACGAGCTTTCCTATCTCGAAAGGTATATAATCGTCAGGGACTTCTACCTCGCCATAGAGGACGCGTCCGAAAGGCTGGCGCTGTACGCTGCCGACGAAACGGCGCAGCAATACCTCGGCGATTACTACACTTCGCTGTACAACTATCTTTCAACTTTCACCTGATTGTGCTTTTTATACGGCTGTTTTTTTGTGCTCTTTACGGGGCGGGGGGGGCCAGGGTTAGCCCCCCCCCCGAATTTTTGTTTTTAATTAAAAAAAGGGGGGGGGGTTTTTTCGTTTTTTAACATATTTTAAAAATACGCCCCCCCGTT
>ERZ1090879.1924-NODE-1926-length-10804-cov-13.979347_pt1 | contig 10804 bp, 8 predicted proteins | sample MGYA00478472_ERZ1090879 | MGnify/ENA primary metagenome ERZ1090879 (study PRJEB33644, sample SAMEA5815723) | chicken gut metagenome | biome: Chicken; feature: Gastrointestinal Tract; material: Caecum | place: Ireland | collected 2019-01-01 | study: A study of...
AGACATAAACGACATAGCGGAAGTGGAGTTCACTTTCGAGAACGGCCTCAGAAAGATGTTCCCGCAGGAAGTGCAGTACAACAGCGCGGACAACTGCTTCTATCTTCCGCTTACTCAAGATGAGACGTTTGAGTTCCCAGCCAACGGCGCCGTGACGCTTGACACGCGCGTCAAGTTCGTTGGCGGGAACGTAATAGGCGCACAGCGTATGGATTCGGCGGCTGTGGCTGACGCTACTTCGGAGGTGGTACTGTAATGCCGGACACTATAACCGTAGACCTCGGCGGGGCGAAGCTGGTTCAGGGACCTCAGGGGCCAGTGGGACCCGTATTCACGCCAAGCATATCCGCCGACGGCGTGGTGAGCTGGACTAACAACGGCGGGCTTGAAAACCCTGACCCCGTAAGCGTCAAAGGTGATACGGGACCCCAGGGACCTAAAGGCGATAAGGGCGACAAGGGCGATACCGGCGCGACGGGACCCCAGGGCGAAACGGGGCCGCAGGGCGCAACCGGTGCGACCGGTTCGCAAGGCCCCAAAGGAGATAAAGGCGACAAGGGAGACACCGGCTATCTGTTCACGCCGTCTATCAGTTCCGAGGGCGTAATATCGTGGACGAACGACGGCGGGCTGCCCAACCCCGAGCCGGTCAGCGTTCGTGGACCGCAGGGCGTCAAGGGTGACACCGGAGACCAGGGACCACAGGGCGAGCGCGGCTTGCAGGGCGAGACGGGACCCCAGGGACCCAAAGGAGACAAAGGCGACCCCGGCGACCAGGGCATACAGGGTATACAGGGTCCTCCGGGAGAACAGGGACCGCGAGGCGAGACGGGCGCTCCCGGCGCTGACGGCACCGACGGCGAGGATGGAGGCTACTACTCCCCCAGCGTCGACAGCTCCGGTAACCTGACGTGGGCTGCGAGCAAGGCCGGGATGCCGGATGTCACCGGCGCAAACATCAAGGGTCCCAAAGGCGACCGGGGCGACCCCGGGCAGAACGGCGCTCAGGGTGAGCAAGGCATACAGGGACCTCAGGGACCACAGGGACCCAAGGGCGACCCCGGCACGGGTCTTGACATCCTCGGGCAGTACGACACGCTGGAAGCGCTACAGTCTGCTGTCCCCTCTCCGTCCATTGGCGACAACTACTATGTGGGCACCGCCGCCCCCTACAATATATACACATGGACTGACGTGGGCGGTACGCCTCAGTGGGTTGACGGCGGCAAGCTGCAGGGCGCTAAGGGCGACCCCGGCGAGAACGGCGGCTACTACACGCCGAGCGTCGACGCAAGCGGCAACCTTATGTGGGCGGCAAGCGCCGGTGGTATGCCCCCGGTTGCAAGCGCGAACATCAAGGGCGCTAAAGGCGACAAAGGAGACACGGGCGCAGACGGTGCGCCGGGAACACAGGGACCCGCTGGCGCGGATGGCGGCTATTATACGCCCAGCGTCGACGGCTCCGGGAATCTGACGTGGACAGCCAGTAAGGGCGGGATGACGCCGGTTGACGGCACAAACATCAAAGGCCCCAAAGGCGACACAGGTGCGCCCGGAAGTGACGGTGCTCAAGGCGCAGCCGGTCAGGACGGCGCGACCTTCACCCCAGCTGTGGACGCCGACGGTAACCTGAGCTGGACGAACGACGGCGGCAAGGTCAACCCCGCCACTGTGAATATCAAGGGACCCCAGGGCATACAAGGCCCTGCCGGTGCTGACGGTGCGCCCGGAGCCAAGGGCGACCCCGGTGAGGATGGTGCACAGGGCGCTCCCGGTGCCGACGGCGGGTATTACACCCCGGCTGTGAGCGCGGCGGGGGATTTGACGTGGACACCGAGCAAGAGCGGGATGCCCGCTGTGTCGGGCGTAAACATCAAGGGCCCCAAGGGAGACACCGGCGACGCTGGCGCTCCCGGAGCCAAAGGCGATAAGGGCGACCCCGGAGCGCAGGGCCCTGCCGGAGCCGATGGAGCACCGGGCGCTGCTGCTACCATCAACGGCGTGAACGCGCTGACGCTGGAAGCGGGTACAAATGTCAGCCTTAATCAAAGCGGTAGTACGTTGACGATTAACGCCACGGCTCCCAGTGTGCTGACGTTCTCAAACAACGTGACTGTGGCAACCAGTGCGTGGAGTAACGCCGGTACCTACACAGCGTATCCGTTCCGGGCGAGTGTGGCTTATGCTGGTGTGACGGCAGACTATTTCCCGGACATAGTATTCAACCCAAACGACGCGGACTTCGGTAAGCTCGCGCCTATATGCGAGACGTATGCGGGCGGCGTGTATATATACGCCAGCGAGCAGCCGGGCGCTGCGGTCAACATCTTGAGCGCGAGCTTTGTCCGCGCAGCAACTTGACAGGGAGGTGCAGTCAATGGACGGACGGAGTAACGCCGTGAGCGGCGGAAGTATGGAGACTGTGGTATTACATATTCTACGCAGCTCGTATGGCGGCACTGTTTATTACACGGACGCGGAGGGAAGCGTACAGGAGGTATCTGCCAGCCAGACCCGAGATGTAACCGCCGCGCGCGGGAGTTTGTTTGGATGCACTGGACTTGATTCAGGATATGGCTGGTATTTAGAGTCTGGTTCATTTATATTCGGCGCATATTCACGAAGCGCCTGTGGTATAGCAGCACAGGATATGGTCATTGGAGTCGGTGCGTTTTAAGGAGGTACAGCAGGATGCACAAACTTTACTCAACTAAAGCGGGGGGGGCGTCGAGAGCTAAAGCTCGGCACCTTGCACAAGCGGGGTGTACACGATGAGAGGCACGACGAACGCGGTGCCAGCCGGCGGCGGGCTGAGGGTAATAGCAGAAGGCGTCGAAACTACATCTGCGGGAAAAGCGGAAATTACGTTGCCAGCGCCGTTCAAAGTACTTCTTATAAGCTACTATATATCGGGCGGCGACTGGACAGCTTTCGAGGCATACTGGGACTTCATAGGGAGTGTAGTTGGGGAGCACGGAACCGTAAGTGCGAGCTCGGACTCAAAAACATTCTACTTAAGCACAGATTACATACAGTTCCACTATACAGCCCTCGGCTGACATTGGAGGCGTCCGCATGAACGGGCGCACGAATGCGGTGGCCGCTGCAGGCGGCGGGCTGAAGGTCATAGCAAGTGGGCAATTAGCTGGGACATCTTCTGCAACGGAGGTTACTCTTCCACAACCGGCACAACTTGTAATTGTGTGTGCCTACGGCGCAGAAGACGTGGGAAATTCGGCGGTCATAGTTCGGGAAGGACGTTTTTCCAACTGATTAACAAGATAGGAGGGCAACATGCTCTACACAGGCAAGCTCCTATACGCGGAGCTCTACGACGACAGTACATACCCCTACACCGGCGTGCGTGCGGTGTGGGAGGAAGGAGGATAAATGAGCACTACATATAAAGGCATAGACGTCTCCAAGTGGCAGGCGGAGATTGACTGGGAGAGGGCCAAGGCTGACGGCGTCGAGTTCGCCATGCTGCGGGCCGGTTATGGGCAGGGCAATGTTGACGAGCAGTTTTACCGCAATGCCGACGAGTGTACACGGCTGGGCATACCCTTTGGTGTATACTGGTTCTCCTATGCCTACACCGAGGCCATGGCCCGGCGCGAGGCTGAACACTGCCTGGAAGTCATTAAGCCGTACAAGCTCTCGTACCCCGTGGCCTTTGACTACGAGTACGACAGCTATGACCACGGCGTGGAAAATGGTGTTGTGCCGACCAAGACGCTTATAAGCGCGATGGCGCGGGCGTTCCTGAACAAGGTCGAGGAAGCTGGATACTATGGCGCATTGTACGCCAATCCCAACTACCTTGCGCAATATTTCGACGCAGATTTGCCCAAGCGCTATGACATATGGCTTGCCAAGTGGCCGTATACCGTTCCCGACCCGGACACGCCGAAGCCCGAACAGTGCGGCGGCATATGGCAGTACACGTCCAGCGGTGCGGTTGACGGCATAAACGGGCGTGTGGACATGAACTACGCCTACTACGATTACCCGGCTTTGACGGGCTTTAGGCCGAGCGTTGACGAGCCGGAGGATGAACCGGAGGTGGACAAGCCTGTGGACTATGAGACCGAGAAGAAAATGGCGCGCAAGTTCGTAATGGATATGGGCATATCCGACGGCGAGCGCGGCGGCGACGAGATAACCCGCGAGGAAATGTGGGTTATGATTTACCGCATGTTTGCGGTAGTGGGAGGTTAACGAAAATGATTAACTGGAAAGTACGTCTCAAGAACCCGGCGTTCTGGACTGGCCTTATCGGCGTCCTGGCGACGCTCGCTATCAGCGTGGCTCAACTGCTGGGCGTGGACATAGCCGAAGTTGTGAACGGCTGGCAGAGTGCGCTTGTGGCGCTGGTGACCGCCATATTTGGCATTCTGGCGCTTGTCGGCGTTGTGACTGACCCGACTACCTCCGGCGTGAGCGACAGTAATCAAGCTCTTACTTATACTAAGCCCAAGGAGGATTAACGTCTATGGGATGGGAAGCCGCTGGCGTCATTATAGCTCTGGTTGCTCTCATAGTCACGTTCGTTTCAGCTATTATCAAGTTGAACAACACTATAACCCGGCTAACCGTTGTGGTGGACAACCTGGCGAAAGACTACGACGGCTTCCTGAGAAAGAGCCACGAGAGCCATGAGAAGATGTACGACAAACTTGACGACCACGAGCAGCGCATAACTGTGCTTGAGACGAAGGAGGGAATAGAGCACCATGCCGACATACAGCACTAACGTGGACTACTCCGACCTCATAGCACAGGAGGCTGCAAAGGGTGCAGGAGCAAACCGCAATCTGCTGGCACAGTACGAGAGCCAACGAAACGCCAAGATAGATGCCGAGGGCTTGCCCTACGCCAAAACCTACGACTACACCACGCGCCCCGCCGGTTCGGGCTGGGGCGCGAGCGATGCAGTAGGCGGCACGGGCGGCAACGGTTCCGTCAGCATAAACGGCTCCGGTGGCGTGGGCGGTTCCGGCGGCAGTGTGCCAAGCGGCGGCTATTACACAGCCCGCGACCAAAGCGAGTACATAAACCAGCTCTATGACGCCGCTGTGAAAAGCGCACAGGCAGCGCTTGAGGGCGCGTACAATGAAGCCGTGCTCGGCTTTGACCACGCCGAAGCGCAGATACCGGAGCAATACCGGGCGGCGCGAAACCAGACAAGCGCGGACGCCGCCGTGCAGCGCGCCAACATGAACGAGCAGCTTGCCGCTTCCGGGCTGAACACCGGCACCTCCGGACAAGCCCGGCTTGCCATGGGCATTGCCGAGCAGAACGCCATGGCAGCGCTGAATAGGCAGCAGCAGGCGGCCATAGACGAGATAACGCTACAGCGCAATCAGGCTCGCGCACAGTACGAGAGCGCGGTTGCACAGGCCATTGCCGACAACGATATGCAGCGGGCGCAGGCACTTTACCAAGAGGCGCAGCGCGTGGACAACAGCTACCGCAGCTACCTTGAGGACGCCCTGCAACAGCAGCAGTACCAGATGAACCAGCTCAGCATGGAGGCCACGCGGCAGCAGATGCAGCTTGCGGCGGCGGCTGACCAGCGCGAGCAGCAGCTTCTTGAGGCCGAGCTTGCCGGGTATGGCAGTTCCGGCGGCTCTACGGGCGGCGGCTCCGGCGGTGGAAGCACCACGATTGAGCGGGTTGACCGGGTAGACAGTAGCAGCAACACTCAGACGCTTCCGTCTATGAGTAACAGCGAGGTTATTAACTACATCAACCGCATACCAGGCCTAACTTCTGAAAATCGTGCCGGTATGCTCCAAGACTTGTATAACAACGGCAGAATTACGCTCTCTCAAGCGCAACAGATAGCCGCGAGTTTGGGGTTTAGTGTATGAGCGCAAATGATTTTTTTGATTCTCTTATGAACCAAGCACGAGAAAAAGACCGTACTGTGCCACGCAGTACGGTCAATTCTCAAGCGTCGTATAACGCTGTGTCTGGAGCGGATGATTTCTTTTCGTCTTTGAAGCAGCAAGCAAAAACGATGGACGCGACCTCTTTTGGCGGCAGGCCGCTCAAAACCCTAAGCAGCATCGGCAATGCCAGCAAGTCTGATTCCTCCGCCGCTAAGACGCCGCTGTTGTCGGGGTATGAGGAACGAGACTTCGGCGACACGGTGCGCGACATAGGCACCGTTGTCGGCGGTGCTATTCTTCAAGGCGCTGACGCGGCGGCAACGGGCATAAGCTCCACTTTGGATTTCCTGATAGGACGCCCCCTCCAAGCGCTGGGTTGGGAGAACAATCCGGCATCTTGGTTAAACGATAAGCTGCAATCCGAGCGCGAGGCCAATGCCGAGTATTTCAACCAGCAGCTTGAGGGCAACGAGGCCGCACAGACCGCGCTTGACCTCGGCACTGCTGTCACCCGCGCGGCGTGGGAGCTTCCACTTATCATCATGACCGGCGGCGCGAGCAAGGCCGCTCAAGCCGGAACCAAGGGGCTACAGGCAACCGCCGCACTTGAATCTACGCTCCAAAGCAGCGGAATAGGCCAGACTGTGACCAATGCCGTAAATCTCTTGCAACGACAGCTCCGAAACCCGCAGACATGGCAGTCGTTTGCCAGCACCACAGGGCAAGCCTATGAAGATGCAAAGGCGCAGGGCGCGAGCGAAGCATCCGCCACGGCTTATGCCGTTATAAACGGCTTGCTCGGATCTCTGGTCGAAGTTGGAGGCGGCGGTATTCAGGAACTTCCCGATGTGCTCCGCCAGCCCAGCCTACTACGCAACTGGATTGACACCATGCTCGATGAGGGCAAAGAGGAAGTTGTGCAGGGCGTTATTGACCGCTTGACACAGAACGTCACCGGCGTTGCCAATAACCCCATCGTTGGAAGCGGAGACGACAACGCCGTGTTCAATCTCGGCACAGCTCTTGAGGAATTCGGTGGCGGCGCGCTTGTCGGCGGCATACTCGGCGGCGGGCAGATAGGCGTTGATGCCGCGCTCAACCGCATACGCGGCAACGCCTCTCAGAACGCCGCAGAAGCCCCTACAGCGGGCGCAGCACCGCAGACGGGTGTTGACACGTCTACAGGTGTAAACCCGGTGGAGGCGGGCATAGACGCTTCTGTGAGGCTGTTCAACGAGGGCGGCGGCGTGATAGACACGCAGACGCCGGGAGATAGCCGATATATGAAAGAAAGCGCCCCCGAAACCATCAAGACCGTTGTGCCGTCGCAAAGCGAGGCTCGCGGTGGTTCGGGAGCGCCTACTGAAAGCGCCCCGGACAACATCAAGACCGGGGTCACCGCACAAGACGGAGTTACCGGAGGTTCCGGAACGCTTTCTAATAATAGTATACCCGATTCCGGGCAGAATGTCAACGGGCAGGAGACGACTTCTGACGGGCGGGCCACTCCGTCGAGCGCTTTCGACACCGTATCGCCTCCTGCTGATGCCAGCATAACAGTTCCCGGCGAGAATGTCAATGCTCTTGCGGATTCCATGACCGACGAACAGCTCGCACTGGAGCAGCAGCGCATCCGCGACCAGTACGCGGCGCTGAATCAGCCCGCAGCACAAACTTCTCAAAACGGCGAAGTTTCTGCTACGGACAGCTTGGGCGCGGCTCCGAGGGGGTTCAGCGTCGGTCATGCGCCACGGGTTGTGGAGAATCAGCGGCACGCGGTCGAAAATGTTGTTTCGCCCGAAAACCTCAACCCCGCGCAAACACATGAGCGGCTTTCCCGGCAAGACAGGCAATTTTACTCTCAGCAGCGGCTTGGTGTAGACCTTGAGGGCGAAATGGCAGACTTGCAGACTAAGCAAAACTGGAACGCTGTAGATGCTCAGACGGCCTTTGACATTCTCCGCATGGTTGACCAGAGGGCAAGGCAGACTGGTAGTGCAGAGGATATAGCAGAGGTTGCGAAGTGGCAAGCCCTTGTAGACCGCAAAGGTTCCAGCGCCGGTCAGACGCTCCAAGTATACGCGGACGAGGCTCGCAAAGCGGGTGACCCCGCCGTTATTGCCGCAGATGCAGCTAACATATTTGCAACCGAAGAAGCGAAACAGGGGCGCAACTCGCAGGACAACAAAGCGATAAATACCGTGTCTCGCGGCGTTAACAGGGCTATACGAGATACCAGAAGCGCCATCAGTGGAGCTTTTAATGAAGCGTCCAGCGGCAAGCGTCCGGCTAAACACAGCGGCATTGTGCAGCAGGTGGAGGGGCAACTCTCGCTTGACTTAGGCAAAGCTGAGGTATCCAGAAGCCCCGAACAGATACAGCGAGACATAAGGGCGGCTCTCAGGGATATTGGCACGACCATAAATCAGGTTGCAAAAGCCGACAGAAGTAACGACGCCAACCTTCAAACGCAGATTTCTAATATTCTGCAAACCAAGTACGGATTCACGCCAGACGAAGCGACCAACGTCGGCGAGATTGTAGGCAACTATTTTAATCAGATGGTTGTTGAAGAATCCAACCGTATACTTGCCAACACTTTCAAAACCCGTGAGCCGAGTGTGCAGAGAACATTTGAAGAACGCCTGAACGAGATGATGAATCTGGGCGCTTTCTCCAACGAGAACTACGCGCAGCTCGCATCTGACGCGCTTTTCGGCGGTTCGCTGGATTTGAAAGACCAGCGCCACAAAGAAGCGCTTGCCGAGATATATAACTACGCGCAGCGCCTTTCGGATATTCCAGAGGGCGACACAGACAGCACTATACAGCTCATAAAAGAGCTGAGCGACAGGCGCCGCACCAATGGACTTATTGGCGGCGCGCTAGGCGAGCGGCTTTCGGCAGGGCACGACTTGGCGCTTGAAAAGATGGCGCAGCAGCCAGGCGGAGCGCAGTTCCTACACGATTTGGCACTGAGCCAGATAAGGCAAATTGCCAACGATTACAAGAGCCGTAGCGCGTCCGACTATGTTTTCGGCGTTCGCTATCTGAATATGTTGTCCGGCCTGAACACAGTTGCAAGAAACCTTATCGGCAACCCGGTATTCAGCCTGACCGAAACCGGAGCTAATAACCTCGGCGTCCTGTTTGACACGCTGCTTGCCCGCAAAACAGGTATGAGAACGCTCGCCACGGACAGAACCATGTTCTCCCGCGCGGCGCTCAATGGCGCGTCTGACGCCTTCCTGCGCTCCTATCTTGAGGTTGCGTTTGACGCGGACGTGTCCAACGTGCAGAGCAGATACGGGCAGGGCGGCGGCCGCACCTTCCGCATGAGTGGCAATCCCCTTGAACGCTTCTTTTCTACTTGGGAGAAGTGGAACCGCTATATGCTGACCACAACGGACGAAGTGTCAAAGGGCGCGGCTCGCGGCGAGATAACCCGCGGGCTTCAGGAGCTACAAAATCGCGGTGCGGATGTGAGCGACGAGTTCATAGAAAACCGAGCCAATCAGGTAGCACTTGAACGCACTTTCCAGAACGACAGCGCCGTCGCACAGGGCATGAGGCAAATACAGTCTGGCCTTGACAAAATGACCGGCGGCGTTTTGGGGCGCACGGCTATACCGTTTGCAAAAATCGGCGGCAACGTGGGGACGCAGTTCGCCAACTACTCCCCCGCAAGTCTTGTGAGCGACACTGTACGTCTTATCAGAACGCTGCGCGACACCAATCGTGGCACCGTCACGCCTGAACAGCAGGCAAACACAGCTATGTCTTTGGGCAGGACGATAACCGGCGGCGCGTTAATCAGCATCTTTACCGCCCTCGCGCTCAAAGGTATACTCACGGTAGCAAGCGACGACGACGAGAAAGACCTTGACCGCACTGAGGGATTGAACGGTACACAGCTCAACTTGTCTGCGGCTTGGCGCTGGCTCAATGGCGAGAGCACCGAGTATCAGGACGGCGACGAGCTTCTGAGCATAGGCTTCCTAGAACCAATTAACGGCTTTATGTCTATGGGTTCCATGATTGCTGACGATATTGAATCCGACCCCGACGCGGATTTCTGGTCGCGTGTTGGCTCTATCGGCAACGCAACCGCTGCCGGTTTGTTTCAGTCCATTAGTGAGCTTCCGGCAATGAGCGGTTTGCAGACAATACAGGACGCTATAGAATACGCTGACGGTGACAGTGTAGGTGAGCAAGTCGCTAACGCTGCTATCTCTTACATCGGCTCGCAGCTTCCGAGCTTTGTTGTGCCCAACTTCCTGACAAATATAGCGGAAGGCACAGACCCGTATGTCCGTGCACCGTGGGAAGCCGACAGTTTGGGCGAAGAACTGCTTTATCAGGTAATGGCAGACATACCCGGTTTGCGCCAGAACGTCCCCGTGCGCCAAGACATATGGGGTCAGGACATGACGTACACCGACAGCGACGCCATGAACTTTATAAACCAGACTATATCGCCCGGCGCGATTACAACATATCACACCAACTGGGCAAATCAGGAGGCTCGTCGTCTTGGTAATCTGCCGCCGGACATCCCTGACAGTTTTTCTGTTGATGGTGAAACTGTTCAACTGAATCAGGCGCAGCAACGCGAGTATTCCAGAGTGCGCGGCAGCACTGCCCTTGAAATCATAAACGAGCTTGAACGCAACCCCATATATGCGGATATGTCTCTTGAAGAACAGAACGCCTTGTGGGATAAGATTTATGATTATGCGGGGGACATAGCGAAACGCTCCATAGACAGCCGGTACGAGCTTGACGGCGCAAACGCCAGTGCTGAAAATTACGGCGACCCGGCAGAGTATTTTCTGTACAACGAAGCATGGAAAGCTGTTGAGGACAGCAAGGGCGCGAATACGGCGGCGTTTGAGGCCGTGATGCAGGAT
>ERZ1090879.1927-NODE-1929-length-10798-cov-10.071861_pt1 | contig 10798 bp, 9 predicted proteins | sample MGYA00478472_ERZ1090879 | MGnify/ENA primary metagenome ERZ1090879 (study PRJEB33644, sample SAMEA5815723) | chicken gut metagenome | biome: Chicken; feature: Gastrointestinal Tract; material: Caecum | place: Ireland | collected 2019-01-01 | study: A study of...
CAAAATCGTCGCTTAAAACACCCATAGAAACCATTCGAGAGTCGAGTAAGGGAAATCCTTGCTCGGCTCTTTTTTGCATATAAGACGTTTTACGCGCCCGCAACGCAACGATTTTTCTTTGTCCCGTTGACTTCCGCAGGCTTGCTATTCAGAGTACCAATATTCACCGTCCTATGCACCTCCGCCTGTTGCCCGAAAAAGGCAAATACAAATTCAGAGGTGTTAAAATGGAAATGTTGGTAACCAAGTTCTCAAAAGGTAAGTATCGCAACGAAGGCGATTTGTTCGCCGAGCCTATATCTGCCGAGAACGTCAAACTCATGGGCGAAATGATAGCGTTGCAGGCACTTCGTACCGTCAAAAAGTTTGATATGAAAGTGGCAGACAGGCTGTATATCGGGCTCATCAAAGACCTGCACCACATGGGAGAGATAGATTATATCGTATCGGACGGATACGACGTTGCCCAGACTGCTATTTGCTTCCTGTATCAGTTCGTCGGTCATTCTGTCCACGAGATTTACGGCAAAGATCGTAAAGGAAAAGAGATCTCTATCAAGCTTGCCTGCTATCGCGAGGTAGACCACTTCATCAATCTTCTGCGTAACAGACCGGACAGGCGCGGTACTGTCGTTGAATCCATAGACTTTACGGATTATAAAGCCCTGCCCATGGATCCCGTCAACTGCTTTGAACACGAGCAGACGGATTACAGCAAATACGACGAACTTGTTGGAGCCTTGCAACTTTCCGCTTTGGAGCTTGCTATTCTGAACTGCTATATGAACGGAATGGTACAATCCGAAGTCTGTGCAGAACTCGGCATCGGCAGAGGCAGGATAAACAGCAGAAAAGCAAGCATTCGTCAGAGATATTACGACTTGTACGGCGCGTACTGATATATGCCGCTTAACTTAATCATCCATTGAAGGCAGACGTTATACGACGCCTGCCTTTTTCTATGTGTTCAGTTTGGGAAAACTACATCTCATTTTGGATTTGCTATTTACAGACTATGGAAACGCTATGGGTTTGCTTACTAACATTCCGTCGGCGGCTTTGTTATCCTGTCGCCTGAAAATACCTTTTACGCTCTGAATATAACACGTTTCTCTTTGAAAATACCCGAAATCTGTCCGAAAGCCGTCCGCTTTTGTTCCTTCCATCTCGAAAAATTCCGTGATAGAGTAAAAATCGCTCGCAATTAGGGACAAGCTTTGTCCTCAATTCCGTGTACTCTGTGGAAAAAGTTTTTATAACACGACAAAAAATGTCGTATTTGGGTGCTAAAACTTTTTCAAACCGGAAAGAAACCTTCCGGTTTGGCTTGTAGAATTTTTTCAAGAAAATTCGTAAAGGTGCAAAAACCTTGCGAGTTTAAGGTTTAAGCTATGCAAAAAAACACAAGGAGGAACAGAACAATGCCGTACAGAGCAGCAAAAATCTCGTTTGACGGGAGCCATTACATCGCCACCCCGAAGGAAAATTTTCCGCAGGGGCATAAGCGACGACGGGCAGCCATTCCGCTAACGCCAAAGGAGATTGAAAAGAAGGAACAATTTGAGACCGCCTACAAGGAGAGCCAAAAGTTGCCACGCAAAGAGCGCAAAGCCTATATGCGGAAGGCTATGGAGGAAGCCATCCCCGACAAGGAGCAGCGGAAAGAATACGTCGAGCGGAACAATGAACGTAAAAAGACAAATGCCATCCGCCGAAAGGTACGCTTGTCCAAAAAGGTAAATCTGCAAAGAGATTGGAATTTCTTTTGCACGTTTACGTTCTCGGACTCGCTGCATACCGAAGAAAGTTTCCGTAAGTCCTTGCGTAACACGTTTAAACATCTTGTCGCCCGCAAAGGCTGGAAGCATGTCGGCGTGTGGGAGCGCGGCGGAGAGACAGGCAGATTGCATTTCCATGGCATCTTCTACATCCCGCCAGACGGAATGGTCGGAGAGATCGTGGAAACCAAGGATTACAGCACCAAAGACCACCGTATGCAGACGGCGCACCAGAACACCTACTTCCTTGAAAGGTACGGCCGCAATGATTTTCAGACGCTCGGTTCGCCTATAGAAGTACAGCATTCACTCGGATATCTGATGAAGTACATAGAGAAGTCGGGAGAACGTCTGATTTACGGCGGCGATCTGCCGACATACTTTGAGTCGGACGTCATGGATGAGGATATTCTCGCTCCATACGGGATAGACGACAGAAAAGCGATACTTGCGGACGATTTCCTATGTATGGTGGACGGCGAAGTCATAGGTAAAGTAAGCCCGGAAGTCATAGCAAAAATGCCGAAGGCAAACTAAAAAATATTTGTCTTTCGGACGGATAGTGTAAACGGAAACGCCCTTCCCGTCAAGGGTAAAGTGCATTGCCTTCGGCAACCCTTGACGGAAAGTAAGCTAATTATATGCAACGGGCGATACAATGCCTTTCCGTTTGTTGTTTCTCCGTCGAAAGACAGAACAAATCAAATTTCAGGAGGTTAGAAAAATGAACGCAGTACAAAAAGCATTTTACAACGGCGATGATCACGAAAACTGTTATATCTTTGCTCCGTCGATAAGCAGGAGGGAATCTGTGGGCAGACAGACCTATTATGTCCGCAGGTATTTTTACGGAGGCAAAGACTTTGAAAAGACGATGAAGTCCATCGCCGTACAGTGTACTACTAAAAATGTGAGGTGAACTTATGAAACAGAAACACTACATAGCGGGATTGTATTACAGGCTTTCCCAAGAAGACGAACGTCAGGGCGAGTCGGTGTCAATCGACAACCAGAGGACGATACTCAGGAAATATGCCGAGGAGCATGGTTTCGCAATCCACGACGAGTACATAGACGACGGCGTTTCGGGTACTACTTTTCAACGCCCCGAAGTTCAGCGGCTTTTGGACGACGCAAAGACGGGCGTCATAAACACCATTATCGTGAAAGACCTGTCCCGATTCGGAAGGAACTACATCGAGGTCGGACAATACGTCGATTATGTGTTTCCGGCGTTCGGTATCAGATTCATAGCGATACAGGACAACGTGGATACGGAAAACCGCGACAGCAATGCCATGGAGATGATGCCGATAATGAACATTTTTAACGAGTGGCATGCGGCAAATACGAGCAAAAAGATACGCGCTGTTTGGAAAGCAAAAGCCAAAGAGGGAGTATTCCACGGCAAAAAAGCCACTTACGGCTATATCAAAGGCACGGACGAAAAACGGACGTTCATTATCGACGAAGAAACGGCTCCGATAGTCCGCAGGATATTCGAAATGTACGCTTCTGGGATCAGTCCGAGAAGAATATCCGAGATATTAAACGAAGAAAATATCCCTTGCCCCGGACAGTACGCCTTTGAAAAACTCGGCCATAAGGGCAAGCCGGGTGACCGCAGACTTTGGGGGCAAATCACGATTGCCTCTATGCTGAAAAACATAGTATATATCGGGCATATGCCGCAGTTAATGTCCACGTCCGTATCGTATAAGAACCACAAGAGATTTAAGAAAGACCAAAGCGAATGGGTTGTCGTCTATAATACGCATCCGCCTATCATCTCGCAGGAGCTTTGGGATAGAGTACGCGAACGTGAAAAGTCTGTCGCGCAGGGCAGGAAAACCGCTACGGGCTATACGCATCCTTTATCGGGATTTCTTTATTGCGCCGACTGCGGTTGCAAAATGAAGTTGAACAGCGTCGGAAACAATAAATATGCATTTAACTGCGGCGACCATATGCGTTTCGGTAAGACGATATGCTTTTCCCATCACATAGCGGCAAAGACTCTCGAAAAAATAATCCTTGACGATATACGGGACATGGCGCAGCGGATCGTGCTTGACGAAAAGGCTATCCGTGAAGAGTTTATCCGGCACAATGCGGAAGTGCAGGAAAAATCCATAAAAGCCGCCAAAAAGGAATTACAGGGTAAGAGAAACCGTATTGAAGAATTATCCCGTCTTATGCAGCTCGCTTATGAGGACAGACTGAAAGGTAAAATGCCCGAAGATATCTGTATTGGCTTCATTCAGAAATATTCCGACGAGCAGAAGAAACTTGAAGCCGAAATTGAGGAATTGGAAGCAAAACTTACAGAAACGGCAAATACGATACAGAGTGCCGACGACTTCATTCGGAACATAAAGAAATATCTTGAAGCTCCCGAGCTTACCCGCGAAATGTGCTATGAACTGATAGACCGTGTAATCGTCGGCGGCGTGCCGAGAGTTACTGGAAAAGAGCGAGAGATTGATATCGTCTATAAGGTCGATATAGCGTCCGTCTTACGTTACAAGCTCAATAAATGAAGATAAGCGTATGGGTTATCTGAACTCATACGCTTATTTTATGCCCCTGATATCTCTATTTAGAGAGTGTCCATAAATTTATGTCTTTACGGCGACATTCGACCGCAGCATAGTCGTAGGCGGCAGCATATCCGCGGGCGCAGTGAGCGTGGCTAAAGACGTGACGCTTACTCTGGATGACGGGCGCATAACGTCGGGCGGAGATCTTACCGTATCCGGCGAAGGCAAGGTGGTCGCGACGACATGGTCTCCTTCTTCGGGCGACCGCGCGACGTATGCCGCGGTATACGCGAACGGCAAGCTGACGATAAACGGCGCGGACGTAGACTGCAAGGGCATGTATACGACGGGCAATATAGACGTCAAGGGCGGAGCGGCAGTCACCGTGTACGGCGACCGTTCGGTCACGAGCAACGGAGCGTTCAACGGCGTGCAGTCCAACGGAAATTCCCTTACCGTGAGCGGCAAGGGTACGGAATTCAACGTACTGTACGACGACACCGCGTTCGGCAACAGTCCCGCGGCGCTCGAAGTCAGCAAGATATTCGTCGACGGTGCGACATTCAACGTCGGCAGCACGGAAGGCAGCGCTTCCTGGGGATACGGCGTATGGTTCAACGGCTCGGATAACAAGATCGTCGCGGAAAACGGTGCCTTGGTGACGTTCGACGTAAGGAACGACAGACTCCCGGGAGCGGGCGGCTTGCTTAACGGCGGAAGCGTGTATGTGTACGGGAACGAGATGCCGGGCGAGTACCAGACGAGCTTCAACGTTATAGCTGTGGAAGGTTACGATATGCCTTCCGGACTTGTGAAGGAGGGCTCCGAATACGTCCGGTGGGTGCATAGCCCCGAAGACGTCAAGGCTCCCGAGCAGAACGAAGGCAGCGTATCAGACGATCCCGTGATATCCGGCGAAACGGCTACCGTAAATACGGTGACGGCGTTCAATAAGGCACTGGAAAACGAGTCCGTAAAGACCATCGTTCTCGAGTTTACGCTGACGTTCGATAAGCTCAACGTGACGCGCGATATATCCGTCAAGGGCAGCTTCAGAGTGAGCGAGCTTACCGTAAGCAGCGGTGCTACCCTTATGATGGCGGACGGCAGGATATTCTCCGACGGAAACATCGCGATAAGCGGCGGCGGCACGATAATCGCCACGGCATACGCTCCCGCTTCGGCGGAACGTCTCGATCACGCGGCGATAAAAGCCGGCGGCTCGCTTACGATAAACGGCGTGACCGTGAATTGTTCCAACATCGCGACGAGCGGCGATATCACCGTGACCGGCGGCGCTGAAGTCACCGTACTCGGCAAGAACGCTAAGGGCAGCGGTACCTCGGCAAGCGGTGTGAACGGCGTTCATGTGGACGGCGGCAACGGTACGATAACCGTTTCCGGTTCCGGCACGAAACTCGAGATACTGTTCAATGCCGAGTCGTGCGATAACAGCCCGGCGGCGATCAATACCAACGTCGTGGTAGACGGGGCTGAGCTGTACGTCGGCAGCAGCGAGAACTGCGCGTCCTGGACGTTCGGCGTATGGTTCGACGGCACCGGTCAGTCCATAACCGCAAAGAACGGCGCGAAAGTGACGTTCGACGTCGATCCGCCGAGCGGTTACGGAGTGTTCAATAACGGCAAGATAACGGTGAACGATACCTCGACCTTCACGGTCATAACCAACGCGGCAGCGCAGAACGATATCGTGACCGGCACCGTTACCTGGCAGACGCCCGAACAGGCGTCGGGCGAGAACGCCTGAACGTAACGGCGATCCGTTTGTGAGCGGCAATAAAGACAACTTCATCGACACCTTACTTTACCGACATCCTACTCTCGTCGGGTAAGGACACAGCCACGAGAAACGGCAGGCAACCCTCACAGCCTGCCGTTTCGCTTTTACCCTTGCGCGGCGCTTTAATGACCTACGAGCGAAGCGAGTCCGAAACAGCCCTCTTTTCTCGGCCGAGCCGCCTATGGCGGCGAACACGAAGGTATCGGGGCGGGTTTTCATAAGGTGTCCGCGCTCCCGCGCGGGAAAATAATTCACGAGCAAATGCGAATCCATAATGTCTCCATTGATGGTTAGGGGAGGTGCCGCTGCGCAGAGCATTCCTCGGAATGCGAACGCAAGGCGGTGGGGTTAAGGAAGTTTGTGATATGCATGGTGTGATATGTTGCTCGTATATGTATGTTACTTTCTTAACCTCACCTGCTCGCTTTGCGAGCTTCCTCTCCTAACCATCAGGAGAGGCTCAAGAGGTGTTCGCACTACGCGCGACAAATCTCATTATTCACGAGCGCTAAGCGAGTCCGAAACGCTGCCCCCTGCGGCAGGGGGAAGTGCCCCGCACGGGGCGATAGGGGTTGAGGCAGGATAAATGTACGAGCTTTACCGTTATATACTACCCGCGCATAAAACAAACTTCAACCCCTTTCGGTTCGTAGCCGCTGTCGCTTCGTGCTCGCCACCTTCCCCTGCCTCAGGGGACGGCTTTCATAAGGTCCGCGCTTCCGCGCGGCACTTCTTTTTAAGCTCCTGCACACATATGTAACGTATAACCGAATTCGCAGCTTTAGCCGCGAGATTTTCGGATGATAAGACGCGTTTTTCTTGATTTGTACGCGCCGTCCGTGATATAATAGCCGAGGGATGAAGAGGGGACTCTTTTCGGAGGTGGGCAATGAACTATATATTCGTGCTGCTGCTCGTCGGTGTGGTCATACTTATATGCGTGTTCGCGCACCGGCTGTCGGAAAAGCTCAAGATACCCTCGCTCGTGCTGTTCATATGTATCGGGCTGCTTTTCGGTGAGGACGGTCCCGTCGGCATAGTTTTCGACGACTACGCGTTCGTCGAGACGGTATGCTCGATATGCCTTATCTTCGTCATATTTTACGGCGGGTTCGGCACCAACTTCACAGCTGCGCGCCCCGTTCTCGGGCAGGCGGCGGTTTTGTCCATGGGCGGTACGGCGCTCACCGCGGCGGCGCTGGGAGCGGCGGCTTACGCGTTGCTCAACGGCGTGTTCGGCGCGGGCATAGGCTGGATAGAGAGCATGCTCGTCGGCTCCGTCGTCGCGTCCACCGACGCGGCTTCGGTGTTCTCCATACTGCGCAGCCGCAAGCTCAACTTAAAGTACAACACGTCGTCGCTGCTCGAGATGGAGTCGGGCTCCAACGACCCGATGTCGTATATGCTTACCATGCTGTTCGCTTCGCTGCTCTCCGTGCCCGGGTACGGCGCGGGAGAGGCGGTGCTGCTGCTCGTCTGCCAGATAGGCTTCGGCGCGCTCGTAGGCGTCGCCCTCGGCTTCGCGGCGATATTCCTGCTCAAAAAACTGCCCATGAGCGTGGGGCAGGGCGGCACGATATTCCTCATCGCGGTCGCGCTCCTCGCGTTCGTGCTGCCTCAGCTGCCCTCGGCGATCTCGGGCGTCGCCGCGATAAGCGGCAACGGCTACCTCGCCGTGTATATATGCGGTATCATGACGGGCAATTCGGGCATAGGGCAGAAGCGCGAGTTCTCCAAGTTCTGCGACAGCCTTACCGCCATCGCGCAGATGATGATATTCTTCCTGCTCGGCTTGCTCGTCACCCCCACGCAGCTGCCCGAAGTGATACTTCCCGCGCTGCTCATATTCGCCGTGCTCACCGTTGCGGTGCGTCCGCTCGTCATAAGCGGGCTGCTCGCCCCCTTCCGCGTAAAGCCGAACAAGATGCTGGTCGTGAGCTGGGCGGGACTGCGCGGCGTCGCTTCCATAGTGTTCGCCATCGTGGCTATGGGTATGGTCGGCGCGGACGCGCTGCCCTTCGATCTGTTCAACCTCGTGTTCTGCGTAGTACTGCTCTCCGTCCTCGTGCAGGGCACGCTGCTGCCCGTCGTCTCCCGCCGCGCGAAGATGATAGACACGAGCGGCTCCGTCATGCGCACCTTCAACGATTACGAGGAAGATTCGGATATTGGCTTCATACGCATAGAAGTGGGGGAGGATCACCCCTGGTACGGTAAGCCGCTGCGCGAGAACGTCATGCCCAAGGAATTCCTCATCCTGCTCGTGCTACGCGGCAAAGAAGCGATAGTGCCTTCGGGCGACACGCGTATCGAAAAGGGCGACGTGCTCGTCGCCGCCGCGCCCGAGTTCAAAGGCAAGAACGACTTCGGCATGTATGAGGAAGAGATAACCCGCAAGCACAAATGGAACGGCAAACTCATCCGCGAGCTCTCTCTGCCCGCGGGAACCCTCGTGGCGATGATCCGCCGTTCGGGCTCCGCCCTCGTCCCCCGCGGCGACACCCGCGTTTGCGAAGGCGACGCCCTCGCCGTATTGCGCATAGGCGACGTCCTCAAAGGCGAGACTTCCGTTTAGTATAGCGCGATCGCTCCTCCGCTTCGGCGTTTTCGGCGCGGTATCCCGCGAAAATACTTGCAAAACGTTGCGGAGTGGTGTATAATAGCACCGTAAACAAAAGCAAGGAGATATCATCATGTCGAGAAGACCCATCATTGCGGGAAACTGGAAAATGAATATGACGAGAGCGCAGGCGACCGAGCTCATCACCGCTCTCAAGCCGCTCGTTGCGGACGCGAATGCCGAAGTCGTCATCTGCGTGCCGTATACGGATATAGACGTAGCGGTGCAGCTCTGCAAGGGCAGCAACATCAAGGTAGGCGCGGAGAACGTCGCCTGGGCGGAGAAAGGCGCTTTCACGGGCGAGATCAGCGCGGATATGCTGCTCGAGCTGGGCACCGAGTACGTCATCATCGGTCACAGTGAGCGCCGTCAGTACTTCGGCGAGACTGACGCGAGCGTGAACGCAAGGCTCAAGACCGCTCTCGAAAAGGGGCTCAAACCCATCGTCTGCGTGGGCGAGACGCTGGAAGAGCGCGAAGGCAATAAGACGGACGCCGTCATCAAGACGCAGGTCACGGGCGCGTTCGAGGGCATCACCGCGGACGACGCGGCAAGAGTGGTCATCGCTTACGAGCCGGTATGGGCTATCGGTACGGGCAAGACCGCGACCGCGGAGCAGGCGGAAGAGACCATCGCGGGCATCCGCGCGGAAGTGCGCGCGCTTTACGGCGACGTCGTTGCGGACGGTATGCGCATACAGTACGGCGGTTCCATGAACCCGAAGAACGTCAAAGAGCTCATGGCTCAGCCGGACATCGACGGCGGGCTCATCGGCGGCGCTTCGCTCAAAGCGGTCGATTTCAGCCAGGTCGTTAAGTACGATGCGTAAGGCGGAACGCAAATAACGTAACAGAGACATTCGGCGTCTCCGGCACTGCCGGGGACGCCTTGCCATTATAAGGAGGACAGGGACATGAGCAATTATTTCACCAAAGTGAGCCGCGAACGCTTTATCGCGGACGGCGGCGACGAATCCGCTTACGACGGCATAAAACTGCCCGTCCGCGCCACGTCGGGCAGCGCGGGCTACGATTTCTTCGCGCCTTCGGAACTGTCGATCCCCGCGGGCGGTACCGTCAAAGTCCCCACGGGCATACGCTGCCGCATGGATAACGACCGCGTGCTCGCTATATTCCCGCGCTCGGGGTTGGGCTTCAAGTACCGTCTCGCACTCGACAACACCGTGGGCATCATCGACGCCGACTACTTCGGCGCGGACAACGAAGGTCATATCATGATAAAAATGACGAACAACGGCACACGCGATCTCGTCGTGGAAGCGGGCAAAGGCTTCGCGCAGGGGATATTCCTCAAATACTATCTTACGGACGACGACTCCGCCGCTGCCTCCCGCACGGGCGGCTTCGGATCGACGGGGTGACCTTTGCGCACGGCGGGCGCAACAAACGGCTTTGCGATTTGCAAAGCCGTTTCTTGCTACCGTGCGCTTTCGTCTCTCTGAAGTGTACGCGGAGCGAAGGGCAGCGAGGCATAAGACAGATCAAGAATAGATCACGGATAAATTATTTTAAGTTCCTTTGGGGATAGGGGGTGCAGGAGGAAAGGGGGATATCCTTTCAAGGAAATCCCTCTTTCCGCCTGCATTTCTATTTCACATAGATACTTCCGGAAATGTGCCCGGTGACGGTCGCGGGGGAAGGGTCGGCGGCGAAGAGGACTGCGGCGAGCTTGGCGGGCACGCGGGCGCAGAGGGGCACGGACGCGGCGAGCGTGGTGCCTGCGGGCAGTGCGGGCGTGAGCGCGGGAGCGAGCATCATCGTACTGCCCGGGACCAGACCGTACTCGTCCGAATCGAGCGGCGCGGCAAGCAGCGCGGCGTACAGCGCGGCGGAGGAAGAGGTCGGCTGCGCGGAAAGCGTGAACGCGACGGAAAAGCACCGCACGACGGACGGCTCGGGCAGAACGAACGCCGCGGACTGTTCGTCGGGCGTGAGCGTCACGAGAGGGGCGGGCGGGGCATACTTGGTGACCGCACCGCCGCTGCCGACGATGACGAAGTCGGTGGGCGCGCCCGCGTTCGCGGTGAGCTGTACGGCGG
>ERZ1090879.1933-NODE-1935-length-10786-cov-39.298761_pt1 | contig 10786 bp, 9 predicted proteins | sample MGYA00478472_ERZ1090879 | MGnify/ENA primary metagenome ERZ1090879 (study PRJEB33644, sample SAMEA5815723) | chicken gut metagenome | biome: Chicken; feature: Gastrointestinal Tract; material: Caecum | place: Ireland | collected 2019-01-01 | study: A study of...
CACTTAAAAAAAAAAAAACCACCCACCCAAATGCAAAAACCATACCCGGGGGGCCCGCCCCCCCCCCCCAAACAACCCCCCCCCCGCCGGGTTTTGGGGGGGGGGGGCGGCATGGTCTGAACGACTATTCGACCGGTTTTCCGTCCGGACCGACTTCCACAAGATCGGAAGCCTCCTGTTCGCGAGGCAGCATCTTCTTTTCAGAGGAAAATCCCCTGCCGCGCACTTCAGATACAACACTGAACATAAGAAAGGCGTCCGGATCGATCTTATGAATGGCATTCTTGAGCCGCACGACCTCGCGATTGTTGACAATGGTCAGCAGAACATAGCAATTCTCTTTCAGAAAACCAGTCTTGCCGTACAGCATCGTGACCCCGCGATTGAGGTCATTTAAGATCATCAGCCTGATCTCGCGATATTTGCGGGAAATAATCTTGACCTGAGTACGCTTTAACCCGATCGGAGAGACAACATCCACGAGCAGTGCGGCGATCAGCGTAATGAGAATGCCGTAAAGCACCGTCTCGAGCGTGACGTCGGCGATCAGCTGAATGAGGACAATGGTAATATCCAGCGTCCACATCGTCACGACGATGGGCACACCGAGGAGCTTGTTGAGAATAAGCGGCGGGATATCCGTCCCTCCCGTACTCGCACCGACGCGTACAACGGAACCGATCCCGACGCCAAACAGGAGCGCCCCGAAAAACGCCGCCAAAAGCGGATCGTTCTCCGCAATAATATGCCCCGCAGACTGCACATAAAGGTTGTTGAGTTGCGTATGCATCGCCATGAACGAGGGGTAGAGAAAGGTTCCCGCGAGCGTCGCCGCAGCAAAACGTTTGCCAAGGAAAATCGCCCCGACGATGAACAGGATGATATTGGCAATATATACCGTTGCCGTCACCGCCCATTCCGTACCGGGATTTTCCGCGCCCAGCAGATTACGGACAAAAATACCCACGCCGGTCGTCCCGCCCATAACAAAACCGTGCGGCACGATAAAATACGCGCTCCCTGCCGAAGCAACACAATTTCCCACAACTACGATGAGAATATAAAACAGAAAATGTTTGACCTGCTTTGAAGTTGGCTTACGGATTTGTATTTTCATAATTCTCTCCCGATCGTGGTCCGTTCCATTGTAGATCTGTGTATATTATAGCAAAGTGTACGCCGCCTTTCAAGATGATTTGACGAGATTTTATAAAAACAGTTCAAAAAGCCCGCCTTGGTCACGGTCGCTCACGAAGTCCGCCATAGAATGCATATAATGCATTACGGCGCCACGCCGAAAACGCATTCGCGCCGAATTTTTACCATACGAGGTCTGATATGTGCAATTTTTGTTGTCATTCATGCTGCGGCTGTCAAAACAGTCTTGCAAGAGCGCTCGCCAATCTCTTTGATACCGGATGCGGCTGTTCCGGGAACGATCGGAACCGTTGGAACCGCTACTGCAATAACAACGCAAACAACTGCGGCTGCGCCGGATCACAAAGCGGTTCCGGATGTTCCGGCGGCGACCGAAGCACTTCTTTTTCCGGCAATACGCGCTCAGGCTGCAACGGATGTAACCACGGCAGAAACCGCTTCTGCTGCTCCTGCTGCCCCTGCTGCGACTGTTCCGGCTGCGGCTTTGAGATAAATACCAACGGTTTCAACTCCTGCGGCCCTTGCTATGCCTGCTCGGACGCCTATTACGCCCGTCAGTACGCGCTTGCTTATTGCTGCTCCTGTTGCGATTGACCGTGAATACAACAAAAACGCAGGGAATTTTCCCTGCGTTTTGCTCTCTTTATTTTGCATATTCGACGCTACGGAATTCGCGGATGACGTTCACCTTGATCTGCCCCGGATATTCCAGCTCCGCCTCGATCTTTTTGGCGATATCTTTAGCGAGGAAGAGCGCCTTTGCGTCATCCACCTGATCGGGCTTGACGATGACGCGCACCTCCCTGCCCGCCTGAATGGCATAACTCTTATCCACACCCTGGAAGCTCGCCGCGATCTCCTCCAGCTTTTCCAAACGCTTGACATAGTTGGAGCCTGTCTCTCTTCTCGCACCGGGACGAGCTCCCGAGATGGCGTCCGCCGCCTGCACGAGCACAGCTTCGATGGTCTTAGGTTCAACGTCGCCGTGGTGCGCCATGATTGCATTGACGATCATGGCGTTTTCTTTGTACTTCTTGGCAAGATCCGCGCCGATCTGGATATGCGTCCCCTCCTGCTCGTGATCGACCGCCTTGCCGATATCGTGCAGAAGACCCGCGCGCTTGGCAAAGTTGACATCCAACCCCAATTCCTGCGCCATGAGCCCGGCGAGGTTCGCGACCTCGATGGAGTGCTTATAAACATTCTGTCCGTAACTGGTACGGAACTTCAGTCTGCCGATCAGTTTGATGATCTCCGGATGCAATCCGAAAATGCCAACTTCGAACATGGCGTTCTCGCCCGCCGCCTTGATCTGCTGATCGAGTTCCTTGGTGACCTTTTCCACCGTCTCCTCAATGCGGGCGGGGTGGATCCTGCCGTCGGCGATGAGACGCTCGAGCGTGAGACGCGCGACCTCTCTTCTGACGGGATCGAAGCCCGAAAGAATCACGACCTCGGGCGTATCGTCGATGATGAGTTCGATGCCGGTCGCATTCTCAATGGCGCGGATGTTTCTGCCCTCACGCCCGATGATGCGCGCCTTCATGTCGTCATTGGGCAGCGGGACGACGGACACGGTCACTTCTGACGCATGATCCGCCGCACAGCGCTGGATGGCAAGCGTGACGATGTTCTTTGCGTTGAGGTCCGCCTCCTCCTTTGCCTGCTGCTCGAGGTTTCTCACCTGAACGGCGACGTCGCGGCGGGTCTCGTCCAAAATTTCTTCGGTAAGAAGTTTTTTAGCCTCTTCCTTGGTAAGCTGCGAGACGCGCTCCAGCTCCTGGACCATGAGTTCATGCTGATGGGACAGCACTTCCTGCTTCTTGGAGACATCCTCCAATCGTTTGTTGAGGTTTTCCTTCTGCGCGTCCAGCGACTCGTTCTTCTTGTTGAGTTCCGCTTCCTTGCGCTCGAGTGCGTCCTCCTGCTTATTGAGACGGGCTTCGATGCGCTGCTGTTCGGCGCGCTTCTCCTTCATCTCCTGTTCAAAATCGTTTCTTCTTTTGAGTTCCTGTTCCTTTGCCTCTAAAATGGATTCCTTTTTGATGCGCTTTCCTTCCGCGCGCGCTTCGGAAAGCATCTCCTCCACGCGCTTGCTCGTTTCGTCGAGCTTTTGTTCCGCTCTCTTCTTGGAAATTCTCTTCAGGACGTACCAGGTGACGCCGAACGCCGCACCGGCGCCGACAATAAGCAGCACGATCATCAGACCCACCGCAAGACCGACGTCCATCGTAGCAAGGAGCAGGCTGCCGAAATGTTCCATAACAGCCTCCTTGTATTGAATTTGACTCTATCCATAGTGCCCGCACAAGGGCATGATACGACATTGTCTTTTGTATTATACAATATTTTTGGTACGGCTGTCAATCTCTTGACGGAAATTTTTATATTTTCTTTTCCGGTACTTTTCACATTTTAAATCAGCCGTCCCCGCAACCGCCGGCGCTCCTATCGCCGGTACGCCAACCCAACGACGGCAGCGCTCCGCACGGATCCCGATCGGCATGAAACGTTTCGGCGCAACAAGCCGTCACCTTCTGCCGTGACAATCTTTTTATTCGTCATGCACCGTTATGATACACCGCTGCTTTGCAACATTTCTTATGAAAAAATGCGGTGAAATCTCAAAAAATGCGCTCACAAAAGCGTTGCAAGACGCGTCCGTTGTGGTATAATCAAAGCAAAGATAATCAAGGAGTAAACTTTCGTGAGCTACCTGACTCTGGACCATGTGGGAAAACAGTACCATTCGGGCGATATTACCGTGGATGCGCTGAAAGACGTCTCATTTTCACTGGAGAACGGTGAATTCGCCGTTGTACTCGGCTCTTCGGGCGCAGGCAAAACTACCCTCCTCAATCTGCTGGGCGGCATGGATAAAGCTACTTGCGGTACGATCGATCTGGACGGAAAAAATGTTACCGCTTTGGATAAACGCGGATTGACAAACTACCGCCGCACGGACATCGGATTTGTCTTTCAGTTCTACAACCTGATGCCCAATTTAACGGCACTCGAAAACGTTGAGATCGCGGTCGAGATCTGCAAAAATGCGCGCGACCCGCGCGAAGTACTCTCCGAAGTGGGTCTTTCCGAGCGCCTCAACAACTTCCCCGCGCAGCTTTCGGGCGGCGAACAGCAGCGCGTCTCCATTGCGCGCGCGCTCGCAAAAAATCCTAAGCTGCTCCTATGCGACGAGCCGACGGGCGCACTCGACTACGTCACGGGCAAGATCATCTTAAAGCTTTTACACGACGTCTCCAAACAGCAGCATAAGCCTGTCATCATCGTCACGCACAACGCGGCGCTCAAGGACATGGCAGACAAAGTCATTCACATCAAGAGCGGCATGATCGAGGCGATCGAAGAGAACACGCATCCCATGCCCATCGAGGACATCGAGTGGTGAGCGTATGAGAACATATTTAAAGACGCTTTGGCGCATGTTCCGCCGCCACTACGCCCGTCTCATCTCCATCATCCTCATGGTAGTCGTGAGCGTCGGACTGACTTCGGGGATCGGCATGGCGACGGACAAGATCGATCATTCCATTTCGGACTTTCACGCGCAGCAGAATATGAGCGACCTCATCCTGATGAACACCGAGGGCGCGTTCACCGAGGACGACCTTGCCCTGCTCCAAGAGCGTTACGGCGCGGAGAACGTGCTGCGCGGCGGCTTTCTGGAATTTGAAGTTTCGGACGGCACGGCGGTCGTGAACGATACCGAGCTTACGCTGACAGGCGTTCCGGACGGCATCGTTCGCGTCTATATTTACGACTGCGCCGATCCCGCGGACGTCGGCATCAACGAGTTTGCCGAAATCACCCGCTTTGACGCGGACGATACGGAGGGCGCGATCGCCGTTTACACCGAGCGCGGCACGACGCAGTTCCCCGAAAAGACGCAGACCGAGCGCTATACCCTCTCCGCGACGATTGAACAGTTTTATGATGAGTTCACCGCATCCGGAATGACGCTGGAAAACGTCAATATAACAATTCCCTTTACGCAGGAATACTACCTCGCGGGAACGGTGTACAACCCGCAGCACATGGCGGTGCGCGACGATGTCAGCTTCACCGAGGTCGCGGGCGAGGAGGACGAATACGAACCGCTCGCCGCGATCTACTATGTCTTCGGCGACCTCGTCAACACTTCCGCCGACGGTACCCTCATGGGATCGTTTATGGGAAGGCCTATCCCCGAGCAAACAATAGAAAAAGCCTTAAAACCAATCCACGCAACGGAACTGCTTAACCAGATCTATATCACCCTGCCCGAGGAAGACTCTCTGCTCTTCTCCGCAGGATATAATGCGGACGTCGATGCGGAAGTCTCCGAAATCGAAACCCTGTTCGCCGATCGGTACGCGGACGGAACGATCGAAACGCTGACGATGAAGGAAAATTATTCCTTCCGCTCCTTCCATGAATACAGCGGCAAGATCATGGGCATCGGCATCGTGCTGATGGTCGTATTCCTCTTTGTCACCGTACTTGTGGTACTCTCCACTGTAACAAGGCTTCTGGACGAAGAGCGCTCGCAGATCGCATGTCTGATGACGCAGGGATATTCTACCGCCCGCATCATCGCAAAATATCTGCTCTTTGCCTTCATCGGCACCGCAATCGGAGGTGTGGGCGCTTACTTTGCGGGGCTGGGTGTCGCGCGCATGATCTACGTCAACTTTGAATGGGAATATGTGCTGCCCGCATACTCCTCCAATATTGCGATCGGCTTTTTCATCGGTACATTTGCGCTCATCCTCTTATCCACGCTCATTGCGACGGCGGTCGCGGGACACAAGCTCACACGCCAACAGCCCGCAGACCTGCTGCGCCCCAAAGTTCCCAAGCGCGGCAAAAAGGTATTCCTGGAACGCATCCCCTTCATCTGGAACAGACTCTCCTTCAAGTATAAATCCACGATGCGCAATGTGCTGCGCTTCTTCGGAAGATTCCTGATGACGGTCGTCTCCGTCGCCTGCTCGACGGCGCTGGTGCTCGCGGGTTTTGCCATCCTTGACTGCAGTCTCTTCCAGGACATCGGCGGTACGGCAATGATCGGGATCTCCATCATCGTGCTTGCGTTTGCGGCGCTGCTCAACTTCGTCGTGACATACACGCTGACCAATATCAACATCAGTGAGCGTGAGCGCGAACTTGCGACCCTGATGGTGCTGGGCTATCAGGACAACGAGGTCGCGGGCTATATCTACCGCGAGATCTACATCACCAGCGGCATCGGTATCCTGTTCGGACTGCCCCTCGGTGCGCTCGTCTGCCAGTTCATCTTCGTTGTCATGAGTTTCGGGTCCGTGCCCGGGATCTCCTGGTTCGTGTGGCTCCTCGCACCCGTACTCTCCATCATCTTTACCGTGCTCGTTACGCTCATGCTGCGGCACAAGATCGTCCGCATCGACATGAACGAATCACTCAAGGCGATCGAGTGATCGGGTGCGTTTTGCGCGCCGCGCCACAACGCGGCGCGCCTTTCTTTGCGATCATTATTTTGCAGACTTGTTTTTTGCGCGCAGCTGTGTTATACTGAAATGAAAGGAGGTCTCTATGGAAGAACTTTGGGAAACACTTAAGAACATCGGTCAGGATTTTTTCCAGAATACCGGCCTTGCCATCGTACGGACGATCGCATTTTTGGTGCTGGGTCTCGTCATCATAAAAATCGTACGCGTCATTGCGCAATCGGCAACATATAAAAGCAAATTGGACAATGCCGCCTCAACCTTTGTCGTCTCGATCATCACCGTTGTTCTGTACATTGCCCTCATTATCGTGTTGGTAAGCTCCCTTGGTTTCTCGACCGCGGGCATTATCGCGGCTTTTTCCGCCGTCGCGCTCGCCGTCGCACTCGCACTGAAAGACAGCCTTGCAAGCCTTGCGAACGGCGTCATCATCATCTTTACGAAGCCTTTTAAAAAGGGGGATTACGTCGAGATCAACGGCATGGACGGTCTTGTACAGGATATCCGCCTGTTCAACACAAAGATCCTGACATACAGCAACGAAGAAATTATCGTGCCAAACAGCGAGGTTCTCGGGAGCAAGCTCATCAATTACAGCACGATGCCTCTGCGCCGCGTCGTACTTGCAGTTCCCGTCCCCTACGCTTCCGATATCGGCGAGGTACGGAAAATTATGCTCGACTGCGCTTCGGCGCATCCCTGCGTCGTCTCTTCCCCCGCGCCCTCCGTCGTGCTGGATGCGTTTGACAGCAGCGCATTGAAACTTTCCGTGCGCGTGTGGACGCTCAATGAAAATTACTGGACGGTCAACAACGAACTCAAAGAAAACCTCTTCAACGCGCTGCGCGAACACGGGATCGAAATTCCCTTCGATCGCCTGGATGTGCAGCTTGTCGGCGGAAACAAGGAAGGAGACAACGCATGACACAGTTTTTATTATCGGAATCATCCGTCAGCTTTACGCAGCTCGCCATTGAGTATATCGTCTACGCCGCGATCATCGTTATCGGCATTCTTCTCCTGTTCGCCCTGCGGCGCTGCGGCAGGCTGCCCAAACACGCGGAACTTGCCAAAAAGCTCACAGATTTTGAAAGCGAACTGCGCGCCTTTCAGAGCAGTGATAAACATCTCTCCGGCTATCGCTACTTCAGGAACATTTCCAAACTCATCAAACGTGCCGACAAACTTCTGTTTTACTCTGCGCAAATGGCGGACAGAGAGCGCGACAGCGACCTCGGCAGCGCATCTCTTCTCGTTGAAAATGCGCGCGATCTCTTACAGCCCCTGCGCTATGACAGAGACGCGGAACAGAACTCCTTTGCCGTTTCGGACGCCGCGGACAAGGTCTATGCCGCCGCCGAAACCGTGAACGACATTCTCAAACGCGACGCACAGCTCAAGGCAAAACGCGCAAAAAACAAGAAACAATCATAAAAAAACGATTCTTCCCCAAAGTAAATCGACCAATATTTGCGCCGCCGCGGAGACTTCCGCGGCGGCGCATTTTCGTTGTAGTTAGGTTTGCATCAACAGTCGGCTTGCTGCCGACTGCTCGCACCGATCTCCGGCGCAGGATATCCGCTTATTGATAGACAAGCTGCTCACCGAGTTCCGTCAGGGCAAAATCCGGAAAAGAAGAAAATCCCTGCTTCTGTTCAAAAAAACCTTCCTCACACAATTGCTGCATCAGTTGAAAAAATTCCTGCAGCGAAACGCTTGGTCTCATGTTAGCCCTGAACGGATCATACTCCGCAAACACCCAACGGTATCCTTTCGCGTTACCTTGGCGCTTCATCTGTTGAAAGATCTCCAAACGAAATCGTTCCGTCGTCATCATATATGTTTCTCCCGCTCAATCAATCCGATTGATCCCATTACTACCGGAAAGAATCCTTGCAGCAGAAGCGGGATCGGCAAGATCTTCGCTGGAAATTTCATCTCCCCAGTCATTCCACCAACCTTCCGGATTTTCAAACACAACGCTCTGCAGCGCGGTACAGTCAGAGAAAGCATTGCCCCCTATGCTTATCACACTCTCGGGAATGACAATGCTCGTAAGCCCGGAGTGTCCCTTAAATGCCATGTCGCCGATACTTGTCACGCTGCCGTCATCGGGGATGATACTGTTGCTGCACCCAAACAGCAGCGTTTTGCTTTGCGTTTCGATCAGACAATTTCCGGCACTATGATATACGGGATTCCCCTCTTCCACCACAATGCTCTCCAGTCCGGCACAGCCTTCAAATACACGTTCGCCAATGCTTGTCACGCTGTTGGGAATTTCAATTTCCTTCAGCCCGGAGCGACCACTAAAAGCCATGCTGCCGATACTTGTCACACTGCCGTCATCGGGGATGATACTGTTGCTGCACCCAAACAGCAGCGTTTTGCTTTGCGTTTCGATCAGACAATTTCCGGCACTATGATATACGGGATTCCCCTCTTCCACCACAATGCTTTCCAGCCCGGTGCAATTTGCAAAAGTACGCTCATAAATGCTTATCACACTTTGGGGAATGACAATACTCTCAAGTCCGGTGCAGCCGCTGAAAGCAAAATGACCGATACTTGTCACACTATCGGGAATGACAATACTTTTCAGCCCGGTACAATTCTGGAAAGCCCAAGTCGCAATGCTCGTCACGCCTTCGGGAATATCAATACTCTCCAGTCCGGCACAGCCGTAAAAAGCATAATCACCGATACTTGTCACGCTCTCTGGAATATCAATACTCTTAAGCCCGGCGCAGCCGTAGAAAGCACTTCTGCCAATGCTTGTCACGCCGTCGGGAATGACAACGCTCTTAAGTCCGGTACAGCCATTGAAAGCATCTTGGCCGATACTTGTCACGCCGTCGGGAATTGTAACATCCGAGAGCCAGGTGATCCCCGCAAAAGCGCTCCTCCCGATTTCCGTGACGGGATGACCGTTGTAGGTGGACGGAATTGTGAGAACCGCATCGGACATTGTCCCGATCCCCGTGACGGTATATCCGCTGCCGTTAAACCGGTATACCAATTGCTCGTCGGGTTCGGGCGATACGGACGGATCGGAGGCGCCGCAGCGATCGCATGCGCCGTTGACATAATGATGTCCAAGCGAGGAAAGAGCCTGATAGGTCGTATAATCGCAGTTTTCGCACGTCTCATACGCCACCCAACCGCTCTGTGTACAGGTCGGGTCTTGTCCCGCATGCGGAACAAGTCTGTGCCCCGCTTCAGGGATCGCCGCATACGTCGTATAATCGCAGCGCGAGCAGGTCTCGTACGCTTCCCAGCCGGGCTGCGTGCAGGTCGCCGCCTGCCCTGCGTGGTAGACGGTATCATGCCCGAGCGCCGAGAGCGCCGCATACGTCGTATAATCGCAGCGCGAGCAGGTCTCGTACGCTTCCCAGCCCGCCTGCGTACAGGTCGCCGCCTGCCCTGCGTGCTCGATAATGTCATGCCCGAGCTCGGGGATCGCCGTATACGTCGTATAATCGCAGCGCGCGCAGGTCTCGTACGCTTCCCAGCCCGCCTGCGTACAGGTTGCCGCCTGCCCCGCGTGCTCGATGACATCATGCCCGAGTGCCGGGATCGTCTCCGTCTGCTCGTCCTTGCAAGCCAGGCACGTCCGCACGCGTGTTCCGTCGCTCGTGCAGGTCGCCTCCTGCTCGATCACCCATTCACCGTATGTATGTTCGTGTTGTTCCTGATTCCCGTCATCAGGAGTGCTCGGCACATCGTCGCCGGGCGTGACAATCGACGGATCATCATCAAGGCCATCGGCATTGTTATCACATGCAGCAAGGCTCACCACGCATGCCGCCATCAGCGCCGACAATGCCAAAACAAAAAATTTCTGCTTTTTCGTCATATGCCTCCGAATCCTTCTTAAATTGTGTACAATATAATGATAGCATTTTTTCTTGAAGAAGTCATAAAATTGGCTGACAGGTCCTGTCAGTCTTTCGTTTCTTGCAAAAAAATAGCCACGGCCTTATGAAACGCCGTGGCAGACTGTTTCCGTGATGTCGCAACGGGCGCGGGGGGGGGGGGGGGGGGGGGGGGGGCCGCGCCCCCCCCCCCCCCCCCAAAAAAAAAAAAAAAAAAAAAAGTATGAAAAAATTATATGTGATTGCTGAGCGAGTGGGTAGGGATTT
>ERZ1090879.1939-NODE-1941-length-10766-cov-41.278405_pt1 | contig 10766 bp, 7 predicted proteins | sample MGYA00478472_ERZ1090879 | MGnify/ENA primary metagenome ERZ1090879 (study PRJEB33644, sample SAMEA5815723) | chicken gut metagenome | biome: Chicken; feature: Gastrointestinal Tract; material: Caecum | place: Ireland | collected 2019-01-01 | study: A study of...
GGTCTCTTGCGTTTGCTTGCTTCTCCCGCGGGTTCTCTATCCTCTTTGTCCTTAAAAATCCCCAAAAAAAAAACACCCCCCCGCCCCCCCCCCCCCCCCCCCGGGCCCCCCCCGCCGCGCGTTGCCGGAGTATGTCGTCTATGCCGGAAAGATGGCATCGGTCATCATGGCTGTCAGATCCGCCACTTCGCCCCTGCAGTCGTCGTCCAGCCATGCCATGGATATGTTGAAGAGCATTCCCGCGTAGAGGAATGGCGCGTAGGGATGTTTTATCGTGTAATCGGCTTTCATTGTTCTGCTAAACTGCGCGTTCAGATAATCCAGGTAGATATGTTCCAGCCGTGCCTTCCGGATGAGTTTGAACGGCTCTTTTTGTTTGCGGAACAGAGTGAGTACGTCGGAAATGATTCCGGCGTAGTCCTCTTTGCACCGCGGAAAATATCGCTGTTCAGCGCGAAAAGTCATAACGTTGTGATCGAAATAATAGATGAGCACGTCTTCTTTTCGTTTGAAGTAGCGGTAGAAGGTCGCTCTTCCCACGCCCGCCTTACGCGCAAGGTCGCTTACGCTGATCTCTTCGAAGCGGTATTCGTTCATCAGTTTGAACAGTGCCTGCACGATATAATACCGCGTGTACTCGTCGGGTGTATATTCCACGATACAAAATCTCCCGTTTTGTCTTATTTGCGCGGACGCTTTGGCGTGATGTGTCTGCCGCCCCTTTTCTGCGCTTGATTTTTTGCCTGCTTTCCTATATGATACACTTGTCTCACGAAAAAGTCAACCCGATCGCGCGTAGGGTGCGTGAGACAGAGAACGAACGGAGGATGGTATCATGCAGGAAAAAGATTTTGTGTCCTATGAGTACCGGACGAAGACGGTCAAGGCAAAAAACCTTGCAAGAGCAATGGATATGTACGAGGCATTCGGTTGGGAGGTTACGGCGACCGCGCACACTGCGCTTGACGCCGTCACGCTCTCTCTGAAGCGTGACAGAAGGCAAAGACACAAACAGGAGCTGCAAAAACTGGAACGGCAGGCGGAGTCCGTCTCCGCGACGCTGGACGGGTTGGAGCGCGCCAAGACGCTGGGCGCAGATATTTTTGCCTACATTCTCGGTGTGATCGGCGCACTCGTTCTGGGCGGCGGGATGTGTCTGACCATGTTAATTGAGGGGAGTGTTCCCGCCATGGCGGGCGGCATTATTCTGGGCATCGTCGGCATTGCTCTGTGCGCGGTCAATTATCCGATCCACAGGGGCATTTCCGCGAAAAAGACAAGACAGCTTCTGCCTGTCATTGACGAAAACGAGGAGGCCCTCGCCAATGTCATGGAAAAAGGGAACGAGTTGCTGGCAGCCGATATGATCTGATCGGCGGAAGCCGGCGGATCGGACTGTAACGCACAACGCGCCGCATTACAATGCGGCGCGTTGTGCGTTACAGCGAGATCAGGAACATGACAAAGGGCAGCGTCAGGATGGACAGTATGGTTCCCGTTGTATAAGCGGCGGCGGAAAATTCTTTTTCGCCGTCCATTTTTTCGGCGAAGGCGACAACGCTCGCGGCGGGCGGCATTGCCATGGCGATGACGGGTGCGAGCAGGACATAGGGCGCCTCGGCAAAGACGCCCGTCAGTTTGAAAGGCAGGATGAGCAGATATGAGAGAGCCGCGGACAGGATGAGCCGCACAAATGCCGCAAGGTAAATGGTTTTATCGCAGAACAGTACGCGCGGCGACAGTTCCGCTGCGCGCACGCCGACCATCAGCATGGAAAGCGGCGCGGTCATGCCGCCCGCATAGACAACGATCTGCTGTAATTCCGCTACTTCTTCCATATTGAAAATATTGATTTGCGGCACAAGAAAGAGGATGAATCCGATCACGGAGCCGATCGTGCAAGGGTTGAGCAGCGCCTTTTTCAGCGAGATCTGCTTTTTGTCCTGTGTGATGAGATAAGCGCCGAGCGTCCAGATGAGAAGATTGAACGCAACGTTGAAAACGGTCACATACATCATCGCTTCGGAATCGCCGCCGGTGAACATGTCGACGAACGGGATGCCGACGAACGCGCAGTTGGAGAAGGCGCCGATAAATACAAGGATATCCCGCTTGCGGCGCGCTTCGTTTCCTTTCATGAACATGAAACACAATTCAGAGGCGCCGAACACGAGGAAAATCGCCGCGACGGAAAACAGAAATACCCATAAAAAATTCAAAAGCGTCTCGTTCGTCGGCGTAACGGGATCGACGGCAAATGCTTTGACGATGAGCAGCGGCTGTGCAAAACACAGAAGAATATTGGAGACGGAATACAGACTGTCCGAGCGCACGAGGTTTGTCTTTTTCAGGATAAAACCCGGAAGCGCAAACGCAAACAGGACGAGCATGATGAGCAGCACTTTTACAATAATGTCAAGCATGGTAAACTCCTTTTCCGGCTCCGTAGTATAGCACTGTGTTCGTTGTCATGCAATTATTTTTTGGCGCTTTTTTGCATTTTTTCAAAATTTTTTGGCAGAACGGGCGATTTGTGCAACGGGCTGCGCCGCGGAAATGTCTTGTATAGAAATTTTCGGGCAACGCATAATGACAATATATGGAGGTTTTTTTATGAAAGCAACGGGAATCGTGAGAAGGATCGACGAGCTCGGGCGCGTCGTCATTCCCAAGGAAATACGAAGGACGCTGCGCATTCGCGAGGGCGATCCGTTGGAGTTGTTCACCGATCGGGACGAACTCATGCTCAAAAAATATTCACCCATTGCGTCTGTGGAGCGCTTTTCGGAGGGGACTGCTAAATCATTGCACGATCAGAGCGGATACCTCGCGGCGATCTGCGATACGGACAATATCCTGCATGCTGCGGGCGCGGGGAAAAAGATGCTGTTGGGGCATGCTGTTTCGGACGCGTTGACCGATCTGATGGCGGCGCGTTCCAGCCATGTGGCAAGTCTCGCGGAAGGGGGTACGATCCTGCCCGTCGTGCGGGATGCGGAAAACGCTTACACGGCGCAGCTTATCGTCCCCATAGTTGCGGGAGGGGACTGCCTCGGCGCCGTCATCCTGCTTTCGGAGGAGAGCGGCGCGGTCATGGAGGCTTCTTGCGTCAAACTTGCCCGTCTCACGGCGGATATTATTGCAAGTCAGTTCGATTGAGCGGCGGATAGTTTTCGTCGGTCGGTATGGGGGCGTGTGCTGCGGCGCGGCGGTGCCGTAAGGGGGAACGGTGAAGACATATTTCCGGCATTTTCTCAAAGATGCGGCGATCGTCTCGCTGGGCGGGCTTGCCGCAAAGGCGATTGGCGTGATGTACCGTATTCCGCTCGCCAATCTGTTGGGCGGATACGGCGAGGGGCTGTATCAGATGGCATATCCGCTCTTTTGTCTGATGCTCACATTTTCTTCGGTGGGCATCCCGACGGTCGTGGCGCGCGCCGTCGCCGCGGAATGTGCTGCCGGGCGGGGCGGCGGCTCCGTTCTGCGCACCGCAGTCAGATTGTTTGCCGTACTGGGGCTGGGCGGGTCGGCAATGATGGGTGTGCTCGCGATGCCCGTTGCGCTTATGCAGGGCGAACCCGCTCTTTCACAGTGCTATTCCGCTCTTGCGCCTGCCGTTCTGCCCGTTGCGCTCATCGCGGTTTTCCGCGGATACTGGCAGGGGCGCGGCATTATGTCGCCCACGGCATTTTCCGAGATCGTCGAGCAGCTCGTTAAGGCGGGGGCGGGGCTGCTTTTCGCCGTCCGTTTCTCTCACGATCCCCTGCTTGCCGCGCGCGGCGCACTGTTCGCGGTGACGGTATCCGAGGTCGCCGCGCTCATTGTTTTGCTGCTGGTCCCGCGGGAAAGGGAGCGTTTCCTGCGTACGCGGAGAACGGAAACGGGAACGGGGAGTTTGTTGTTTGCCGCGCTGCCGGTGATGGCGTCTGCGGCACTTCTGCCTCTCTCGCAGATGTCGGACAGTGTGCTTATCGTACGCCTTCTCTCACATCACACGTCGCGCGCGGTATCTCTCTACGGGCTGTTTGCCGGCAGTGCGCTTTCTCTCGTTAATATGCCTGCGACGCTGTGTTCCGGTCTCTCCGCCGCTGCGGTTCCGGCCGTCGCTGCCTGTTTTGCGAAAGGAGAGGAAAGACGTGGGCGGGAGCGCGCTCTGGCGGCGCTTGCATTGTGTTTTGCGCTCGCGATTCCCTGCGCCGTCGTGCTTTTCCTGTTCGCCCCTTTTGCCGTACGCATGTTGTATCCATCGCTTTCGGCACAGGATGCCGCGCTTCTCGTCAGGCTGCTGCGGCTGAGCAGCGTGTCCGCCGCAACGCTTGCCGCCGTCGATACGCTTGCCGCCTGTCTCACCGCCATGGGGCTTGCAAAGCGTGCTGCGTTTTCCATGCTGATCGCGGTGCTTGTCAAGGCGGGTCTGCAGCTGCTGCTGGTCGGCAATGCCGCCTACGGAATCCTCGGCGCGGCAATCGCCTCCAATGGGTGCTATTTGGTTGCCTTTTTCCTCGATTTGTTTTATACTATCAGAAAAAAACGACGCAAAAGGATAGGATTTTATGATCACGATCATCGGTCTCGGAGCGGAGAAGGGGGATGTGACGAAGCGCGCGCTCGCCGCGCTTTCCATGGCGGACCGCGTCTTCGTGCGCACGGCAGCACATCCGTCGGCGGAGAGTCTGAAGGAAGAGGGGATTGCCTTTGAAACGTTTGATTTTCTGTATGACCGCTGCCGTACTTATGAGACGCTGACCCGCGCCATCGTGCGGGAGGTGCGCGGTGCGGGCAGAGCGGGGAACGTCTGCTACTGCGTGGATGGCAGCGTTACGGAGGACGGTGCGGCGCGACGGCTTGCGTCGGGCAGGACGATCGTCATCGACGGCGTCTCCAAGGCGTCTGCCGCGGCGACGCATGCGGGCTTGTTCGGGGCGTATACCGCCATGTCGGCGTATGAGGTCGCGGAGCGCGAACTTACCGCCCCCCTTGTTTTATACGATCTTGCCGAGCGTTCGCTGGCGTCCGACGTCAAGCTGGCGCTCGCCGAGCGCTTCGGGGATGAGGCGGAGGTCGCTCTCGTTGCGGGCGGCAAGGTCAAAAAAATCAGGCTGTACGAGCTGGATCGTCAGAATAATTACACTGCGGATACGGCGCTCGTTCTCTATGACGTGCCGTTGCTGCAAAAAAAACGGTTCGATTTATACGATCTGCTAGCCATCTTGCGCCGTCTGCGCGCGCCGGACGGCTGTCCGTGGGACAGGGCGCAGACGCACGAGAGTATTCGCATCAACTGCCTGGAAGAGGCATACGAACTTGTGGACGCCGTTGATCTCGACGACCCGGACAAGATGTGCGAGGAGGCGGGCGACGTCCTGATGCAGGCGGCGTTTCATACTCTCATCGAGGAAGAACGCGGGCATTTCACGATGACGGACGTCATCAGCGGCACCTGCGAGAAACTGATCACCCGCCACACTCATGTGTTCGGGCAGGACAAGGCGTCGGAAGCGGACGGCGCGCTCACCGTCTGGGAAAAGAACAAGATGAAGGAAAAGCACCAGGAGACTTTTTCGGACGCGGTCAACGATGTCCCGGAGTGTTTTCCTGCGCTTTTGCGGGCGCAGAAGATCGCAAAGCGCGTGGAGAAGGGCGGCTGGAGATTTGCGTCCTTTGAGAAGGCGGCCGCATCGCTGCAAGAGGCGCTTGCGGCGTTGAAAACTGCAAGCGAAGCGGGCGACGGCGAACGGGTCGCCGAAGCGCTCGGGGAGGCGCTCATGTGTATGGCGTGGCTGGGGCGCGCGACGGGTGCGGACTGCGAACAGGCGCTTCTGGATACGGTCAAAAAAGTGCAGCAACGGTATGTCAGATTTGAGACCGAGGTGCGTGCGTCGGGCAAGGAAGTGAATGCGCTTACGCCCGAGGAATTTGAAGAGTACTTTGAAGGGGCGAAGCGTGGCTGAGTTCGTCGTCGCGGGCATGAAGTGCCCCAACAACGTCTTTCTTGCGCCGCTTGCAGGATACACCAACTATCCCTTCCGCAGCATGTGTACGCGCCTCGGGGCGGGGCTGACGTTCACGGAGATGGTAAGCTGCAAGGGGCTTTTGTATGGCAGCGAGGAGACAAAAAAGCTGCTGTATTGCGGTGATGAGTCTCCCAAAGCGGCGCAGATCTTCGGCAGCGATCCCGCGCTCATGCGCGAGGTGTGCGAGAGCGAGGACCTGGCGCCCTTTGACCTCATTGATATCAACATGGGCTGCCCCATGCCCAAGGTCGTCAAGAACGGCGACGGCAGCGCGCTCATGGAAAATTTGCCCCTTGCGGAGAAGGTCATCTCGGCTTGCGCAAAGAGTGGCAAGCGCATCTCCGTCAAGTTCCGCATCGGCGTGGACGAGGATCGCAAGATCGCGGCGGAATTCGCGCGCCTTTGCGAGGGCGCGGGAGCGTGCATGATCGCCGTCCACGGCAGAACGCGCGACAAGGTGTACGCGGGCGCGCCCGACTATGCGCAGATCGCGGAGGCAAAGAACGCGGTCAGCATTCCCGTCATCGCCAACGGCGGCATCTGGAGCAGGTCGGATATGGAAAAGATGCTCGCGCGCACGGGTGCGGACGGCGTGATGATCGCCCGTGCCGCGCTCTATCGTCCGCTCATCTTCTGCGAGCTCACGGGCGCTGCGCCCGTGCCTATGGGTGAGCTGTTCGCGCGCCAGCTTGCCGAAACGCAGCAATTGTACGGCGAGCGCTTCGCCGTCGTGTTCATGCGCAAGATGGCGGCGTTCTACTGCAAGGGCATGCCCGGGGCGGCGGAGTTTAAGCGCCGCCTGTTCGCCGCGCAGACGGTGGAAGAGGTGGCGTCTATTGCGCGGGGGATTTTCGGGGTCTGATAAAGGCGCGCATCGATCACGGGCGGTAAAATGCCCGTCATGGGGCGTGGGTGAGGCGTGCTATTCCTCCACGAAAATTATATTAAAAAGGCGTGTATGGCAAATTACGCGCCTTTTTTGGCGTGAAGGCAAAAAATTTTGCCAATTCGCGGCGGAAATAATTTACATTTTTGCGACGATATGGTATAATAAATACACTTGTGGGCGCGTTTTGCCCGATTTTTCTATCGCGCGCGTGCGCGCACGCGTGCGTGAGTTGCGGCAAGTTGATAGGCGTTTCGGTGTTTGAAGGGTGACCCCTCATCACCGCCTGCGGCGGAGCTGTCTCGCACAAGTAGACCTTGTGCTTCGGTCAGCGATTTTGCACCGCAAATGCAAAATCGCTAAGCTCATGTGTGCGCAGAAGCCGCACCGCGGCTATCTGCATAACGCACACATTCGCCCCGAAGGAGAAGCCTTGAGAAGCTGTGCTCTTTGCTATCAAATACGCGAAAAAAGGCTTCACTTGTTATGCCTTTTTTCCCTCAATTTGCGCGGAAGCGCTTTTGCGGAAAAGTGAAGTAGCGCGCGCTAAACTGTTGCGATGGCGCGCAGCGAGAAAAACCGAACACAAAGCCGTAGGCGACTGTTGGGTTTTTCTGAAAATCGTCCGTTTGTTTTTGTCAGTTCAAAAAGAAACGGACGAGACAGGAGGAAGTATGTCTGATAAAGTTGAAGGCGCATACGGCGCCGAACAAATCCAGGTCCTGGACGGGCTTGAGCATATCCGCAAGCGTCCCGGCATGTATATCAGCTCCACCGATGCGCGGGGGCTGCATCACCTCGTGAGCGAGGTCGTGGATAACTCCATCGACGAGGCGCTCGCGGGCTACTGCGACCGCGTGGACGTCACGATCAACCCGGACGGTTCCTGCACGGTCGTGGACAACGGCCGCGGCATTCCCACCGAGATCCACCCCAAGGAGGGCATCTCCACCGTCGAGGTCGTTTTTACCAAGGTCAACGCGGGCGGCAAGTTCGGCGGGGACTCGGGCTACAAGGTCTCTTCTGGCTTGCACGGCGTGGGCGTCAAGGCGGTCAACGCGCTCTCGGAGTGGCTGGAGGTCGAAGTCTTTCAGAACGGTCACGTCTATAAGCAGATCTATAACCGCGGCGTGCCTCAGCGCCCGCTTTCGATCGTCGGCGATACCGACAGGACGGGCACCAAGGTCACCTTCTTCCCCGACGCCGAGATCTTCGAGACCATCGAATTCAAGTACGATACGCTGCGCGTCCGGCTCAAGGAGCTTGCCTTTCTCAACAAGGGGCTGACGATCACTCTCACGGATAAGCGCGGCGAGAAGGAGCGCACGGACACGTTCTGCTATGTCGGCGGCATCCGCGAGCTGGTCGAAGAGATCAACAGCGGCGCAGAGACGCTCTTTCCCGAGCCGCTCTATTTCGAGGAGCAGGAGGGCACGACCGTCTGCGAGATCGCGCTCCAGTACAACGAGAGCTATAACGAGGTCATCTATTCCTACGCCAACAACGTCAATACGATCGACGGCGGCACGCACGTCGACGGGCTCAAGCTCGCGCTCACAAAGGTCATCAACGATGCGGGCAGAAAGCTGAATATCTTAAAAGAAAACGACCGCCTGACAGGCGAGGACGTCCGCGAGGGCATCACCGCCGTCGTCTCCGTCAAGCTGGAGAATGCGCAGTTTGAGTCGCAGACCAAGGATAAGCTGAATAATTCTTTCATCCGAACCTTTGTCTCCAAGTGTGTCGCAGACCGCTTCGGCACCTATATCGAGGAGCATCCCGCCGAAGCGCGCGAGCTCGTTCTTCGCTGCATCACGGCGCAGAAGGCGCGCGACGCGGCGCGTTCCGCACGCGAACTGACGCGCAGAAAGGGACTGCTGGAATCGAGCGCGTTGCCCGGCAAGCTGGCAGACTGCTCCGACCGCCGCCCCGAACTGTGCGAGATCTATATCGTCGAGGGCGATTCGGCAGGCGGCACCGCCAAGTCGGGGCGTGACAGAAGGTTCCAGGCGATCCTGCCCCTGCGCGGCAAGATTTTAAACGTCGAGAAGGTGCGCCTCAACCGCGTGCTGGAAAATGCCGAGATCAAGGCGATGATCACAGCCTTCGGCTGCGGCATACTGGACGATTTCGACGAGAGCAAGCTGCGCTACGACAGAATCATCTCCATGACCGATGCGGACGTCGACGGCGCGCATATCCGTATTTTGCTGCTCACCTTCCTTTTCCGCTACATGCGCCCGCTCATCGAGCACGGGCACGTCTACTCCGCGATGCCGCCCCTGTACAAGGCGAGCGTCAAGGGAAAGGAGGACGTCTACCTCTACTCGGAGGAGGAAAAGACCGCCTATGATGCGGCGAACAACAATAAGGTGACTTACCAGCGCTATAAGGGGCTCGGCGAGATGAGCACCGAACAGCTCTGGGACACGACGATGAATCCCGCGACGCGCACGCTCGTCAAAGTGAGTATCAAAGACGCGGTGGAAGCGGACAAAATGTTCTCCATCCTGATGGGTGAGAGTCCTGCGCTCCGCAGACAGTTCATTGAGGAAAACGCGACGCTGGTGAAGGATCTGGACGTGTAAAAGTTCACGAATTTTCTCACGCAAAGGCGTGACAAAATTCCGTGATTTGAGAGGGCGGTCGCGGGCACGCCGCTCTGCGGCTGACCGCACCTCCCTCTCTGCGGGCGAACCTTAGGGGCTTACCATTATAGTTCGCCCGCATTCACACCCACCCCCAAGCTGCGTGAGCAGCAAATAGGGGCATACTGCGCAAAATTGTGATTTTGCTTGCATCTGAGATTTAAAGCAAAAGGCGGGGCATTTTGGCTCCCCTGACCGTGTTAGGAAAAGCAATGGCACTTGCCCTCCCTGCGCAAGGGAGGGTGCCGAGTGCAGCGAGGCGGGAGGGTTGGCAAGAAAGCTGACGCTTGGGAGACAAAGAACCCTTCCGTCCCTTCGGCGCACTGTCTTGGCGGCGCCAAGGTGGTGCGCCGCCTGCGGGCACGAAATCGTCGCTGAGAAAGGAGATTTCTTAGTCCGAAGCGTGCGCACAGCGCACTGTGCTGTTGCGCATGACACGCTTCTCACCCTAAAACTTCGTTTCAGGGGAGGCAAGAATAGGCAGTGCCCTTGCTATTATTACGGGAAAAGGCTTCACTTGTTATGCCTTTTTCGCCCCAATTTGCGCGGGAGCGCTTTGGGGAAAGAGTGAATTGACGCGAGCTAAACTGAAAGCCCTTAAAAATTGCGTCAAGAGAGGTGAGAGCATGCGTTATGCCGACAGCCGCGGTGCGGCTTCGGCGCATGCCCGAACTTAAGAAATTGCCATATGCAAGGCAATTTCTTGCCCGAACGCGGGGATCTACCCGCGTGAGACAAACGAGCCGCAGTCTCGTCGCGGCGGTGTTTTCTCTGAAAATCACGTCGAAGATTTTCGCCTTTGCGAAAAGATTCGCGTGAGGGAGGTTTTATGTCTAAAAAAGAAACGAGCCCGGAGCTCACCGAAGAGTTTAAAAAGACGCTCCAGATGACGCGCATCCTCGACGTCGAAGTGGACGACGAGTTAAAGCGCTCTTTCATCGCTTATGCGATGGCGGTCAACAAGTCGCGCGCCATTCCCGACGTCAGGGACGGTCTCAAGCCCGTGCATCGGCGCATCCTCTACTCTATGCACGAAATGGGGCTGTACAACGACAAGGACTACCGCAAGTGCGCCCGTATCGTCGGTGACGTCTTAGGTAAATTCCACCCGCACGGCGATTTCTCCGTGTACGATGCCCTCGTGCGCCTCGCGCAGGACTTCTCCATCAACTTCCCGCTCGTGGACGGGCACGGCAACTTCGGCTCGGTGGACGGCGA
>ERZ1090879.1941-NODE-1943-length-10763-cov-5.631490_pt1 | contig 10763 bp, 8 predicted proteins | sample MGYA00478472_ERZ1090879 | MGnify/ENA primary metagenome ERZ1090879 (study PRJEB33644, sample SAMEA5815723) | chicken gut metagenome | biome: Chicken; feature: Gastrointestinal Tract; material: Caecum | place: Ireland | collected 2019-01-01 | study: A study of the...
ATTCACGTTCCGTAGTGGATTTTATTTTGCTCGTTTGGGGGTGGGGGTCACGGCAGCGCTGCGCATCAGTGTGATCGTACCGGTGTACCGGGCGCAGGAGTATCTGGCCGACTGCGTCAACAGCCTTTTGGCACAGACGTTCCCGGACTTCGAGCTGCTTTTGGTCGACGACGGCAGCCCGGACGAATGCCCCCGCCTCTGCGAGGCCTTCGCGCAAAAGGACAGCCGTATCCGGGTCCTCCACCAGGAAAATCAGGGCGTTTCGGCCGCGCGGAACACCGGCATCGAGGCCGCCCGCGGTGCGTTTCTGGCTTTTGTCGATGCGGACGACTGGGTCGAACCGGCGTTTTTGCAGCGGCTGTATGGATGCATCGGGGATGCGCAGATCGCCCTGTGCGGCGTAGCGGACGGCGCGCCCTTTTCCCCGCCCGCGGAGCGGTTTACCCGCAGCGAGATGCGGCTGCGCCCCTCGCGCTATGCGCAGCTGGCTTACACGAATTATGCGATCAACAAGCTGTATCAGCGGGAGCTGCTTCTGCCCACCGGGCCAAGGTTTGACCCGGCCATGCGGCGCGGCGAGGACGCCGCCTTTGTGGCGACCTGCCTGCAAAAATGCGATGCCCTCGCGGCCTGCCCGGAGCTTTTGTACCACTACCGCGCGAACGACGATTCGGCCACCCATCGCTTTTACGAGGGCATCTGCCGGGACGAAAGCAAGCTGTGGCAGCTGCAAAAGCCGTTGTTTGCGCCGCAGGAGATGGCGGCAGACGAACGGCTCTGGTACGACCGCTGGGCCTATGGAAAGATCATTGCGGTGCTGCGGTATATTGCCAAGTATGCGCCGAACGCAGCTGTGCGCCGCCAATACATTGCGGAATTTCTGGCCGACGCGGAACGCCATGCGCGGTTCACGCACCTGCCCTCGGGCATCGGCGGGCGCAGCAAGCTGTACGCAGAACTGGCAAAGCACGGCTGGTACGGTGCGCTGGGCGCGTGGCTGAAGCGGTTGGGCTGAAACAACCGGGTACGTTTAAAATAAAAGAGGAGAAATATCACATGGAATTCGATTTCAAGTTGCAGCCTGGACTTTCACTACACAAGCGCGGTCTGCGGACGGACGGCACACCATTAGTCAGCATTATTACGCCATACTATAACGGCGGAAAATATTTTGAGCAAACTTTTAATTCTGTAATGAATCAAACCTTTCCCTGGTTTGAATGGATCATTGTGGACGATGGTAGTACCGAACAAAAAGATTTAGATGTTTTGGAACTGTTTTCCAGTAAGGACCCTCGTATTTATGTAATACACAAGGATAACGGCGGGATATCTACTGCTCGAAATCTAGGAATACGGGAGTCGCATACGGATTTAATTCTTCCTCTTGATTGTGACGATTTGTTGGAGCCAACTTTTGTTGAAGTCTGTTGGTGGATGCTTCAAAAAAATCCAAACGCCGCGTGGTCTTATACTGATTGCGTAGGGTTTGCCGGACAAGAGTATCTTTGGCAACATCGTTTCGATCCGATTCAAGAGAAAAAGGAAAATCTATTAACTGCTACAGCATTAATTCGAAAAGAGTGGCTAAATAAAGTCGGTCGCTATGACGAAGGGCGTAAACATTACAATGAAGACTGGGTTCTTTGGCTGAAAATAACAGCAGCAGATGGATATCCCATTCAGGCAACCAATGAATTTCTTTTTTGGTATCGCCGCAGCGAAACCGGAGTATTGGCAGCAGTAAAAACCGACCCGGTTATAGCACAGGAAAACGCAGTTCTTTTGGAGAATGTTGCTAGTCAAGTCAAAAATCCCTGTCCTCCCATTATTTATCCCACTGGTTTTCAATACGCCTGGGAGCGTCCATGTTTCTCAACTTGGGAAAAGTCCATCTTTGATGACAAACAGCAGCAGCGATGCCACATTGCCTTCTTGCTTCCATGGACCGTAATGGGCGGCGCAGATAAGTTCGTGCTGGATCTGGTTTCCGGCTTGGACAGGGACCGGTTTGACATAGGTATTTTAACAACCTTGACCAGCCAGAATGACTGGTGTCAGCGTTTCCGTGCCGTTTGTGACGACGTGTTTAATCTGCCAAACTTCATGGATGCTACCGACTATGCAGAATTTATCAGCTATTACATCAAGAGCCGTCAGCTGGATGTTCTCGTCGTCAGCAATACCTACATCGGAATCTATCTTGTTCCCTGGCTCCGTCAACAATTCCCGGATTTGGCTATTGTAGACTATGTGCACATGGAGGAATGGTATTGGCGAAGCGGCGGGCACGCCAGAACCAGCGGTGTTATTGGCGGCGTACTGGATCGAACCTATGTTTGTAACAGTGCTACGCGTCAGGTTATGATTGACCACTTTGGGCGTCGGCCCGAAAGTGTCGAAACCGTTCATATCGGTGTTGATGAAACCCTGTTTGACCGTTCAAAAGTTGAGCCCGGCCAGTTGTACAAAGAGGCCGGTATTGAATCCGGTCGGCCGGTCGTTCTCTTTATTTGCCGCTTACACCCCCAAAAACGCCCTTATCTAATGATTGAAATTGCTGACAGACTTCGGAAGTACGTTCCCAATGTTGCTTTTGCTGTTGTAGGCAATGGCGAATTGGAAGACGGCATGAAAGCCCGTGTGCAAAAACTAGGGTTGGATCACACCGTCTACTTTTTGGGCTCCAAATCCGAAGTACGGCCTTATTACCGCGATGCCAAGGCAACACTTGTTTGCAGCCTAAAGGAAGGACTTTCGCTGACAGCCTATGAATCTTGTTCAATGGGCGTTCCTATCGTGAGCTCTGACGTTGGCGGCCAAAAAGACCTTGTTGACAACACCGTAGGCGCATTGATTCCCTGCCTGCAGGACGAAGCCAGCAGCATCAGTGATCAGGCATACAGTGATGCAGAAATCAATTCTTATGTAGAACCGTTAAGGAAGATACTTACAGATCCCGATTTATGGCAGACTATGAGCCATAACGCCAGAGAAAAAATCGAGAACGGATTCACGGTCCGGCAAATGGTTCTTTATTTTGAGAAAGAGTTTGAACGTCTCATTACTGACGAGTCGGTGAAAGAGCACCGACTCCGCACTGCAGAAGCTCTACAGTTGCTCACCCCTTTGGCAGCGGAGACGTACGTTTCCACAATGCGCGCCGAAGCGCTCGAAGCAACACTTGATTGGGAACACGCACACCGCAACACAATTGGCTTGCCCGGAGAAACACGCTGGCAATGGCTTAAGCGAAAGGCTAAAGGAGCTATGCGACATATCCGGCAGGAAGGCCTCCTCTATACTATTTCTCTATTCGTAAAGAAAGTACAAAGCAAGCTTTCCTGATTCTGCAACTTTTCTTTGTATTGTAAAAGGTTTCACGATGGATACAAACAAAAACCTCTCTGCAGCAATTAAAAGGTGGATTTCGGAGGACTCCGTACAGGAGGCAAAGGAAACATACCCACGGTTGATCTCTACCTACGGATGTTCGTCAGTCATTTCCGAATTGGCTCGAAATTACTGGCTACAGCAAAAAAGGATTATCGAAAGAATTGATCCTTCTACACCCTCGTTTACATACCACAAGCCGGTTCGTACGCTTGGCGTGTATTATTATAGAATGCGAAACGGCGGAATAGAACGCGTAATTTCTCTCCTTCTTCCTGTATGGATTGAGCTCGGTTACAAAGTAGTTCTTATAACAGAAGAGCCCGCCAGCAAAGACGATTACCCAATCCCTTTAAATGTAGAACGCCTCCTATTACCCAAAATTTCGGAATGCCGGGAAGCAAACTACCACATTAGAGCTTCTGCTTGGAACAATATCATAACAAGTCATAAAATCGATACTGTCATCTATGAGGCATGGGATTCTGCCTTTCTCTTTTGGGATGCTTGTATGCTAAAGGGATTGGGATGCAATCTAATTTCGGGAATTCACGGTACATATACCTATCTTTTCCGTGAACAAGTTCCCCATCGTTTCAATTTGTTTCGCGCGTATCGCTTTATCGACTGTGCCATTGTTTTATCCCATGCGTTTGAATGTTTTTGGAATTTCTATTGCCCTACCTTCTATATTCCCAATCCGATCAAGATATGCGCTCAAAGTGACCGTTCTCAATTGGACGGATGTACTATTTTGTGGGTCGGTAGGATAATCGAAGAGAAAAGGCCCCTTGATGCGATTCGTGCTTTTGCTCTGGTAAAGAAAAAAATTCCTTCATCTTCGCTTATCATGCTTGGAACCGGCGAGCTTAATGTCCTAAAGCGGACCAACGAACTAATTAGCGAACTGAACCTTACAGACGATGTAATTCTTCCTGGGTATCAGACTGACGTTTTACAGTATTACAAAGAGGCTACCGTTCTTTTGTTTACATCAGCTTTCGAGGGCTTTCCAATGACAATTGCGGAAGCCAAAAGCCACGGCGTACCAATTGTTTTATATGACTTGCCTTACTGTGAAATGATAAACGATCGCCGAGGAATTATTTCTGTTCCGCAGGAGGATATCCCCGGACTAGCCCAAGCGTTATGTGATTTTCTTTCTGCTCCTCTTGAAACACGGCGCGCACACGGTGAAGCGGCGCGCAAAAGCGCCGAAGATTTTGCTGCTTTTGATCTAAAAGAGGCTTGGGGCAAATTGTTCGACCGCTTGACTCACCCCATACAAAGAAGTGCTTCAATTCCTCAGTTAGACTTGGACTTTTTAATGGATAACATTGAATTTGGCGAACAGAAAACAGCCAACTACCTTTCCGATGTTCTTGCAGGAAAAGCATGGCTTGAAAGCCACAGTCAAGCGCAGGAAAATTGGATTGGTGAATTACAGGTGGCAAAAGACCGGGCCGAAGCCAGTATTAAAGAAAAAGATCAATGGTTGAATGAACTGCAAGCTGGAAAAGATTGGTTAGAACAGCAACGACTAATACACTTGGACCAAATCGAAAAATTAAGGGAAGAAAAAGTGAAATTGGAAGACAATTGCCGTGCACAAGAGAGCAAAATCAATGAACTAAAACAGGAAATGGGTAATGTATTAGCGGAAAATGAACGGTTGCGCCACTTCGGTGGTTGGATACGGTGTCAATTAACGAAGGTTTTCTGCAAGCTGCCATTTAATCACGAATAAAAAGGGGGGGGCGGAGCAAGTTGATTTCCTTCGATATAAAATCGCTAAAAGCACAATGGAAAAGAGCATCCTTTCGAACTATTACTTTGGCGTTTTTTAACCTGTGTGCTCTTTCGACCACATATTTTACGTTTCTTATCTTTCCTCACTATAGCACCGACACATACAAAAACTTTGTCAATCCTGTAAGTAATGTCGAAATCAACGTACAACATGGGCGCTATATTAGCGCTGCCATCTATAAGCTCTTTGATTTGTTCAATTTTGATTACAGCCAACATGCACATCTCGGTTCCTTTCTTTTATTGCTCGTTTTGTCCATATGCATTGCTATACTAGCGCAGCGCTTTTGGTCATTGTCCGAAAGCCAAACAACCATAAGGCTATTTACCGTTGACATTGTGCTTTTGTCTCTAGGCCTAAACCTAAGCATAATGGAAATTCTTCTTTTCCCGGATACTGTATTCAGCGGTACAGTTTGCTACCTGTTTTTGTATTTATCCGTTCTGTTTTGGTGTAAACCCAACCGGCGATGGCACGACCACCTCATTAGTTTTATATTTCTCTGCTTAAACTTAGATATGTATCAAGTCTGCATTGGTTTTTACGTCATCGTTTGTCTCGCCTATACGTTTCTTTATGGCAAATTTCAAGACGGCAAAAAAATCATGCTGCACACCATGCTTAACCTTGCCATCGGTCTAGCTGCATCAATACAAAGTTTGCTGCTTATGAAGCTGCCGGAGCTTCTGGGGCAAGCCTCAACCACATATGTCGCCCCATTGTCTCTTTCTTCTGTTTTGAATAATGCAAAACAAATATTTGCATCCCAGTTTTCGCTTTGGTTTGGCTTTTCTGGCTTTTTACCACGTTTTGCTCCCGCTTTACTCTTTTTCGCCGCAATACTAATTCTGCTCCTCCAGTTGCTTAAGCGCTGCATACCTCTGATGGTTATGCTCCTTTGCTTTTTGGCATTATGTGGGAGCTGGTTCATGGCCTACGCACCTTATTTCATTGCTGACACAGTTTGGATGCCTCCAAGGACTTTGATTTCAATGTTTGCCTTGATTGCATTGCCCGGTATTTGGAGCTCCGTGTTTGGAAGCCGACATCATGCCCTTTCTTCCGCTGCAGTGTATTCGTTTTTAATGGTCGTCATGTCAATTGGTATACAACGAATCTCTGTAAACAATATTGCTTCGAACAAAATAGACCAAGAGATTGCCGGAATCATTATCCATAAGATTGAAGCATATGAAAGTACCTCTGGGCAAACCATCGATACAATTGCTGTCCATTCTGACCCGCAGTTGCGGTACGGGTATGACAGCATAGCGTATACCATTCTGGACACAAATTTGCGCAGCTATTGCACCAGTTGGAGTGATGTATCTACTTTAGAGTATTTTAGCGATAGAGATTTTTCTCGCATTGAAATGTCTGAAGAAGAATACACTAAGCGTTTTGGCGATAAAAACTGGGATTATTTTGACTCTGCAGAACAGATTCAATTTGATGGTTCAACAATGTATTGGGCGATTTATTGATCAAATAGTTGTATTAAGGAGATGTCTAGTAATGATCAGTTTTAACATCCCGCCTTACATAGGTACTGAATTGACTTATGTAAAACAAGCCATAGAAAATCATAAAATCTGCGGCGATGGTCCATTCACCAAAAAGTGCAACGCCTGGTTGGAGGAACGCTTCCACGCGCAAAAGGTATTGCTTACGACAAGCGGTACCACGGCGCTGGATATGGCCATGCTGCTGTGTGATCTCAACCCCGGCGATGAGGTGATCCTGCCAAGTTACACGTTCTCCAGCACCGCGACTTCCGCCGTGCTGGCAGGGGCCAGGCTGGTATTTGTGGATATACGCCCGGACACCATGAATATCGATGAAACCAAAATCGAGGCCGCCATCACCGATCGAACCAAGGTTATCGTCGCCATGCACTACGCTGGCGTGGCCTGTGAGATGGACACCATTATGGACATTGCCCACCGCCATGGGTTGAAAGTGGTAGAGGATGCGGCCCAGGGCGTCATGAGTACATACAAGGGCCGCGCCTTGGGAACCATCGGTGATTTTGGTTGCTACTCTTTCCATGAAACAAAGAACTACTCTATGGGCGAGGGTGGTGCGCTGGTTATCAACGACCCTGCCTATAACGAGCGCGCCGAGATCTTGCGCGAAAAAGGAACCAACCGATCGAAGTTTTTCCGCGGTCAAGTCGACAAATATACCTGGGTCGATTTCGGAGACAGCTATCTCCCCAGCGAATTGAACGCCGCCTATTTATGGGGTCAGCTGGAACAGGCTGATGTGATCAACAATGACCGCCTGGCAAGTTGGAATGCCTACAACGAAGCGTTCCAGCCACTGGCAGCAGCTGGAGTCGTGGAACTTCCCACAATTCCAGAAGGCTGCGTTCACAATGCGCATATGTACTATCTGAAATGTAAAGATTTGCAGGAGCGCACAGCATTAATTGCCCATTTGAAGAGGAATGGTGTGTATGCCGTATTCCACTATGTACCATTGCATAGTGCGCCTGCTGGCTACAAATACGGCAGATTTCACGGTGAGGACGTCTATACAACGCAGGAAAGTGATCGCTTGGTCCGCCTCCCACTATATTATCGCCTCAAAAAAGAAGATCAGGAAACAGTAATTGATGGAGTGAAACGGTTCTATGCAGCTGTATAATATGCCAATGCCTATACTAGAAGGGGAATCCGTCCGCTTGCGAGCAATTACAGAGCATGATACCAATAACATTGTTCGTTGGCGAAATAATCCCCAGGTTGCGAAAAATTTTATTTATCGTGCCCCATTTACTTATGAAGGGCATATGCACTGGTTAAAAACCAAAGTAAAAACCGGTAATGTAATACAGTATATCATTGAGCAAAAGCACCTTGGACATGATGTTGGATCTGTTTACCTACGGGACATTGATTATGTCAACAACAGCGCGGAATACGGTATCTTTATTGGAGAAGATACCGCTCGCGGGCAGGGGATCGGCACAGAGGCGACTCGATTATTTCTGCAATTTGCGCTAGGTCAGGTTGGTTTGCACCGAGTGTTTTTGAGAGTTTTTGCCAACAATGCTGCTGCTATTTCAAGTTACAAAAAAGTCGGCTTCGTTACAGAAGGGATTTTCCATGATATGGTATACCTGGACGGAAAATACCACGATATACAGTTTATGGCGGTGATTCAAGGTGCATAATATTTCGTTTGTCATTCCCTGCTATTGCTCAACAAAAACGCTCCCAAAAGTAGTAGATGAAATTACACAAGCTATGCAATTGCGTGCCGAGGACAATTATCAAATTGTATTAATAAACGACTGTTCTCCGGATGAAACCTATGCCGTTATCCAAGGACTAGCCAAATCCGATTGTCATATTTTAGGAATTGATTTGGCCAAAAACTTTGGTCAACATGCCGCCCTAATGGCTGGTTTTCATTATGTCGATGGAAGTATCGTTGTGTGCTTAGATGATGACGGACAGACGCCTGCGGATGAAGTCGGATCGCTTATTGACAAGATAACTGAGGGGTTTGATGTTGTATACGCATCTTATACGCAGAGTCAACAAAATCTATTTAGAACCTGGGGAAGCCGACTAAATAAGAAGATGACGGAGATCATGTTGGGTAAACCGAAAGAACTGTCTGTTACCAGCTATTTTGCAATGAAACACTTTGTTGTGGATGAAGTTTTACGATACCAAAATTGCTATCCATACATAATAGGTCTCGTTTTACGTTCCACAAAACGCATTGCCAATGTACCTGTTCACCACAGAATGCGCGAAGAAGGACAATCTGGTTACAATCTGCACAAACTGTTATCTTTATGGCTTAATGGCTTTACATCATTTTCAGTCAAGCCGTTGCGAGTGGCGACATATGCCGGATGCATTTGTGCCATGTTGGGATTTTTTTATTTATTATATATCATCGCAAATTTCTTTTTGGTTCACAGCGCGCCATTGGGTTGGAGTTCTATTGTCGCCATTTTGCTAATCTTAGGCGGCCTAATATTACTGGTCTTGGGTATGATTGGCGAATATGTAGGACGTATTTACATGTGTATGAATGCCACTCCTCAGTATGTAATTAGAGAAGTAACACGGAACAATTGTGCTACTGATTAAATTGTTCCTTATTATAGCTTGTGCCACATGTGATTTATTTATTCCATTTACCTTATTCATACTATTACCATCTTCTTATGAAAATGACAAAATTAAAAACCTTCTTTGCATTGCACCTACTATTAATGTTCTATTCTCTATCCAATGTTTGCAGCAAATTGGCGTCAGATCAATCATTCCTTAGCATCTCCTTTTGCCTATGCTATATCGTCATTCTTACCTTACTAATGATATACGCCCTCGGCTGGCAACAAATCATCAAGCGCTTGCCGCTAACAACTGCGTTCTCCAACAAAGCGGTGACTGTGGTGTGGGGTATCATCTGGGGCGCTGCATTTTTTCAAGAACCGATCACTGTCAAAAAAGTTGTTGGCGCAGCCTTGATCATTGCCGGTGTGGTGCTTTATGCTCGCGCCGATACAGCATCCAGCGGAGAGGAGAGCCCCCATGAATAGTACGGTTTTCTTATACTCTCTGCTGCTGCTCCTGGGAGTTTTTATCAGCGCAATTTCACAAGTCCTGTTGAAAAAAGCAGCCATGAAGAAGTATACCTCTCCCCTGCAGGAGTATTTGAACCCGCAAGTCATCTTTGCGTATGTTCTGTTTGTTGGAACAACCTTTTTGTCGATCCTTGCCTACCGGGGAATCCCGTTGAACTTGGGACCCGTTTTGGAGACTACGAGTTACATTTACGTCACAATTTTCGGCGTTTTTATTTTTCATGAAAAGGTAAACCGGCAAAAAATACTAGCGCTGGCTTTCATTGTTATCGGTGTCCTGGTTTATAGCCTATAATGGCCGACCGTCAAGAAAGGAACCCTCATGCCCAGAGGAAAACAAAGTCACGCCGCATTCGGCTCCGGGATTTCATTGACGTCGGATATGGTTGCACAATATCTGAACGAACAGAGAACCAAAGGTCTCGCTCCAGACACCTTAAAATCCTATGCAGCCGCCCTCGAAAAATTGCAGGAGTTTTTAGAGCCGGAAGATACCATCTATCCAGGCACCATTGCTGCCTGGCAGAAGAAAATGCAGCGGGACGGGTACGCCAACAGCACCATCAACGCGCATATTTCCGCGGCCAACGGGCTGCTGCGCTTTTTGCACCGCGGCGACCTGGCCGCAGATCTGCTGGACTGGGCGCCCTCCCCTACCCCGGAGATCACGCGCGGCGAGTACATACGCCTGCTGCAGACCGCCCGCCTGATGGGCAACGCGCGCGCGTACCTGCTGGTCAAGCTGCTGGCCAACACCGACCTGCAGCTGCGCGACCTGCCGGCCGTGACCGTGGAGAACGTCCCGACCGGGCGCGTGCCGCTGGCCGGCGGCGCACCGCGGCTGCGAGATCGTGTACGGCGTGCGCAGCAAGCGCGATACCGATACCTTCTTTAAGCGCTTCACGGCCGAAGGCTTTTACAAGCTGCTCAACGCCATGGGCGCGGAGG
>ERZ1090879.1942-NODE-1944-length-10763-cov-4.802858_pt1 | contig 10763 bp, 11 predicted proteins | sample MGYA00478472_ERZ1090879 | MGnify/ENA primary metagenome ERZ1090879 (study PRJEB33644, sample SAMEA5815723) | chicken gut metagenome | biome: Chicken; feature: Gastrointestinal Tract; material: Caecum | place: Ireland | collected 2019-01-01 | study: A study of...
ACTGCCCGTCGGCACGGTGATCGTCGTGGCGGAGGGCTGGCAGTACCGCCCCGACGCGTGGAAGGACGACGCCGTGCAGGACAGTCGCCCCGGCAACAGCACCTGCCGTTATCTGGTCGTCACCGAAGAATGGTGGGACGGGTATATCTACCGTGCGTTTAACCTTGCCAAGACGGATTCTTCCGTGCTGACGGGGCAGGAAGCTGCCGCAAAAGCGGCGTTTAAGATCTATCTGCCCCCGGTACAGCAGAACTGAAAGATGGAACCGCCGCCCGACCGGGCGGCGGTTTTTCCGTAGAATGAGCGCGTCGGGCGCGATCCTCCGCATAGGACAGGCGAAACGGAAAAATCGGTTGCATTCGGGCGCGGCGCATGGTATACTGAACATGCGCCGCGCGCTTTTACAAATTTTTAACAACTTTTTAGCAATTCGGCAACAGGCGCATGGTAAGATCGTTTACGGGAGGGGACGGGTATGGTCAGAATTCTTGTGGCAGAGGACGACGCGGCGCTTTTAAAGCTCGTCTGTACGGCGCTTCAGAACGGCGGGTACGGGACGGTTGCCTGTGCGGACGGCGCGCAGGCGCTCGCTGCGTTTGAGCAGGGCGGGATCGACATGATCGTCACCGACGTCATGATGCCCGCGCTCGACGGATTCGGGCTTGCCGAACAGGTGCGCCGGACAGACGGACGCATTCCCATTCTCTTTATGACGGCGCTCGACGATAAGACCGCCGAACAGCGCGGATTTGCGCTCGGCGCGGACGACTATGTGGTCAAACCTTTCGATACGGATATTCTTCTGCTGCGGGTGGGCGCGTTGCTGCGTCGCGCGAACATCGAGCGCAGCCGTACGCTGACCGTCGGGAATCTGACCATGAACAAGGACGAGCACACGGCGTATGCGGACGGGGAAGAGCTTCCGCTCACCGTGCGCGAATTTGATTTGCTGTTCAAACTTCTTTCCTTCCCGCGGCGGACCTTCACGCGCACGCAGCTCATGGACGAATTCTGGGATTACGACTCCTCGGCGACGTCCCGCACGGTGGACGTATATATGTCCAAGTTGCGCGAAAAGACTTCCTGCTGTACGGGATTCGAGATCGTCACCGTACACGGGCTCGGCTATAAGGCGGTTTTGAAATGAGGGCGGCGTCCTCCGGGAAACGGGGCATGCGCCCGGGCGGAAGGCGCGCGCTGCTGCTGATCGTCGCCTATGCCGTGCGTTTTCTTGCGGTCGCGGCGATCATCACGGTGGCGGTGTTCGTACAGAAGGCGGCTTCCGAGGCGTTTGCAGACGATACGGGCGCGGTCGCGGCGGTCATGCTGGTCGCGGTCGTGTTTCTTTCGCTCGCGCTCACCGTGTTTGAACTGCTGCTGCGCAAGGTCACCGTGGACCGTCCCGTCGGACGCATTGCCGATATGGCGCGCCGCATTGCCGAAGGGGATTTTTCGGCGCGCGCCGACGCTGCGCATGCGTACGGAAATTATGACGTTTACGACCGGATCCTGCTCGATCTGAACCGTGCGGCGGAAGAACTTGCCGAAGCGGAAAAGGCGCGTCTTTCCTTTATTTCCAATGTCTCGCATGAGATCAAAACGCCGCTTGCGGTCATTCAGAGCTATGCGCAGGCGCTCTCCAAGGACGGTCTGGATGAAAAGACGCGCGGGGAATATCTGGAAGTCCTGCGCCAGGCGGCGCAGCGCCTTGCCGCGCTTGTGCACAACGTGCTGCGGCTCAACCGTCTCGAGCACCGCAAGCTCGGCGCGGAAATTTCCGACGTGCGTCTTGACGAGCAGCTCGCGCAGTGCATTCTGCAGTTTGAGGAGACGATCGAGGCAAAGGGACTGGAGCTTTCGTGCGATCTGGAGGAAGCGATCATCCGCTCGGACGCGGGGTGTCTGGAACTCGTCTGGAACAACCTGCTCTCCAACGCCGTCAAATTTACGGACAGCGGACGGATCTCCGTCATGCTCGGGCGGGAGCACGGACGCGCCGTTGTCACCGTCTCGGATACGGGCTGCGGCATGTCTGCGGAGACGGGGCAGCACATTTTCGAACAATTTTATCAGGGCGACACTTCCCACGCGAAGGAGGGGAACGGTCTGGGGCTTGCGCTCGTCAAAAAGGTCATAGACGTGCTGGGCGGCGAGATCTCGGTAGAGAGCGAGGAGGGCAGGGGCAGCACATTCCGCGTGACGCTCCCAGAACGCATATGAGGCGTCTGTTTCGGTTTTTGAAGGATCCGCCGCTCGCCTTTGCCGCGCTCGTCTGGCTGTGCGCGCCGGGGGCGGTAGCGGGCAGCATTGCGATCGTGGCGTTTGAGATCACGCAGGTGTGGGCATATGCGGTCTATGTGCTTGCGGCCGTCATTCTCGCCTACGGGATCTTTCTTGCGGTCCGGCTTTCGCCGCGCATGAAGGCGGGAATCGTCGCACGGGCAAACAGACATGCGTTTACCGGCAATCTGATCTCCGATTACGGCTATCGTACGGTTGCGTTTTCCGTCTTTTCCTTTGCCGTCAATGCAGGCTATGCGATCGTGCATATCGTGCTTGCCGTCCTGTGGCGTTCGGTGTGGTATGGCGCGCTTGCCGGTTACTACCTGCTGCTGAGCCTGATGCGCGGCGGCGTTCTTCTGTGCGGAAGAGGCGCAAAAAAGCGTGCGGCGGGGGACGAGGAAAAACTGCGGGAGGACAAGTGGCGCATTTTCCGCGCCTGCGGAGCGGCGCTTCTCGTGCTGGAAATCGCACTTGCGGTATTTGTGACGCAGACGGTGCTGTTCGGCCGTCCGCAGACGCCTTCCCTCGTCATGGCGATCGCTTCGGCGGCGTACACCTTCTATCGCGTCATTCTTTCCGTCGTGCAGGTGTTCAGGGTGCGCAAGACGGGCGATCCGCTGCTGCAATCGCTGCGCAATATCAACCTGTCAAACGCGCTCGTCTCGCTGTTCGCACTGCAGATCACGCTTGTGGCAGTCAACGGCAGCGTTGACGGGGACATGCGCGTCATGAATATCGTCACGGGATTTCTTGTATGCGCGCTGACCATCGCGCTCGGATCGTATATGATCATCCGCGCCTGCCGTAAGCTGGTACAAATCAGAAGAGAGAGGGAGGTCGTTCCCGATGAGCGATAAAAAGTTTCGTTATACCTATACTGCGCCCACGGAGGAAGAGCGCAGGGAGATCGAGAGCATCCGCGCCGCCTATCGGAAGGACGTTCGTTCGGAGAAGCTGGAGCGCCTGCGCCGTCTCAACGCGCGCGTAAAGAACGCCGCCATGTCCGTTGCGCTGACGCTGGGCGTTCTGGGGCTGCTGGTGTTCGGGCTGGGCATGACGATGATCCTTGAATGGGGCGTTCTTGCGGGCGGCGTGGCGGTTTCTGCTGCCGGCGTGCTGCCCATGGCGGCGGCCGCACCCGCCTATAATTTTGTTTTGCGGCGCGGAAAGGAAAAATACGGCGAAGAGATCGTCCGCCTCTCCGAAGAACTGCTCGGCGACGATGACGGACGGTGAGTGCATCCGCGCGGAGAATTTCACGGAATTTTTACCGTTTTCACGGTTACCCGCCCGTTGGGGCGGGTATTGTTATTCTGACGGACATGATCCGAAATCAGATATGGGAAGGAAACATGATGAAAGAAGACGAAGATCTCCTGCCCGGAGCGCAGGCGGCGGAATTGTCCCTCGATCTGCTCTCCTCGCCGGACGCCCTCTATGACAGGACCAAAAAGATCATGTGGTCCGCCGTGCGCTACAAGGAAATGCGCATGATGTACGCCTGCGCGCTCAAAGAGATCAGGACGAAGTTTGACGTGCTGAACACCGAATTCAACGTCAAGTACAGCCGCAATCCCATCAGTTCGATCTCGACGCGCCTGAAGAGCACGGAGAGCACCGCAAGAAAGCTGCTGGCACGCAACCTGCCGCTGTCGCTCGAGAGCGTCGAAAAAAATATCTACGACATCGCGGGGATCCGCGTGGTGTGTTCGTATATCGACGACATTTACACGATCGCCGACGCGCTGCTCAAGCAGGACGACATCCGGCTGATCGCGCGGAAGGACTACATCCGGAACCCCAAGCCGAACGGCTACAGAAGTCTGCATCTGATCGTCAGCATTCCCGTGTTTTTTGCCGAGCAGAAAAAGGACGTCAACGTGGAGGTGCAGATCCGCACCATCGCCATGGATTTTTGGGCAAGCCTGGAGCATCAGATCAAATACAAGCGCAGTATCCCCGGGCAGCAGGAGGTCGTTGACCGCCTGCGCGGCTGCGCCGACGTCATCGCCCGTACGGACGAAGAGATGCTTGCGCTGCGGCAGAAGATCGAAAAGGCAGAGGACCTTCCGTCGGAGGAAGAGGAACTTTTCGAAAAACTCAGAAAACTCGATATTCAGATCGTCTGAACCGGTCGCGTGCGCCCCCCCGCGGCGGGCGGGGGGGGGGTTAATTTTTTTTTAAAAACAAGTTACGTTTCGCTTACAAAAGGGCAAACATTCGGAAACATCCTTCCGTTATCATAGGGGCGTAAATCAAAAGGAGGCAACAGTTATGGAAGAACAGGAAAGAAATTTGGCGGAAAGAGTGCGTGCGGCGTATGCGCCGCAAAGCGATGAGGCGAGCAAGCTGGAACAGCTGCAGCAGCTCGACAGGGCGGCGCGCCGTCCTGCGGAGATCTTCGCTTACACGTTCGGCATCGTCGGAGCGCTCGTGCTCGGCACAGGCATGTGCCTTGCCATGGAAGTGATCGGGAGTCTCATGCCGCTTGGCATCGTGATCGGCGTCGTCGGCATTGCTATGGTCGTCTCTAACTATTTTTTCTATCGGATGATCTTAAAGTCGCGCAAGAAAAAGTATGCGGAAAAGATCGTGTCGCTTTCCGATGAGCTTTTGGAAGGATCAAAATAAAAGCAGGCAAAAGCCCGCCGCAGAATTTCTGCGGCGGGCTTTTGCCTGCGGGAGAACCCATATGTCACATATGTTCCATCTGTACGGCGATCTTCATGACGCCGTCTTTTTTTGCTTCGAACAGCTCGTATGCGCGGTCGATTTCGGAAAACGGAACGCGGTGGGTGATGAGCGGCGTCGCGTCCAGCGCGCCCGCGGCGATGAGCTCCATGACCTTCCGGCAGTCGCAGCCGTCCACGCCGCCCGTCTTGAAGGTAAGGTTCTTGCCGTACATGTCCGGCAGGGGAAGCGTCTGCGCCTCTTCGTACATGGCGACGACTGCCACAACGGCGTTGGGGCGCGCGCACTCCCATGCCAGGCGGAAACTTTCCTTGGTACCCGCTGCCTCGATGACGGCGTCCGCGCCGCCGCGCTCCGTGCGGGAGAGCAGGGGAAGCGCCTGCGCGGGAGAGACGGCTTCCGCCTGCGGAATGTGTTCCTGCAGGAAGGCGCGGCGGAAGGGATCGCTTTCGCACACCACAAGGCGGGCGGGCGCATGCAGCAGCGCGCACAGGGCTGCGCAATAGCCCGCAGGGCCTGCGCCGATCACAAGTAAGGTGTCGCCCTTGCGTATTTCGGCGATCTTTGCCGCCCAATAGCCCGTGGAGAGCAGGTCGCCCGTGAACAGCGCGCGCTCGTCGCTCACGCCGTCGGGAATGGGGATCAGGTTGGTGTCCGCAAAGGGGATGCGCGCGTACTCCGCCTGTCCGCCGTCGATGCGGCAGCCGAGCGCCCAGCCGCCCAGCGGATGGGTGCAGTTGTTCACCCAGCCGTTCCGGCAGAAGAAGCATTCGCCGCAGTACGTCTCCACGTTGACCGCAACGCGGTCGCCCCTGCGCACGTGGCGGACTGCATCCCCCGCTTCCTCCACGACGCCCACGAACTCGTGCCCGACGGCGATCCCCGGCACGGCGCGCGGCACCGCACCGTTGCGGATGTGCAGATCGCTCGTGCAGATGCTGGCGAGCGTCACGCGGACAACGGCATCGCGCGGACCGAGCAGCCGCGGCTTCGGCTTCTGCGTCAGCGCGAATGTTCCTTTTGCAAGATAGGTATAGGCAAGCATGCAGGTCTCCTTATTCGGAATACGTCTTTGCGATCGTGTGTACGATCTCCCTGTCGGCGGGGCAGAAGTCGAAAGCCTCGATCTCCTGCGGCGTCACCCAGCGCACCTCGCTGTGTTCGAGCGGCTGCGGCTCGCCTTCGGCGACGGAAGCGCGGAACAAGGTCAGATGAATGGTCAGATCGGGATAGACATGCGTGACCTCGGCATAGACCGCTCCGACGCGGACGCGGATCCCGAGTTCTTCGCGGCATTCGCGCACGAGCGCCTCTTCCTTCGTCTCGCCCGCTTCCCCCTTGCCGCCCGCAAACTCCCACAGGAGCGCCCGCGCCTTGTGCGCGGGGCGGCGGCAGATGAGCAGCTTCCCTTCGCGCCCGATGAGCGCGGCGACCACCTGCGTCATGGCTCCCTCCTTCCGTCGAAATAGCCGACGTAACCGAGGCGCAGCCCGCCGTCCGGGAAAAGATAGGAATACAGATCGACAAAGTAGTCGTCCGTCATGCTCGCAATATAGTCCGTTACGATCAGGTTCTTTTCCGTTTCGGGGTAGGGCATGCGGCGGTGGCGGTTGTAGTACGGCCTGTCCAGATAGGCAAGGTGATGGGTAAACACGGGGGAGGATTTTCTCCCCGCGCTAAGGTCGGAGAGCAGCTTTTCGTAGATCGCGCCCATCATGGAACGGATGACGCCGTCGGCGTTCTGCACGGCCTCGTTACGGTAGATGAGCCTGTAATTTTCCTGCTTTGCGGCTTTCAGGGCGGCAAAGTGTTGCTCGTCCAGGCGCAGATAGGGCAGTCCGAAGCTGTTTTCCACAAGGTTGACCATCAGATTGTTGACGATCTCCGCATTGATGGTGCCGATGCCCGTGTCCGCAAACGCGGCTCCGCCGAGCGCCTTGCTCTTTTCCGCGTCGTGGCGGTCCTTGCCGAGGTAGGCGATGATGTCCGAAATGCGTACCACGCATCCCTCCAGCGTGCAGGGGACGAGTTTTGCGATGTTCGAAGCATCCGCGCGGCACGCCTGCATCTGCGCGTCGAACGCGCCGAAGCCCGCAAGGGAAGCGGGGCGGTATTCGCCCAGTTCCAGCTCGCCGTTGTGCGCGGCGATGCCGTCCAGCGTCTGCAGGCACAGATTGAGCGGAAAGATCTCGTCGAGCACGCGCACGGAGTGGAGATTGTGCGCAAAGCGCTGTCCCGTGTGTGCGCGGTACAGTTCGTCCAGAAAGCGTTCGCCCGTGTGACCGAAGGGCGTGTGTCCGATGTCGTGCCCCAGCGCGATCGCTTCGATCAGATCTTCGTTGAGCCCGAGCGCCCGCCCGATCGTGCGTCCGATGCGCGAGACGAGCTGCACATGCAGGCTGCGGCGGGTGATGTCGTCGTTCTTATACAGCGAAAAGACCTGCGTCTTATCCGAATAGCGGTTGTAATAGGGGCAGTTGAGGATCTTGTCCGCATCGCGGATGAACGCGGGGCGCAGCGCGGTCGCCGCGTCGTGCGGATTGGCGTCCCTGCGCAGGGCGTTGGTTTCGTCAAACGCATAGGGGGAACGCGGCGCGCGGCCGTGTTCCGCCCGGATGCGCTCGCTCAGCGGTTCAGACAGTTCTTCATAGTGTGCCATAACGCCCTCTATTATAGCAGAAAGCGCGCCCGAATGCAAAGGCTTTTTTGCATGCTCCCGGGGTGCTTTGCGCGCCTTTCGCGGGCGGTGTCGTAAAAAGTGCGCGACGTATGAAAGAAAATTTTTTCGGATATTTTTTTCTTTTGTGTCCGGAAAACCCCGGATTTTTACGGTTTCCACGGAGCGTTCCGCTCATTTTGCGACAATTTCGGTCAAAACGCGTCCGCGTCCGCCGCTCTTGAAAATGTTGAATGATAGTTGACAATCGGGGGGGAGGTGTCAACCCCAGCAGAATATTATAATGGGAAGAGAATTTCCAATGTAAAACGACGAATCCGTAAATCTTGGGGATCAAACAGCGGGAATAAAGAGTACTCGGTATTCGTATCATAGATTACATTCTTCTGCATAAAGAGAAAACCCTGATCAGGAGCTTTCCTGTCAGGGTTGTTTTTCTTTTCGGGCTTGGTTGGATTTACAGGCGGCGTTTCGGAAGAGTATTTCAGATAAATTTGGAGTTTGTCCCGGTAGACGATGATTTTATCGATCAGAAGATCAATCATGGCTTCCGGGGATTTTTGTAGAGCACTTTTCAGATAGTTACGGATCTGTGCTTCGGTAAAAATCTTCTGTTGTTTGGATTTTTCTTGCTGGATAAGATTAGCCAGCTCTTTGTTCCGTTCCTCAAGGCCTTTCAGACGTTCCCGCGTGACATCCGTCAAAGGTACGCCGGCTTCGATCGCAGAGAGAAGATTCAAAAATGCTTTCTTGTTTTTCTCCTGTTCTTTTTCAAGCAAGTGGAGATTGGTTTGTTGTTCCTGCTTTTGTTTTTGGATCTTCATGACGGCATGGACAATGGAGGAGATGTTTTTTTCGTTGTCGAGCAGAGATAATAATGCATCAACGACGATCTGTTCAAGCATTTCTTTCCGAATGGATGGATTGGTACATGGATTTTTTTTGAGTCTTGCGGCGTAACAACGGTAATAACGCATAATTGTTCCTTTTTGTGTCGTTCCGGCATACGAACTAACGGGTTTGCCGCAATAACCGCAGACGAGCTTGTCACGTAAAAGATAGGTAACGTTATCGACATGTTTGCCGTGTTTGAGCTTTTCGGCTTTACGCCTTACGGCGTCAAAGATCTCCTGTGAGACGATGCGAGGATAAATATTGTCATAGGTGACTCCGTTAGTGCGGTAGATGCCGGTGTATTTTTCCCTGCGTAATAAAACATAGATGGTATGATCCTGAAAGATCTTACCGCGATTGCGGATCCCGCGAGCACGTAAGTCTTTTGCGATATCGACAACCGATTTTCCGTTTGCATAATCGGTGAAGATCTGCCTGACGATGGGGGCTTCTTCCTCGTTCAGAACAACTTTGTTTCCAACGACGGAGTATCCGTAATTGATAATACCGCCGATGAAGTTACCTTTCAGGCGGGTTTCGTGCATGCCGCGCTTTGTCTTCTGAGACAGCTCCTCGCTGTAATATTGGTTCATGCCTTCAAGGAGCGATTCCAAAAGAATGCCTTCGGGAGAGTCCGGGATATTCTCCATGACGGACAGGATCTTTACCCCGTTGTCTTTCAAGTGTTTGCGGTGGATCGCCATTTCGTACTTATTGCGTGAGAATCTGTCTAACTTGTAAACCAGACAATAATCCCACTCGTTCTTGTCGCTGTCCGCAAGCATTTTTTGGAATGCTTCGCGGTTATCGTTTGTTCCCGTCATGGCTCGGTCGATATAGGTATCGACGATGATGATCTCATTCTTCTTTGCATAATCCTCACAGACATGAAGCTGACCTTCGATGGATTGTTCGGTCTGCCGATCGCTGCTGTAACGCGCATAGATGACTGCTGTTTTCAAAATTGGTACCTCCGATTGTTTTCGCCATTGTAAAAGCCAAACTCGTAGATTTTTTACGACTTTGAAAAAAGAAACGAAAAAAATCATTTCCCCGTTTGTCTTTCGGCACAACAAACGGCATCGGAAAAGAGGGAGCCGTCAAGGGCGCAAGGGGCGGACGCCCGAAAAATGATTGCGTGGAGATACATAAAAAGAAAGGAACCGTTCTGTCGGTTGAGCAGCTCCATGAGTTTTAAGCAAACATTTTTCCCCTTGACGGTGACCGATTTTTCCGATACATCCACAGTCGAAAGACAAACATCCGAATCAAAGATAAAAGAAATTTGGTAAGTAAAAAATTATCTTTGTATACCCGCAGTAGAAAAAAGATTGTCTATTGCAATTCCGATTTGATGGTGATATAATGTGAACGTGTTGGGAGTTTCTGATGACAAGATTAGAATTTTTGAAAATCATAACGGCATCACAAAGAGGAGATAGGCAAGCCTTTCAAGCTTTGTATGAAGAGTATTTCGGGAAGCTGAGTAAGACAGCTTTCAGAGTTGTACGGAATGCAGATGCTGCTTATGATATTGCAACGGATGTTATTTTAAAGTTATTGGATTTTAAGAGCGATGCTTCTAACATAAAGAATCATATTGCATATATGATCACGATGGTGAAGAATCAGGCGAAAGACTATCTTGCCAAGAGAAGCTATGAGATCAATGTTGCGGAAATATGGAAATCGAATGATATGGAATTGCCGGGCATGTTATGGCTGGATGACATTTTCAAGTTGTTGACGGAAGACGAGCAAGAGATCTTCTTGTGGCACTACATATGGGATCTTCCGTTATGGAAAGTTGCAGTTCAAATGAACATTACATACGGGGCGGCAAGAGCAAGAAAATTGAAGATTATTCAAAAGTTGAAGGATTTATATGGAGAAAGGTGAAAATAATTCCACCTTTCTTTATTTTTAAATGCTCCTTGTCTGGAATCTTAAAACAGGCACATTGGATGTCGCACCCATTCTGTTCATTGACAGCGATCCTGTTGCAATGTACAGTGTGATCAACCTGTATTTCTCGGATGGGACACAGGTAAAGGTCATATCGGAGCACGGTTTCTGGGATTATAACCTGAATAAATATGTGTATCTGGATAAGGACGCGGCGCAGTACATCGGGCATTGGTTCAATAAGCTCTCTACCGATGAGTATGGCAACAGTGTATCGGAAAAAGTGCAGCTCGTCAATGTGGTAATTCAGGAT
>ERZ1090879.1943-NODE-1945-length-10760-cov-42.878655_pt1 | contig 10760 bp, 10 predicted proteins | sample MGYA00478472_ERZ1090879 | MGnify/ENA primary metagenome ERZ1090879 (study PRJEB33644, sample SAMEA5815723) | chicken gut metagenome | biome: Chicken; feature: Gastrointestinal Tract; material: Caecum | place: Ireland | collected 2019-01-01 | study: A study of...
AAAACCGCCGTCAAACCGTTGACAGCGGAAGGGGAGTGTGATATAATGCGACCGTAGTTGGTTAGCAATAGCGAACTTACCGATCGGGAAAGCCGTCGGGCTGTGTGCGGCGTTGCCCGCAAAGGGGAGCCGCGCTCTTTTTCGGTCGAAAGGTTAGCATGTGCGAACCAACATCAAGGAGTTCCCGCCTTCGGAAAAAGCAAACATGCGGGAGCTCGCGGGAGAAACAATGCCTTTGAAACTTGCCCCGTTGGGGCAGAACATGAAGATCGTCAAAATATTGGCGGACGAGAAGACGAAAAAGCATCTTGCCGACCTCGGGCTTGTCATCGGGAGCGAGATCGTTGTCTTTTCCTCGAACGGGGGAAGCCTCGTCTGCATCGTGAAGGATGTCAAGCTCGCCATCGATTTCGGGCTGGCGTCGCACATCTTTGTCGCTTGAAAGCAATACGGAGGTATGAAAATAAAGTATGACGAATAAGCTGTTGAGTGAATTTTCCGTCGGCGAGCGCGGCTCGGTCAAGGCCGTCTCGGGCGAGGGAAAGATGAGAAGAAGGCTCTTCGACATGGGCGTGACGCCCGGGGCGGAGATCTTCCTGCGCAAGAAGGCGCCGCTCGGCGACCCCCTCGAGGTCACCATCCGCGGCTATGAACTCACCCTTCGCAAGACGGAGGCGGCGTGCGTTGTGATGGAGGCGGTAAAATGAAGAAGTTTGCATTGGCGGGCAATCCCAACTGCGGCAAGACGACGCTCTTCAACCTTCTGACGGGCTCCACGGCATATGTGGGCAACTGGCCGGGCGTCACGGTGGAAAAGCGGGAGGGCACCTACAAGAAGGGTGCGGAACCCGCGCTCATCGTCGACCTTCCGGGCATCTACTCGCTCTCGCCCTACACGCCCGAGGAAGTCATCTCGCGCAACTACATCTTGGATGAGCGCCCCGACTGCGTCATCAACATCGTCGACGCGACCAACTTAGAGCGCAATCTCTATCTCACCACGCAGCTCATGGAGATCGACGTGCCCATGGTCATCGCTCTCAACATGATGGACGCGGTGGAAAAGGCGGGCGACAAGGTCGACGCCGCCGCGCTCGAACGCAAGATCGGCATCCCCGTCGTCGCCGTCTCGGCGCTGCGAGGCACGGGCATCAAGGAGCTGATGGACAGGGCGATCAAGGCGTCCAAGACCCCGAGAAAGGGAGCGACGGTGCTCGAAGATTCGCCCGTCGCGCACCTCGTCAAGGATGTTTCCATCGCCCTCGAAGGGCAGAAGGTCGTCTCTCCGCTCTTCCACGCCGTCAAACTTTCCGAGCTCGACGAGCTGGAAACAAAGGCGCATCCTGAACTCGTCCCCACGGTGAACGCCTTCAAGGCGACCTTTTCGGACGGCGTGTTCGGCAGCGACCTCGAAGCCGTCGTGGCGGATGCGAGATACAAGTACATTTCGGCGAACTTCACGTCCGTCGTCACCAAAAAGAACAAGAAGGAGAAGCTGACGCGCTCCGACCGCGCCGATAAGGTGCTCACGCACCGCGTGTGGGGCATTCCCATCTTCCTTCTCGTCCTGTTCGCCGTCTTCCATCTGACGTTCTCGGAAAACTTCCTCTTTCTGAACGGCTTCGGCGAGGGCTGGATGCCTTCCCTCGAAGACCTCGGCATGGACACGGAGAACTTCTGGGTGCGCGTGCTTGCCTGCGTCTACGACGGCACCGTGTTTTCGCCCGGATGTATCCTCAATAACCTCTGGAACGACATCATCGTGGGCGAGCTCTTCGGCCTCATCGGGCAGGGCATCGAGAAGATCCCCGTTGAGTGGGTCGCGGGCTTCCTCGGGAACGGTATTTTAGAGGGCATCGCGGCGGTGCTTTCCTTCCTCCCCTGGATCCTGGTGCTCTTCCTCTTCTTCTCCATTCTCGAAGATTCGGGCTATATGGCGCGTGTCGCGTTCATCCTCGACCGCATCTTCCGCAAGTTCGGGCTTTCGGGCAGAGCGTTCATGCCCATGATCATGGGCTTCGGCTGCTCCATCCCCGCGACCATCAACACGAGGACGCTTGCCGACGACAACGAGAGGACGGCGACCATCCGCGTCATTCCCTTCTTCTCGTGCGGGGCGAAGCTGCCCATCCTCACCGCGGTGGCGGGGGCGATCGTCGCTTCCTTCGGCGTGGGGAATGCCGATATCATCACCTACGGGATGTACCTTCTGGGCATCGTCACGGCAGTCGTCTGCGTGCTTCTGATGCGCTCGACGACCATGCGCGGCGACGTGCCTCCCTTCATCATGGAGCTGCCCGCCTACCACGCGCCCCGCTTCTCTTCCCTCATGATCCATCTGTGGGATAAGACCAAGCACTTCGTCAAGAAGGCGTTCACCATCATCCTTGCTTCGACCATCATCATCTGGGTCATCTCCCACTTCTCGCCCACGCTCGAATTCTTGTCCGACGAGCGCATCAACGAGAGCATCCTTGCAAACTTCGGCCGTCTCGTGCAGCCGATCTTGACGCCCGTGGGCTTCGGCGCGCAGCTGGGCGAATGGGGCTGGGTGTTCGCCGTCGCGGCAGTCACAGGCCTCATCGCCAAGGAGAACGTTATCTCCACCTTCGCAACGCTTGCCGCCTGCATCGCTGGCGCGGCGCTCGCGGAAGACGAATCGGGCGTTTCCTATGTGCAGGCCATGATCGACGCAACGGGCATCGGCATCCCCGGGCTCATCGCCTTCATCGCCTTCAACATGACGACCATCCCCTGCTTCGCGGCGACCGCAACGGCGCGCGCAGAACTCCCCAAGGGAAAATTCGGTTGGACGCTCCTCTTCTGGCTGGCGACTTCCTACGTCGTCTCGATGGCGGTGTATCTGATCGGCACCTGGTGGTGGACGGTGTTCCTCTTCGCGGCAGCCGCAGCGATCGTGATCCTTTCGATCGTGTTGTATAATAAGAACCATCCTGTCGGGCTTCGCACCCGCAAGAGCGGCAGGCGCGGCGCCCGTGCAAAGGAGGCGGCATGACCTGGTATGAGATCCTCATCATCGTCCTTGCGGCGGCGTTCGTTGCAGGCGTGTTCGGCTGGCGCATCGTGCGCAAAAAGTTAGGCAAGGGCGGCTGCGATTGCGGCTGTTCGGACTGCTCGCACTGCACCGCCTGCTCCGCCGCCAAAAAGGCAAAGGAGAAAAAATAAGTTTATCCATCCATCCTGTTATCTTCATAGATCTTGGAAAGGGGAGGGGCCTCGCGCTTCTCTCCTTTCCTCGTGGAAATATACATTTATGCATGAATTTGCTTAAAATCGCGTAAAAGTGCCGTGCGCTTGCGTTTTGCTTGACAAAACTTGCATTTCTTGCTATCATAAAAAAGAACGAACTTTTTCATGGAGGCGAACCCGCATGATCATTTACAACGATAAATCTAACCTTCTGGAGGATACCGTCTACCGCTATCAGCTCCAGGACGTCAAGGAGCCCAACCTTTATCGCGAGCTCTTCGACTACGAGTCCATCCCCAAGATCGCCTTCAATCACCGCCATGTCCCCATGAATATGCCCGATGAGATCTGGATGACGGACACCACCTTCCGCGACGGCCAGCAGTCCACCTCGCCCTTCACGGTCAAGCAGATCGTCGATCTTTACAAGCTCATGGCGCGCCTCGGCGGCCCCAAGGGGCTCGTAAGGCAGTCGGAATTCTTCCTCTATTCCAAGAAGGATAAAGAGGCCCTCCGCGCCTGTCAGGATACGGGGCTCAAATTCCCCGAGATCACGACGTGGATCCGCGCCGACGAGCGCGACTTCGAGCTCGTCAAGCAGGCGGACGTCAAGGAGACGGGCATCCTCGTCAGCTGCTCGGACTATCACATCTTCAAGAAGATGCACTTGACGCGCAAGCAGGCGCTCGATAAGTATCTCGGCATCGTCAAGAGCGCGCTTTCCTACGGCATCCGCCCGCGCTGCCACTTCGAAGACATCACGAGGGCAGACTTCTACGGCTTTGTCATCCCGTTCGCGTCCGAGCTCATGCGCCTCATGGAGGACAGCGGCATCCCCATCAAGATCAGGATGTGCGATACGATGGGCTTCGGCGTCACCTTCCCCGGCGTCACGCTGCCGAGGAGCGTGCAGGGCATCGTCTACGGCCTCTATCACTATGCGAACGTGCCGCACGATCTCCTCGAATGGCACGGGCACAACGACTTTTACAAGGTGGTCACCAACGCTTCCACGGCATGGCTGTACGGCGCGTCGGCGGTCAACTGTTCGCTGCTCGGCATCGGCGAGCGCACGGGCAACTGCCCGCTCGAAGCGATGGCGATGGAGTACGCGGCGCTCCGCGGCACGATGGACGGCATGGACTTCACCGCCATCACCGAGATCGCCGACTACTTCGAGCGCGAGATCAACTATATCGTGCCGCCCAAGACGCCTTTTGTGGGCCGCGCTTTCAATTCCACCCGCGCGGGCATCCATGCGGACGGGCTTCTGAAGGACGAGGAGATCTACAACATCTTCGATACGGCGAAGATCCTCAACCGTCCCGCGCGCGTCTCCGTCAACAAGACGAGCGGCCTTGCGGGCATCGCCTTCTGGATCAACGACTATTACAGCCTGCCCGACGAGTACAAGGTGACGAAGAACGATCCGCTCGTCGTGGCGATGAAGGAGCGCGTGGACGCCGAGTACGAGGAGGGACGCAACAGCTCCTTCGGCGACGACGAGCTCGTCAACCTCATCTATTCCATTGACTCTAAGCGCATCCGCGACCTCAACGCGCACAGCATGCGATAATTTTCCGCCCGCTGCAAAGGATAAACATATGAAGACCCAAACGCTCTCCGCGGCGGAAAAACGGGCGTATCCCGTCGCCGTCGTGGGCGGGGGCATCGCGGGCTACACCGCGGCGCTCGCCCTCAAAAACCTCAACATTGACTATATCTGGCTGGGGCGTAAGCCCTTCGGCGACAAGCTGCTCCTTGCAGAGTATGTGCGCAACTTCCCCGCGCTTGTGGGGGACGGCAAAACGTTCGCCGCCCGCCTTACAGAGCAGGCGGAGAAAGAAGGGCTTGTTTTTACCGAGGCGCGCATCGACGGCATCTATGCGGGCGATCGCGAATTTATGCTCACCGAGAACGGCGAAACGCTCTCTGCCCGCGCCGTCATCCTCTGTACGGGCGTCGAGACGGCGGGTTCCTGCAAAGGGGAGGCGGACTTCGTCGGGCGGGGCGTCAGCTACTGCGCCGTGTGCGACGGGGCGCTCTACCGCGGCAAGACCATCGCCTGCGTGCTCTCCTCCAAAGAGTTTGAAGCGGAGGCGGAGTATTTGGCGGGCTTTGCGGAACGCGTGTATGCCTTCTGCCTCTACAAAGACCCTGCCTTTCATGCGTCCAATATCGGGATCGCGGAGGGCGTGCCGACTGCCGTCGAGGGCGATCTGCGCGTAAAGGCGCTCCTTGCGGGCGAGAAGAGATACGCCGTGGACGGCGTGTTCTTTCTGAAGAATTCGACGCCTCCTTCGGCGCTCGTGGGCGGGCTCAAAGCGGAAAACGGCGCCGTTTCGGTCGACCGCCGCATGGCGACCAACTTAAAAGGCCTCTTTGCCGCGGGCGACGTGACGGGGCGGCCCTACCAGTACGTCAAGGCGGCGGGCGAAGGGCTCGTGGCGGCGTACTCCGCAAGCGAGTATCTTCGCTCGCTCGAAAAATAACTGCATGCAAGAAGCGTCCGTTCCCTTGGAGGGCGGGCGCTTTTTCTTTAACATAGTTTTCACTTCATGAGAAATCGATGAAATTCACCTCTTTTTTTTGCGTGGGGGTTGACAACCGCCCCTTTTGTTCTTATAATGAACATAAGATTGTACAGCGCGGAACAACGCGAAGGAGAAGGGAAATGAAGATCGAGATCAATGAGTATTTGCTAAAGCTCTTCCATCTGGTGAAGGACCTCGGGGACATCGACTTTTTCTGGGGGAAGGCAAAGCTTTCGAGGACGGAGTTCCGCATCCTGTGGGAAGTCGCCAACGAGCAGTGCGAGGGGAGGGACATCATCTCCTCCGAGCTTGCACGCCGCATCGGCATCACGCGTTCCGCCGTCTCGCAGATCGTCGCGAAGCTCGAAAAGAACGGCATCGTCAAGCGGGTGGGCTCGGAATACGACCGCAAGATCGCCTATATCCGCCTCACCGACGAAGCGAAGGAAACGTTTCTTCAGCAGGCGCGGCAGGCCAACGAGTTTGCAGATCGCGTGCTCGCGGAATTCGGCAAAGAGCGGCTCGATAAGCTCCTCGACGAAAGCAGGGAATTTTCCGAGCTTTGCTATCGGCTTGCCGATCCTTCCAAGGCGGCACAATAAGGGATAGGGAAAATAGGGGCGGAAGAAAAACAATGTGAAATACGGCGCGGCGGTACGCTGCGCCGTTCGGAGTTTTTTATTCTATGTTAAAGCTTGTTGACATCAAAAAGGACTACAAAGTGGCGTCGGGCGCCGTGCACGCGCTCAAAGGGGTGAGCCTCAACTTCCGCCCCAACGAGTTCGTGTGCATTCTGGGCGCGTCGGGCTGCGGAAAAACCACCCTCCTCAACATCATCGGCGGGCTCGATCAGTACACCTCGGGCGACCTCATCATCCAGGGCAAGTCCACGAGGCACTTCAAAGACCGCGATTGGGACGTCTACCGCAATCACCGCATCGGCTTTGTCTTCCAGAGCTACAACCTCATCCCTCATCAGACGGTGCTCGGCAACGTGGAGCTCGCGCTCACCATCTCGGGCGTCTCGCGCGAGGAGCGCAAAAAGCGCGCCGCCGAGGCGCTGAAGCGGGTGGGGCTCGGGGAAGAGCTCGATAAAAAGCCCAACCAGCTCTCGGGCGGGCAGATGCAGCGCGTCGCCATCGCGCGTGCGCTCGTCAACGACCCCGACATCCTGCTCGCCGACGAACCCACGGGCGCGCTCGATTCCAACACCAGCGTGCAGATCATGGACCTCATCAAAGAGATCGCGGGGGAGCGCCTCGTCATCATGGTCACGCACAACCCCGAGCTCGCGGAAAGCTACGCCTCGCGCATCGTGCGCCTCAAAGACGGGCTCGTCGAGTCCGACTCCGACCCTTACGAGGGCGACGAAGAGCAGCCGCCAAAGACGCAGGGCAAGGCGCGCGCCAAGATGAGCTTTTTCACCTCTTTGGCGCTCTCCTTCCGCAACCTGCTCACCAAGAAGGGGCGCACCATCTTAACGTCCGTCGCGGGCAGCATCGGCATCATCAGCGTCTGCCTCGTCTTAGCGCTTTCCAACGGCTTCAACAACTACATCCGCAAGACGGAAGAGGATATGCTCTCCTACTATCCGATCACCGTCTCGGAGAGTTCCTTCGACCTCGCCTCGGTGATGACCTCCTTCACCTCCGTCGAGGATATGCCCGATCTCTCCGAACTCGACAACAAGGTGTATATCGACTCCTTCCTGACGAGCCTTGCGAACGGCATGGCAACGACCAACAACATCTCGGAAACCTACGTCTCCTACCTCGAGGCGATGGATCCCTCATGGTACGCCGAGATCCAGTATTCCTACGTCGATTCGCTCGCCGATAACCTCTTTCTGCAGGCGGAGACCTTCCCCGAAGGGGACAGCTCGACGACCGAGCTCACGACGCGCTCTCTCAACAACTTAAAGAGCAAGTATATCGCCGACCTCATGGCGTTTGCCTCGCAGTACAGCTCCCTCATCGGCTTTGCCGACTTCTTCACCGACGTCGTACACGTCATGCCTGGCACGACGGACGAGGCCAATCTCGGTTACGGGGAGTACGTCAAGGAGCAGTACGAACTCATCGCGGGCGACTTCCCCGAAAACGCCAACGAGGCGGTGCTCGTCGTCGGCGGAAACAATCAGGTCACCGACTTAACGCTCGCTCAGCTCGGGCTTCTCCCCGAAGACCGCTTTATGGAGCTGTTTAACCTCGGCACGGACGACAAGGAGGACGTGGAGGAGGGTGCCGACCTCATCGACTTCTCCGAGATCCTCGGCAAGCAGTACACCCTCTTCTTCAACGACGAGATCTATTCAAAGAACGAGAATTGGAACCAGCTCGCCTACATGAACGGCAGCTACGCCTTCACCTATGAGGGCCAGCGCAGGAACGAAGACTTTTCGACCAACGACGGCGAGGGGATCAACATCACCATCTCGGGCATTTTGCGCCTCAAGGACGACCGCTCCTACGGGTGTCTTTCGAGCGGCCTCAACCTCACGGAGGAGACCGTCCGCGCCTACATCGAGGGCAACCTTCACTCTCAGATCGTCGAGTGGATGAACAGCGACGACGCAAAGTATACCTCGGGCATGACGACCATCTGGTTCATGCCCGCCAACACGGAGAACCTCACGAAGAGATTTACGCTCTACGAGGTCAGCCCGGGCACGAGCATCTACGTCTCGCAGTCGGCTTCCTCCGTCGTCCGCGCGCTGGGCGGCAGTGAGACCGTGGGCGGCGTCTCCATTTTTTCGCGTGACTTTGAACTCAAGGAGGAGGTGTTGTCCTATCTCGACGAGTGGAACACATGGTGCGAGGAGGGGGGCTCCTACAACGGCGTCACCCTCTCGAGTGAAAACAAGATCACCTATACCGATACGGTGGGCATGCTCATGGGCATCATGCAGACGATGATCGACATCATCACCTATGTGCTCGTCGCGTTCACGGCGATCTCGCTCGTCGTCTCGTCCGTCATGATCGGCATCATCACCTACGTCTCCGTCGTGGAGCGCGTCAAGGAGATCGGCGTGCTGCGCGCCCTCGGCGCAAGAAAGCAGGACGTGAGGAACCTCTTCAATGCGGAGACCTTCATCATCGGGCTTGCGGCGGGCCTCATCGGCATCGGCATCGCCTATGCATTGAGCGCCGTCATCAGCATCATTCTGCAAAATCTCACGGGCATAGCGGGCATCGCCTCTCTTCCCGTCACTTCGGCGATCGTCATGGTGTGCGTCAGCGTCGTTTTGACGCTCATCTCGGGGCTCATCCCCGCGCAGTCCGCCGCCAAGAAAGATCCCGTCATCGCCCTCCGCACCGAATAACGGCGCGAAAAAAGGGCGCATAAAAGGGAAGAGCTTCGCCCATACTTGCTTTGCGAGGCGGCTTATGGCAAAGAAAAAACCAATGCGCAAACTGACGGAAGAAGAATACGAGGCATACCTTCGCAGGCTTCTCAAAAGATGAAAAAGGGGGCGGGAGCGCGAGCTTTCCGTCCCTTTTGCTTGTCTTGGTGCGGCGTGCTCGGGCGGCGCAGCGAGAACGGCTGCGGGCAGCGGCCGACCGCGCGCGGAGAATGCAAAGATGAAAAACAATTGGTAAGGCTTTCACAAAGCTTTCGTGCGAATTGCGTTAGCTCTTTACAATGGCGTGGTATGATAGAGGCAAGAAAACAAAAGGAGAATATTATGACCAACTTTGATGCACTGTGCAAGGCGGCTGAAGACATCCCCGCAGACATTTACCGCGATGTGCTGCGCGAGAAGGCGCGCATCGTTCTGCCCGCTCTTGAAGAGGCGGCTGGGAGCCGCGAGCGCGCCGAGACCATCTTTGCCGCCTTCATCATCGCCTCCGTCTATGCGGACGGCACCCTTGACGCGGCGGAATACATGCTGCTCCTGCCTCATCTTCGCGATGCGTTCGGCGAGGGCTTCGGCTTCGAGGAAGTTAAGGCGGTCATCGAAACTTCCCAAAAGGAGGGGAAGGCGGTCATCGACTTTGCAGACGCCCTCTGCGATTGGTTCGGGGTGCTTTCGGAAGAGCTCAAAGACGAGCTCGTGCTCTTATCCCTTCTCCTCTGCGCCGTCGACGGCAAAGTTACGAAGAAGGAACGAAAGTACATCAGGCGGCTCATCCGCGAATAAACAAAATAAGCCGTGCGTTTGCCGCGCGGCTTTTTTGTGTGGATCTCCCTCGGAACGTTGACAAATTCTGGCAGAAGGTGTAGAATGAGGGCATGAAACGGGTCATCGAAGTGGAAGGAATGTGCTGCGAACGCTGCGCCGAACGCGCGGAAAAGAAGCTGCGTTTATTAAGCGGCGTCTCAGGCGCCAAGGCAAACTTCAAAAAGGGCGTCATCTTTGTGGAAACGGAGCTTCCCGATGAGGCGCTCTCTGCCTGCGTCACCGAGGCGGGCTTTACCGTCAAATGCATCCGCGAACGCAAGGGGCTCTTCGGCTAAGAGAGCGCATCTGCCCTTAATTCCCCGCGCTGCCCCGAATTTCCCAAAAAACGCTTGCTTTTTTGCACGGAAGAGGATATAATAGAGAAAAAATACGGCGTCAAGAGAGGACGCGTCCGAGGGCATTTCCTTGCACAGAGAACTCCCTGTTTTGCTGAGAGGGGAGAAAAGGAAGGCTTTGGGGTATCACCTCTCGTGCCTGCGGGGAGAAAAATAAGTAACTCCGCACGGGGTCGCAGCCCGTTATCCCATGCGGCAAATGATCGTTTGTTTTGGTGGTAAAAATGCCTTCGCGTATTCCGAAACGCGGAGGTTTTTGTTTTTCAAGCAATCTCATACAGGAGGAGACCATGTATCGCAAGGTAGACACATCGCTCGATTTCGTCGGGCGCGAGCAGGAGATCGTCGAGTTCTGGAAGCAGAACCATATCTTCGAAAAATCGGTAGAAAAGAACGAGGGAGGGGAGGAGTTCTCCTTCTTCGACGGCCCCCCGACCGCCAACGGCAAGCCGCACATCGGGCATATCCTGACGCGCGTCATGAAGGACATCATCC
>ERZ1090879.1945-NODE-1947-length-10753-cov-5.104038_pt1 | contig 10753 bp, 15 predicted proteins | sample MGYA00478472_ERZ1090879 | MGnify/ENA primary metagenome ERZ1090879 (study PRJEB33644, sample SAMEA5815723) | chicken gut metagenome | biome: Chicken; feature: Gastrointestinal Tract; material: Caecum | place: Ireland | collected 2019-01-01 | study: A study of...
ATGACGTCGAGTCTCGTGGGCTCGGAGATGTGTATAAGAGACAGGGTCTGGAGCACTTATCCGCGGAAAATTGAAAAAGCTGCTGCGTATAAAGCATACTGCGCAAGACTCGTGGATGGTTATTCGGAAGATGAGTTACTCAAGGCAACTCAGGCGTATGCAGAGGAGTGTAAGCAAAAGAATCGTGAACAGCAATACATAAAACAGGGCAAAACATTTTTTGGTCCCAATACGCCATTTGTAGATTATCTGAAAAAGGAGGAGGATTTGGAAGATGGAAAATGTGAAGAAAGGAAACCAGCTAGCGATTTTTATCGGCAATACCTCACAGGAAGTTACGATCACGGATATAAGCGCAGTGCAGACACCAACAATCAGCGGAACGCTGATTAAGTATTTGATTCCGGGATATGGAGAGACGGCAGATTATTATGTTCCAGATAATACGATGCTGACAACACAAATTGAGGAACGTCGGGGACGTAGCGGGATGCCGAAAGAGTTTGTCTATACTCAGGGGAATCACTTTAAGTGGGACAAGTATGGCGAGGATGTAGAACCACAGAAAAAAATCGCAAATAATTTCGTGCTCCAATTTGACAAATTCAGGAAAGAGGGACGAGGGCTGTATATTTCTTCGAATACGAAAGGTTCCGGAAAGACGATGCTTGCATGTTGTATTGCAAACGAAATCCTTAAGCGTAATAAGTTCAATAATCTGTCAGTTAAATACACATCCATAACCGAGTATATTGAATTGGTTAGTCGTAGAAGTGAAGAGTCGAAAGAAATACTCGATAGTTTACTGGATGCATCGCTATTGATTGTTGATGATATCGGAGCAGTGAACGACGAAAAAGGTTGGATGTCAAATGCAATTTTCCGCCTGGTAAATCGCCGTCATGAAAACTTGTTACCAACGATTTACACATCCAATCTGGAGATTTCGGAGCTTAAGTGTGGAGAGCGGACAAGTTCAAGAATTTATGAGGACACATATCCGATCATGATGCCAGAGGTCAGCATAAGGAAAATCAAGGCGGATGAGAGCAAGCAAAAATTCTTGAGCGAGATTTTTGCGATGGAAAGCAAGGAATCAGTGTTTTAATTGGGCGAACAGAATGAAGCATACAAGAAAGATGGGAGAGATGTTATGAACAACAGGATTATGGTTTGCGTTCCGGCGGATGAGTACAAAAATTCCGTACATATCCCGCGCTGGCAGTATGAGCGGATGGTAGAGACGTATGATAATGCAATTAGCGAACTGGCTGATCTTAAAAGAACGATCAAACAGATGAGTGAAGGAGGAAAGAGTGAAAATGAAAACTAATGAGTATGCACGACTTTTGGTGGATTGTGTTGATGTGGTATCAGGCTTGACAAAAGATGAGTACGCAGAGGCCAGTAATGGAGTACCCGCAAAAATGAAGCATGTAATTTGGGAACTTAGCAGATCTGATAGATGGCCTGAATTGAGAAAAAAATTTAATGCAATTGCTGATATTCCGGATGAGTGGAGCGGTGAAGTAGAATTTATGCTTGAAAAAAGCCATTAGGAGATGGACGCTCACTAATGGCCAAAACCCGACAACTCGTACAAAAGCCGGATTGGCTTAATTATAGACTATATCCGGCAGATTTTCAAGAAAGAATATGGAAATGAATGCATTGACAGAAATGAAAATAAAAGAAATCTTGCAGAAAGAGGCTAGTAATCTGACAGATGATGCAACAGTTGTATTGATGGCAAAGGTACTTTTGATGCCGGCGGAAGAGAGTGATTCTCCTGTCGGCAAAATACTCAATATCATTCGATGTGCCTATTTAGTCGGATTCGAGCAGGCTTTAGAAACATATAACTAAGCAATTGCAGGAAAAAAGGAGAGAAGAATCATGAACGAACAGAGTTTAGCCATGGAGATTATTGCGGAGCAGAGAACAGTAATTGAGGAACAAATTAACTTTTACGAGGATGTGCGACAGGAGTTCCTTGCGAATGCAAAGATAATGGAAGCTAAAGTAGAGAGTTTAAAACCATATATCAACGGGGACCTGGAACGCATTAGCACAAGTGGTTACTCAACCTGCACGATAATAAACGCCATGGAGAATGTTAAAGCTGACTATTATGATATGCTCAGATTGCTTGTCCCGGAAGACAAACTCAATGAGCTGGACGAAGCTATTACCTCATACATTATCAATGTCGGCAGTAAGGTATTCCGCCAGGGACTCATTAACGGCATTGCGTCAGCCAAGGATGGTATTGAATAACGAGGAATAACGGAGGGAAAGAACATGGATCCAGAACCAACAGTCCTGCAGATTTTAGGGGAATCGTATAAAATGTCGGAGACTACTTTGGCAAAATTGCAGTTGATTGAGGGAAAATTAAATGATGCTCTGCAGGAGATTAAGGAGCAAGAGAAAGTATTTAAAGATTTTTTGGGAGATGATGATGTTCAGGAGGGAGGCGATTAAGTGAAACAAATTCCGGTTACTGAAAAGCTCAATTTATCGATCAAAGAAGCGGCAGCATATACGGGAGTTGGTGAGCGACGACTCCGCGAGATGTGTAAGGCACCCGATTGTGATTTCTGTTTACACATTGGTACCAAAAAGACACTAATCAAACGCAAACGGTTGGAAGCATATCTGTCTGCACACGAGTATATTGATTGATCCAAAATCCGCTGACAAGGGAGGATGATAACGTGGGCAAGGATCTTCGAGGGAAGGAGCTTGGACGGGGTATACGCCAGATTCAGAGCGGCAGATATGAGGCACGGTATATCGATCGCTTCGGCAAACGCAAGTCATTATATGGTGGGACGCTGGCAGAAGTGCGGAATAAGCTGAGTCAGGCAATCAAAGAGAATGCATCTGGAACCAGTGTAAAGCAAAAACTTACAGTGAAACAATGGTATCAGATATGGCTCGATACATATAAGCGCCCAGTTGTTCGCCCAAGCACAATACGGCGTTATAAGGAAATATTCGAGGTACACATTTTCCCCACACTTGGGGAAATGTATCTCGAGGAGGTTCGCCAGATCCACATCCAGAAACTGATTAACACACTTGATGATGCGGGATACGGATGGGAGACACAAAGCAAAGTAAAAATACTGATGCATGATCTTTACGATGTTGCTATCGATAACGCATATGCAACTTGTAATCCGGTCAAAGGAATACGGATGAACAAAAATAACGCAGAAGAAAGGATCGTGTTGACAGTTGAACAGCAGAAAGATTTCTTCAAGTGTGCAGCAGGAACATTTTATTATAATCTTTTTGTAGTTATGGTTAATACCGGATTGCGCCCGGGTGAGGCTTTTGCATTGCAAGTAGATGATTTGGACTTCGAGAATCGGAGGGTTGTAGTGGACGAGTTGGAAGGCACATTGTTTTACCAAAAGTTAGAAGGAGACAGCAAGAAAACATTCCACTTGGGACCGCCAAAGACTAAATCAAGCATCAGGACGGTTCCCATGAATGAAAGCTGTGCCGAAGCACTCAAACAGCAGCTTGTACTCAAACAGATATTGGACAAACGTTATCCCCGCAATGATGGATTCGAAAATCTGATTTTCAAATCACAAATCAATCATCCGCTCTGTTCGCAGACGATGAATGACGCAATCAAAAGAATTGTAAAAGAGATGAATCTGCAAAGAGATGTAACGGATCAGGTTCCCGTGTTTTCGGCGCATTCGTTCCGGCACACTTTTGCGACTCGATGTCTGGAGAATGGCATACAACCAAAAATATTGCAAAAGTATCTTGGACATGCTACACTTGGAATGACCATGGATTTATATGTGCATATTACAGATGAGTTTGCACAGGATCAGATGGAAAAAATAGGTGATATAGAGACTTTTGACATTTAGAAATGGGTATAAAAAGGGGTATTTCTTCTTATATCTAATGCGCATTATTTGAAACCTGTGATAAATACGGTAGTTCCAAGGACTCGAAGAGGGTGAGGGCACAAACCTATTACGTTTATCAGACGACGCCGTTTGTATTGGATGGAACACCATTTTAAGAGACAGATAAGAGACAGGGAGAAGGTCTGAGAAAAGGGAGGAAAACAAGATGAAGGAATCAATTCACACAATACCGTTGATGGATGCGTTCAAGGCACAGGACGAATGCCCGTTTTGCTTTCTGGAGCGGGAGGCGGAGCAGCATGCCATTTCCTATGCCCTGGGAAGCGGAGCCTCTTATATGGAAGAGGATGTGCGGGGGATGACGGACAAGGAGGGGTTTTGCCGCCATCACTACAAAATGATGTATGATTACGGAAACCGTCTGGGAAGTGCGTTGATCCTCAGCACACATCTGAAGCGTCTGAATCAGGATCTGAAAAAACAGATGGACGGCTTCACACCGGGAAAAAGTTCCTTCATGAAACGGATGCAGAAGACATCCCTGTCCGGAAAGGCGCCGGAGACATCCATCGGGCAGTGGGTACAGGAGGAAACATGTTCCTGCTTTGTATGCAGCCAGTTTAAGGCGAATTATGAACGGTATCTGGATACCTTTTTTGATCTGTACAAAAGCAGTCCGGAATTTGTTCAGCTGTTTGAAGAGAGCAAGGGATTCTGTCTGCCGCACTTCGGAGATCTGGTGGAAACGGCGGAGAAGAAGCTCAATGAGAAACAGAAGAAAACGTTTTATCCGACCTTGTTCCGTCTGATGGAAGAAAATTACAAAAGGCTGCAGGAAGAAGTGACCTGGTTTACGGAAAAATACGATTACCGGAACAAGGATAAGAGCTGGGGAAATTCCAAGGATTCCATCCAGCGCTGCATGCAGAAACTCGCCGGAGGATATCCGGCAGATGAACCTTTCACGGAGGATTAAGAAACTGTTTCGGGCAAGAAAACCCTTGACAAATATTTGAAATTTGCATAGACTATAAAGAACAGGAAAAGGCAGAGAACGGAAAGAGTAAAAAATCAGCACCGGTTTCCAGAGAACGGCTGTCAGCGGGTGAGAGCAGCCGAACCAGGAGGTTTTTGAAGTGCGTCCGGAAGCTGCCCGGGTGAAGCGGCTGCGGGAAATCCGGGAAACGGGATTGCCGTGGGTAAGAGCTGTGTGTAGCCGGGGACGTGTGACACGCGTTAAGTGTTTTGAGGAGACCGGAAAGGGTCTTGAAGAAAAGTGGAACCACGAAAGCATTTCGTCTTTTTGATGAAGTGCTTTTTTTGTGCGGAAAGGACGCCTCCAGGCGGCGCCGGAAGGACAGGATGCATCCGTTCTCACTCCGGCGTTCGGACAGCGCAGGGAAAATTGTTCGCCTTTTTTGGGAGGCGTTTTGTCTGTGGCGGGCGGTGGGCGGCGGACAATTTTCCCTGCGCTGTTCGCCCGCAGTCGCAAGAACTGGATCGCATCCTGTCCTTCCGGCGCCGCCTGGAGGCTGGTCTTGGCCGCGGGAGGGGTGTGAGTGATGGGCTGGATGTGGTGGCAGAGAGTGGAGAGGCTGTAGGTGCAGATTGTGCGTTTGGCTGTTTTGGTTCTTGGTGGTCTGGTGTTGAAAAGAGGTAATCGTTCAGCTGGCTGAACGGTTGCAAAAAGGGGGTCATTGGGATGGGATTTTTTAAATATTTTAAAGAGGAGTTTCAGGTGATTCAGGAGAGGGATCCGGCGATTCATTCGCCGTTGGAGGTCTTGCTGTATCCGTCGTTTCGTGTTATGCTCAAGTACAGGCGGGCGCATAAGCTGTATCTGAAAAAGCATTATTTTCTGGCGCGCTGGATTTCTCAGAGGGCGGCGCGTAAAACGGGGATCGAGATTCATCCCGGGGCTGTGATCGGTAAAGGGCTTTTTATTGACCATGGTGCAGGGGTGATCATTGGAGAGACCGCGGTCATCGGGGATAATGTGACGTTGTATCAGGGGGTGACGCTTGGCGGTACCGGTAAGGAGACGGGAAAGAGACATCCCACGCTGTGTGACAATGTGATGGTCAGTGCCGGAGCTAAAATCCTGGGTTCGTTTACCATTGGAGAAAATTCCAAGATCGGAGCGGGCTCTGTTGTGCTGCGGGAGGTTCCGCCGAACTGTACGGTGGTCGGTGTTCCGGGGCGGATTGTCAAGAGAAATGATGTGCGTGTCACCTGGAATACCATGGATCAGATTCATCTGCCGGATCCGGTGTTTGATGATATAGAAACTCTGAAGCATGAGAATACGGAACTGACGAACCGTGTCCTGGAGCTGGAGAGGGAACTGAAGTTTATGAAAAAGGAGAACAAAGATGAAGTTTTATAATACGCTGACGAAGAAAAAGGAAGAATTTATTCCGCTGGAGGAAGGAAAGGTAAAAATGTATGTCTGTGGGCCGACGGTCTACAACTTTATTCATATTGGCAATGCGCGTCCGATGATCGTTTTTGATACGGCGCGCCGTTATATGGAATACAAGGGGTATGAGGTAAATTACGTTTCCAACTTTACGGATGTGGACGACAAGATCATTGCCAAATCCATTGAGGAGGGCGTGAGCGCCCAGGAAATCTCTTCCCGTTATATTGAAGAGTGCAAGAAGGATATGGAAGCGATGAATGTGCGTCCGGCAACCACACATCCTCTGGCGACTCAGGAGATTCCGGGTATGATCGAGATGATCTCCACTCTGGTGGAGAAGGGGTATGCCTATGACGTAAATGGCACGGTGTATTTCCGTACCAGAAAATTTGACGAGTATGGAAAGCTTTCCCATAAGAACCTGGATGATCTGCGTTCCGGCGGCCGTTCGCTTCTGGTTTCCGGCGAGGACCAGAAAGAAGATCCGCTGGATTTCGTGTTGTGGAAACCGAAGAAAGAGGGAGAGCCGTTCTGGGTTTCTCCGTGGGGAGAAGGCCGTCCGGGATGGCATATTGAGTGTTCCGAGATGTCCAAAAAATATCTGGGTGAAGAGATTGATATCCATGCCGGCGGCGAGGATCTGATCTTCCCGCATCATGAAAATGAGATCGCGCAGAGTGAGTGCTGCAATGGAAAGCCGTTTGCCCGTTACTGGCTGCACAACGCGTTTCTGAATATTGATAACCGCAAAATGTCCAAATCTCTGGGGAATTTCTTTACCGTCCGTGAGATTGGAGAGAAATATGATCTTCAGGTGCTCCGTTTCTTCATGCTGAGCGCTCATTACAGAAGTCCGCTGAACTTCAGCGCGGATATTATGGAAGCGTCCAAGAATGCTTATGAAAGAATCGTGACGGCTGTGGATCGTCTGAAAGAGTTTTCTTCCGCTGCGAAGACAGAAGCTCTCACAGAAGAAGAAACCGGAAAGCTGAAAGAGATGGAGCAGTTCCGCGCAAAATATGAGGAGGCAATGGACGACGACCTGAATACTTCCGACGCGCTGGCGGCTGTCTTTGAGCTGGTGAAGTTCGCCAATACAGAGGTTACGGAAGCTTCTTCCCGTGCGTTTGCTGAACGGGTGAAGGATGAGATCAAGGAACTCTGCGATATCCAGGGACTGATCGTGGACCGGAAGAAAGAATCTCTGGATGAAGAGATTGAGGCGATGATCGCTGAGCGGCAGGCGGCGAGAAAGGCAAGGGATTTCGCCCGGGCGGATGCGATCCGTGATGAGCTGCTGGCAAAAGGAATCGTGCTGGAAGATACCAGAGAAGGTGTGAAATGGAAGAGAGCATAAAGAAGACAGAAGCGTTGGAGAATGCGCCGCAGAAATATCTGGCGGAGAAATTTCATCTGCCGGTTCATGACCTGAAAGAGTATTCCCCGCTGACCCTGGCTTATATCGGAGATGCGGCGTATGAGATGGTGGTGCGGACGGTGCTGGTCCGCAGAGCCAATCAGCAGGTGAATAAGCTGCACAAAATGGCGGCGTCTCTGGTATCGGCAGAGCATCAGTCGAAAATGGTGGCGGTGCTGGAAGAAGTGTTTACACCGGAAGAGCAGCAGGTCTATAAGCGGGGACGCAACGCGAAAGCGGCGACAAAGGCAAAAAATGCATCGATCACAGATTACCGGAGGGCAACCGGGCTGGAAGCTGTGATGGGGTATCTGTATCTGAAAGGCGACTATGACCGGATCGTGGATCTGGTGGAAATGGCTTTGGAAAAAGCCTGACTGATAAAGAATGAGGATGGAACAGAAAAATGGGTAAAAAGAAGGAAACAGAGGGCGGACTGATTGAAGGACGGAATGCGGTGCTGGAGGCATTCCGTTCCGGGAAGAGTGTGGATAAGCTGTATGTTCTGACAGACAGCCAGGACGGACCGGTACATACGATCCTGAGAGAGGCAAAGAAGCATGACACGATCATCAACTATGTATCCAAGGAACGTCTGGACGGAATGTCACAGACCGGACGTCACCAGGGCGTGATCGCACAGGCAGCTTCTTATAGTTATGCTACCGTGGAAGACATTCTGAAACGGGCGGAGGAAAAGCAGGAATCGCCGTTTCTGATCCTGCTGGACGGCATTGAGGATCCCCACAATCTGGGCGCGATCCTGCGTACCGCCAATATTGCGGGTGCTCATGGCGTGATCATTCCGAAACACCGTGCGGTAGGACTGACTGCGACTGTGGCGAAAACTTCCGCAGGCGCGATCAATTATACGCCGGTAGCGAAGGTGACGAATATGGCGCAGACCATCGAACAGTTAAAGGAGAAAGGTCTGTGGTTTGTTTGCGCGGATATGGACGGAGAACCTATGTACCGTCTGAATCTGACAGGTCCCATCGGACTTGTGATCGGAAATGAGGGCGAGGGCGTATCCAGGCTCGTGCGTGAGAAATGTGATTTTGTCGCGACGATTCCGATGAAGGGAGAAATCGAATCGCTGAATGCTTCTGTTGCGGCGGGAGTGCTGGCTTATGAGATTGTAAGACAGAGAGGATGACATGACAGGAAAATATGATGGATATAAGGATGAAGAGCTTCTTCGGATGATGAGAAACGGGAAGAGCGAGGTGGCGGACTATCTGGTGGACAAGTATAAATACCTTGTCCGCCAGAAGGCGCGCGCGCTCTATCTTGCCGGAGGCGATCAGGAGGACCTGATCCAGGAAGGAATGCTGGGGCTGTTCAAGGCGATCCAGGGGTATCAGGAAGACCGGGAGGCGTCTTTTGCTACGTTTGCCGCCCTGTGTATTGACCGTCAGCTGTATTCGGCAATCTCCATGTCTCAGAGACAGAAACATCAGCCGCTGAACAGCTTCGTCTCTCTCAGCGAGCCGGTGTCGGAGCAGGAGCTGCGGCTGATCGATGAGGAGACGCCGGAGGAAATTCTGATCAACCGTGAGAATCTGGACCGGATCCATGAAAAGATCCGGAAGATCCTCAGTCCTTTTGAGTATGAAGTGCTGCAGCTGTACCTGAAAGGGTACGGTTATCAGCAGATTGCCCGGCAGATGCAGAAACCGCCCAAGGCGATCGACAATGCACTGCAGAGGATCCGAAGCAAAGTGCGGAGCAGCATGGACGAACAGAGGGCTTCCGGAGAGTAGGAAAGAAGGAATGGATGGGCATAACCACTGAAAAATGATAGAGAGAGCTGCAAAAAAGATGGCTGACAACAGCCATCTTTTTTGTTGGGAATGCTTAAATCTTCCTTGCCCGATACTGGGACGGTGAGTTACCGTAATGCTTTTTGAACAGCTTACTGAAATGATAGGCATCGTCATAGCCTACCTGCAGGGCAATCTCCTGGACGCTGCAGTTTGGTTTCTCCCGCAGAAGCTGCCGTGCCTTTTCCATCCGGAGATTGATCAGGTAATTGATCGGTGTGTCACCGACTTCACTCTTGAAAATTCTTGAGATATAAAACGGGCTCAGATACATATTCTGAGCTATCTGATCCAGAGAAATTTTTTCGGTATAATGATCTTCCAGATAATCGACAATCTTTTCCACCACATACTTCTTTCCGGTGGATTCGAAAATAAATCCGGAAGCGGCAGAATTCTGCTGCTCCGCTTGTTCACGGTAAAGGAGCAGGATCATCTGGGTCAGATAGGACTTCAGCATAAAGTAACGCCCGGGCTGTGTGCTGCGGGATTCCGCCATCATAGACTCCGCAAGCCGGGTCAGATGAAGGAAGGTTTTCTCCTTTGGGCGGAGGAGGAATGTTCTGTGCGGAAAGAGAATTTGGTTATATTCCATATTCCGGAAATGAATATTGGAAAAACCGGCGTAAAATTCTGTTGCCGGTTCTTTTTCATTGATTCTCCGGCTCTGATGGAGCATTCCCGGATTGAAAAGCAGCAGATCCCCTTTGCGAACCGGAAACACCTTATCGTCCACAGAAAATTCTCCTTCGCCGTCCAGAATAATTCCAATCTCAATAAAATCGTGTCTGTGCGCCTGTTCGGTTTCTTGACGCAGGATCTCACAGGAAAATAAAAAGGTAGGATTCAGATCCTCGAAAGTAATGGCGTATTGCGGCTGACACATAAGCAGATTACCTCTCACAGAAGAACAATTTCCTCTATTGTAAAACAGCTTCTACTGTAATGCAAATGGTTTTTGGGGAAAGGGACGAATTTTGCCCCCGCCGCGCCGCCGTGCAGGGAGGGACCGGCTCCGCCGTTTTCGTCCCCCCCCCACAAAATAATACAAAAAGAGTACAAGAAAATACATTTCTTTTTTGACAGGATTTTTTATTATAAGGGTACATCATTCATGAATGAAACCAAACGCTGTATCAGCTGTCTCTTATACACATCTCCGAGCCCACGAGACTCGACGTCATCGCGT